>Ga0182030_10022664_pt1 | contig 11674 bp, 2 predicted proteins | sample 812S3MmetaG_FD_121299 | JGI IMG/M metagenome (GOLD analysis project Ga0182030, IMG submission 121299) | Permafrost microbial communities from Stordalen Mire, Sweden - 812S3M metaG (Illumina Assembly) | ecosystem: Environmental > Terrestrial > Soil > Wetlands > Permafrost | place: Sweden... | reverse complement strand
ATTCCGACGTGATGTCGGCCACCGACCGCGCACCTGTTCCGTCCACGCCTCGAAGGAGCGGCGGGGCGTCAGGCGTTCATGGCCGCCGGTCACGTGAGCTTGAGCAGCGAACTGAACGTCTCAATCTGGCGCGGCGGCTCCGACAAGCCGTGCGAGGCGACGAACGCGAACGTTTCAAGTTCCTGGTTGCTCGGCACAAGTTCATGTCGTTCATCATTGCGCGCCGCTATGGCTCGCCTGACCCTGAGCACGCTCCCGGCATTTAGCCAAGGAACTGGATGATCGGCACCTGGTGGATATTCGCCTCCGCCGTCCGCCAGAACATGTCGGCCGAAAACCGCTCGAACAATCCGGGAGGCAGCACGCTTCGCCGGTCAATCCACTCCACCCGGCGGCGGACGGTGTGCAGTCCGCGCGCACCGAGCGCGACATCGAAATCATCCGCCTGATACTCCACATTCTCAAAATCATGCTCGAAATAAGGTTCATCCAGCATTGTATAGAGATGCCGCATCGTGTCCCGCGGCGCGCGCGCCAACGCCTGGTATTCCACGAGGATCATGCGGGAGGCTTCTTCGCCGAAGAATCCTTCCCGTAGCGCATCGAGGGCATAGCCCACCAGGCCGTCGCCGCTGGCCAGGCGATTGATTCGCGAATAAACGGTGAAGCCTGGCTCAAACCCGAACATGCCTGACAGTTCGAACGCGTTGCGGCGCACCAGACGCTCGATCGAGTCCATGATCCAGGCAATATTCCGCACGCAGCAGATGACGCGCGCCTCGGGAAACAGTTGCGAGAGCGCGGGCAATTTGGTGCACCACGCTCGGTTAGTATCAAAAACGACTTTCGCGGCATGCGTCGCGCCGTAATAGTTGGAAAACAACCCTTTCAGCACGGCGCGGCGTTGCGTATCATCAATGAAAACGGCGGTCTCGTTTCGCCGGCTCATCGCGGTCTCAAGCGCCATGTACATCGAGCCGACCGGACTTGTCATGCCGGCGTGAAAACGAGGATTCTGCCGCAGGATGCCGGCGAGCAAGGTGCTGCCGGATCGTGGCAGACCCGAAATGAAGTGCATGCCGTTGTCCAAAGTATCTCTCTGATGATCGAAATTCAGGCTGAGTATCACATGCGCCGCCCGGGCAGGCAATAGATCCGTCGCTGGATAAAGTCCTGAACCAAACTAATTTTGTTCAGCGCACGTTTCGCGCGCTTTCCGGAATTTGATCCAGAAAATAAATTTTTTTAGACGATTGACAACGCAATCTGCCGGGCCCAAGACGGTTTGATCGAATTTTAAGCGTGCCCGGTTGAGCGGCGTCTTACGCTCGGCGCGACCTCGCACTCCGCGAAATCGTGTCGTGCCCATTTCGGAATTTCGGGCCTTGCTTGCAGGTAAGGCGGACATTGCGAATTCGTTCTGATATTCCGTCCGCGCATTCGAATAATTGTTTTCAGGGAGAATTACCGTGAGCAAGCTCGTTACTACTCGCGCGCCCGTGGTGATGGGCGCGGTGATCGCCAATGGCATCAATGCCACCACCAACATCGGGGCGCCATCGCTGGTGGTCAACGGTGCCCCTGGCAGCAACGCGGGCAATGCTTATGGAGTGTCGGGCGGACCGGGCGGTTCGGCGGTCGGATACAATAATGGCGACGGAGTGGATCGGCGCTTCGCGACCTATGCGACAGGGGGCGCGGGCGGCGCGGGTGCGAGCGGCGCCAGCAGTTCAACAGGCGTGGGTGGCCCGGCGGGCGCGGGCGGTGCTTCCGGCTATGCATCGGCCGGTACAAATCCAGGTCCGGTCGCCGCGACTTACCTCAAGAGTTACGCGACAGCCACGGGGGGAGCGGGTGGTGGCGCGGGTGTTGGCGGAATCGGCAAGACCGGTAACGGCCCGGGTGCGAGCCCGGCGGCGGGCGCCACGGCCGCGGCGACGGCGACAGCGATCGATTCCACCGGCCCGGCTTTCGCCACCGCCACCGCGTCGGGTGGATCTGGCGGCTCGCACTACGACTTCGGCTTTACCGGAGGGGCGGGAGGTGGCGCGTATATCGGCACGCTCGGTGGTGCCGGCGCCGTTGTCCCGGGCGTCGTCTACGCCAAGGGCACATCGGCACATGCCACCGCGAAGCTGAATGGTGGGAATGGCGGCTCCGGTTTAAATCTCCAGCTCGACGCCGCCAACCGCGGCGCCTACGGCAACAGCGGCCCCAGCGGCGGCGCCGGCGCATCCAGTACACTGATCAACGGGGTTAGTGGAGTCGCGACGAACGGATCGCTTTATTTGAGCCAGACGGCGATCGCCGGCACCGGTGGTAGTGGCTATGGCGGCCAGGCAGGGGCCGCGGGGAATGGCGCCTCCACTCTGGTATTCACCGATTCGAGCGCCACGCCCGCGACAGTCCTCCTCGGCAGTAGTGCGGCACAAGGTGGAAACGGCGGCGGTGCCGGCTACGGTACCAATGGGAAGGACGGCGGAACGGCCGCCTCGCTGTTAACGCTGACCGGATCCTTCGCGGTCAATGCCGTGTCCACCGCCACCGGCGGGGGAGGTGGCTCTTCCGGAGACGGCCACAGGGATGTCTTTACCTTTTCAACCGGTAATGGGGGTAACGGCGGCTTGGCCAGCGTGGTGGCCTCGGCCGCAAGCGGCGCGCACGGATCATCTTCCCCCGTGCTCGCGCGGGCCACCGCGGTGGGCGGCTACGGCGGTAACGCACCGTTCAGCGCTTTGGACGCGGGCGTTGCTTACGGTGGCACAGGCAACGGTGGAACGGGTGGGGCGGTGAACCTCGCCTCGGCGACAGCGCTCCTACCCGCAGCGTCCACCAATATGGCACAGGCCTACACGACCCTCAGTGGCGGTCGCGGCGGCGCGGCGTCTGGCGCCGGTAAATCCGGCGGCGCGGGTGGCGCGGTCAGCGGCGGTTATGCCGAAGCGAGCGGATTTTCCGCGCTCGCTTCGGTCACTCAGAGGGGCGGCAGCGGTGGCGATGGCGCTCTCAGCGCCGGCGCGCCCGCCGCCGATGCCGTCAGTCGGCCCGGCGCCAGTGGCGGCGCCGGCGCTGACAGCCTGCTCGACACGAACCCGGCCACGCACACCTACGCGGTGAAGGCGATGGCGACGGGGGGCGTGGCCGACTCTCGGCAATTCGCGTACGGTGGTGCTGGCGGTTCCGGCGCCAATGGGGTTTCGGGTGGCGCCCCCGGCGGCGCTGTTTCCACTCTGATCGTTGATAATCTCCTCGCGAACGGATTGTCCGGCGAGAGTAGCGCCCATGGCGGGGCGGGCGGCGGCGGCGCTTATACCACAAGTGGCGCGACCGGCGGCGCCGCGACGGCCGTATTCAACGAATCGGGCGCCCATTCGATCGGTACCTTCTACTACGGCGCCTTGGCGGTAGGCGGCACGGGCGGTGCGACAAACGGCACTGGCACCGGCGGCAAGGGTGGCACGGCCTATGCGAAATCGGCGGCGACCAGCACCACGACATTGGCCACCGATGCCGTCGCGTCCTCCGTGACATCGACCGGCGGCGCTGGGGGGGCCAATACGACCAGCAGCCTCGGCAATGCGTCCGGAGGCACGGGCGGCGCGGTCACCTACACCAACGCCCAGTCGATCGGCGGCCAGGCGCACGCCACGGCGAGCGCGAGGGGCGGCGCGGGCGGGGCTGGACAGGGAGTCGGGCATAGTGGCGGCGCGGGCGGCCAGGTCAGCGGCACCTACACAAAGGCGAACTCCTTGGCGGTGGGCGCCGGGGCCTACGCCACCGCGACCCAGGTCGGTGGCGCTGGAGGCCTCGGGCAAACCGGCGCGGCGGGAGGTGACGGCGCGAACAGCACTCTGACCAGCGCGGTCAATGGCTCGAGCATCGGCGGCCGGCTGACATTGAGACAAACCGCGACCGGCGGCGCCGGTGGGGACGGCGCCCTCGGCGGGTCCGGCGGCAACGGCAATTCCAATTTAACGTTCAACGACAATCAGAACGCTACTCGTTCGACCTCCATCTATGGAACCTCTCAGGCCAGCGGCGGCGCGGGCGGCATAGGCAGCGGCGCTTCGGACGGAGCCGGTGGCGTGGCCGTTGCCTCGATAAGCCTGACGGGTTTCACAATGGTGAACTCCACCGCGTCCGCGACAGGGGGCGCCAGCCTGAATGGCGCGACGCCAGGCGCGGGCGGCGGTGCCATCGCTACAGCGATAGGCAGCGCAACCAGCGCGGGCGTGAACGGCACCGCCAGCGTCGTCGCGTCCGCGAATGGGGGCTCCGGCGCGACACAGGGCACCGCGGACTCGGAGGCAACCGCCATCACGGCCGCCGGCCAAATGGCACAGGCGACATCCACCGCCGCCGGGTTAACCGACATCGTGGCATCCGCCGCGACGACGTCCGGACCGGGAGCGACCGGGCTGACCGCCAGCACGTCGGACACCGGCGGCGGAACCATGATCGCGATCAGCAACGCCGACATCGGCGGCGCTGTCGGGTCGTTCCAGGGCGCGGGCGCGGGGCAGAGTTCGTATGCGTTCGAGACTGGTTTGCCCACGAGCTCCTATGTGTACGTAAACGGTGTGCTCACGCCGGGCTATGCTTTCGTGCCGGCCCTGCTGACCGCGAACCCAGCGATCAACGCCAAACTGGGGGGTGCGACCGCGACGGTCCTGGGGTACGGCATACAGGGGAGCTACTCGAAGACGAGCGCCAGCGGCGTGCAGACCCTCGGCAGCACGACGACATACACCGTGAACACCACGGGCCTGACCGGGTACCTGATCGCCGGCCTGGTCGGCGAGGACACAGGTGTCGCACTGGGCACTGGATTTACCTCATTGACGTTCACCGCGACCGTCAACGGGACAGTCGTCGGCGGCCCGCACGTGTTCACGACCGCGGCGGCGGCCCAAACCTTTTTCACCAACGATGCGCTCAACCTGGGCGGCTTCAAGGCCGGAGCCAATCTGGTCGTCGCGCTGAACCTGACGTTGGTGACCAGCGTGACCGGAGAGGGATTCGGCGCCTCCATCCTTTTGGGCACCTCCGGCGGCAGCGGTCCGCCGATCGTCAACGCGCCCGCGACCGCGCTCATCGGTCAAAGCCACGCTCTGGGCATTCCCGGCATCAGCGTGTCGGAAACGGGCGCGGTCGCCGGCGAAGCCTTCGCCGTCACCGTGTCGGACCTGAACGGCTTGCTGACCGCGAGCCCTGCCAACGGCGCCTATATCACTGGCTCCGGCACCCCCTATCTGTACGTCAGTGGTTCGCTGGCGCAAGTGAACGCGGCGCTGGCGACTTTGTCCGACTCGGATTCCGGGACGCCGACGGACACGATCTCCATCGGCGTGAACGATACGCTTGGCGGCATGGGCCAGGGCTCGATCGCGGTCTCGGTGAATGGCCGGCCGGCGATCGCGGCGACGGCGACCAGCATCACGGCGGATCGTAATATCGCCGCGACTCTCACCGGCCTCACGCTGGTTGAAACCGGGACCACGACCGGAGAGACTTTCACGGCGACCCTGTCCGACCAGTTCGCGCAACTGGCGGCGACGCAAATCACCGGCGGTGCCGCGGTCACGGGCGAGGGCAGCAACAATCTGACGATCGCCGGCACGTTCGCGCAGGTGAACGCGGCGCTGGCGACAGTGTCGGAGGTCAGCGCCACGATTGGCGCGGACCAGATTTCTCTTGGTGTCACCGACAGCCTGGGCGCGACTTCCACGCCGGCTTCGATTTCGATGATCGTGGTGGGTTCGCCGACGATCGCGGCGCCGGGCCGTGCGACCGTCGCGCAAGGCGCATCGACGCCGATTTCGGGCGTGAGCCTGAGCGAGACAGGCGATACCAGCGATACGTTCAGCGTAACCGTTCAGGACAAGAACGGTCTGCTATCGATTACCAGCCCAGGAGGCGCGGTCGCGACCGGGCACAGCCTGACCATCAACGGGTCTCTGTCGGCGGTGAACACAAGGTTGGCCACGCTGTCGGTGACCGATAACACCATTGGCCTGGACACGATCGTTCTGGCGGCGACCAATAATCGCGGCGTGTCCGCGCCGATCGACGCCAGTATCGGGTTGTCGGTGAACGCGGCTCTTTCGTCTGTGGTGATCGGGACCGGCGCCAATCCGGTCGTCGCCTCCCTGGGTCAGAATGGCGGATCGATCACGATCTATCAGGCGACGAGCAACGGCATTCCATCGGGCGGAATATTTGGCCAAATCTTCAACGCGGGTGTACCGGTCGGTAATCCGTTCCCGATCGATCCGACTGGCACTCAACCAACAGTTATCGTATCGCCCAGTGGCGGCCAGTTCATGGTGGCATGGGTCAACGGGGATTCGAGCGCGATCCAGGGGCAGGTCTTCGACCCGACCTATGGCACGGACGGCGCGTTGCTGTCCGTCGCGGCCGCGCAATCGACGCCATTGGCACTGGCCACGGCGGCATCCGGCACGACGGTGTACAATCCCAATCTCGCGGTCGGCGCTTTGACGCCTTATTCGCTTGCCTACCAGATCACGAGCGGAGCCAGTGGGGCGACCACAGCGGCCTTTCAGCCGCTTGACAGTGACGGCACGCAACCGTCGGGTATTTCGTCATTGATTGTTACCGCCTCTGATTTGGCGGCGGTTGGTCTCGGAAACTACCAAATCACGGACGTGCGTCTTCCCAGGCTTATTGATCGCGGGGCGTTCGCTCTCGGGGCGGCCATACCCGAGTTCATCAGCGCCGTAGTCAGTGCTCCTTCGGGGGGGGGCTCCAGCACAAACTCCAGCGCGTTGTCGTTGTTTATTGGCAGCCTCATCGGAGGTGCCGTTTCCAGCGTATCAACGACCAGCGCCGTGTCCCAATCGGTCGTGAGCATGGCGCAAACCAGCCTCATCGGAGGCGGCTCCGCCGGCGCCTTATCGACCACCGATGCCCTGCCCCAATCGGCCGTGAGCGTGACGCAAACGCAAACCGCCGTAGAATCAAACGGGTTGATCGTGCTCGTCGCCGCGCCGGCCGCGGGTCTGACCTATGGTCCGTCGGAAATCGCCGGCCTCGCCAATGGCGATCTGGTGGCGATGTGGGAGCAGATCGTCACGGGCGATCTCACCTGGAGCCTCGCCGGCCAGATCGTGACGCCCACCGGCCAACTCTCCGGGGCACGTTTCGTGCTGCCGACCGCGCTGCCGGCGTCTGGAGCGCCGGTCCGTCCCACGATCGACGGGCTTGCCGATGGCGGGTTCGTGGTAACGTACTCTTCCGCCACGTCCAGCCTTTCCGGTCAGAAGTTCGACGCGTCCGGCGACGCGATCGGCGGGGCGTTCCTTGTCAGTAGCGCCAGCCAGGGCGATCCGGCGACGACGGTCCTTAGCGATGGAACGCTGCTGAGCGTGACTGGCGGCACCGGTGGTTCCGTCTCCGCGCAACTGCTGTCCGTCGCCGGAGGGAACGCGGCCTGGACCGGCGCGTCGGGCACGGATCTCGGGACGGCGGGCAACTGGCAGCCCGCGGCGATCCCCGATACAACGGAAACGCTCATTTTCGGGGCGACCTCGGGCGGTCTTCTGACCGGAACGGTCGGCGGGTTGAACGCGGTATTCTCTGGTATCGGCGCGTGGTTCCTTCAAGGAAGCACACTGACCCTGGCCGGCGAGGCGATACCTCCCGCCTCGTCGCTGGCGCTGAGCGATTTCGGCGACCTGACCGTCAGCGGCGGCTCGATCGTCGCGGCCGGAAGTCTGGATATCGAAACCGGGATTGGCGTCTCGATGGCCGTGCTTGGCGGCGCGCAGGTCGGCGTATTCGGCATCACGTTGGGCATGGGCGGCGGCCAGACCGGTTCCCTGGCGGTCAGCGGCACGGGCACCACGATCCTCAACTCGGGCGCCTCTGGGTTGGTCCAGATCGGCGGCGGGGGGTCTGGCGCGATCACCGTCAACGGTGGCGCGAAGATCGCCAACGCGGCGGGCGCGATCCTGGGCGTCAGCGCCGGCGGCAACGGCTCGGTGATGGTATCCGGCGTGGGTACGCAATTCGATACGATCGGTGAGGTCGATGTCGGCATGGCCGGCGCCGGCGACCTTCAGGTCGAAAACGGAGCCACGCTACAGAGCGGTGGTAACGTGTCCGCCCCATCGCAGGGCTTCGATGTCGCGGATGCCCAGGGCGGATCTGGAGACGTAACAATTTCCGGTTCATCGTCTGTGTTGACGAACCTGGGCCGTTTCGTGATTGGAGACGCGGGCGTTGGAAGCCTGGCGATCGAGGCGGGCGCGACCGTCGTGACCAATCCGGGCGCTGTCCCCGGTCTGGCGGGAGCGGTGATAGGAAACACGACCGCCGCCAGCGATTCCTTCGCCGATGTTTCCGGTAGCGGTTCGAACTGGCAGGTGAGCGGACTGCTGGATATCGGCGTCGCCGGCTCGGGCGCGCTGAACATCAGTGGCGGAGGCGTCGTTTCGGCCACGTCCCTGGATACCGGCAACGGCGCGGCGGCGGTTGGCAACATCACGCTGTCCGGGTCTGGGACGAAGCTGATAGTGACTGGTGCCGCCACGGTGGCCGACGACGGGACTGGCGTGCTGTCGGTACTGAACGGCGCGTCGTTCTCGGCGCAATCGCTTACCATCGGCTCGCAGGGAGATAGTTCGGGAGCGTTGGTGATTTCCGGCGCCAACACCACGCTCACAGTCAGCGGCCAGTTGAATATTGGCACCGCGCTTGGCACGGGCGATCTGACCGTGGGACCGGGCGCCGTGGTCGACGCGTCGGTTGTGAACCTGCAAGGCGGCGTGGTGCTCGAAGGCGGGTTGCTCGACCCCACCGTCTTCATCGAGAATGGCGGCAGCACGACGGGCGGTTTCGGCACGGTCTCCTCGCAGTTCATCCTGCTCGAAGGCACAATTCTCTCCAACGGCAGCAAGTCCGGCAAGCAAACCGAGGTCGTGCAGGGCACGGTGGTTGGTGGCGGCACGGCGACGATCGGCGGCACCGCCTCGGTGAACAGTCCGGGCATTCTGCAGATGGCGTCGCACGACACCATCGAGGTCACCGGCGCCGTCCTGAACGCGGCGAGCACCACGTTTACCGATAACCTCACGCCGACCGGCACCTACACGGTCAACAACAGCGTGATCGATGTGGTGTTCCAGGACGGCACGGGCGTGTTGAAACTCGACGACATCGCGGGCTTCGGCGGCACGATCGCCAACTGGTCCGCGGGCGACCAGATCATCGTCACCGGCGGAACGCTGTCGAACATTGGTGTCAGCAACGGCAACACATTGACAGTCGCCGACAGTGGCAGCGGCGCTGGAGCGGGCGGGACTGATACGATTATCTTCGGCTCCCCGGTCCAGGCCGGCGCGTTCAACATCGTCAACGGCACCGCGCTGCAGGCGGTTGCCTGCTTCGCGGCGGGCACGCGCATCAGGACCCAGCAAGGCGACATTCGGATAGAGGACCTGTCCGTCGGCGATCGCGTCGTCACCGTCGATGGCGAGATCGAACCGATCGTTTGGATCGGGAAACGTGCCGTGAATTGCCGCGCGCATCCGAGGCCTGAGACCGTATGGCCGGTTCGCGTGCGAACCGGTGCTTTCGCCGAGAACGTTCCGGTCCGCGATCTATACCTGTCCCCGGATCATGCGGTCTTCGTGAACGACATGCTGGTACCGGCGAAGCTACTGATCGATGGGATCCAAATAACGCAGGTGAAACGCGACCAGGTAGCGTATTACCATGTCGAACTACCCCGCCACGCGATTATTCTGGCGGACGATCTCCCCGTGGAAAGCTACCTCGACCTGGGCGACCGGGCGAACTTCGACCAGGGTCACGAAACGATCCGGCTGTTCCCCGACCTCGCCGCACGGTTGGCTCCAACTACGGCGATGCTGTGGGAGACGCGCGGAGTGGCGCCACTGGTCATGAGGGGAGAGAAGTTGGCGGCAGCTCGACGAGCGGTGATGATGGCGGCGCAAGCCGGCCGCGGAGTGCGATCCGTTTCAGCAACCGCGACACGCAACTCGCCGAAGGCACCAGCCGGCTGACGTCGATCCTCGATGCGGTCTGAAACGGAATGGTGCTCAACGAGTCGAAGTGGAACCCGGACAAATCCTGCTTCTGGGATGACCGTTGCGGGGCAGGAGGTAGTACGGCACCAATAAAGTTGAGTGAACAAGAATTTTAATGAAGGAGTGTCCGGTCCCAACAAAAACCTACTTCCAGGCGAGTGACAGCACGCACGGCACCGAGCTATGGGTCACGGACGGCACGACGGCTGGCACCAGCTTCGTTGCTGACATCTATCCCGGCACGAGCGGCTCCTACCCGGCGGACTTCGCCGAAGCGGGAACCCAGGTGCTGTTCGCCGCCAATGACGGAACGCATGGCGACGAGCTTTGGACGACCGATGGAACGGCGGCTGGCACCACGCTCGTCAAGGACATCGAACCGGGCGCCGGCAGTTCCAACGCGAACGGCCTGGTATCGTTTGCTTCGAAGGTGATCTTCACGGCCAATGACGGAATCCATGGCGGTGAGGTGTGGGTGTCGGACGGCACCAGCGCGGGCACCATGCTGCTGGACGACATCACACCGGGCGCCGGCGGGTCGTACCCGACCAATTTCACGCCCTTCAATTCCGAGATCATATTTAACGCCCGCGGCGCCGACGGCTCGGGATTGTGGGAGACTGACGGCACGCTGACCGGCACGACCGAGATCAAGACGATCTATCCCAACAGCAGCTTCGGTACGTCGGCGCCCTTCACGGTGGCCGGCGGCAAGGCGTTCTGGGGCGCCTCGGACGGTGTGCACGGCACCGAACTCTGGGTGGCCGACGGCACGACGGCCGGGACCGCGTTGGTCGATGACATCAATCCTGGCAGCAACAGTGGCAGCCCCGAAAGCATCACCGCTCTCGGCGGCAAGGTCGTCTTCACCGCAAATGACGGCACGCACGGCACCCAGCTCTGGGCGTCCGACGGCACTGGCGCCGGCACCTATATGCTCAAGGACATCGTCCCGGCCTCCGGGACCAGCGGCCAGAGCTACCTGACCGCGGTCGGCGGCCACGTCATGTTCTTCGCCAACGGCGCCACCGGCACCGAGGTTTGGACCACCGACGGGACGACCGCGGGCACGAGCGAGATCGCGTCAGTAACCGACGGGTCCGACATGGCGGCCCTCGGCAACAACGTGCTGTTCCACGGCAGCAACGGCACCGACGGTGTGGAACTCTGGGTCAGCGACGGGACGAGTGCCGGCACCCACGAACTGAAGGACATCGTGCCCGGTTCGGCTGGATCTTACCCGTATGGGCTGACGACCGCTGGCAACCATGTGCTGTTCGCCGCCGACACCTCGCCAAACGGCTTCAATCTATGGACCAGCGACGGCACCGCGGCCGGTACCTACGAACTGTCCTCTACCGCCTACAGCCCAAACAGCTTCACCACCATCACCATCACCACGACCGCGTGCTTCGCCGCCGGAACGCGCATCCTGACGGAGCATGGGCCGGTGACGGTAGAGTCGCTGGCGGTCGGCCCGCGGGAGATCAGCACGGGGTCCGGGCACAGGATCGGGCCGCCCCGTCATCGGGGATCGACCGCGTACGCAAAGCAGCACGAGAGAGGAAAGCGGAAAAGTTCACTACCCTGCTGCGTCACAT
>Ga0182030_10022663_pt1 | contig 11675 bp, 11 predicted proteins | sample 812S3MmetaG_FD_121299 | JGI IMG/M metagenome (GOLD analysis project Ga0182030, IMG submission 121299) | Permafrost microbial communities from Stordalen Mire, Sweden - 812S3M metaG (Illumina Assembly) | ecosystem: Environmental > Terrestrial > Soil > Wetlands > Permafrost | place: Sweden... | reverse complement strand
CCTTCACCCGCGTTCCGTCTATCATTTTTTGTGGGCATGGACGGGTGCGCGCTTGCACGGCAATCCGAGCAAAAGACTTTTCGTGATCGGCGTGACGGGGACAAAAGGGAAGACGACGACGTTGGAATTGATCAACGCCATCTTGGAAGCCGCCGGCAAGCGTACCGCGCTCATCTCATCGTTGCGCGTGAAAGTGGGCGATGAGAGTCAGAAGAATACGCTCGGCAACACGATGCCGGGGCGCGCCTACCTCCAAAATTTTTTACACAATGCCGTACGCGCCAAATGTAACTATGCGATCATCGAGGTGGCATCGCAGGGCGTTGTCCAGCACCGGCACCGGTTCATCTATTGGAACATGGGCGTGCTCACCAATCTCGCGCCGGAGCATATCGAATCGCATGGGTCGTTCGAAAATTACCGCGCGGCGAAGCTGGATTTCCTGAAATATGTCATTGAAAAAGGCGGGAAGGTTTTTCTGAATCGTGACGATAAAAATGTTGATTTCTTCATAGAAGCGCTCGGTGAGCACGAACCGATTATGTATTCTAAAGACGATGAATTCTTCCACGATTCACTGCCGCGCATCCGTTCCGTGAAGGCGCGGCGCGATAACAAGCCGGCACACTTCCTCGCAAGCCCGTTCAACGAGGAGAATATCGCGGTCGCGGTGGCGATCGCCAAAGAGCTCGGCATTTCGAACACGATAATAGAGAACGCCATTCTCGCGTTCGAAGGCGTGCCGGGGCGGATGGAGTTCATCCATGCGGGTGATTACACCGCAATCGTGGATTATGCGCATACGCCGGAGTCGCTCGAGGCTGCGTACGTTGCGGCAACGCCGTCGTCGTCGCGCGATTTTCCGCATCCGCGCCTGATCTGCGTGCTCGGCGCCGCGGGCGGCGGCCGCGATATGTGGAAGCGCCCGTCATTCGGCGCGATCGCCGCCGACCATTGCGATGAAATTATCCTGACCAACGAGGATCCATATGACGAAGACCCGCAAGCGATCATGAACGAGATTGAGACCGGTATTCCCCAGCCGTTGCGCGAAGGCCAGCACGTTTACAAAATTTTGGACCGCGTGGAAGCGATCAATAAGGCGGTCGCGCTTGCGCGCGAAGGGGACGTGGTGATCGGTACCGGAAAAGGCAGCGAGGATTGGATTCACACCGCGGGCGGCAAAAAGATCCCGTGGAACGAGCGCGCGGTGTTCGAGGAGGCGCTCGCGAAGAAGCGGATGGGGAAATAAAAAGCGCTGAAAAAATAAAAAAACAGCCCCGATCCGGTAAGGGAAGCGGGGCTGCGGGTGGGGCATGAGAAGCAGCCGGTTTATTCAGGCCATTCTAAACGCAATGGGGTGGTGACTTCGACCGGAGGGTTTTGTCTGGTGGCGGGTGGATGCTGAACGGATAGCGGGCTGTTCGCTCTTGCTTGGAGGAGCCGATGGTGACAACGCTTGCGCCAATCGTTGTCGCTGTATGTGCGGCGGAATATATGGGATATTCCGCTTCCCAAAGACCTATATCATGAGAAAACTCGTTGTGGTCTCGGTAAATTCGGCTCCGGGTTCTGGATCCGTGACCTTTTTTCCGGTTGTCGCGCGCGAGATTTCCCGTTGTGACATTACCATCTTTCTACCCATTTTTGATTTTCTCCGCGTTGAGATGACAGCTAAGACCACGATATAACGATTTGTCCTCGCTCGCAAGCCGCCGTATACTTACCGTATATGCAACTTACTTTCTACGGCGGCACGGGGGAGGCGACGGGATCGAACTATATTTTAGAATCCGGCGGGACGAAGATCATGATCGACTGCGGGCTTCACCAGGGGAGCCACTATGCGGACCGCGAGAATTTCGAACCGTTCGCATATGACCCGAAGGAAGTGACGGCGGTGTTTATCACGCACGCGCACCTCGACCACATCGGACGTCTGCCGAGCATTGTTCTCGCCGGGTTCAAGGGAACGATCTATTCCACGCACGCCACGCGTGATTTTGCGGAACTGATGCTGGCCGATTCGGAACATTTGCTCGCGCAGGAGGCGGAGCGCGAGGCGCGGCCGCCGCTTTACCGCGATGCGGATATCCCGAAGGTGTTGGCGCTGTGGAGGGGGTTGAAGTATCACGAGCCGATCCAAGTCGGTCCATTTAAGGTGGAACTTTACGATGCGGGGCATATTCTTGGCTCCGCGATCATACATATTGAGTGTGAAGGAAAGACGATCGTGTTCTCTGGCGATCTCGGCAACGTGCCGTCGCCGCTCATTAAGCCGACGGAAAAAATTCCGGCGGCGGATTACTGCTTGATCGAATCCACGTATGGCGATCGCATTCACGAGGATATCTCACGCCGCCGCGAGATGCTGCAAGGTGCGATTGACGAGACGTTTGCCCGCGGCGGCGTATTGATGATCCCGTCGTTCGCGATGGAGCGCACGCAGGACCTGCTCTACCATTTCCATCAATTGTACGAAGAAAAAAAGCTGCCGGACGAGCCGATCTTCCTGGACAGTCCGCTTGCGATCAAACTCACGGAGCTTTTCAAGAAACACGAGGATGCCTTCAATGATAAGGCGGAGGCGATCATAAAAAAAGGCGAGGAAATTTTGACCTTCCCCGATCTGCGCGTGACGCTTAGCACGGAGGAGTCGAAGGCGATCAACGATGTTCCGGCGCCGAAGATCATCATCGCCGGTTCCGGCATGTCGAATGGCGGCCGTATTCTCCATCACGAATTGCGCTATCTTCCGGATCACAAGAGCGAGGTCGTATTCGTTGGCTACCAAGCGGAGGGTTCGATGGGGCGACAGTTGCTCGAGGGCGCCACAGAAGTGCACATCTTCGGCGAGACGGTGCCGGTGCGGTGCCGGAAGATCGACATTCCGGGATATTCCGCGCACGCGGATCAGCCGCATCTGCTCGATTGGCTGAGTTCCATGAAAAGTTCATTAAAGAAAGTATTTGTGGTACAGGGCGAGCAGACATCCAGCGAAACGCTCGCGCATAAAATAATAGACGAATTCGGTATCACGGCCGAGGTGCCGCACTTGAACGAAAGTGTTACGTTGTAATTAATTAACTATTTCTAAAATTATGGCTGCAAAAAAAATCGATACAAAATATCACCTAAAGTATAAAGTGTGTATTTCGGGGGCGGCGGTGGTTAAGGGCTGCCCGCCGGGAACACTGGAGAAGGCGGAGGAAATCGGTAAGCTGATTGCGGAGGCGGACATGGTGCTTGTGACGGGCGCGACCACCGGCATCCCATGGTATGCCGCGAGGGGCGCGAAGGAAGCGGGTGGGATCGTTATCGGCCTCTCGCCGGCCGAATCAAAGGCGGCGCATGTTCGCACCTATCATCTGCCACTCGATTATCACGACCTCATCATCTATACGGGCTTCGGCTACTCGGGCAGAAATCTATTGCTCACCCGTTCAGCCGACGCGGTCGTGACGGTCTATGGCCGCATCGGAACGCTGAACGAGTTCACCATCGCATTCGAGGACAAGAAACCGCAGGGCGTGCTGACGGGCACCGGTGGCACGAGCGACGAGCTCGAACACATCTTGAAGATCGCGCACCGCGGCAATGGCAAGGCAGTGTTCGACCCTGATCCGAAGTCGCTGATCGAAAAGATCGTAAAACTGATCCACAAGGAGGGGAAAAAAAGGGAGATCGAATAATATGGCAAAAGCGAAACTGAAAAAGAAAATTGTCAAAAAAGTGCCGGCCAAAAAGAAGAAGCCGGCCGCTAAAAAGGTTTCTGCGCCGAAAAAAGTGAAGCCCGTCGGCACGGTGACGCACTACTACGCGCACATCAAAGTGGCGATTGTAAAGTTCAATACAAAAATAAAGGCAGGAACGGAATTATATTTTAAGGGCGCGACGACGGATTTCAAGGAAGCGGCGAAGTCCATGCAGTTCGACCACGAGCCGGTCGCTGCGGCAATGCCCAAAAAACAGATCGGCATCAAGTTGAAGAAGCGGGTGCGTGAAGGGGATCTGGTTTACAAAGTATAAAAGCGCCGCACCGCATGCCCAAGAAATCCCTTACTATCGCGGCAGTTGTCGCCGCGGCGACCATCGGTACCGGCGTTTTCGCCCTTCCGTATGTCATTCAGGCGTCCGGATGGCTCCTTACACTCTGCTATTTTGTGGCGCTTATCGCCGTCGTTTCCGTGGCGCACGTCGTCTATCTGAGGACGCTCGTTGCGGTGGATGAAAAAGAACGGTTGCTTAGGCTCGCAAAAAAATATTTCGGCGGCACGGGTTTCTGGACGGGATTTCTTGCGATCGTCGTCGGCTTGCTGCTCAGCTTCGTCGCCTACCTCGTGCTCGGTGCCCAATTCATCGCAATCCTCTTCCCGGCGGTCCCGCCGGGCGTGGCGTTATGGTTTTTCTGGATCCTGCTCGCGTGTTTGATATGGGGAAGCGAGGGGAGGATCGCGGGACTTGAGGCAACGGGCATCGCGCTCATCTCCTGCGCAATACTTTTCATATTTTTTTCCGGGCATCCCGCCGCCGCGCTGACGGAGATACCGCTTGCAATCCCGCAGAATTTCTTTCTCCCTTTCGGTGCCGTACTTTTCTCGCTGGCGGGATGGACGAGCGTCGAGCAGGTGTATGAGCTCGCCCGCTCGGGGCGCCGCGAGAGCGGCCATCCCGACGCGCGGGCGCTGGGCGTCTTCGTTGCGGGAACGGCATTCGCCGCATTGCTCTATTGGCTGTTCGCGCTGGGGGTATTGGGCGGCGGTTCCCGCGTCACGATGGATGTACTTTCCGGGATCGGCAGTTGGCCGTTATGGCGCAAGGATGTTTTGGCGGTGATCGGATTGCTTGCGGTCGCGGTGGTGTCGCTGCCGCTCGCGCGCGAGATCCGCGGTGCACTTGAAAAAGATCTTTCATGGAATTCCATCGTGGCACGTTGCGTCATCATTTTCCTGCCGCTCGCGGCGATACTCTCCGGATTTAATAATTTTTTAACAATCGTGAGTCTAACGGGAGGCGTGTTCATCGGTACGCAATACCTTCTTATTATTTCCGTCGGTCGGCGCACACTCGACCTGTCGTTGCGGGAAAAAATGTTGCTGGATATACTTTCGGTGGTTTTCGTCTGTGCCGCGATTTACTCTATATATGCGTTTATAGTAAGATAGGCGTGTGCTTGATTGGTGCGGTTTTGCCGTCCTTCGCCGCACGCTCTCGTAGTTTAATGGATAGAATATCTCCCTCCGAAGGAGGTGGTCGTGGTTCGATTCCACGCGAGAGCACAACGCAGTGAGACCAGACCGAGAGGCTTAAATGCTGAGTTTTTTAATAGCGAAAAAGGCGCACCCCGAATGGAATCGAAATGGGCAGTTTTTAGCTATATTTTAATCAGCGGCGTATACTTTAAACAAATGAGACTGAATAAATTCGAGTCAGCGGGTTCGGAGCCACTCGGAGAGGGCGACGAAAAGAAGGTTTTTGTCGATCCCAAAAACGAGACGCGGGTTATCTCTGAAAGAAAGGATGCAGCGGGAAAGGACACGCCTCGCCAGTTAAAAGGAAGATACTATCTTGGAAAGATAGCTCACGCGCTCCTTCCCGGGCATATTCCCGACATATATCAAGCCGGAGAATCCGTTGATGGAAAGCAGACTGTTGATATAGAACGTATTCCCCATTCCGCAGGACAAGCGCTTCTACAAAAGTTGCGGCGAGCGAGCCAAAACGAGGAACCGGCAAGGGAAAAATTAGAGGAAGAAAGATTGGCGATGCGTGGCTTGGATGACGATCTTGAAAAAATCGGATTCGGCTTCGCCCTCGACCAGAATGCTGGTAATTACACAAAAGATGAAGCGGGCAGTACCTATTACTTAGAAACATTCAAGCCGTGGCGAGCAGATGACGTCGATCCAAAAGAGCTTGAAGTATTGTTTGATGAAGAAGCGTTAAGGGAGGCCATCGACGAGCTCCCAGACGAAAAAGCAAGGGACGAGTGCTTCCAACACTTAGAGAGGCTTTTAGCGCTTCTCGGAGAAGAAAAGAAAGATACCAAAGAGTTGCAAGAGAATCGTGAGTCCAGCTTATTGGACTGCAAGCCGGGGATTGAAAAATTTGAGGCGACCATCGCGCCATTTTTGGAGGAGCAGGTTCTTGCGAGCCTGCACGAGATCACATCATATAAAACAGTTGCGGAGATTTTGAGTAACGAAGAAAGAAATCGTGCCAAGGAAGCCCGCGATCTTGTCTTTTCCCAATTAAAATTTTTACAGGAAAAGACCAATATCACCGCCGAGGACTACAAAGCGCTATACGAAAAATATATGACAATTAGACGCGCCGTGGGGGTGCTCAACGGCGGGATAGTTGATCACACTCGATAAGTTTGGGGCCTAAATTTACTATGCAAAAAGTGACAATAGGTCAGGCGAAAAAATATATATTTGGCTTGATCGGTTATAACGGGCGCATACCGCTTTATGTTCTTACCCAGGATTCTTGCAGTGAGATTTCCCGACTGCTTGGTCAATGGCTTCATAAAAAATTACCAAAGGCGAAGATTTATATCTACAAAGGGAGAGTGCATAGTCGTTTTCATGATCTGCTTTTAGTGGAGGCAAATTATGTTTCCGTGATCGATCCGACGGTGTGGCAATTCTTCAAGAATAAAAAATCTATCCTTATTGCTTCGGAAAATTCAATCGATGATGCCGTCGCTACCTTAGTTCACTATTACGGAGGGAAATGGAAATTATCTGAATGCGCGTATGGCTATTCGGCATCTGAAATAATAAAATTCAAAAATAAACTTTCCATTAACCTATCCGAACTTGCTGCGGCGAAGTGATACCAAGCCTTTTATGATGAGCCTATTTAAAAAAGTTTATGGTTTACTATTGGGGATCGTCGCGTGTGCGATTATTTATCTAATGGAAGGCACGGGACTCTTCTTCGGAAAGTTTGTAAATCAATTTTTTTCTTGCGTTGATAATCCTGCGAGCTCATTCCCTTGCTATGGAATTTATGACATTGCCGTGATGGCTCTCGCTTTCACTGGTGGATTGGTTTTGGCTGGGATTGTTGTTTTTAGGTTGATTAAGAGTTTTAAGGTAAAAGCTTAATACGGGAAGGGTAATTTTGCGGTACTTTGCCCGAGAGGTTAGAGTGCGATCTTTGATTCCTGTAAGGGGCTTTTGGGTTTTCCGTGCAACGCTTTCGATCTTAGGGCATTATGAGTAATACATGGATCTTCAACGTGAAAAAGAATTGGTTGAGCGGGCCAGGGGCGACGACCCGGATGCTTTCGGTGCGCTGTTCGATGAGTATTATCAAAAGATATTCGGCTATATTCTGAAGCGTACCGGCGTCGTGGCCGTTGCGGAAGATATCGTCTCCGAAGTTTTCTACAAGGCCCAAAAGGGACTGTGGCGGTTCGCGTGGCAGAATGTCCCATTCTCCGCATGGCTCTACCGTATTGCCACAAACGAGATCAACGGCTACTTCAGGAAAGGGACGTTCCGTCGGTCTGTTTCACTTGACGCCTTGATTGAGGGCAGTGATTTCGAGGTGGCGGATGCGAACGACCTGATCCACGAATTGGAGCATGCCGAGCGTGAGCTCGAACAGCATGCACTATTCCTTGCGGTACGGAAAGAGATTGCGAAGTTGCCGGAGAAATACCAAGAGGTGGTAGCACTCCGTTTTTTTGAGAATAAAAAGGTCGGTGATATCGCCGTTATTTTAAATAAGAAGGAAGGTACCATAAAATCTCTGCTTTCCCGCGCCGTCGAGCAGCTGCGGAATTCGTTTTCCGATCGACCCGCGTCCGAACAAACGCAAATGCAACCATTCTATTCGTCGAGCGTTATGGATGGTGAAAGGTCGCTGTAAACAAATTCATTATCATCCGTTTCAAAATACCAAACCTATGAAAAAAGAAAACATCAAACAAAAAGAATATATAAAGCAATTAGAGAATCTGGAGCTTCCGGAGATCGAGACGCCAGCCCACAAGCGGCAGCTGAGGATCGCGCTCCTTTCCGCTCCTCGTTTCACGCAGTCCCGGGCACGGCGTCTTTGGAATGCGATGGGTAATGCATCATCCATGAAAAAGATAATTCCGATCGGTGCGATCGCATTGGTTGCGGTCGTCGCATTGGTCGTAGGCGTTGGATTCCAGGGGATAACTCCCCGCGCCGATGCACAGCAGGTCACCCGTTTGAGCTTGGCGACAGTGTCTGCGCTGCCCGCAGAGGACAGCAGCGCACTGACCGCGATCCTCAATGCGGATCCCGCGACGATTCTTAAAGAAGCGCAGAACGCTTCCGATCTTACGACACTTACGTACGACCAGTTCGTCGCCCTCTATCCGCAGGACGGGTACACGGCGATTGGCGTAACGCAGGCAAATCCCGCGGGAGCTTCGACAAGCGTGGCGTTTACCGGCACATTGGCATCCTCCACGGGCATCGCGAGAACTCCGACGCCGATCACGACTCCGGCGGCGCTCCAGGCAATGGCGACTATAAAAGCGAAGATTGCGGTAGAGCAAGCGGCGCTCAAGACGGCAAAGTTCCTGCAGTTCACCGATCCGCAGGGAGAGAAGGTGACTATCGCCGTCGGCTCGGATAATATGCCGATCTCCATAAATATTACATTGACGAACGGTTTGCGAGTGGGGCAGCAGGCGCTCTAAGTGTCAGTTTTTGAAAGATCGTTTTAAGAAAATCGCCTTAGGGCGATTTTCTGTTTAGGAATATAATAGAGCTATGAAGAAACTCGATCCACGCGAGTTTGGCCTGAATGATAATGCTTCAAGTCCTGCGGAAAGCGCCCGTGTGAACGGCCGTTTTTACGCAGGCATATTCTCCGGAACAAAAAGCAAAAGGATACTCGTGCGGATATTTGCGATTCTCATTGTCGTCTTTTTTGCGTTCCTTCTTTTTTTCTCATTTTTCCGATTGCTTCCCTCAAATAAAAATGAACCGCGTCTCATCTATGAGGTGTACGATTACAGTGGAAACGTTCCGGAGTTCCACTCGATAGCGCTCGACGGCAGCGATGACAAAGTTATCTACACCGCCGCGCAGCATGATGCGGTTGTCGTGGTCGATCATCAGGATATTGAGATTGAAGATCAGAACGGAGCATCGGCATCTTTTCGTTTTATCGACGCAGCCGGAAAATCCGTCGATGGAAAGTACCGCGGCTTTGATGGTTTCGGTATGGATGGGGCTCTGCCGCAGATATATTCCGCCGATGGCACGATGGTGGCGGGCATTCCTTATTCCACAAGTTCGCAACCTTTTTCTGTAGAGATTCTTAATTTCAAAACCAGTACGCTTAAAACGTATTCCTGCGGGTCGGGCTGCGGCATAAGCGGCTTGCCAAGCTCGACTGGCGCGTTCAGCGCCGAGATTGAAACCTTTTCTCCCGATGGTACGAAGTTGTTTTTCAGCGCCGGCGATGAGGTCGGCCCCACAAAATATTTCTATCTCAGCCTCGTGGATGGCAGCTTCCATGATGTTCCAACTAACTCCCCGATCATTCCATCGCGGTATGAGTATTACTACTTCTTCCCGGTCTATGATGCGATGTTCAAAAAATCACTCGATACGAATTCGCTCGACATGATTAACTTTGAGAATGGCACGACGACGCATTTGATCGATAACTCAGTTGATCAATTCATTTTTAACGGAAAAGATGTGATATATACCACTCTTTCTTCTTCCACGCCGGACGATGATGATATTGTTGCAAAAGGCATCAATGTGCAGAGCGGGGAACACTATCCCGTCCTTCCGGTCAATCTCGTAAATACCTATAAGCACAACGCGATCACGTTGCTCGATTTCCTTCCGCAGAGCAGCACGTTCCTTTACGAGATCGAAGGCGACAGCGGTTGGGAAGTGCGTACGCATAATCTGGATAGCGGCACCGACATGAGCGTCATCAACCTGACCTCCGGACAGCGACCGGACGGATCGCAATTCCTTGAAGAATATGTCGGGATCGTATTCTAAAAGAAAGAAATATATTCTAGGTGGCGTCATCATCGCCGCTGGCGTTTTGATTGCTGCAGGCATCATATTCTTCGCATCGCAAAAGCGCTCGTCCGAAAATGTTCTTTCGCTGCCGGCTATCGCCGCGCCGAGCGGCTGGTACGCTCATCCCATAAGTAATACAAATCTCATATTCACAAGGGACAAGATTCTTCCCAAAATAGGAGCGACGGAAGGATATGCCTATGGCGAACAAATCGATGTTGATGTCGCAACGACAACACTATCTCCGGATGATTACCTCGCGAACGAAGGACTCACTGGACAGCTTGCTGAAACATTTGGCGCGTCATCGAGTTGGAGTATGCTTGGAAACTATCGGATATTCACCACGGAATTCGCGGGCGAAGCGGACAAAACGATGAGTAAATTTCTTTTCGCAAGCGGCACCGTCTATGAGTTCATGCTCTATCCCGATAACGCAAAAGATTATGGCGATTTTCAAAAAATCATAGATGAGGTCTCTGGGGAGTTGCGTTGAAGAAGGATGTCGTCCGCTTAAAATTCATATTTTACGGGTCTATCCCGCGTATATTCCCGTGACCGAGAGGCTTAAATGCTGAGTTTTGAGGCAGTCAAAATGATCTCGAATAGAAATCGAGTGAATACCGCTTCTCGGATAGGGATAGATACGTCGGACTGCCTTTCCGGTCGTCGTCCGCCTCCTTCGCCTCCGTGTCTTGTTGAAATCCAAATGCTTACATCGCCGCTTCCGCTTCTTCCGATTTGATCTGCTTCAAAACAGCATCAGCAACCTGCTCGGGGGTGTCAATTTTCATTCCATTCGTGCGCGCGGTCTGTCCCGACGAATAATAACCGCTCGTCCCCGTCGTTTTTGGATGGAAGACGCTCACGATGATATTGTCGTCTTTGAGTTCTTCGCGTGCGGTCAGTGAAATCGCGTTCAGCGCATGCTTTGTGGAGGCATATGCCGCGATCTGGGGGAAGTAATTTTTTGAAGCGCGAGAGCTGATGTTTAAGATCATTCCGCCACCCTGCGCACGCATGTGGGGGATGACAAGTTCCATCGCATACACGGGGCCATACACGTTCAGATTCATCATCTGTTTATATTTATCTATGTCTATAGATTCCACTGGTCCCTGCATCCCCTGGCCGGCATTGTTGATCAATACGTCAATGCGGCCGTTGATCTTCATGGCGCGATCGATCAAGTTTTCGATATCGCCTTGATTGGTCATATCCGCATGCACAGCCACGGATCCCGGAAGTTCATGCGCCATGGCGGCCAACTTTTCATCCGAGCGCGCCGCGAGTACCACTTTTGCTCCTGCCTTTGCCAGTTTTTCTGCGATTGCTTTGCCGATACCGCCGGATGCACCCGTCACAATAATAACTTTGTCTTTGATATCCATTTTTTTAATTATTCTGCGACCTTATCAGGTCCGTTGAAATAGAAGCCATCAGCCCTCGCGGGCGGTTACGGCAAGCTTTATCGCCACTATTTCCGAACATATAGCCGAGTTTTTAATAATACCATGGTTTGGAGTGTCCAATATGGCCCAAATGGCCTATGCTATATTTTTGAGAGCAGTCCAGGCCACCCCGCCTGGAAATCGAACTCGGAACATTTTTGAAGCACCCCAATGGGACTAT
>Ga0182030_10022662_pt1 | contig 11675 bp, 9 predicted proteins | sample 812S3MmetaG_FD_121299 | JGI IMG/M metagenome (GOLD analysis project Ga0182030, IMG submission 121299) | Permafrost microbial communities from Stordalen Mire, Sweden - 812S3M metaG (Illumina Assembly) | ecosystem: Environmental > Terrestrial > Soil > Wetlands > Permafrost | place: Sweden... | reverse complement strand
TGTTCATGGGACAACGCGCACTCACCGAGTACAAGGCGGGCGTGCACGGCATAGCCACGCTTGACGGATGGAGCAACACGCGCGCTTTGCGCTACTACCTCAACGTCGGCTCGGGTCGTCGCTTCGCCAGCACGTTCGCCAAGGCAATAACGACCCCCTTCGCGGAGGATGGCACCACACGTCTCTCCTACGAACTACCGACGACGCCGAACCTCTTTGCGCTCGGACAAGCAGGCATCAAGGTCGAGGGCGACATGCAGGCGGTCGTACGCGAGGCGTATCCGAAGATCGCCGCGGACATCGCCGCAGGTGGCGATGGTGTCGCGCCGGTCGCCGAGATGATGGCGTCGAACCAAGCGATGATAAACGTCGCTCGGGGCAACGCGGGAATGTTCTTTCGCGACGCGACCCAGTACCCCCACATCACGCTGCCCCAATCAGTCCTCGAATCCTTCAAGGGCGTGGGACGCACCGCGTTCTCTGGAAGGCGCTTCAACCCCGGCGCTCTTTCGCCGCGCGAACTCGCCGCTGACGCCTTTGGTCAAGCGGCCACCCAAGACGGACTCGAAGCCGACCTCGAGGAGAATCAGAAACTCGGACCAGCGGCACGCTTCATGCGTCGCGCGGTCGCACTCGCGCCCGAACGCATCCTCAAACTAAGTGAGGAAAAAGGCGGCACGCAACTCGAACGCCTCCTTAGTTTCTCACTGCCAGACGCCGACATCGCACGGATAACGAACCACTACAACTCGATCCCACCCGCCGAGATATTTCTGCGCCGCCAAGTCGCCCTCGCGGGTATTCGCGACATGATGCTCGCCGCGGGCGTGGACCGTTCCTCGGCCGGTCAGGACTGGCTACAGGGTTGGATGAATCGCGAGAACTACTCGTTCGGCACCAACGCGCACTACGCGAATCCAATGAATCCCGACGGTCCTCTCGTCGCGTCGGCGATTCGTGACAACCAGATCTCCAACACCATCGCGCTGCCCGACGTGCGCGAACTCTACAAGTTCTCGAAGAAGTCCTGGTTCATGGACAAGTTACAGATGGGCGTCAACGCCGACGTGTTCGACAAGTTCATGAGCCAGTACTGGAAGCGAGCGATGCTGCTTCGTCCGGGCTTCGCCATTCGCGTCTCACTCGAAGAAGTCCTCAACTTCATGCTGCGCCACGGCGCGACGTCGTACATCAACAGTCGCATCGTCTCGTCGCTCTACGACACGGCGAACACGATGAAGGAATTGAAGGCGGCCCATGAACTGATCAACCAGAAGGAAGCCGCCGCCGTCATGGGCGATGAGAAGGCGGCCAACTTGGTTGACGCCGCGCGACTACGTGACGCCCTCCTTGGTGACATGCCCGAGGAGATGAAACAGAACATCAAGACCCCTGAGGAGTTCCTGGCGAGCGTCGCTGGGTGGCGCGGTATCAACTTCTTGCGCCGCGTGGGTCTAAAGATGCAACCCGAGTTTCTACTTCGAGGCGCGTACGAACTCGCCAAGCGCGGGGTGCTCGACAGCGGCTACCAGGAGCACATCGACGCGGTGACCGGACACGGCGACGTGTTCCTCGGTGACGTGCCCAACGGCAAAGAGGACTCGGGGCTGATACTCGAGAACGGTCAACACATCATGTTCGCAAGGACGGGTGTACTCAAGGAGTACACGCCAGGCGAAACGCAAAGCAGTTACGGGGAGTTCGTGCCTCACTGGCAGATGGAACTGAGCGGCCTCGCGGGATCCAAGATGAGTCGCGCGGCGGCGAACGGCTACCTCAACGGTGGCGACGATGGGGCACTTCAAGGGGTAAAGGACTTCATCAACGCGAAGCAACTACGCGCCGACTTGGCCAAGGCCGAGGCAGAGACCGACCCGGAGTATCGTGAGGTCGCGACGAAAGCTGCCCAAAAGGAACTCGACTACCACGAGGACTGGCTTAAGAACTTCGCCGGTCACTACCAGACTCGTGATGGGCGCGTCGTCGCCACCGGTCAGGCGAGCCAAGACGAAGCGACCCACGACTGGGCGCGCGCCATCGTCGATGACCTGTACTCGCTGACCTTCACGCGTTTCGAGCAAGAACAACGCGAAGGAGAGGAAGGCCCGAACGTGGCGCTCGGGCCTCAGCCCATACGACTTCCCACACCTTCGAGTAATCGAATCCCCTACAAGATCGGCACGCGCGACGTAGACCGCACGGTGCAGTGGACCGACGGCGACCATCCCTACGACTCAATCATCCCCAAGGGTTCGAGTGACACGACGCCACGCGTTCGTTTGTTCCAGGCGTACAACCCCAAGACGGTCCAAGAGGGCAACGCCGCCCTACGAAACCCCGGACGTACGTGGTTCCCCAGTTACCAACAGGCACTCAATCGCGCAGGTGAGGACGGTGAGGTCTATCACATCAACGTGCCCATCGACGCGCTTAAAGAGCACTACGACTTCAACGGTGAACTGACCGACCAGATGATCGCGGACATGATAAAGGACCAGTCCGAAGCCGTGAGTTACGGCGGCAAGGACGTCTACTTCGAGTCAGGCGACGTGCGCCACGCGGGCGAGGATGACGCGAGTGCGAACCTCATGGTGTCCCAGATAGCGCGAGGCAACGCCATCACCGAGCGCGACCTGCGAAGTCTCGACCAGATGCACGCGCCCACGCAACTGCTCATCCCCGCGACGATTCCGAAACTCTCCGGTCCCGGCGACTTCATCGCCAAGACGATGGAAAAAGGGATGCAGTACACCGTGGGCAAGCCTCTCAACTGGATGAGTCGCCAGCCACTTTTCACGTACAACTACGCGCTCGGGCTGCGCGACGCGATGGACCTCATCAAGGCACGCGGCATCGTCCCCGAGGGGGCGACCGACGAGAACCTGCTTGAGCGACAGGGCGACCTCGCGCACGACATCGCGATGGATCGAGCGATGAACGAGACGCTGCCGTACATTCACAACCCACAGAGCAAGTCCTACATGAGCGTCGTGGGTCGAAACATCGCGCCCTTCTGGTTCGCCCAAGAGCAGTTCTACAAGAGGTGGGGGCGACTGTTCGGCACGTACCCCGAGGCGTTCTACAAACTGAGCCAAACAATGACGGGGCTCAAGGCCGTGGGGTTCGTCTACACGGACCAGTACGGCAAGGACGCGTTCGTCTACCCCGGTAGCCAAGCGGTCATCTCGTTGCTCTCGCGTACGCCCTTTGGCGGGACGCTACCGATCGAGATGGGACTGTCGGGCGAGGTAGGCGGTCTCAATCCCACGACCGCCTCGGGGAGCGTGATCCCCGTACCCTCGCTTGGCCCGCTCATCACGTTGCCCATGACGATGATTGGCGGCATGTTCCCGAAGTTCGTCGGACTCGCCAACGCCAGTCTCGGCCCCGAGGCACAGCCCATCGACGCCGGTTCGTGGCCGGTGCAGATGATCGAACAACTACTCCCCTCATGGGCCACGCGAGGATTGCAGTGGATCGACGAACAAGAGACGGCGAACAAGGACAACATCACGTCCTCGCTGTTCATGTCGGCGGCCATTGGCGCAGCACAGCAACTCGAAGCCTCGGGTCACGGCCTGAGCGAGCAGGACCAGAAGGACCTCACGCTCTATAACCAGCATCTCGACCGAATCGTGAACTGGGCGAAGAACATCTTGCTGTTTCGCACGATCTTTGGCTTCATGGCACCTGACACGCCCGAGTTCAAGTTCGCCGACAATGGCGTGGGTGCGACTTACCAGGCACTCTTGAACGAGATGCCCTACGACGAGGCCATCACTGAACTGACGAAGCTCTACCCGAACGCGACGCCCGAGACAATCTTTGAATCGACCACGTCACCCTCGGGCACCGCCGCCGCGATGGAGGGGTCAGGTACCTTCGTCCCCGCGACCCAAGCCGCGGGCAAGTTCATCAACGACAACGAGACCTTCTTCAAGAACTACTCGCAACTAGCCCCGTGGACGATGCCCGCAGCATTACAAAAAGGGCTGTTCGACGGTTCGACCTACACGCAGGAAAAAGAACTCAACCTGCGTTTTGGGCGCTCACTCGACGCGTGGTATCAAGAGGCGAAGTACGCCGAGGGGGCCAACACCTATTACCCGCTCGAGACCCTCGTCGAAGCCGCTGAATCGAACACCTCGACGACGTCGCTCAACGCACAGACGACGCTCGGAATCACCCAAGCGCAGGCCCAGCAACGACTCGGGATGCCCGGCGCGAGCGAGGACCAGATAAAGCAGACGTGGTCGCAGTGGTCCACGAGTTTCAAGAAGGCCAACCCCATCTTCGCGGACAATCTCACGACGAGCGGCGACATCACCAACGCACGTCGCAACAACATCGTCCAACAACTGAACGCCGCACTCGACGCAGGCGCTCTCCCCAAGACCGAATGGTCCAAGCAGATCTCGTACATGATGATCGCGTACAACAAAGTCGTCGCCGCCTACACGGGGACTGACGCCGACCCTGGCGTCAAGGGCACGCACATGGCCACGGAGAACAAACTGGCGTTCCTCCAATGGGGCACCGCATACGCCAAGGCGTTCCCTGCGGTGTCGCCATTCTTTCAAGGAGTACTTAGTAAGACGGTCCCAGGATGATGCGCACCGTATCCTTGGTGTCGGAGGTTGATCGGTGAGCGGCGACACGAAGAAGAAAACCGGAAAAGCGGGACTCAACACCCCCGAGGGGTTTCTTAACGACGCCAATTCCATCATCGCGAACGCCGGTACTATCCCCGGCGCCACGAGTACCGGCGCTTCAACCACGACGCCTGGGGTGACATCGAGTGATTCCAGCGACGTCATCACGTTCTCACTGCCCCACCAGTCGGCGGCGTTCGACGTACCCGCTGACCTGACGAGCAAGTCGGCGTCGGGGGACACCGAGATAAGTTTCAACAACTGGATGGAGTCGATTCGTTCGCTCGAGGGGCCAATGGGCCAAGAGGACTTGAAGAACCTCCAAGCGCAGTTAAAGGCGGCGGGCTTCATCAAGACGGCGAACTACGTCCCTACCGGCAACCTCGACTCCACCACCCTGACGGCGTGGAAGGACTTTGGCTTATCCCTGGTCGGCGCACCTGCGGGGGTTTCTGCGTCCACCATCCTCGCGATGGGCAAGAACGCGGGTACGACGTTGACCGAACTACAGAAGATCGAGTCCGACATCAACTCCGCGCGCGGCAAGGCGGCGTCCATCACCAACTCCAATGTCACCTTGACTGACCCCAACGAGATAGCCCAGAAGTTCCAGACCGCGATGGAGTCGATAGGCGCTGGTCCCCCGAGCAAGGAATTGACCCAACAGTTCGTCAACGCTTTTCACGGGGCTGAGGTTTCAGCGACGCAGAACGAGGTTGACGCCGAGAAACAGAACTACGCGGCGGGAGTGTCGAACCTGCAAACTGCGTTCAATGATTACAACGCAGGCGACACCGCAGCGGGCGCAAACGCACTCCAAGACATCGGGCCTGGTGGCGCCATCGTCGGGCCTACGGAGATCGCGACCAAGGCGTCGCCCGACCTTGACGCAGAAGCCATCGCCCAAGTAAAGGCCGACAACCCCGCGCAGTACTACGCCAACTCGACGTCCTTCGCCTATGGCGTACTCCAAAGGATGCTCGCAGGTGACATGAGCCAGCCCACCACGCCGAGTTCGCCCACGAGCCTCGCGTCAACCGGCGGGATACTCACGACTCCACTCACGGCGGCGGCGTAATGGCACTCGCCACGATGGATCGCGCCCCCGCGAACGAACAGGTGAACGCGAACACCGCCTCACAACCCCAAGCCGAGAACGCGCTGGACTGGGCGCAAGGGTTCCTCGCCTACCTCGGGAAACCGGCGACGTCGGTGCGCGACCCACGCCTCACGTTCCTTGAGGCGATGTACAACCATGAAGGCGACGGCGGCTCGAACCCCCTCGCCATCACCAACGCCGAGGGCCAGCCATCGACGAACCTGCCTGGCAACTCCGCGGGCGTCAAGTCCTTCGCGAGCGTGCAATCGGGCTACGTCGCGCTGCACCGCTTCCTCGTCAATCAGCACATCACTGGACTCTTGAGCGAACTCTTGAACCCTGCGACGACCACCCAAGACCTGACCAACGCGCTCTCCCAAGCGTCGTGGGAGGGTTCAAGTACGCCTCAAGCGCGCGCGGCGTCAGTCGCCTACGCGAACGCCGTGGGCAGCGGCGCCGCCAGTCTCAGCGGCCAGACGATACAGCCACTCGACACGGGTGGCGTGTCAACGGGTACGACGGGCACCCCGACCGAGACCACGGGGTCGAGTGCAACTGAACCAATACAGGGGATGAACACGAACTACACCGGACCCGGTGCATATAAGGGGTTCGACCTTCAAAGCGTGTCGCCCTCGCTCCTCGCCCAAGCCAAGGCCGCGATCGACGAGTTCACCGCGACGCCTGGTGCCGAGCAAGCCATGATGACCAAGATCTACCAGAACTACGGCGACGAGGCGTGGGCGGCGTCGATCCCCGAACTAAGGACCGTCTTGGTGATGGCCGCGTACATGGGATGGACCGGCGCGAGTGGGACCGCCGAACTCCAAAGCGCCTTTCAAGCGACGAACTGGTGGAAACAGTCAAGTGACAACGGACGCCTCTGGGCCGAGACCGTCGCCAATGACCCCGGTCAGGCCCAAGTAGCCATTCAAGAAGCGGCGAGCCGCGTGACCAACATCGCGAACTCGCTCGGGGCGCAGTTGAGCGCCGCGCAACTGAACAGTATCGCCACCACGGTCGCGAGCCAATCAGTGAGCGGCATCGGGCAATTCTCCAACACGCAATTCACTGACCAGCAGATTTACCAGTCGGTCGTGGGGGCCATCAACTCGCCGCAGTTCACCAACGAACTCACGGGAACGTCAACGGCGGGCGCGGGTTCACCCACGGTCACTGGCGCGTCTGCCCCCGTCACTGCGACCACCTCCTCGGGTGACGCCGCCGCGCTCTACAACGCGTTCACCACCATCGCGCGCAACTACTACCTCGGCTGGACACCCCAGCAAGTCGCCAAGGCCGTCCAGACCGCCCTCGCGTCTGACACCGGCCAAGGGAACTTCCAAAGTGGGGCCATCGCCTCGTTCACCACCCAGGCACAGAATCTCGCGAAGGTGCAGTACCCAGGGCTTTCGTCCATCATCGGCACGACCTCTACGGCAGGGACCGACAACACGCCCTACGCCGCCTTGGCGGGGTATCGCTCGCTCATCGCGCAGTACACCGGCTACGGTTCGGACCCCGACACCATCGACCTCACGAGTCCCCAATGGTCGTGGATCCTCTCGGGCGCTACTCCACCGAACAACGTCGCGAACGGCATCACCCAGCAATCCTCCACCGCCGCGTCCTCACCGTCGGCAACGGCCAACGGGCAACTGCCGTCCTACGACACGGTCCAGCGTTACCTCATGCAATCGCCCCAGTACCAGACGACCGACCAAGCCAAGTCCCAGGCGTGGCAGGTCGGTAAGGCCATAACCTCGGCGTTCGGATTCTGATGACGATGACCGACACCTCCCTCGAGGCCCAGATAGCCCAGGCGACCACTGACCTCAACGCAGCAAAAGCGGCGCGTGAGAAGGACTTGACCACCGCCAACACGCAAGACGTCATCAAGTATCAAGAGCAACTCAACCAACTGAACGCCGCGTTGCGTATGCAGAACAATCACGCCAACGCGAGCGGGTCAGCGCCGACTAGCACCTCGCCGGACCCGACATCCTCGGGTGACACGAGCACCACGACGGCGACGTTCACGCCCGGACTTTCGGACCCGAGTGGGAGCGACCAGATCTACACGGACCAAAACGGCAATACGATCGACTTCAACTCGGCGCTCGACATCATCAACTCGGCGCTCTCGATCGTCGGTCTTGACCCCACGGCGGTCGCCGCATCGGGCGTCAACGCTGGTCAGACGCTCGGCTCGTTCTTTTGGAGCCAGATAACGACGCAGGGCATCACCGACCCGACGACCATTGGCGACATGATCACCACGTTGCTGCCGTCCACTGGACAATTCCAAACCGCGTTCCCTGGTTACCAAGAGGCTCTCGCGGCGGGCTACGTCAGGACGCCCGCCGACTACGTCAGCGCCGAGGAAGGCATCACCGCAGTAATGCTCCAAGGTGGCGTGCCCCCTGCGCTCATCAACCCAACGACAGTGGGCAACCTCATCGCACAAGGCAACAGCGTCAACGAGGTGGCCGACCGCGTCACGAATGGCCTTGACGCCGCGCTGACCGCACCCGCCGAGGTGCAGAACTACTTTGCCCAAGAGTTCGGCGCGGGCCAAGGACCGACCGCGCTAGCGACGGTGTTCCTCAACCCGAACATCGACGACGTCACCTTGAAGAAGATGCTCGCTGGTGCGCAGATCCAAGGTGCCGCTGCGGCGAGCAACCTCACCGTGAGCCAAGGGTTGAGCCAGCGACTCGCCGATATGGGCCAGACCTACGCGAGTGCACAGACGGCCTTTAAGAACCTGACGGCCCAAGCGGGATTGTTCCAACAGACCGTGGGTGAACAGTCCAGTCAAGCGCCAGTGCCAGGGACCACCAACGCGAACACGCCGCTCACCGAATCAAATCAAGGCGTCGAGGCGGCGTTCGGTCTAAGCGCCAACGCCGACCAACAGGTGCATCAAGAATCGCTCGAGCGACAAGACGAGTTCCGCGGTGGGGGTGGGGCAGCCACTACCCAAGCAGAAGGTTTTAGCGGGCTCTCAGCCGCGAAAGCCTACTAGTGGCCAAGCGTCCCTCGCGACCTTCGGGCGCGCGTCGTCCCGCGCACGTTCGTCGTACCGCGAGTCCGTGGGACAGTCCACTCGATCGTGCCTACGCGCAAAAACTCCGCAGCGATCGAACGCTCACCTTCGTCTCGATGGCGTCACGCGTTGACTACTGGACGCACCAAACCCAAGCCCTCGCACGACAGAACGAACAGAACCTCGAACAGGCCAACGCGGAAATCTCCCAAGGCAGCGTCAAAGAGACCGCGACAGGGTTCGCGAGCGCCAACATCGAGAGCGCGACCCTAGAGTCCGCAGTACCGGCGCTGCCCGGTGAGGGGGCAATCGCGGGCATCTCGGAATCAGGTTTCATTCCACCCCCGCCCGCGAACTAACCAGTATGCTTCACGGCGTAACGACATGATCGGAGAAACATGGCTCGAGGTTTTCACGCAACGGTGAGCGTCAGCGCAGCTGACGAGATCACCGAGGAGTTACTACAGGCCCAAATCGCGACCGGTGGCCTGCTCACCGAGCTCGAGTCGGCGACGTTCCTGCCCGGCGTCATCGCCGCGGCACAGACCCTCATCGGGTTGCTCCCGAGCGGCCCGTACCTCGTGGCCTTTGACGGCGAGGACCACACGCGCGAGTCGGGCCAAGTGTCCATCGTTCGCGTCGCGGTCACGACGCCATTCACCAACACCGAGCCGCTTCCCCCGACCCCCCAGCCCGACGCCGCGAGCGTGCCACCCGTGAACACGCCCCCGCTCTCGTTCACGTCGGCGCCTGAGTTCTCTGGCGAGACCGGCACGGCGTTCACCTTTGAGGTGACGACCGAGCGTGCGACGACCTCGCCCATCCCGACTATCGCCGCGTCAAACGTCCCCGACGGGGTGACCTTCGTGGACAACGCGAACGGCACGGGCACGTTCAGCGCCGACGGGACCGAGGCTGCGGCCACGGCGACCATCACACTGACCGCGACGACCGACGTCGAGACCGCGACCCAAGCGTTCGACCTCACCATCATCGAGCCTTCGACGGCTGGTGAGACCCTCGGCGAAGGTGGCACCCCCGACGTGCCACCGGCGATCTGATGGCGCGAAAGACCTCCAAGAACGGGAATGGCAACGCCGTTCCCCAGATGTCCTTCAAGCCCGTACCGCCGGGCAAGGCCAAGAAGCCCCAGCCCCCTAAGAGCTACAAGAACTAGCCAGTCATGGGCGCCGAGGTAAACAACCAAGCAACGCATCGTTCCTCGTTCGACCCCGAGAGTTCGGACTACATCAACGGTCCGACGATGAACCCCGGCCATCGTCACAACACGTCCACCACGGGGGCGAACGCCTCAAGCCAGCCCGCGACGGTGAGCACGCCCACGTTCGTCTCGGGCACGGCGAAGGTCGTCAACGCGCAGTACGACACCATCTTGTACGTGAACGTCACGACGGCGGCGGCCCTCGCCATCGCCATTGGCCCAACGTCAAGCCCCGCCAACACCATCGTCGCGAGCGAGACAGTGGCACTAGGGCTACTGACGCTGCGAATCCCTGCGGGATGGTACGTCAAGATCACCGGCACCATCGCCGACCTCACCATCACCGCCATCACCTGTTAGAGAGGTAAAGTAACGCTATGGCCCTAACCTACGGATCCGCCGCAAACGCCAATGCGGGCATCGAGGCGATGTTCCCCTCCTCGACCATCGCGCCCACGGCGTCAGCGACCAACGGCACCACGACCCTCACGTTCACCACCACGGAATCCTCGCTCATTCAGCCAGGCATGACGGTCACTGGAACGGGCATAACCTCGGGTGGTCTCGTCGTGAGTGTCGTCAACTCCACGGGTGTCGTCACCATCTCGGGGACCATCACCACGCTCACCACTTCCAAGTACACCTTCACGCTGCCCATCAACGGTTCGCTGCACACGTCGTCACCATCAACCACGGGCGCGAACGAGGTCTCGGGCGGTTCCTACGCACGCCAGAGCGTCACCTTCGGTCTGCCATCCTCGGGCGTTAAGACCTCGACCAATGCCCAGAACTGGACCTCGATGCCCTCAGCCACGGTGGGTTACGGTGGCTACTGGTCGGCGACGTCCTCGGGGTCGTACTACAGCGGCTACGCGCTCGGGTCGTCGCTCACCGTGCCCTCTGGTGCCACGGTCGCGGCCGCCATTGGTGCTTTGACCTTGACGCTCGCGGAGTAGGAGAGCCATGAAGATAACGCCCGACCCGACGCACCCCAGCGGTATCAACTCCGCTCTCGAAGAGGACGACATCGCCGCTGGCAAGACAGTCGCGTACCTCGCTGGCCGACTTATCGGTTGCGCCGTGATGCTACCCGACGGTTCGGCCTACGACGTCACGCCAGTCGCCATCGCGGTCAAGCCCGAACACGTCAATGCCTTGCACACGGCGATTCACAAGGCCCACCACGCCGCTGGTCGATTCCTTGACGTGCCAGTACCCGACGAGGCTGACTACTCTCCAGCGAGTTAATAGCGCATCGTGGTCGATGCCCTCGTCAACTTCGGTTATTCACTCGTCGCCACAGCGCCCTCCCCCGCCACGTCTGGCACAACCCTCGTAGTCACGTCCGGCGGCGGTGCGAAGTTCCCCGCTGCGCCATTTGACCTCACGCTCTACCCAGTTGGTCAACTCCCCCTAATCGGCAACGCTGAGATAGTTCGCTGCACCAACGTTTCCACCGACACCCTCACCATCACACGCCACCAGTACGGCACTACCGCGCAATCGGTCGCAGTCGGTTGGGCTGTTGACAATGCAGTAACCGCGAACCTTTTAAGTCAATTACTACCCCGTACTGGTGGCGCCATGACCGGGGCCATCGCCATGGGAGCGAATAAGATCACCGGACTCGCCAATGGAAGTGCGGCTCAGGAC
>Ga0182030_10022661_pt1 | contig 11675 bp, 8 predicted proteins | sample 812S3MmetaG_FD_121299 | JGI IMG/M metagenome (GOLD analysis project Ga0182030, IMG submission 121299) | Permafrost microbial communities from Stordalen Mire, Sweden - 812S3M metaG (Illumina Assembly) | ecosystem: Environmental > Terrestrial > Soil > Wetlands > Permafrost | place: Sweden... | reverse complement strand
TTGTTCCAGCCGGTCACGTTCAGCACCAGCCGGCCCAGGTCCACGCCGGCGAGCCCCGCGAATCGCTCCGCCTGCGGCGGCGCCAGCACGGCGTTGACCGCCTGCCCCCACGACCTCGCCGCTCATGCTCAAAGTATCGCCACCCACGCGGCCCGCCGCGCAACAGTCACCAACCGCCGCGGCATACGTCAATCACAGCCCACATGACACTAAGCCGACGCCTTGACTCACAGCTGGAGCTGACGACCTGGCGGTGCAACGCGCGATATCGCTCTCAGTCATGAACCGCCTCGAGCCCGACGCGCTATATCCGCCGCAGCAGCGCGGACCTGTCCGGCCTCGCCAGGGAGATCAATCCCCAGGTCCGGGGCTGGATCAACTATTACGGAGCCTTCTACCGCTCCGAGTTGTGCTTCCTGGCATGGCGCATCAACGAGCACCTGGTCCGGTGGGCCATGCACAATTTCAAGCGATTCCGCGGCAAGTACGCCAAAGCGATGGCCTGGCTGCAGAAGGTGTATCAGTACAAGCCTGGCCTGTTCGCCCACTGGCAGTGAGCTCATCGCGTTCACCTAAGGCCGGACTGTGGGGGCCGGATGACGGGAGACCGTCACGTCCGGTCCTGAGAGCGGCGGGGGGTGAGATTCCCCCCGCCGACTCACCTCGAACCCAGCACCTCGCTACGGACTAACGGTGGCGCGCAGAACTGGACGTTCTGCGCGGCCACGAGCCGGTAGGCATAGGGATCGCTGGTTTACCGGGCCGGGCTATATCCGCATATGCGGCCGGGCACCTCACACGCATGCCGAGATGAGCACCTTCCTCCTGATATATGTGCAAGGGCTGGCAGGCTTCGCCGGTGTGGCCATCCGGGTGACATTCATCCTGGGCTGGTCAGCGGTGATAGCGAGGACCCCGATCGGCTGGATGGGCGAGATCCTGCTGGACTGCGGACGCCGCTGTAATGTGACTCGTGGACGAGTTCATGTATCAGCTTTCGCGCTTGTTGCTCTCTCTGTGTAGGAGACCGCTTGGGGGCTAGCCATGGAGCCAGGAGCAGGAGTTCGGACGGCCAGGCGCGCCACCTGTGACGGGGGTGTGTCCAGAAGCCGGGCCTGGTGGCGTCACAGGGCCTTTCGCGCCGGGCTCCCTATTGTGGTTCATGGATGTCCCTGGTACGCCGATGGCGGGTACGGCGCGTTCGTGTCCGCGGGGATGTTCCCGCTCCGCAGGCTTATCGTGGGACGGATGCGTTCGGAAGAACCGCGGCGTGTGGTGCGGAGGACTGGCGTTTTCACCCGGCTACTGGCAGACGCGCCAGAAGATCGGGACCGGTGTCACGGTCACCTTTCCCGGCGCCTGGACGAGGACCCGGCGATCTCAGCGTCTAACCAGGCGGCCAGGAGGGTGATTCCGTGACTTTGCCGATGATCCAGAACGCAAGGGCAGCAACGAGACAGGACTTATTCCGTAGTTTCCGGTCGCGGATCTCAGACAGCCGGCGAATGCCAGAAAGGAATTACCTTGATGTGGGTAGATAATGATCTAACCGCGTTTGCCGACGGAACCTCGGCCGACGTCGGCGGTCCACTCGATGGGTACTCGGAAAGCGACCGCAGTCAGCACGTCAATTTTGTTGACGACAACGGGCACGTTCACGAGCTGTACAGGAGTCCGGATCCGGCCGCCCAGTGGGTGGACAACGACCTCACCGCCCTTGCCGGGGGAACCCCGGCCTCCAAAGACGGCCCCGCGCTCGATGCGTACTTGCAAGACGACGGCAGCCAGCATGTCAATTTTGTTGACGACAACGGGCACGTTCACGAGCTGTACAGGAGCCCGGATCCGGCCGCCCAGTGGGTGGACAACGACCTCACCGCGTTTGCCGGGGGAACCCAGGCCGTCGTGCCGACAGGCGAACTCGATGGGTACTCGCAAGACGACGGCAGCCAGCACGTCAATTTCCTTGACCTCAACAACCACGTTCACGAGCTGTACAGGAGCCCGGATCCGGCCGCCCAGTGGGTGGACAACGACCTCACCAAGTTTGCCGGGGGAACCCAGGCCACTTTCCTCAGTGGACTCGATGGGTACTCGCAAGACGACGGCAGCCAGCACGTCAATTTCATTGCTCTCAGCAATGACCACGTTCACGAGCTGTACAGGAGCTCGGATCCGGCCGCCCAGTGGGTGGACAACGACCTCACCGCCCTTGCCGCCGGAACCCCGGCCGGGGAGGGGACCGATGACAGCGGCAGACTCGTCGGGTACTCGCAAGACGACGGCAGCCACCACGTCAATTTCGTTAACCTGCCTCTCCAGCACGTTCACGAGCTGTACAGGAGCCCGGATCCGGCCGCCCAGTGGGTGGACAACGACCTCACCGCCCTTGCCGGCGGAACCCCGGCCTTCGGCGCTGGACTCGCTCAGTACTCGCAAGGCGACGGCAGCCAGCACGTCGATTTTAATGCCTTGACGGGCGTGGGCAGCAGCACCGTTCACGTTCACGAGTTGTACAGGAGCCCGGATCCGGCCGCCCAGTGGGTGGACAACGACCTCACCGCGCTTGCCGGCGGAACCCCGGCCCTAGGCAATCAACTCAGTGGGTACTCGCAAAGCGACGGCAGCCAGCACGTCAATTTCATTGACGAGAACGGGCACGTTCACGAGTTGTACGGGAGTCCGTGAACCCGGATAATGCTAACTCGCCGTTATGCCGCTGTCGGCTGTGCAGGTCGAGACCCGCGTGTGCGAGGGCGTGGGCTGGTGAGGAGATGCTGGGGCGGGGAAGGTCGCCAGCCGTCCTATTCCCGACGCGTGTTAGCGCTAGGCCGATCGAGAACGTGGCGCGACCGGCGCGCGCAGAATTGGCCGATCTGTTTGCCTTCCACCATACGGTCGGCGCAATAGTCAGCCGCGCGGAATCGGCAGGGAGGATGTGAGATATTACTACGGTGGTCACCCTATGTAGCTGGGGTTCCTCCTGCTGTCGATTTCCTGTTGCCGTGGTAGATCACGATGACGCTTGGCGTTATAGGAACCGGTCTGCCAGCGCCGATTAAGAGCCAATCTGGCTATGCTGTGGGCCCGCCAGAGCCGCCGGTTCAGCCCGGGAGTATCGGGGGGGGCAGATGCACGAAGCTGGAGTGGTCAGCCGGATAGTTCGCGGAGCACGGCGGCTGATCTCGGGGATACGGGTTCATCTGGGTGGAAGTTCGCGCATATCTGCAGGGCGGCGTCGGCTGATTCCACTCCGGCGATGCCGGCGAGCAGGCGAAGATCATCGATGTCACGCGTTCTGGCCGCGCGTGCCTTCATCGCGAAGATGTGACGTGGTGAGCGGCCATGACGCGCAGCCCGGGATGATCGAATACGCGGCGCTTGTCAGCGTCCTGCTTGCCGGAGATGTAGGTGCTTGCCTGCTCGTTGAGCCACCAGCGGGGGAGCCCGAGGTCCCACGCGACCCGCTGGCCTCTTCGTGGACGATTCCATGCGGCTTGAACATCGCATCGACATCGCGGGTGACGCGGGCAGCGTCGTAGGCCAGGGCCATAGCGGCGCCGCCCACAATGAATATGTCTGCCACGACGCCTCTGCGGACGAGGCGCTCACCCAAGCCGCATGCGGCCCGCAACTCGAAGATCATCTGCACCGCCCGTTTCACCGACGTTTGTGTCGCAGACCCGGCTGTCCTCGCCCGGCCCGCTCTGGCGTTCCTGACGATACAGTCAGTGAATGCGAGTCTGGGCTGGCACTGCTTATCCGCTTGGTGCCACCTGGGACGGGTCAGGGACCAATTTTGCCCTGTTCTCTGAGGTGGCTGAGCGGGTGGAGCTGTGCCTGTTCGGTCCGGGTAACCGCAGGGAGACGCGGGTCGAGCTGACCGAGGTGGACGGTTTCGTCTGGCATTGCTACCTGCCGGGCGTCGGCCCGGGCCGGCACTACGGGTATCGCGTGCACGGCCCGTACGCGCCGGGCCGCGGTCACCGGTGTAATGCGGCGAAGCTGCTGCTCGACCCTTATGGCAAGGCGGTCGCGGGTCAGGTGCGCTGGCACGATGCCCTGTTCTCCCACCGGCCCGGCGCGCCGGAGACGATCAGCACTCGCAACAGCGCCCCTTTCATGCCGCGCAATGTCGTTATTAACCCGTATTTCGACTGGGCGGATGACCGGCCGCCGCGGACGCCGTATCACCAGACGGTGATCTACGAGGCGCATGTCCGCGGCCTGACCCTGCGCCATCCCGGGGTCCCGCCCGGGCAGCGGGGCACTTATGCGGGCCTGGCCTGCCCGGTCATCATCGACCACCTGACCCGGCTGGGCGTGACCGCCGTGGAGCTGATGCCGGTGCATCAGTTCATCTCCGAGCGGCAGCTGGCGGCGGGCGGCCGGTCCAACTACTGGGGTTACAACACGATCGGGTTCCTCGCGCCGCACAACGGCTACTCCTCAGCCGCCGAGCCGCATGGCCAGGTCACCGAGTTCAAGGCGATGGTCAAGGCGCTGCACGCGGCGGGCATCGAGGTGATCCTGGACGTCGTCTACAACCACACGGCCGAGGCCGGCGCCTCCGGTCCGACGCTGTCCTTCCGCGGCATCGACAACGCCGCGTACTACCGGCTTGCCGACGGCGACCCATCGGTCTACCTGGACTACACCGGCTGCGGCAACAGTCTCAATGCCCGCAGTCCGCAAGCGCTGCAGCTGATCATGGACTCGCTGCGGTACTGGATCCTGGACATGCACGTGGACGGATTCCGCTTCGACCTGGCCGCGGCCCTGGCCCGGCAGCTAAATGACGTGGACCGGCTGTCCGCGTTCTTCGATCTGGTCCAGCAGGACCCGGTCGTGTCGCAGGTCAAGCTGATCGCCGAGCCGTGGGATGTCGGCGAAGGCGGCTACCAGGTCGGCCGGTTCCCGCCGCTGTGGTCAGAATGGAACGGCAAGTACCGCGACTGCGTACGGGACCTGTGGCGCGGCGAGCCCGCCGCCCTGCCGGAGTTCGCCCGGCGGCTGGCCGGCTCCAGTGACCTGTACGAGACCGGCGGGCGGCGGCCGGTAGCGTCAGTGAACTACGTGACCTGCCATGACGGGTTCACCCTCGCGGACCTGGTCAGCTACAACCGCAAGCACAACCAGGCCAACGGCGAGGACAACCAGGACGGCACCGATGACAACCGGTCCTGGAACTGCGGCGCGGAAGGCCCGTCCGACGATCCGGCGGTCCGCGAGCTGCGCGCCCGCCAGGCCCGCAACTTCCTGGTCACACTGTTCTGCTCGCAGGGCGTCCCGATGCTGCTGGCCGGTGACGAGATGGGGCGCACCCAGCAGGGCAGCAACAACGCCTACTGCCAGGACTCACCGCTGTCCTGGGTGGACTGGGAGAACGCCGCCGAATACGCGGACCTGGCCGACTTCACCGCCACGCTGTCCGCGCTGCGCCGGGCGCACCCGGTGTTCCGGCGGCGCAGGTTCTTCAGCGGGCGCCCCGCCCAGGCCGGCCCGGGCGGCCTGCGCGATATCGTCTGGCTGACCCCGTCCGGCCGGGAAATGAGCGATGCGGACTGGCACGGCGGCTACGCGAGGTCGCTGGCGGTGTTCCTGAACGGTGAGGCCATGACCGAGCGCGGCACCCGCGGCGAACCCGTCCGCGACAACCATTTCCTGCTGCTCTTCAACGCGCACAGCGACGCCGTGCAGTTCGCTCTGCCCGGCGCCGATCACGCAGACGGCTGGCATGTTGTCGTCGATACGGCGGCGCGGCCGGGCCGACCAGGCACCGGTGCGGGGCGCTCGCCCGCGGTGCTGTCCAGCGGGACGGCGGTCGACGTGACCGGCCGTTCCGTCATGGTGCTGCGCGCCGCCGACGATCCGGCCGGCGGAGCCAGCGCGGCCGGGACGAATTAACGCGGCCTGGCGGCTTGGGTCATGCTGATCAGCGCCAGAACGAAGGCGAGCAGGCCGGCTGCGGTCGTTACGTTGGAGATCAGTTCCGGTTCGTCGTTCGGTGCGTACACCAGCTGAAAGTGCCACTTAAGACTGGCACCGCTGCTGCACCTGAGGCCTCAAGCAAAGCGGCGATGCCTTTGCTGAGAGGCGGCTCAGTCTGGCTGGCAGGGTGGGCGGCGGCGAACGCCCGGGCGGCCCGCACCTATCAGCATCGAGCTCGGCCCCAACTGTATTCGGCCCTTATGCAAGCGTTCCGGCCAGCGCATCGGCGCCCCCCGATGCTGCCGTTGAAGGAGTCCGGCGCGATCAGGATCGGTATCGGGGCTGGTGCTCGCTACCGCGCATCAGCCTGGCTGCTCGCCGCCGTCAGGCGAGAGGGCGGCAGCCCGATCCGGTCCCTGATGGCCTGCTGGACCTGCTGCTTGCCGGGCCGGGTGTCCACCGTGATGACGTACTCCTTGCGGCGGAAGATGTCCAGCACGGGATTGGTCCTCTCGTGGTACTCGCGGAGCCGGACGGCGAGCGCCCCCTTGGGTGTCATCCTCGCGCCTGATCAGCTCGCCGCCGCAGGCGTCGCACATGCCGTCCTTGGACGGGCTGTTGTCGATCAGGCTGTAGTCCATCCCGCAGCCCGCGCACAGCCGCCGGGCGAGCACCCGGCGCGCCACCTCGCTGTCGGGCAGGTCGAGGTGGATCACCCCGTCGAGGTCGTAGCTTTCCAGGAAGAACTCCGCCTGCCGCTGGTTGCGCGGGAAGCCGTCGATGATGTAGCCGTAGTTCCAGTCGTGCTCGCTGAGCCGTTGCTTCACCACGCCCTCGACGGGAGGTCGTCGCCGACCAGCAATCCCGCCGCCATCGTGCGCCTGACCTGCGCGCCGAGCTTGGTATGGTGCTGGACGTTCCACCGGAAGATATCCCCGACAGCGATGTGCTCGAGGTCGAAGTCCCCGGCGAGCAGTTTCGCGTGAGTTCCCTTGCCGCTGCCCTGGATGCCCCATGATGACGTATTTCCGCATGTGAGCCACTTTCGCACGGAAGCGGGCCGTTGGCTCCTGGCCACATGGCTATGCCGCCGCCTGATGTCACGTTGCTATACCACGCCATCGGCGCGGTGCCGATGGCGGTGGTGTTCACCGGCTGACATCTGAGGTGGCAGCGCACCGGATCCCGAGGTGGTCAGCGAGTAGCTAAGGAGTGGCTTGAGACATGCTGCCCGGCACTTGGCTCGCCGCGGAGCTGTACCATCTCATCGGCCGGCCGACGCGAGGTTAAGGGGCGGCAGGCCAGTTGCACATCCGGCAGAACTACGTTGGCGACCGCCGCCTCATGCGGGCGGCAGAATTCGGTTCGGCGATCAGGCCCGGGTAGCCTCGCCGCCATGCGTGTGAACAGGAACTCAGGACCGATCCTGGTGTACAGCGGCCGTTTCAGCCGCTGTTGCCTTAATGTAATCATCACGCAGCGCCAGGACCTTAATACGGATGCTGGCGCTGTGCGTCGGCAGCTCGCTTTGCAATATGAGCCCGATCTCCTTTCGGTCGAAATACATGGCCGCGTCCTGCGGAGAGTCGAAGGTGAACTCGACGACGCGATGGGGTGTAGTCGAGTAAACATTGTCGTACGACGCCAGCCGACGCAGCTCAGCCGGAGCCTGAAGAGCATCCGCGATCGATCGGACCCACGCCAGGTACTTGTCCTTGCCTCCAGGCGGATAGTCGATCTCGTAGATATATTTGATCACCGGAGAAATCCTTCCATCGGTGCCGCGACCTCCACGAGCGCCAGCGGTACGTGGCTATGGTCCGCCTAACTCCAGCGTCCGACAAGACCGCGACCGCGGATGTGCTCGTGGTCGCGCGATGTCACGACGCCCGCAGGCGAGCTCCCGCTGCGTGCCAGAACTCGTACAGGACGAAGGTATTGACCATGTCCGCATCCACCCGCGTTACCGGATCCATCGTCGAGCCATCTGGCTATCCGGGCGTTCCCGGGTCGGAGGTGCTTGATGAAATGGCAGACAGCCAGGCGATGCTGCTGGCAGTTCCTGCTCCAGCAGGCCGAGCATGAGGCCGACCTGAGCGAGGGGCCCGCGCGAGTGTGTCAGCACGACGTGGTCACCGGCCGGGCGTGGCATGCTCGACGTTATGGGCAGGCCCTTTGAACGGGTCTGCCCGGCGGCAGGCACCTGGTCGGTGCTGTTGACCTGGCCGGACGGAATCTGCGGTGCATCACATGTCCATTCCGCCGTTGACTCCCCATACCTGGCCGGTGATGTAGGAGGAGGCGTCGGCGGCAAGGAAGTGAACGACGCGTGCGACCTCTTCGGGGCGGCCCAGTCGCCGCATCGGGATCTGCCCCTTGATCTTGTCGATGACTTTCTCCGGTATGGTCTCGACCATCTCGGTCGCGATGTAGCCGGGGGTAACGGTATTCACCGTGACGGCCAGCCCGTCGTCCGTGAGCTTTCCTGCACGTTCCAGCATGAAAGCGACTTCCTTGGCGAGGGTCTTGGTGAGCCCGAACAGGCCTGACTTGGAGGCCGCGTAGTTCGCCTGCCCGATGTTGCCGATTTCCCCGATGATGGATGACACGTTGACGATCCGGCCGCTGCCGCGGCGGCTGACGGGGCCCCGTTGCTCGGGCAAGCGCGAAGACGGCGGCCACCGCGGCCGGGCTGGTCTTCGATGCTCCGTACAGCGCCTACGTCCTGGCCTATGATGCTGCGCGGTTCGCCTGCATCGCCCTGCTCGCGCAGCAAGGGCTGCGCGCGACGACCAGCGGCGGCCACTACGCCGTCGAACAAGCAGTCCGGGCTCAGCTCGGAAACGGATTCCGGCCGTTCGGGATTCTGCGGCGGCGCTGCAACAAACTGGAATACCCGCACCTGCCCGCAGATACAGCCACCTCGGAGGAAGCCGAGCAGGCAGCCGGGACAGCGCACTGTCTTATCACCGTCGCGGGCAGGCTACTGCCGCAGCTGGCCTTCTTCAGCAAAACCAGGAGTTAGGAGACCACCGCAGGAACTGCGGCATGGAATCGTGCATGTTGCCAGCCTCCGCCGACTCGCTTGCTACCGTAAGCTTGTCTTGCGCGAAAGAGCAGGCCCAAGCGGTAGGCATTTAGCCGTCGGCCTGCCCCGGATCCGAAAGCCCAGTGACAAACCAAGTGACAACCAGCGTAAGAAGAGTTTGTCAAGTGGCTCTGGAAGGTTTTCTGCTGTTGTTGTGATTGGTGTCCTGACCTGGGGTTCTTGCTACGGTTGGCGCTGGTGTGCCCAGGCTGCCGCGGGGCGGGCGGCTGCCGGGACCTGACTGAGGGCATGGCGAAGATCCGCGCCGGGATGATGGGTGTCCTGCGGCGCGGTTCCGGGCGCCCGTCACCCGGGTCTTCTCGCTCTACGTAGTGCAAGCGGGCTCGGCGTGCCCGCGTGATGCGGGCAGGCCTGCCCCGACAGCGTTCAACCGAGCTGGTGAGAAGCTCCGGGCGACCGGGGGAGAGCTGCCCAGGGTTGTCAGCGGGGTTGGTCCCCGACGGCCATGCGGGCTCGTTCTCCCCCTCATCGGGGAGGAAGGTCTTGGGCGCCCGTGGCGGGGCGTTCGGCGATGGACGCGCTGGTCAGGCGGCCTCCGCCGGGCAGGTGGCGGGACCCGAGGCGACGTCGGGGTCCCAGCTGGTGCCGTGGATGACCAGGGAGTAGATCCAGCGCAGCAGCGAGGCGGCGCACGCGACCCGGGCCTTGGCGCGCCGCGCGCGGGCCGCGGCCGCCGCCGCCGTGGCCTGCCGGGACCCCGTGTCGGCCTGGATGGCGGCAGCTTCCGCGGCGCCATCGGCCGCCTTAGTCATTGCCGCGTACTTCGCCGCTAGCACGGGGTTGAACCTGAGCATCGGCCACACGGCGCGCCAGACGGTCAGCCGCAGGCCGGGCCGGCCGCGGCGGGAGATGTGCGCCTCGCCGTTAAAGGCACCAGAGGCATTATCAGACGGGGACAGCCCGGCGTGCTTGACCAGCGATGATGAGCTGTCATAGCGGCGGGGGTCACCGGTCTCGGCCAAGATCGCCGCGGCGCCGACGGCGGTCAGGGCGGGGATGTCCGCCAGCCGGGAAAGGCCGAGCTCGCTCAGGACAGCCGCCATGTCGGCTTCCACGGCCCGCAGCTGGGCGCGGGTCCGCTGCAGGTCACCCAGCTCATCGGCGCACCGGCGCAGCAGTCCGCGGCGGGAGGACACGACCACCCCCTCGGTGTCGGTCAGCGCGGCGAAGATCCTCTGGCTGATCGTTCCCCAGGCCTTCTGGCCGCCCCAGCCGGCGACGGCGCCGCGGACCAGGGCGGTAAACGCCTCCAGGCCCATGGCGGCCAGCCTGCCCGGCTGCCCGCCGCACCGGTTGGTCACCGCCTGCATGGCCGCTAGCCAGGTCTTCGACTCCAGCGGCTGCGCGCACGTCTCGGTCACGGTCGGCCAGGCCACCGACAGGAAATCCCGGATCCGCTGCGCCGACGCCGTCGCCGTCGTGATCAGCTGTGCGCGGCGCCGGCCCAGGTGCCGCAGGTGCGCCCATGTCTCATCCAGCTCCTCCGGGATATAGCAGTGCAGCTCGGTGGCCAGCCGGGCGATCAGCACGCAGTCCGCCTCATCAGTCTTGTGCGGCGTGTAATCCTGCTGCTCACGGGCGATATGAGACACCAGCGGCTGGATGCACACCAGCGGCAGCCCCCGCTCCGCACACAAACGCTGCACCTGCAGCCAGCGCGGCCCGGTCGGCTCGCACGCCACTGTCACCTGCGTGAACCCCTTCGCCCGGGCCTGCCCGGCCGCCCAGTCCAGCGCCTCACCCAGCCGGAATGCCTTCACCCGCACCGTCTTACGCGCCAGCACCCGCACATCATGATCAACCGCCACGAGCGCCTGCTTATCTTCGGCCAGGTCAATCCCGATAACCACGCCATCACGCGGCAGCATCGCGCGCAGCCGCTCACGGCGCGCATTCCGCCTACGATCCCCCCGGGTCATGCCGCTACCCTTGCTCACAGGACGTCCTCTCTGGTTGCGCCTGGGACACCAAGCCCGCACTATCGCACCAGGAGGACGTCCCCGCATCAACCGCATCCCGCAGAACGGGCGCCTCTAGCGCGTTGTCCTATTACTACGGCCGGGAAGGTCGGCTCCGAGACGGCCCGCCTGCTCCGCGAGCGGGACGTGCCCGTCCGGGTGCTGGTGCGGGACCCGGCGAAGGCGACGGCCAGGACGCTGGCCGAGGCCGGCGCGGAGATCGCCACCGGTGACCTGGGCGTGCCGGCCAGCATCGATGAGGCGATGAGCGGGGTCAGCGGCGTGGTGCTGGTTAGCCCGGCCGTGCCCGCCCAGGAACTCAACGTCGTCGCCAGCGCCGCCAGGGCCGGCGCGGGCCATGTCGTCAAGGCGACCAGCAAGGCCCCGGCCGACTCACCGATCGCGCGGCGGCGCTGGCAGGCCGAAATCGAGGCAGGACGAGCAGCTTCGGCTCCTCCGCCGGCCAGGGCCGCTCCGACCTGGTCGACGCCCGCGACGTCGCCGCGGCGGCCGCCGAGATCATCACCTCCCCCGCCGCACACGCCGGAAAAACCTACTGGCTCACCGGCCCGGAGCTGGTCACCAACTACGACGTGGCCGCCGTGCTGTCGAGACTGCTCGGCAGGACCATCACCTACCGGGAGCTCACCTTCGAGCAGAACAAGGACGCGATGATC
>Ga0182030_10022660_pt1 | contig 11677 bp, 13 predicted proteins | sample 812S3MmetaG_FD_121299 | JGI IMG/M metagenome (GOLD analysis project Ga0182030, IMG submission 121299) | Permafrost microbial communities from Stordalen Mire, Sweden - 812S3M metaG (Illumina Assembly) | ecosystem: Environmental > Terrestrial > Soil > Wetlands > Permafrost | place: Sweden... | reverse complement strand
TCGAAGACGTTGTAGCAATCGTCGAGCGCGGCCATTATTGCGCGGCCAGCCGGTTGCTCTCGCGATCGCCGAAGAAGATGTCGGTGGAGATCTCATCGACGCGGTTGCAGCCAGTGTACGCCATGGTTTTATCCATTTCGGTCTGGATGATGTTGATCGCCTTGGTGGCGCCCTTCTCGCCCCCGACCGCGGTGCCGTAAAGGGTGGCTCGGCCAGTCAACACGCATTTGGCGCCGAGCGCGACAGCCTTGACGATGTCCGAGCCGCGGCGGATGCCAGAGTCCAGCAGCACGGTGATTTTATCGCCGACGGCCTCGGCAATTTCCGGTAGCATGTCGATCGTCGCGGCGGCGCTGTCCATGTTGCGGCCGCCGTGGTTGGACACGACGATGCCGTCCACGCCGGCGCTGACCGCCTTCATCGCGTCATCGACACGGTTGATGCCTTTCAGCATCAGAATCCCCGGCCACATATCCCGAAAGATTTTGATGTCGTCCCAGTTGAGGGAGTCCTGACGCATCACCTCGATCCGGTACGGATCGACACCAACCTTGCGGCGGTATGGCTCCGGGTAGTTTTCGTTGCGCGGCATGCCGATCGTGGTCAGGTATTTCAACAGCACGTTGGTGAACCACATCGGCCGCTGCAGGATATCGCGGGTGAAGCGCAGCGTGGGCGTGAACGGCAGATCGAGACCGTTGCGAGCGTTGTATTCGCGGTTTGGCGACACAATCGTATCGGTGGTGACGATCAACGCCTCAAACCCGTTATTCTTCGCGCGCTCGATGAGTTGGTAGGACAGGTCTCGCTGTTTCCACACATAAAGCTGGAACCACAGACGAAAATTGGCTTCCTTGGCGATTTTCTCCATCGACGTCATGGCGCCGGTGGCCAGGGTGAACGGGATCTTCATCTTCGCCGCCGCCTTGGCGAGTTCCAGTTCGCCCTCGTACCAGCAAAGTCCAGCCGCGCCGGTCGGCGCGATGGCCATGGGCGCGGAAATTTCCTTGCCGAACAGCGTGGTTTTCGTGGAACGGTTGGAGACATCGACCAAGGCGCGATGGCGCAGCCGGATACGCTCGAACGCGGCGCGATTGTTACGCAGCGCGATCTCATCCTCGGTGGAGCGATCGACGAATTCGAACACGGCCTTGGGCAGTTTGGCCTTCGCGGCGTCACGTAGGTCGAATACGTTATAGCAGTCGTCGAGCGCGGACATTTTGGTTCCCCCTTGAATGGGCGATGATGCGAGCGGCACCGGGCATGTCAAGCGGTCGCACCTGACCGCGTGGCGGCGTGGGTCCGATGGTTGCCGTACCTGTCCCTTCCCCATCCCGCGACACATTGGTAACGTCATCCTCATCCGGAGGGAAATCAGGTGCCAGCCGATCCAGGAACCTCGCCGTTTTGGCCAGCGGATAATCCCGCGGTGTCAGCGCACATCACCTTACTGCAAGGCATCATTACGCGTCTCGCGAACAATAGCGCGTCATGCAAGACCTGGTGCCTGACATTGGTAGCGGCGCTACTCGGTGTCGCTGGCACCACCCATACGCCAGGCATCGTGACCGCCGCGCTGATTCCCGTGGCGATCTTCGGTTTCCTCGACGTGATGTATCTCGCGACGGAGGTTGCCTACCGCCATCTCTATGGAACCGTCGTGGCGGCGATCCGCGCGGGCGATTACACCAGAGACAATGTCTTCGAAGCGCGCGCGCGGCCGGATGCCGGGCATGTGATCTGGGCTTTGAGCTCCTGGTCAATCGTGCCCTATTACGGTCTGCTCGTGTCTTACGCCGCAGCCCAGTGGCTCGGGTTGTCGGCGTTGTTGGCGAAGTAGGCCATGGCCACGCTCCCAACATTTTTCTTTTCCTATGCGCGCCAGGACTATGACACCCTGGGCATATACATGCGAAAATTCTACGATGATCTGCACGTCCGCGTCGCCGCCGCCGCCGGCCATGACCTGAGCGGCGGCGTGCTCGGCACGATCGACAACCGCACCGAGCTTGGCGCCGACTGGGATACCAGGCTGAGCACGGCGCTGGCCAGCAGCAATATTCTGCTCGCGGTGATTTCGCCACTTTACTTCGCGCGGCCGAATTGCGGCCGGGAAGTCGGAGTATTCGTTGTCCGCAGCCCGGAACTGGGACTTGACCCGCGCGGTCAACTCACGGGCGTGCGGAACGTACTCATTATTCGCTGGATGGAACCGGCGTTCTACGACCGCAACGGCGAAAAGGACGGCCGCATTCCGGCATTGATCCGGCGCGTCAACGACATGCTGCCGACGCCGGAGATCGCCGCCGCCCATCCCGACCTGGCCGACGCCATCCGCTTCTACCGGATGAATGGTATGGAGATGTGCGTCGATAAGGAACCGCATTACCGGCGCCTGTTGAACGCGCTGGCGCTGGCGATCGTGAACGCCAGCGATCTGCCGCCGTGCCAACCGCTGGACTGGGACGACGCGGTCGATGCGTTCCGCTGCGATTGGTCCGCGCGCCTTAGCACGCCATTACCTACCCAACTGCCGCCCAGGGCCGCCACGCTCCGGCCACTGACCTCGGCCGCGATCTTCTATCTCACCTCCCGGCCGTTCGAGGCGGATCCGGTGGCGGCGCCATTTGCCGATCAATTGGTCGTCGAACCCACGACGGATCAAACCCCCGGCGCCACCGACAGCGAACTTGGCGCGTTGCTTCTGGACATGCGGGACGCGGCCCAATCGGAGGGGTTTCAGGCGGTGCACTGCGCGCCGGATCCAGCGGTTCCGTTGGACGCCACGGCGGTCATCGCACGGCTCCGCGCGTTGTCCGGGCGCCATGTCCTCACAGCGCTGGCGATCGATCCCGTCCTGATCATGGGACGAGCGCTGCCAGTTCTGCGGGAGATTGTCGATGACGATACCTGGACCGGGCCGGTGTTGATCCCCATGTTCACCGATGCGCCGTCAAACACGGACGCCATTCTCGATCCGGCGCGGCGCATGCTGTATCAGTTGCCTGAGGCCCGGGACACGCGAAAAACAATGCTCGTCAGCATCTTACTGAACTTGCGCCGCCAGGTGACCGCGTCAGCGCGGGCCGCCCGGCCGACGGTGGCGGAGCCGATGCCTTTGCTTCGCGGCGCCGGAGGGTCGCGGTGACAGCCGACAAAGACCCTGGGCAGATCATCACGTTCTATTCCTACAAAGGCGGCACCGGCCGGTCGATGGCTCTCGCCAACGTGGCATGGATTTTGGCCGCCAATGGCGCGCGCGTTCTGGTCATCGACTGGGATCTGGAAGCGCCGGGTTTGCACCGCTACTTCAGTCCCTTCCTGACAGACCCGGATTTGCTGGAAACCAAAGGGCTGATCGACACATTCTGGGACATGACCGCGGCGCAGGTCGCGCGCGTGGCGGCCGTGACGGAGGCTGACGACGATGTCGCGCCGGCTTACTCCGGTAAGCCCGACGAGGGAGATGTCATGGAAGCGGTGGCCGAGGCTCCGCCCGCCCCGCATTTGGCCCAGATGCTGCTGAAGGTGACGCGGCGCCTGCGCCGCAAGCCTCCGCCGCCACCGGCCGGGTCCCAGGTGCCGATCGAGCTACTCGACCACGAATTATTCCCGGGGGAAGGCTGCATCGACCTGATCGGCGCCGGACGCCAGGGCGGCACCTACAGCGAACGAGTCAACACCTTCGACTGGCGGGGATTTTACGAACTGGGAGGCGCCGACATGCTGCGCGACGCGGCCGAGGCGATGCGCTTTCGTTACGACTGGGTTTTGATCGACAGCCGCACGGGGGTTTCCGACACGTCGGGTATCTGCACTATGCAAATGCCCGACAAGGTCGTCGCCTGTTTCACCTTGAACCGGCAAAGTACCTCCGGGGTATCGTCCGTTCTGGGCTCGATCCGCGCCTGGCGTGAAAGCCGGCCGGCGTTGCCGCCGATCACGTTCTTTCCGGTCGCGATGCGAATCGAGAACGCGGAAAAGGACAAGCTGGAGGCGGCCCGTTTGCACGCGCGAGCCTTGCTGCGCCCGTTCTTGCCCGAGGGCGACACCAATCCCGAAGATTATTGGAATCGCATGGAAGTCGTATACCGCCCTTGGTATGCCTATGAGGAGACTCTCGCGCCGTTCGGCGACCAGACCGGTGCCGCCAGAACGGACGACAGCCTGCTGGCGCAAATGGAGAAAGTCGCGGAGACAATTACCGCGGCGCCGAATGCGAAGGCGGGTTGGCCGAGATTGCGCGCGCCGGAAATTCCGCCGGACGAGCGCGCCGATATGTTGCGGCAATTTGGCTTTGGCAATCCGGCGCCCGCCGCCGCGACTCCCGCCGCGGCGCGGACCGACGCGGCCGATCCGCTGGATCAGGCCGTGCTGCGCGGCATTTATCGCAAGGAGCAGTTATGGCGGCAGAACAACAGAAACTATCTCTGGTTATTGAGCCGCGCCGAACTAAGATTGCTGACGGAAACGACGACCCAGAAATTCGGTCAAAGCATGCGCAACTACGTCGAAAGCAGTTGGAAGATCCATCTTTTGCTTGAATCGAACAGGAGAGTCTTCGCCTTCATCTCGATCGCCTACTTCGTGTTGATTGTTCTCGGCATCGGCTTTGTTGATCTGCTCATACTCAGCAATCCATTCGGTTTCTTTTCCCGGATGGATACCGCGCTATTCATCGTCGAGATAACCGGTGTTCTCCTGGGCTTGGCGCTATTGATTTTCATGGCGATATGGCTTTTCGCCGGCCTGATCATCGGTCACCGGAACATGTTGGGCGACCGCCCGCCCGACGGTCTGACGGTACGGGAATCCGTCCGGATGTCCCTGCGCGGTCCTTTCCAACCGACGATCCCGGATCGTTCCGGTCCGTCCTGGACCGAGGACACGCCTACCGCCTGAGTCCGCGCGGTTCGGCGGTTCGCGCGCGACGCCATCGGAAAAACTGTTATAGCAGAGAGTCAAATAGTGCGCTCATACCTGATGCGTCATGTGCCGATGGCTTCGCGGGTTGGGGTTACGCTTCGCGCGAGCTTTCCGGCAGAATACGTGTGACGAGAGGCAAAACCTGGCCCATCCAAACCGCGTTGATCGTGTGATCGTCCAGCGGGCGGCCGGATTCCGGATGCAGCAGAATGGTCAGGCCCATGCGGTTCATCATCAGGAACGGCGCCAGCGTGGGGAACTGATCGTTCTCGAAGGCGATCTGATACATCGCGCACGGATGCGGCCCGACCGGCACGTCGTGCCAGCGCCCCATTCTGACGGTGAAACGTTGTTCCACGGCTTCGCGCAGTGCCGCGGCGCGCGGCCGGCTGAGCGCGTCGTAGTAAATATGCGCGTGATAGCCGTGGATCCGCGATGGATCGATCATGTGTCCTCCAACAGGCGCTTCACGTCGCGCTTCACCACTTTGCCATAGCCGGATTTCGGCAGTTCCGGCCAGACCACGTAAGACGCGGGATGTTTATAGCGGGCGAGCTGCCCCTCGATATGCGCCGCGATCGTTTCGTGCGTGATGGACATGCCTTCGTTCAGGACCAGCACGGCGATGCCGGTTTCGCCCCATTTTTCGTGCGGCATGCCGACGACGCAGGCCTCGGCGATCGCGGGATGGGTCAGCAGGATTTCTTCCACTTCCCGCGGATACACGTTGGAGCCGCCGGAGATGTACATGTCGGACGCCCGGCCGGTGATGTAGACGAAACCACGCGCGTCCATGTGGCCGAGATCGCCGGTGTGGAACCAGCCATGCGCGGTGGCTTTTTCCGTGGCTTCCGGGTTGTTGTGGTAGCCAGCGAACACCCCAGGACCGCGTACACAAATCTCTCCCGTTGTGCCGGCGGGTTGCTGCCGGCCGGCGTCGTCCAGGATGGTCACGTCCATCCCCGTGCGCGGGAATCCGCAGCTTCCGACAGGCATTTCGGTGTTGTCGATGCTGTGACACGAAGGCGGCAGGACGGTGATGTTGCCGGTGACTTCTCCCATGCCGAAATACTGCACCAGCACGGGTCCGAGTTTGCGCAGCGCGTGCACCTGATCGGCGCGATACATCGGCGCGCCGGCATAGATGACATAGCGCAAACTGGAATGATCGTGGAGATCGACTGAGTCGTGCCGGGTCAGCATCGTCAGAATGGTCGGCACGGTGAACATGTTGGTGACGCGGTGGCGCTCGACCAGACGCCAGGCCTCGGCGACGTCGAAGCGTTCGCTCGGCATCAGCACGGTGGCGGCGCCGCGCGCGATCTGCGGCAAAGCATGCACGCCGGCGCCGTGGGACAAGGGCGCGACGACCAGGGAGACATCGTGTTCCGTGGTCCCCGGCATGAGATCGCACAGGTGATTGCAGATGACATAATCCATCTGGCCATGCGTCAGCACGCCCGCTTTTGGCCGCCCGGTGGTGCCGGAGGTGTAGAAAAACCACGCTGGGTGGTCGCGATCGACATCGGCCGGGGTTGTGATCTTATCAGTGCCGGTGGCGAGCGCTTCCCAGCCATCCGGAATGGAAATCTCCAAACGACACACTGGGTTTTCGGCTTTCGCCGCGGCGGCGTGTTCGGGGAACGCATCGTCGAAGATATGCACGGACGCGCCGGAGGACGTGGCGAGATACGCGACCTCCGGCGGGGTCAGGCGGAAATTGGTCGGCACCCAGGTCGCGCCCAACATCCAGGCGGCGAACATGGATTCCAGCACGGCGTTGGAGTTGCGGGCATGGAGAAGAATCCGGTCGCCGTGCCGCACGCCTCGTTTCGCCAGCGCTCCCGCGGCCGCCTGGACGCGGGCGTTAAAGTCAGCCCAGGTCCAGGTGGTGTCGCGCCAGATGACGGCGGGACGGTCGGGGAAGCGGCGTGCGGTCTGGATCAGCAGAGACGCGAGATTGGCGGTGGGGATCAGCGCAACGGCTCCAGAATCGATACGTAGTTGGCCACGGCCGCGCCGCCCATGTTGAACACGCCGCCGATATCGGCTTTGGGCAACTGCATTCCCTCGGGCGCCTGGCCGGTCAGTTGCATCGCCGTGATGACGTGCATCGACACGCCGGTGGCGCCAATTGGATGCCCCTTGGCCTTCAATCCGCCTGATGGATTGATCGGCAGCCTGCCATCCTTCTGGGTCCAGCCTTCAAGAATCGCTTTCGCACCCTGACCGGGGGCGGTCAGACCCATCGCCTCATACTCGATCAGTTCGGCGATGGTGAAGCAGTCGTGCGACTCGACGAAGGACAGGTCTTGCAGTTTGATGTCCGCCGCGGCCAGCGCCTGTTGCCAGGCATGCGCGGCGCCCTCGAACAAAGTGATGTCGCGCTTGCTGATCGGCAGGAAGTCGTTGACCTGGACAGCGGCCTTGAAGCGCACCGCTTTACCCATTGCGCGCGCGGTTTCCTCGTCCGCGAGGATCAGGGCAGCGGCGCCGTCGGACACCAGCGAGCAATCCGTCCGCTTCAGGGGCGGCGCGACGTAGGGGTTTTTATCGGACACGTTACGACAGAAGTCGAACCCGAGATCCTTGCGCATTTGCGCGTAGGGGTTATCCACGCCGTTCTTGTGGTTCTTCGCCGCGATCGCCGCCAGAGCGTCCGATTGATCGCCGTGCCGTTGGAAATATTTTTCCGCGATGCGGCCGAACACACCCGCGAAACCGGCGGGAATATCGGCTTCTTCTTTCTGGTAGCTGGCTTTCAGGAGAATATCGCCGACCTCTTTGCCCGGGGTCGCGGTCATCTTCTCGACGCCGATCACCAAAGCGAACCTGCCGCGGCCGGACAGCAGAAAATCGCGCGCGCCGTGGATCGCGGCGGACCCGGACGCGCAGGCGTTTTCATAGCGCGTGATCGGGCGGTAGCGCAGTTCCGGCAGATGCTGGAGCACCAGCGACGAGGGAAAGTCCTGGCTGGAGAAGCCGTTGTTGAACAGCGACAGGAACGTGCCCTCGATTTCATGCGGGGCTATGCCGGCATCGGCGATGGCGGCGCCGGCGACGCGGCCGATCAGTGACTCGATGTCGGGGTCCTCGAGTTTGCCGAAGGGCGAGTGCGCCCAACCAACGATGCAGGCTTCGGTCATGATGGATGCTCCTGAGAGACGACTGGGCCTCAGATTACCCGACAATGCGCGATGACGCGATACGGGCGCCACATGGGGGCGCCATGGACGCTATGGCAACGCGCGCAGCCGTTCGGGCACCTGCGTGATCGCATCGAGGCCCACGTTGGCGAACGCCAACCGCAAATGGCGTTCCTGGCCGGGTCCAAAGAACGGGCCCACCAGCGATAGCAGGCCGCATTGGGTCGCCAGTGCCTCACCCACGGCCAATGCGTCGCGCTCGCCCTCGGGGATGCGGAGATAGGCGAAGTAGGTGCCCAGGGCGTCGATCCGCCAGTCGGGAAGCTGGCCGACGCCGGCGCGGAACGCCCGCGCCCGTTCGGCGATGATCGCGCGGTTGCCGGCCTTCCAGTCGTGCAGATTGTCGACGGCCCAGGTGAGGCCGGGCAAAGGACCTCGGGGCGGGCAGATCTGCATGGTGTCGAGGACTTTGTTCAGTTCGGTCCGCACCAGGGGGCCGCAGGCGATGGCGCCGACGCGATGGCCGGCGACGCAGTACGCCTTGGAGAACGAGTAGATGTGGATCATGCCATCCCGCCAGTCCGGATCCTGAAACAGGAAATGCGGCGGCAGCGCCGTCTCCGGCAGGAAGTCGCGGTAGGATTCGTCAAGGATCAGCCAGATGCCGCGATCTTTGCACAAGGCGGCGAAGCGGGCGATGATTGCGGGCGGGTAGACGGCGCCGGTCGGGTTGTTCGGGCTGATCAGCACGATGGCGCGCGTCGCCGGGGTCAGCAGGGCGGCCGCTCGGTCGGGGTCGGGGACGAAGCCGTCCTCGGCGCGGCAGGGCAGCGGCAGGGGGTGCAGGCCCTGCATGGTCAGCGCCATCGCGTTGTTGAAATACCACGGTGTCGGCAGCATCACCTGATCGCCGGTGCCGCACAGCACCGTCAGGACCATGGTGAAGGCGAGATTGGCGCCGGCGGTGATCGCCACGTCACCCGCGTCGAGATCGGCGCCATAGACCCGGTTGATATCGGCGGCGAGGACCTCGCGCAGCGACACGTCGCCATCGATCGTGCCATAGCCGGCCTGCGTCGCCGATGCCATGCCCTCGGCCAGCCGCCACGCGAGGTCTGGATGCGTCGGATAGCCCGGCACCGCCTGTGTCAGGTCGATCGTCGGTCCGGCGCGGCCGTCATAGTGCGTGGCCCAGGCCTTGGCGGTCGGGATGGGGGCGGCGAAGGTGGCGCGAATGCGGGGGGACAGCGGTGGTGGGGGCATCGCGGGAGTGTGCTTGGATATTGGGCTGGCGGAAAGGGCCTGCTGTCTGTTTGAGATGCTTCAGCCGATGGCGACCGCACCCAGAATCGTTCGCAATCCGGCGCTGACCTTCCCCCTGTCCTCCTCGGCGAGGTCACCGATCAATTCGGCGAGGCGGACATCGAATGTCGCGACCTTACTCGTCCGAACGGCGCAGGCATGAGGCAGCCCGCCGCGCTGGAGATCGGATACAGGCACATCCAACGGCCAGAGACCCCTTGTCGCGCTGGTGATCATCAGCACCCAAAGTAGCGAGAAGGCATCTGTCGCCGACGGCGTGCCGATCACCAGCGCGGGCCGCCGTCTGGTTGCAGCCTGATCGGCGAACGGAAAATCGACCCGCACGATGTCCCATGGCACGATCGCGCGCGTCAGCGGTGCGACGGAATCCACGCGTCACAAATGCGCGAATGCTTCGTCGTCCTCGGGCGATTCCCATTCCGTGAAGCTGGCGAAGGGGTCCTCGAACGGCACGCCGCGACGCGGTGGGTTTGTTGGCGCTTTCGTCACCAGGACCCGTCCTTCCTCAATGACATAAGCGATCTCATCGCCCGGATGCACGCCGAGCGCCGTCCGGACGGCCTGGGGGATGGTGGTTTGCGCCTTGCTGGTGAGTTTGCTGGTGATCATGGGGCACCTGATTTGCCTTGAAGGCAGGTAGGGAATTTCCTTACCTGCGTCAAGGTTTGCCGTGCCGCCGCCAAGCCTGGGGAGACGTCATGGTCGCGAGCTTGTCGGAAGGTTCGAATGGGACGCGGCACCCGTTCTCGAAGCGGTTCACCAAATTGCACCAGCATACTATCAGGATAAGCTTGCGGCAGGTTTCGGCGTCATGGCGCGCCAACAAAGCGCTCAACGTCGCATCGGACAGGTTGCCGCCCATGGAGAGTTCGTCCGCGACCTGGCACAGCAACATATACTCGGGCGTCAGCGCGCCGGCGTAGGCGTCCCCCATGGCGGCGCCGATCTCCTCCGCCGTAAGGCCGATGTTGGCGGCGATCACCGCTCCGGCCCGCGACGCATAGTCACACCCGACCGCCTTGGCCGTTCGCAAGATGATGAGCTCACGCGTTTTCGCATCAACATTCGTCGTCTCGAAGACCGCCTTCATGAGACTGATCGCCGGCCCAGATAAGTCACCGGCGCCGGCCAACATCTTGACCGCGTTGAGTGTCCTTGAGGCATCATAGGACGGACCAATCAGCCGCGAGACGGCCGCCTCGCTCGGAAGTGGGATCGCCAGTGCGAGCGCTTCATTCATGACCATTATATCAACCGGCCTTTCCGCCTGGATCAGACTTACCGGCTCCATGGCTGACAAATCAGGGTCGGAAACTACTCAGGCCGAAGGTGAGGTTGCCGGCCAGTCCAGTCAGCCGCGCGAACGCCGTCCGCGTGTCAAAACCGCTACCCGGCCGTCCATCCCCCGTCGATCACGAGGCTTTGGCCCGTCATGAACGCCGACGCGTCCGACGCCAGGAACACCACGCCACCCGCCATATCGTTGGGCGTCGCGAACCGGCCGAGCGGGGTGCCGGACAACATGCGTTGGCCGTGCGTTTCGTGCGTCAGCAGGCCGTGCGTCAGATCGGTATCCACCCAGCCAGGTGCGAGGGTATTCACCCGCACGCCGCGCGCGGCCCAATCGATGGCCAGTGCTTTTGTCAACAATTCCGTACCGCCTTTCGAGGCGCAATACGGGACAGAGCGGACCAGCCCGACATGGCCGGCGATCGAACTGACATTGACGATGGAGCCGCCCCGTTCCATCGCGCCGCCGATATGCTTGCAGCACAGAAACAGGCCGGTCAGGTTGATGTCGATGATGTGCTGCCATTCTTCCAGGCTGGTGCGGCCGATGTCCTTGAAGATCGGATCGACACCGGCGTTGTTGACCAGCACGTCGATTTTGCCGAAGCGCGCGAGGGTCGCTTCGCGCAACGCGATGACGTCTGGTTCCTTCGATACGTCGGTGGGATGCACCATCGCCTTATCGCCGATCGCGGCGGCGGCGTCGTCCAGCGTCGCGCGGGTGCGTCCGGCGAGGACGATGGTGGCGCCATTGCGGGCGAGCCCTTCGGCCATGCCGCGACCGATCCCGCGGCCGGCGCCGGTGACGATGCAAACCTTGCCGGTCAGGTCGAAGTCGCCTGTCACCAGTTGGCTCCGTCACGGTTGATCTTTTGCGCGAGGCTCCAGCGATGCACTTCGGATGGGCCGTCATAGATGCGGAAGCCGCGGACTTCGTTGAAGATGCGGGCAACCAGGGTTTCGCCGGTGACGCCCTGGCCGCCGAGCACCTG
>Ga0182030_10022659_pt1 | contig 11677 bp, 8 predicted proteins | sample 812S3MmetaG_FD_121299 | JGI IMG/M metagenome (GOLD analysis project Ga0182030, IMG submission 121299) | Permafrost microbial communities from Stordalen Mire, Sweden - 812S3M metaG (Illumina Assembly) | ecosystem: Environmental > Terrestrial > Soil > Wetlands > Permafrost | place: Sweden... | reverse complement strand
GCTGCAGTAGCATCCGTCGCCGCTGCAGGAAAAAGCGAGCCTACGGTGATGATCCCTTGACCGTCGACAGCAATCGGTTCACTACCATCGGGCTTTGACAAGGTAATTTCTGGATCAGAAGGATGTGACGTATCTGTTCCAATAAGCACAAAATCTCCAAGCCCGAGCTGTTTTAGAGAGACACTTTCTTGCAGTGTCTGGTTCATTTTGGTCCAGTCAGCCTGGCTAGACTCGTCGTGAGCATTGCAGGTATCCAAAATCGCTTTAGAAAATGATGTCTTGTCGTTCGCGCTATTTAGCTCTTGAGCAAGCTCTGGAGCCGTTCTGATGTTCGTACTATCCATACATATACTCCTTTACGCTAACCTGCCGCAAGCCAACTGCGATCAGAATCAACGGTTAGAAGTTCCTGATGACGTCATGTTAGTTCGAACCGAGAACAAAACAATGACAGAACCCTTACTTATCGTTTCAGTCGGTAACCCATTCTGGAGACGTTTTCAATCACAGATTCACCAGCTTCACCGGTTTCACCGAAGGCTTTTCGCAGACGTCTGATCGCTACACGCAGCGCATCAGGCGAAGCCTCTTCATCTTGCAACCATACTCGAGAAACTATTGTTTCGACTGCGAATAATTCATCCGGATGCCGCATAAAAAATTCCAGTAAAGAAAAATCTTTTGGCGTAAGTTTGACTTCAGCACCACCCTTAGTGACTCGATGTTTTTCAGGGTCTAAACTGATGTCCCGAACTGTCAAGACATTGGAGAGCAACTGGGTCGGTCGCCTCAAGAGCGCTCTAATGCGAGCAGAGAGTTCACGCAAACTGAATGGTTTGGTCAAATAATCGTCTGCGCCAGATTCGAACCCTTCTTCCTTCTCATCCATTTTCTGGCGGCCAGTGAGCATAATGGTGGGAGCCTTTCCGCCAGCAGCCCGATAACGCGCTAATAGCTCCACTCCCGAAAGTCCAGGCAAGTCCCAGTCCAAGACCAGAACGTCAAAACTATCGAACTTCAGCATCTCAGCGCCGTCAAGGCCATCATGGACGATTTCGACATTGTGCTTTTCGCGACCTAGAAAGTCGGCAATGGTTTTTGCCAAATCTCCATCGTCTTCCACAAGAAGTATTTTTGCCACTTTATTGAGCCCTGCTGTGTTTTCCTGGCGGTACGTACTTGCACCTCAGAGAATGATAACAGGCAGGCAGGTGCTCGACAAATCAATCGGCACCTGGGCGAGTGAGAATGCTAGCAAAATTCCTGATTTTCTCTGAAATTTCTTCAGGCGACTGACACAGAAAATTTAGTAGGAACCTGTTGGCATGAACGCTAAAGGTTTCATTAAAAGCAACTGAACGCGGACATATGTCAACGATGCCATCTCGATAATAGTCAGCGAACAGAGTCAAAGACAATTTTGCGCTATTAGCAGAATCAAGAATATACTCTGTCGACCATTGTGCCCGAAAGTCTATGACCAGGTGATGGACACATTTCTGAGGAGAAATTTTTACGAATCGTCCGAGTGCAACAGTTGTCTCAAAATAGGCAGCTTGCCGTAATTTTCTATAATATCTGTGCCTTCGCCTGATGAAAGAATCTATCGCGCCATCCACTATCAGATCAGCCAGAATGGCCGTCTCCATCAACGACGGTCTTGAAGACATCGTCGCGAAATTCGAATTGCATGAGAAATCTTTGGAAGCAACAATGACTGTAATATCCGTCAGCGGGTGCAACATCTTACCGAAACTGTATAGGTAGCTAACCTGTACACCACCTGACAGCTCGTACAAACTCGGGATTTGCGCTGGACTATACTGATTTTCACATTCGCTTGCCTCTTCCAAAATCGTAACGCCCCTGTGTTGAGCCCAATGCAAAATCTCCAGACGCTCAGCACCGGGCATGACGCTACCAAGCAAGTATTCATCGGTCGGCGTAGTCAAGAAAAGTTTGCATGATTCCCCTAAGGCGTTCAACTCATTAAGTGACGTGCCCTCGGTTTCGGTATTTATAGGGCTGAGTTCAGCACCATAGGCAGTGAAGATCCTTTGCACAACAGGATCCGTCGTGTTGTCTATGGCCACGACCTGGTTCGCGCCGAGCCGGCTTGCGACAGCCTCCAATGCTTGCCGACGATTAGCAAAAATATTGAGCTGACTGGCATCGCATCTGATACCTTTGTATCGAAGCAAATAGTTGCATATCGCATACCGCAATCTTTCGAATTCTATCTCCTCGGATATAGCGTCAATGCTCCGAGAGCCTCCTGTAGAAAGATACTGTAGCGCTCTTTCGCGCCATTGTGAAAGCGGCAACATACGCGAACTATCAGATTCGATGTTGCTAAACTGGGCATTCGAATTCGCAAAGATAGGGTCAGCAACCTCTCGAACTACCGTCTTGGAACCAGGCTTTCCTTCAACAAATCCTCGGTCGAGAAGCTCCTGATAAGCCCTTCTAACTGTGCCGCGAGACAGGTTCAATTGCACAGCCAATTCACGAGTCGATTGCAGGGTGTCTCCAGGTTTAAGCCGACCCGATCTAATCTGATTCATTATTTGCTGCGCCAGGCGGCCATATGCTGGAAGCGAATCGCTTTCAGCTATGGGCTCAGGCACCGTGAGTAACGTAGTTTCGGTTCCGGAAGAGAGGTCTAGTGTGCCACAAAATGCAGGATCAGACACAGGAGCTGCATTGATAATCGACGTTTGCGATTGTTGTGTCATCGTCTAAATTCCATAGAGAGATTTATCGCCAGAGCGCGAACCTGAAGAGAGGTATCGCCAACAAATGCAGATTAGTCGCTGAAAAGAACAGAGATGTGAGCAAGATTCTGTATGCTGTTTTTGTCCTAATTCGGTAAGACTCCGAAAAAGGGATAAGCACTGGGCTGGTTAGCCCAATACTTACCCCAAAGGCGATAAAGAATCAGGGGAACAACGACCGAGGCCGCTGCTCCCCCTATCTCTATTAGGCCACAGCCAGCTTGACCTTCGCGCGAGAACGATGAGTCCGTTTGGCGGACATCATCGCTTCGAACTCGGGTCCCAGGATCGTCTCTTTCTTGTGAAGAGCTTTCACCAGCTTGTCGAGTTCAGCGCGATGCTCGGTAATGATTTCCCGGCAACGCTTGTCCTCGGCGGCGACGATTTCGTCCACCGCAGCCTCGATCCGGGCCTTCTCCGCTTCCGACCTTTCGACACCCTTGATAGCCGCGATGGGGCCGAGCTTGGACATGCCAAACTCAGTCACCATCTTGTAAGCGACTCCGCGAGCATTTTCAAAGTCAGAGCTGGGGCCGGTATCGACCTCGTTGAGCACCAGTTCGGTCGCAGCGCGCCCGGCAAGAGCCCGAGCGATACGATCGAGCATCTGCTGCTTGTTCGAGCCGTGCCGATCATCGTTGAGCATCTGCACGTGACCGAGCGAATCACCGTAAGGCTGAATGGTGATACGCGCAATCTTGTTGCGACCGGCGAACCAGCCAACAACGGCGTGTCCGCCCTCGTGCACCCGAGTGTTCTCCAAGTCTTCCTTGGTCACATTCCCGAGCTTACGAGCAGCACCCACTGTGATGCGGGTGATGGCGCGATCGAGATGCATCGGGCTGATTTCCTTCACTCCGTCACGGAGCATCAGGAGCACAGCTTCGTTGCACACCATCTCGCACTGCGCTGCAGAGAACCCGAACGTATTGCGAGCGAAGAACTCGAGCTTGACGCTCTTCGCAAGCGGCTTGTTGCGGGTGTAGTAGGCGAACAGCTTCAACCGATCGTCCACATCCGGATGATGGAAGACCGCTTCACGGTCCAACCGACCCGGGCGCAGAATCGCCGGATCCAGCGCATCCTTGCGGTTTGTGGCCGCCAGAATTACCACCGGCTCCGTCTGCGGATCGAAACCATCCATCTCGACCAACAGCTGGTTGAGCGTCTGCTCGTACTCATCGTTGCCTTCGCCGCCCTCTTTGCGCTTCTTGGCCACCGCATCGATTTCGTCGATGAAGATGATGCAAGGAGCGTTGCGTTTGGCTTCAGCAAACAACTCACGCACGCGCGAGGCGCCGACGCCGACGAATTTTTCAACGAAGTCGGAACCAGAGATGGAGAAGAAAGGCACTTCTGCCTCACCCGCCACCGCTCGCGCCGTCCTCGTTTTGCCTTCGCCCGGACCGCCGACCATGATGAAGCCCTTGGGAATACGGGCTCCAGCATCGCGGAACGCTTGCGGATCACGCAGGTAGTTGATCACGTCCTGCAGATCCTCCTTCGCACCCGCCTGACCGATTACATCGACCAGCTTGATCGAGTCATCCGCCGCGTTGAAGCGCTTGCCCTTCGACGTTCCGATGTGCTCGCGCACTTCCTGCTTTGCAGCAGAAAGGAACATCAGCTGGCTCACCCCCAGACCGAGCTTGCCGGTCTCGTCAGCGTCGAACAACGCCAACGCCGCTTCGTTGCACACGTTTTTCGCGGACGAACAGGGCAGACCGGCGATTTTCTTTGCCACTGCCTGCAGATCCACGTCGGCATCCATCTTGAACTTGCGACTGTAATGCTGCAAGAGCCTGACGATGTCGCCGTGTTTCGGGTTGTTGACGTTGACCTTGCGGTCGAAGCGGCCAGACCTCAGCAAGCTGGGATCGAGCACCTCCGGACGATTGGTTGCACCGATCACGACGATCGGATATTCCAGGTCGGCCAGATTGTCCATCTCCACAAACAGCGTGTTGAGCAGGTCAATCAACCGATTGTCGGAACCGGAGCTACGCTTGGCACCGACGGCGTCGATCTCATCGAGGAAGATGATGACCGCATCCTTCTTTGCCTTCGCGTCGTTGAACAGCTTCGTGACGTTCTTGCCGCTTTCGCCTGGGTACGGGCTGATGAGCGAGGCAGCGTTCACCTTCATGAAGGGAACACCGGACTCTTCCGCCAGCGCTTGGCCAAGCATCGACTTGCCGTTGCCACCGTCACCGATGAGCAGAATGCCGCGAGGCATCTCTGCGTCGAGCTGCCGCAGCCGGTCGAAGCGCCGAAACATCCGGACGACCTTCCAGAGCGCGGCTTTTGCTTCTTCCTGCCCGATGATGTCGTCAAAATGTACCGGCTTTTTCATGGATCCTCCTTTTCTCGACTGACGTGTGAGCACGAGCGCCGTGCAGGTAGATGTCGCAGGAGCAGGCTCCTCGCTCTTCGTGCCCTGGAAGCTCTCGACGCTCTGACGAGCAACCTCCTCGGCTTTCCCCATCTTCATGACGACTTCGCGCCCGGTGTGCTGTAAGTAGCAGGGCTGCTCCATTTGCACCCAGAACACACCTTTGTTTTCCGTCTCCTTCACCCACCAACTGCGGGTGAACTGCCAGATGTCTTCCGGCTTGAACGCAAGCATGACGACATGATCGCTCGCACTCACGAACATCTCGGGGCCGAAGCCTTCAAGAGCAATGTCGACCTCGCGGACGCGGGCGGACAGTGCTTCCTGGATGTTCTGAGGACCAGAGAAATCAAGGCAGAACAGAATGCGCTTGTCCTTTTTGCTCGAATCGGATGGGATGAGTGTCTTGGCGACGCCGTCCACCCACTCGATGTCGCAATGCTCAACATAGACCTCGAGTTGACCATCGGGTTGTGCCGAAGCGTTGATGCACTGTGGATTCACAGGGATCTCGAAGTCGGCTATTTTGACGACCGGAAGGTCGCCGAACGCATGGACAGGCAGTGTCTTCCTCTCGGAATGGAGACCACCCGCTTCCAGCTTTGCATAATGTACTTTCATGGTGTTATCCTTCTTTCATTTGCCAGCACGTGGCGTTTGTTTGGAATGCAGTCCCCGTGCCGTTTCTAGTCGGAAGGGCAGGCTGCAAAATTTTTAGCTTTCGGAGTGAGCGCCGTCAGACGTCGCAGCCCCAACAATCTGAGCGATGCTCAGGGTTCCTTCTTGTTGTTGCTTGCGAAGCCGCTTGCACTGAACGATGAGCAGGTCGCTGTAGCCGTCCTCGATGCGGTTGGTGATCTGAAGGATCGAACTGCCGCCAGTCTCGGGGATGGTGTAGCTGATGATCCGACGGCGAAGCAGGTCAATGACCTCCGCTTCCGAATGAATCATCGACAGGGCTTCGAACAGCATGATGTTGGTATCGCGACTTTTGCCGCCAGCTGTGCGACCGACGCAAACGAGTGGTGGATGGCTCTGCTGGTAGTACTCGTTGTCGAAATTGAATATAACTCCGACTGTCGGAACTACCGGAAGTTGGCTCAGGCGACGCGTAATCAGCGGACCGGTCTGAGCGATGAACACTACAAGAGTATTGGGCGAAGTTTGCGTAGTCATGGTGGTTTCTCCTTCAGGGTTGATAGCTATGCGCGGTGAAACGCCAGTCGCAACTCAGAATTTGAGATGGCTGGTGGAACAACGGGCGCCAGATGTGAAATTTCGATGCGATAACGGCAGTTGCGCGTCATCGACAAATTGGGGAAGAAAGCGGCTCCGAAAAAATCGTGTGCTTGCCTAAGTCATGGTTTTGAACGGGAAAAGGCTGAAGAGCACGATTTTTGAACGGTTACCTGAATTACTTTCTTGGGTTGGGGTGAAAACTAAAGACATTGTTAAACTAGATCCGAGAGCCTCTCAGAGTCCAGCTTTTGCCAGCAGCTCGATCCCTAAGGCTTGTCAGGCTTTCCGGTTTTTGAAGAAGGCTGTAACGCCGTCTGTTACAGCCTTAGCAAGATCGCAACAAGCGCTTGACAAGACCGTCATCACAGCGCTTAGCGGTAGAAAAAGCGCTATATGAGTCCGAATTAGCCTTGTAAACTCTCGCGCAAGGTTAGCGAAAGTACCAACTGGCAATTCGCAGGAGCCTTGTCTCTCAACGACTTACGCAGGTCAGCGTGAACGTCGCTATAGATTACGAAGTGGATTTTCCCACCGGTATTCCGCGGCCCAGAGAAAGGAAAAAACGCCTTCACTTCGATAAATCCCAGAGGTCTTTTTCTTCTCTGAGCGCTCGTTTCACAGTCAACTTAAGAACGAGGTAGTTAAACAGGCGATCTGCAGACGTCGAGGAGGAACACTTGTTAAAAGACGCCGAGCAATGCAATGGCTAAATTGCATCTGTTTCAGACAGCAATTCGTTACTCACTCACATAAGTTCAACAGCCCAGCAGTCTCCAGCGATTTCTATTCACTTTTCACCAGTAACTCTGGCGCTGATGCCAGAGTCGTGACTTGTGTGCGTGGTTAGGACTGCTGAACATAAGGACTGCTGAGAACGGTTGAGCGTGCAATTTTTGGCCCCTTTCTTCTCTGAGGTTTTGATAATGGAAAAAGCAATTATGGATTTTTTCTTTTCGGCGTTCATCGTCTTTCACCGCGAAATCGGATTACTGGTGATTGTTCTCCTCATATTGTTATTCATGTCGGGACGACGGCCCAATCCGTGGACATACACGGGAGTGTTCATAAAAGTGTTGCTTCTGATCATGAAGAAGTCGCTAAAGATTTGCGAGGCAGCAGCAAAAGAAACAGCATCCATCGTTCCCACCAAATACGCAAAATGGCGGCCAATGGTCAAAATCATTGCACAACTGATATATTGTGCAACCGCAACAGTGACTATAGTGATGCTCCTTTCTCGATGTTCGCAAACATAAGATTGGGTAGGTCAAAGGGAAAAAGACTGGGTCACGATGACCCAGTCTTTTCTTTTCCCCAGTCGAAAGAAGGCTTCCTTATTGTTCTGCGTTATTGCTCTGCATTCAGCATTCGCGCTATCGCTCTTGCTAGTTTGTCATGCCTGGTTACCAGTTCTTCGAGATGCTGCGATACAGGCACTCTATCACCAGGATGAACCATCGGATTGGGCAATCCACGACTATCAATGGTGGAATGATTGATTTTCACGAATGCTCTCGTCAGGCGATTTATGTCCTGATTGGTGACGTCATCAACATCACAGGGACGCATTCCGGCGTGTAAGAACTTGCTTGCCATACGCCAGTAAGAACCGCCCTTTTCAAAGGTGCTCATTTGCTCCAAACGCAGCCGCATTTCGCGATCATGTTGCCGAACCAAATCCGCATCAGTTTCGCAAGGCGATTTAACTGCCGCTACCGGTGGTGCTTCAGGTGCAGGAGGGCAAGGTGGCTGCGATACATCACAAGGAATCCTGTCACCGTCCGAAGCGATGATTGTCGTCCGATCTCCTGAGTTTGCTTGGGCATCTCGCCTAAAAGAAACATCTTCCGACAATGCTTGCTTCCAGGCCGTTGCGAGAACAGCGTAGTCTTCGTAATGCTTGACGGACATTTTGGTCAGTCCGGCGCGGCGGCATAGGGCCTGAGCAGAGAAGCCTGCGAAGTTTTCACCGGTCAGTTCTGGATATTTAAAATCAAGTAAATCACGAACATATTGAGCATTTTTCTCGGTGTAGGGCCATTGAGTTTGCCCCATCTCGCTCATGGTCTGGTAGGTTTTCAGAAAGTCATGCATGTTGTGAACGCTCACACGACCGTCAAACTCACGGTTCTCACCTTTATAAGAAGAGCGATCGAGGTAGGCAAAAAGTGGAGGTGAACCTTCGAAAAGAGGAGCAGCTACCTCACGCACATAAGCCTGACGTTGCTCTCTAGTGCTGAGCGGCTCGAAACTACAAGTTGGAAGAGCGTCTGCACAGGGGTTGCCACCGTCTGTAATGTTTACTCTTACATCTGTATACGCCTGCCGAGAAAGTTCTGCTGAATGTTCTGATAAATGCTTTCCCGCATCTTCTGTACGCGGATTGTGATCGAACTTCTCGGTTTCCTGAAATTGATTAGCCATTGTGCGCTCCTAACAAATACTGCTTGGGGGGGGGAATGCAGTGAATGTAGCGCGCGAACATAACGCGAAAATCACAAAAGAATTGTGGTCTATTCAAACTTCAAATCTCTAGCCGAGTCGGCTATTCAAACTTCAAATCTGTAGCCAACACCTCTAATTGTTCTTATTAATGGTTTCTGCGGATCAACTTCAATTTTCTGCCGGAGCCGCAAAATCGTCTGCCTGATTGTCTCTACCGATGCATCGCTCTCAGTAGACCAGACTCTGCCAGCCAGCTCATCGGGGGAGAAGACGCGACTGGGATTGCGCATGAACAATTCCAGTAAAGCGAATTCTTTCCTATTTAGATTCAAGTCGGCCTCGTCTCTATGAGCTATATGATTTACGAAATCGAGCGAAATCCCTCTCGCCGAGACAACTTTCACATAAGTTTGCGCTGGTCTTCTCAGCAACGCCGCGACTCGTGCGAGCAGCTCTCTTTGATCGAACGGTTTGGTCAAATAATCGTCTGCACCTGAATCCAAACCATCGACCTTGTCGCCAATCTTAGCTCGAGCGGTGAGCAAAATGACTGGAACGTTGTTTCCTTCACTCCTGAGCCACGAACATATCTCTACGCCAGAACCATCCGGGAGCTGCCAATCCAAAACGAGCACATCATATTGCACAGATTGAATGTAAGCGCGAGCTTCCTCAGCGCTAGAAACAGCGTCGACGACATAATGGGCACTTTTCAAAGCGTCAACAATAAGCTCTTGTGTTGAACTCTCGTCTTCAACAACTAACAACTTGGACAATTTCCACTCCCTTCATCATACAGTTTAAATTTGACCCAAAATTCACAATCATTCTCTAACTGAGAAGCAACACTCCTGACACCAATAGAGCCACCATGCTTTTCCACTATCTGCTTGCAAATAGCGAGCCCTAGACCAAATCCCTGTACTCCTGAACCGGATGGAACCTGCTTGAATCGTTCGAAAATATAAGTCCGCATCTCCTTAGGAATGCCAGGACCACTATCTCTGATAGTCATTTCACCAAATCCATCCGCACAACTCAAGCCGATAATTATTCGGCCATTTGGAGGTGAATATTTTACTGCGTTATCAATTAAGTTGGACGTCACTTGCATTAGATACTGTCGGTCTGCACATACACTCACCGGAACAAAATGGCGCTCTACGGCAATTTGTCTGATTTCAAGTTTTTGCTTATACAGCTCCAGCGCAGATTCCACGACCTGGTCAAGTTCGACTTTCACCAGTGCAAAATCAAGCGTGCCCTCAAGTTTTTCAATTACCAGAAGTTTGTTAACCAATTCAAGCAGTCGTGAAATATTTCTTCGAGCTGCCGACAAGCGTTCGGCAAGCTCCTGACTGACGGACCCGTATTTCTTTCCTAAAGCAATCTCTAGAGTATTGTCGATTGCATTCAGTGGAGAACGAATATCATGACTGACCATTGCATAGAAATCTTTAGTCAAGCGCTCAAGAGCGCGCCTTTCACTAATGTCCATAATAGCGAATAAAACATTGTCACCATCAAGGCTCTCAATGGTTTTCTTCTGCACTTCAGTAAAGATCAGGTCTTTATTCTTAGCCTCCGCTTCAAATTGCTGAGGCGAAAGGTCCTGAAGTTGGTCAATTAAAAGCCGCTCGTTCACTTTTCCAGGAAACAATATTTCAATCGAGCCACCTTTGAGCTCACTCGCCGAGTACTCGAAAAGTGCAGCTGCAGCAGGATTGATCGATTCAATAATGCCGGAAGCGTCGGTCACGACGACCGCTATTGGAAGATTAGTCAATACAATATCCACACGCTCCTTGCTTTCCTGCAGGAGCTTCATTACATAGCTATCCCGCTCCTGGGATGCTCGGATGGTCGACACCATTTCGTGAAAAACCCGGTCTACTTCTCCTATTTCATCGTTAGTGCCCAGCTGACTGAGAAGCTCTTTACCATCTACAAAGCGCCACGAATTTTCCTTCAACCGCATGAGCTTTTTGACGGTCCCTCGAAAAAATTGCACAGACGTAAAAACCGTGAGCGCTAACGTTCCCAGAACGACAAAATCGATCCAGGTTTCGAGATCGCGACGACTGCTCTGAAGACGAGTCCTGCTGTCATCAGCCGCAACTTGTTCGATGCCGGCGACTTTTGAAAGCGCTTCAAAGAACGTGCCTGCGCTGGTCAGGAAACGTTGATTTTCGTCAAGAGAACGAATGATAGATCCGACTTCGTCCGAAGCATTAGGATTAAAGTTTGATTTCTGAAATGCCGTCATGAAGACGCGAAATTTCATCTCTATTTCATCGGCTGTAAGCGGGTTTTGTTCTTGATTTCGGAGAGTTGAAACGAGCCTGGATTCATCTCGCTGCAGATTTATCAAAAACTCGTTTAGCGCGACACGTTCTTGCACTTTCCCATGCAACTTGAGTTGCATTAACGACTGAAAAGCAAAAAACGATTTGAGTTCGACGTTACTTATGCTGCTCACAATCGACATTCGCTTTTCGACTTCGGTCATATGCTGCCTGACGGCATTCAATCGCAGCTTCAATCCGAAATAGAAAATGCAAAGCAAACAAAGTGGCACTGCAACCAGTAACACACCTTTTTGACTTAAATTGAGATGTGGCGTGCGCATAAACCTACCGATTATCCAAACATGATGCCACAAAAGATGCATCGGGTGTTACTATTTTATATAGTATAATATTTTAAAACCTGCGTATTAGGATATTGCAGCATACTGTATAGGCTCGTGCAGGGCACAGGCAGAAACAAGCCGGGAGGCGAGCTGCCACCACCCGTAGCGCCGGTTGAAGCGATAGCAAAATTCATT
>Ga0182030_10022658_pt1 | contig 11678 bp, 7 predicted proteins | sample 812S3MmetaG_FD_121299 | JGI IMG/M metagenome (GOLD analysis project Ga0182030, IMG submission 121299) | Permafrost microbial communities from Stordalen Mire, Sweden - 812S3M metaG (Illumina Assembly) | ecosystem: Environmental > Terrestrial > Soil > Wetlands > Permafrost | place: Sweden... | reverse complement strand
CGCCCGGCAGCAGCTTGTCTTTCGCTTTCGCCGCTTCGTCGTAGAAAACTTTCTCGGCAACCTGAAACGTTGTGGCGTAGCGTTTCTCTTCATCGCGCACCACGCGCGCCACGCGCTGGACGCTTTCCAACATTTCCGGATACGCGTCGGCCATCAGTTCGGCGACGAATCCGGTGAGTTGATAAAGATACGGCTCGGTCGTCCCCGTCATGCGAGCATTGCGCATTGCGCGGCGCATGATCTTGCGCAGCACGTAACCGCGGCCCTCGTTCGAAGGCAGCACGCCATCGTTGATCAGAAACGCCGTCGCGCGCGCGTGATCCGCATTGATGCGCAGGACGGTATCGATCCGCTGATCCTGTTCGTTATCCCCCGCCCCGTAGGTCTTGCCCATCAGATCGGCCGCTTTGAGAATGATCGGCTTCAATAGGTCCGTGTCGTAATTCGAAAGCACGCCCTGCATCACGGCGGCGATGCGCTCGAGCCCCATTCCGGTGTCGATCGAGGGACGCGGGAGGGGTGTGAGCTTGCCGCTCGCATCGCGATCGTATTGCATGAACACCAGATTCCAGATTTCGACAAAGCGCCCGCCGCCATCGAGAGGAAATTGCTCATGCTCGCGCCCCACTTCGGCGCCTTCGGGACCCATATCGTAGTGAATTTCCGAACAAGGACCGCACGGGCCCGTCTCACCCATCTGCCAAAAATTATCTTTTTCGTCGAGGCGGAAAATACGATCCTTGGAAACGCCCGCGACCTTCTGCCACAGCTCTTCGGCCTCGTCGTCCTCGCGAAACACAGTGACGTAGAGACGATCTTTCGGCAGCCCGTACTCTTTCGTGATCAGTTCCCAGGCGTAGGCAATCGCGTCCTGCTTGAAATAATCGCCGAACGAGAAATTGCCCAGCATCTCGAAAAACGTGTGATGACGCCGCGTGTAGCCGACGTTGTCCAGGTCGTTGTGCTTGCCGCCCGCACGAACGCATTTCTGCGACGTGGTGGCGCGCGAGTAGTCGCGCTTCTCCTGGCCGAGGAAAACATCCTTGAATTGATTCATCCCGGCGTTGGTGAACAACAGCGTGGGATCGTTACCCGGGACGAGCGACGAACTGCGCACCACACGATGGCCGTGCGCGGCAAAATAATCGAGGAATTTCTGACGGACCTGGGAACCTGTCATGGGATTTTTCTATTTTCCCACGACTTCTCCAATGACGAAGCGCCCAACGGCTGTTCTTCGGCGCAATCTACCAGCCGACCGGCTTGCCTTTATTCTGCTCGTCGAGCCACTTCTGCAAGGGCGCGAAATAATCTAGGATCGCGGTCGCATCCATTTGGCGCTGGCCGGTGATTTCGTACATCGCGTCCTGCCATGGACGGCTCTCGCCCATTTCGAGCATCGTATTCAGCTTCTTGCCCGCTTCCTTGTTGTTATAAATCGAGCAACGATGCAGCGGCGTCGCGCCTCCCGCGGGACATCCCGCAGCAGCGGCCAGCGCGCGATGAAACTGAAACTGCATGATGAACGAAAGAAAATAGCGCGTGTAAGGAACATTTGCCGCCACGTGATATTTTGCGCCGGGATCGAAATACGACTCGGGACGATCCATGGGCGGGGCCACGCCTTGGTACTTCAAGCGCAAATCCCACCAGGCTTTGTTGTACTGCTCCGGCGTGATCTCGCCGGAGAAAACTTTCCAGCGCCATTGATCGATCATCAGTCCGAACGGCAGGAACGAGACTTTCTCCAGCGCGCGCGCCAACAATAGGCCGATATCCTTCGATGCATCCGGAGCTTGATCCAGCAGTCCGATCTTCACCAGATACTCCGGCGTCACGGACAACGCGATGGTATCGCCGATGGCTTCGTGAAATCCATCGTTGGCGCTGTCGCGAAAAATGAACGGCAGCTTGTTATACGCGCGTTGATAGAAATTGTGACCGAGCTCGTGATGCACGGTGATGAAGTCTTCTTCCGTGATATCCAGGCACACTTTGATGCGCAGATCGTCGATGCTGTCGATATCCCAGGCGCTGGCGTGACAAACCACGTCGCGATCCCGAGGTTTCGTAAACATCGAACGCTGCCAGAAGGTCGGAGGAAGAGGCGCAAAGCCCAGCGAAGTGAAAAAGCTCTCGCCGTAATGCACCAGGTCGAGAGGCTTCGTGCCTCGCGATTTCAGAATCTCGGTGAGATCGTAACCGGGATCGGCATCCGCCGGAGCGACCAATTTATAAACGTTCGACCAATCCTGCGCCCAAATATTACCGAGCAAATGCGCGGGAATCGGACCCGTCGCCGGCACAACATCCGGCCCGTATTTCTCGCGCAGCTTGTTGCGCACATAAGCGTGGAGCGAAAGATACAGAGGCCGAACTTGCTCCCACAAGCGGTCGACTTCTTTCGCGAAATCGTCGGCCGGCATATCGTATTTGGAACGCCACATCGCGCCCGTGTCTTTGAATCCGAGCTCGCGCGCTCCTTTGTTCGAGAGCTCCACGAAGCGCTGGAAATCCTTGCGCATCGGCGGCGAGATGGTATGCCAGCCACGCCACGCGTCCAATAGTTCGGCGGGGTTTTGGCTATTCGCGAGAACGCGCGTGACGGCTTCGATATCCATGCAAGGCTTGCCGCCCTCGGGACAATATTTCCCCTTGCCGTAGGTTCCTTCAAGCGACGATGCGAGGCGCGTGACCTCGGCGCTCTCCACCGGATTCGCGGGCGCGGCGAGCACCAGGCCATTTTTTAGCAGCATCATCTTGCGCGCCATATCCGGCGGCAGTTTCACGTGATCGAACCGAACGGCGCCCTTGGCGAGGCGCACACTTTCAGCAATCGCGCGTTCGTTGGCTTTAGCCGCGACGGCCTCGGTGTCATCCGTTATATAGGTGGATTGCACCCACGACGCCTGGCTCGATTCCAGGTTAAGATCGAAGAGTTTCTTTTCGGCGTCGTCCAGGAATTTCTTCGCATCCTGAACGGTCGGCTGGGCACCGAAAAGCAGGCTCGCAAAAAGAAAGGGCGCAGCCCACGCCACGCTCGCGTGGCGAAGCGGTGAAGTGATGTAAGAGAACGTCCTCATGACGTCATCTTACACGCTGCGCCCCCATCCCAGCGCGGAAGGGGGCGCGCTGGAACGAACCAAGGTCTTACGCCGCCTTCGCCACCGGTGGTGCGATCTGCAACCCCGGCAACATGACGCGAAGGACGTCTTCCACCCGATCGGCAAAGACGAACTCCATCGCATTGCGGACTTCTTCGGGAAGATCGCGCAGATCCTTCTGATTGGCGCGAGGAAGAATCACGCGCTTGAGCCCCGCACGACGCGCGGCCAGGACCTTCTCTTTCACGCCGCCGATGGGGAGCACCAAGCCGGTGAGCGTCACTTCGCCGGTCATCGCCGTATCGCTGCGCGCCGGTAAACCCGAATAGAGCGACGCCAGCGCCGTTGTCATCGTGACACCGGCGGATGGACCGTCTTTCGGAATCGCGCCCGCGGGAACGTGAACGTGCACACCCGCTTGCGTGAACTGATCGACGTTGAAGCCGAACTCCGGAGCGTGACTCCACAGATAACTGCGAGCAATCCGCGCGGATTCCTGCATCACCTCACCCAATTGACCGGTCATGGTGAGATCCTTGCTGCCGTGCTGCAGCGCGGCTTCGATGTAGAGAACATCGCCGCCGGTTTCCGTCCAGGCGAGTCCCGTGACAACACCGGCGGGCATCTCGCGGCGGGCCTGCTCTTGCGAGAACGGCTCCGGTCCAAGCATTTCGATGACTTCCTCGGCCGTCACTTCAAAAGGCCCGGCAGTGCCTTCGGCGAACTTCAGCGCGACCTTGCGGATCACGCGGCCGATGGCCTGTTCCAGACGCCGCACGCCCGCTTCGCGCGTGTACGCCGCGATGATTTTCTTCAACCCAGCTTCCGTGATCGTCACCTGCTCCGACGTCAGACCCGTTTGCGCCAGCTGACGGGGAATCAAGTAACGCGTCGCGATCTGCGCCTTCTCTTCTTCGCTGTATCCGGAAAGCCGCAGGATCTCCATGCGATCGAGCAACGGCGCGGGAATCGTGTCGAGCGTATTGGCCGTGGTGACGAACATCACCTTCGACAAGTCGAACGGCAGATCGAGATAGTTATCGCGGAACGCCTTATTCTGTTCCGGATCCAACACCTCGAGCAGCGCCGCCGCGGGATCGCCACGGAAATCGCGCCCCAGCTTATCGACTTCGTCCAGCATCAACACCGGATTCGAAACTCCCGCGCGACGCATCGCTTGAATCAAACGTCCCGGCATCGCGCCGATGTACGTGCGGCGATGACCGCGCAGTTCCGCTTCGTCGTGCAGGCCGCCGAGGCTCATGCGTTCGAACTTGCGTCCGAGCGCGCGCGCGATGGATTGCCCCAGCGACGTTTTGCCGACACCCGGAGCGCCCACAAAGCACAGGATCGGAGCTTTCGCTTCGGGATTCAGCTTCAGCACGGCCAAGTGTTCAAGGATGCGCTCCTTCACCTTGGCGATGCCGAAGTGATCCTCGTCCAGCACCTGCCGCGCCCGCGCCAGATCGAGATTATCCTCGCTCTTCTTGTTCCACGGAAGCTCGGCCACATATTCGAGCCACGTGCGGATGATGTTGTATTCGGGCTGCGCCGAAGACATTTTTTCCAAGCGGCCCAACTCGCGTTCGGCTTCCTTGCGAACCTCGGCGGAGAGGTCGGCCTCGTCCAGACGTTTGCGCAGATCATCGGCCTCGTCCTGATCGCCGCCTTTTTCGCCGAGCTCCTGCTCGATGGCTTTCTTCTGCTGGCGCAGAATGTATTCGCGTTGATCGCGCGACATTTTGCCGCTCGCGTCCTCGGCAATTTTGTTGCGCAGGTCCAGAACTTCCACTTCGTGCGACAGCCAACCGTGCACCAATCGCAGCGCTTCCAAACGCGTGGGAGCTTCCAACAGAGACTGCGCCTTCACGGCGTCTAAACTGAGCAGCGACGCCACCAGATAAGCCAGCCGCAGCGGTTCTTCATGCTCCGTGAACATCCTCGCGAGATCTTGCGGCGATCCGCCATGCGATTGCATGAAGCCCGCGAATTTTGTGCCCAGCTCGATGATGGAAAGCGTCAGCGCTTCCGTCTCGCGCGTCGAATCGTCGGGCGCCGGCAGCGCCTTGGCGCGCGCCGCCAGATAGCCGTTGCTGTCTTCCACCTTCACGATGACGACGCGTTCCAGCCCAACCACCATGACTTCCATGTGATCGGAGGTGGGCCGCGCCACTCTGCGAATCATCGCGCGCGTGCCGATCGTAAATAATCCCGCCGCGTTCGGCGCGTTGTCGTTGGGATCGCGCTGCGCGACCACGATCACTTCCTTGTCTTCCGTCGCGGCCGCCGCATCCACCGCCGCGATCGAACCAGGACGACCCACCGAAAGCGGCATGAAGATCCCGGGAAATAGCACCGAGTTCTTCAGCGGCAGCAACGGCAGCGTTCGAATTTCCGGTTTCATAATTTCACTCATGACAGTCCCCTTCTTTCGCTGCACTTCTTCCAATCCCGACTTCCTCTGATAAGGATGCTCACACGTGCGCCGACGATTCTTTTGAGATATTCGGCGCACTCACTTCGAACGTCAGTACGCCGCCCTTTTCGTCCAGATGCACGCTTTGCCCATCGCGAACTTCCCCGCCGACCAATCTCCGGGCCAGCGGCGTTTCAATCTCTTTCTGAATCGCGCGCTTCAACGGGCGCGCTCCGTACGCCGGATCGTAGCCGACCTTCACCAGATGCTCAGAAGCCGCCTCGGATAGCGTCAGAGTGATGTGCCTCTCGGCCAGCCGCGCCTGCAACCCAGCGAGTTGAATCGTGACGATCTTCTTGAGATCCTTTTCCGTCAAACGGTCGAAGATGATGATTTCATCGATTCGATTGAGGAACTCGGGACGGAACAACCGCGGCAGCTCGTCCTTCGGAGCGTTGGACGTCATGATGACGATGGTGTTTTTGAAGTCCACCGTGCGGCCCTGGCCATCGGTCAAGCGTCCGTCGTCCAGCACCTGCAGGAGCACATGAAACACATCGGAATGCGCCTTCTCGATTTCGTCGAGCAGCACCACAGAGTAAGGTCGTCTCCGCACGGCCTCCGTCAACTGGCCGCCTTCGTCATAGCCGATGTATCCGGGAGGCGCGCCCACCAGTCGCGAAACGGTGTGCTTCTCCTGATACTCCGACATATCGATGCGGATCATCGCGCGCTCGTCGTCGAACAAGAAGCTCGCAAGAGCGCGCGCCAGTTCCGTTTTACCCACGCCCGTGGGGCCCAGGAACAAGAAGCTACCGATGGGACGCTTCGGATCCTTCAACCCTCCGCGCGCGCGCAGCACTGCGTCGGCAACCGCTTCGACCGCTTCATCCTGACCGACGACGCGTTTGTGCAATTCCTCGGGCAGATGCGTCAACTTCTGGATTTCACCCTCCAGCAATTTCGAAAGAGGAATGCCCGTCCAGCGGCTGACGACGTGCGCGATATCCTGCTCGTCGACTTCTTCTTTCAGCAGCGTGGTCGCGCGCTTCCCCGCCTCGATTTGTTTTTCGAGCGACGTCAGCTTGCCGTATTTCAATTCGGCGGCTTTGTTCAAATCGTAGGCGCGCTCAGCTTGCTCAATGTCGAGCTTCACCTGTTCCACCTGCGCACGCAGCTCGCGCTGTTTTTTGAGTTGTTCCTGATCGGCTTGCCACTGCGCGCGAAGTCCAGCGCTCTGCGTCTTGATCTCCGCGAGCTCTTTTTCCAGCTTGGCCAGCCGCTGCTTCGACGCGCTGTCGGATTCCTTTTTCAAGGCCTCGCGCTCGATCTCCAACTGCATCTGCCGGCGCGTCGCTTCATCCAGCTCCGCCGGCATGGAATCGATTTCCGTGCGCAGCTTCGCAGCGGATTCGTCCACCAGATCGATGGCCTTGTCCGGCAAAAAGCGATCCGAAATATAGCGATTGCTCAGCACTGCTGCGGCGACGATCGCCGAGTCTTTGATCCTCACGCCGTGGTGCAGTTCGTAGCGCTCGCGCAGACCGCGCAGGATTGAAATCGTATCCTCCACCGTCGGCTGATCCACCAGTACGGTTTGGAAACGCCGTTCCAGCGCGGCATCTTTTTCAATATGTTTGCGATATTCGTCGAGCGTGGTCGCGCCGATGCAATGCAGCTCGCCGCGCGCCAGCATGGGCTTCAGCAGGTTGCCGGCGTCCATCGCGCCTTCGGCCTTCCCCGCGCCGACCACCGTATGCAGCTCGTCGATAAATAGAATGATGTCGCCCTCGGCCGATTGCACTTCTTTCAGCACGGCCTTGAGGCGCTCTTCGAATTCGCCGCGAAACTTCGCGCCGGCGATCAGTGCGCCCATATCGAGCGAGACGACGCGTTTGTTTTTCAGGCCCTCGGGAACGTCGCCGCGCACGATGCGCTGCGCGAGTCCTTCGACGATGGCCGTCTTGCCGACGCCCGGCTCGCCAATCAGCACCGGATTATTTTTCGTGCGGCGCGAGAGAACTTGAATCACGCGCCGGATCTCTTCGTCGCGTCCGATCACCGGATCGAGCTTGCCCTGTTCGGCGAGCTTCGTCAGATCGCGTCCGTATTTCTCCAACGCCTCGTAGGTGGCTTCCGGATTCTGCGTGGTCACGCGTTGCGACCCGCGCACTTCCTGGAGCGTCTTCATCAGGCGATCGCGCGTGATGCCGAATTCCTTCAAGACTTTCTCGTCGGCCGCCGCCAGGATGACGTGCTCCACCGAAACGTAGTCGTCCTTCAGGCGCTTCGCTTCGGACTCGGCCGTCGTCAGCACCTTTTGCAGGCGCGACGTGAGATAGATCTGGTCGGAGGCTCCGCCTCCTGAAACCTGCGGGAGCTTGTCGAGCTCCTGCTTCACGCGGCGATGCACCGATTCCAGGTTCACGCCTGCTTTCAATAGGATGGAGGCCGCAAGCCCACCTTCTTGTTCAATCAGCGCGAGCAGCAAATGCTCCACGTCGACCTGTTGCTGGCCGCGCCGGATCGCCTCCGATTGCGCCGCCTTCACGCCTTCTTGGAGCTTTTCGGTAAATCGATTGAAGTCCATGGTCCCTTCGACCTCTGATAGCACTATAGCACATTAGCGCAAGTATATGCAATAATCTTAGCGTAGTTTGATCAACTATTGACTAAGCCGATCTCTTCTCTGCTATCCTATAGAAAGTACGAGGCCTTGGGCTTTTATTGGCCGCCGGCCCCTGGCCGCTTTCTCGCCCCTGGCCCCTGGCACCTTTTCAAGCTACAATCGCAGTTTGTGCGGATTCTCGACGTCGGCTGCGGCATTAACAAACTTCCGGGATCGATCGGCATTGACCGCAACACGGCGACCAAGGCCGACGTGCTGGTGGACGTCGACCACATCCCCTATCCGTTTCGCGATTCTTCCTTTGATAAGCTGCAGGCCGTGCACGTCATCGAGCACGTCTCCGACGTGATCCGCACGATGGAGGAGTGGCACCGCCTGGTGCGCCCCGGCGGCGAAGTCTTCATCGTGACGCCGCACTATACCGACTTCAGCTCCTTCTGCGACCCCACGCACAAGTGGCATCTCAATACATTTTCCCTGCGCTACTTCGGCGACGATAACGCGGGCTTCGGCTATTACTCCAAGGCCCGGTTTGAGGAACTATCGGTGCACGTGAAACTGCTGGCGTTCTGGCGCTGGCTGGGATTCGAGTGGGCCGTGAATAGCTCGAAACGCTTTCGGCGATTTTGGGAGTATTATCTGTGCTACGTCATGCGCGGGAAAGTGATCGAGTGGAGATTGAGGGCGGTGAAGTGAACCGGGCGTACGCAGTCATCCTCGCGATCGGTATTGCTCTCCAGCTACCAGTTACGGCCGAGCAGCTCCGATTCAGTGCGATGGATGAGAGATTGGAACACGAGGTAGCTATGCCGCCGCCCCTTGCGGAATTGTTGGCGCGCGATCCCTACGTCAAAGGCCTGCTGGAGTACGAAGGTCGGCCAACTGACAAAGTACCAGGGGAATGGTTCAAGGTCTCGGAGGTCCACCTGCACACCGACCGCGAAAAGGACATCATCGTAATGGGAACCGGTCCAGTGCTTGGCGCGAACGTGACCACCTTTTGGATCTTCCGGCCGAAGAATGGCAAATTTGAATCGCTACTCAATCCCGCAGCAGCCGCGTTAGATTTGGAAGTGAAGAAAACTCGCTCGAAAGGGTACCGGGACATCGAACTGTTTTCGGCAACAGCGATTACCGTTTCAACCGTGCTGTGCAGATTCGATGGATCAACATATAAGCCAGCAAACTGTTCGCTTCAGCCGTCGAAGTGATCGAGCGGTCACGCCGCCACTTCGACGTAATCCACCGACGAACTCGGCTCCGGAATCGGATCGCCGGTCTCGCGCATGAGCTCGAAGTGAGTGGCCAGAGCCTCGCGGAAATTTGCACGCGTCTCGACTTCCGTCTCGCCCGCCGACGCGCAACCGGGAACGTCGGGAGAATAAGCCGAGAAGCCCGTGCTCGTTCGCTCGATCACGATGGGATAACGTTTTTCCGTCATTTCAAGCCTGCCTTTTTGAGTATATCGTCGGCCCTCGTGGCGCACGCACTCCTGCGTGCCGTGTCGAGACTCCTCTCGACACCTACTCGAGCGAAAGCTAGCGCCACGTCTCCGCTCGAACTTCACTTGAGAAACCAACGCGTGGCAAACCACTAATCTGAGGAGTCCCCATGCTCTCCTTCTTCGATCATCTTCGCCACCTCGCCCGCAAACGCCGCTGGAGTGCCGACCTCGCGACGGGCCGTCGCGGTGAGGATCTCGCGCACCGTTATTTACAGCGCAAAGGATTTAAGATCGTCGCGCGGAATTATCGATTATCGGCGGGCGATGCCGAGGCCGACGTCATCGGATGGCAGGGAGAAGAACTCGTTTTCGTCGAAGTGAAGACGCGGCAGAGCGGCCAGTACGGACCTCCCGATCGCGCCGTGGGCGCGGAGAAGCGCGCGCACCTGCGGCGCGTGGCTCGCGAGTATGTGCGCAAGAGCAACACTCCCTGGGAGCGGGTCCGCTTCGATATAGTGAACGTGATTCTGGCGGATCCTCCGGAAGTGGAATGGTTACCTGGGGCGTTCAAGGTGTGACGGTGTCCGAGGACTGAGCACGCGACGACGCTTTCGCCGCATGAAGAAGCAGCAGATCCCTCGGTCGCTTCGCTACTCGGGATGACCCAGTGCTGGGGAGCCAGGTAGCAGTGAGAGCGCCCTCCACGTCTCGTCACCCCACCAATGCCCGGTCATCCCGAATCCCCGCCATGCGGGGTGAGGGATCTGCCGCTTCTGCCCAATTTGTAAGCCCCACGCTGACGCATGGGGCTCCCTTTAATACGCCGGTCCCGCGTTGCCGACTTTCTTCGGCGTGAAGCTGGTGGCGTCCGGACCCAGGCCGAGCATCTTATAACGAGCCTCCGTCTGCGTGATGAAATTGTCGATCACGCCCGGAATGTCGGATAACATTTCATATGCGCGGAACGGGCCGGACTCCGGCACCTCCGGATGCAGGATTTGTTTGTCGAACGTCGCGCCCGTGGTCGCCTCGGCGCAGTAATGTTCGGGCGTCGGGATCAGCGTGCCTCCCGTAAGCTGCGCGTACAGCTCGGAACGATCGCGCCGATGCTGCGGAGCTTCCGGGCATCCCTGTGTGATCGCGACCGGTGTGCCGTTGGCTTTGATCTGGCGCAGTTCATCAGCCGTGATGCCGATCATCGGATCGTTCGACCGCATGCCCGTCCCGTAGCGCCTCATCACGCGCGCGAATTCCTTCGGGTCCATCGACAGAAGTTTTTCTTCGTTCGCAGGATTCAGCTTGATGCGCTCCGCCCAAAAGGGCCTTTGCGCCACGGCGGCCATGCCGCTCTTTTCGGCCAGGTCGGCGTAGTCGAAATAATATTGCTTGGCGAGACTTTCACCAATGGTCCCGCCGCCCGTGGTCAGGTAGGTCAGAAGGCCGCGGCAGTAATCGGGATAGCGCAGCGCCATAATATACGAGGTCCGGCCGCCAGAGGAGGCCCCAATGAGATACGCCGGACGCGCGTTCAGTTGCGTCATAATCCCGGCCTGCTGATCGGTCCAGATATCGATATCGCGAGCGCCTTTCAGCACCAGATCCGAGCGGCCCATGTTAGCGCGATCCCAGGTGATGACGCGATATTTCGCCGAGAGCTTTTCCGAAAGTGGCCGCAGGGTCTCCACGCGGTTCTGGCCTCCGGCGCTCATGACGATAGGGATGCCCTTCCCTCGTTCCTCGATCCAGATGCGATTGCCTTCGACGGTGATGAAGCGCCCAACCGTATTCGCAGACTGTCCGCGAGCCTTAGTACCGGCGAGCAGGACTCCCGCGTAGGTAAGACCTGCGGCGTTCAGGAATCCCCGGCGGGAGGTCTGGGATGTCTGGAACGGGACCGCTGAAAGGTCTGTGGAGTTTGCAGTTTTATTTTGCATGATGTTGTTTCGCATGAAGTTCCGGGCGCTGGTGATCCTGGCGAAGAGTATGAGCAACCGGGCCAGGTTTGTCAAGCGCAGGTTTGTCAAGCGGACGAAGCCGGCAATTGGGATGGGTCGAACCTCTAGGGTAAGTTGGACGCGGGGGTGT
>Ga0182030_10022657_pt1 | contig 11678 bp, 20 predicted proteins | sample 812S3MmetaG_FD_121299 | JGI IMG/M metagenome (GOLD analysis project Ga0182030, IMG submission 121299) | Permafrost microbial communities from Stordalen Mire, Sweden - 812S3M metaG (Illumina Assembly) | ecosystem: Environmental > Terrestrial > Soil > Wetlands > Permafrost | place: Sweden... | reverse complement strand
GGCCTAACAATGGGACGGGCGCAAGACGCAATTGCTCGATCGCTTACCGATCAACCGTGATGTGTATGTGTTTATTCGCGCTAGGTTTTTTGTCAACAGATACTCGCCTAATTGATCGCACGGTGCGGAGTCGGCCAAAAAATAACAAACGCCATGCTCCGACATGCGAACCGTCAAAACATCCGTGTTCGCGTCAGGCGATTCACCTTGCGCAATCACGAATTGGGTGAACGCAAGAAAGCATATCGCGGTGAGCGCATTACGTATAGGAACTCGGGAACTAGGGTTCGTGCTTTGCACAACGCGACGTTACCGCGAATGCCCGCTTTGGAGAAGCTAATTTCGGGGGTTGAGTGACCGGAAGTGGCCGTAAGTCGCCTGTCGCTGGCCCACCTAGTTTTCGTGCATTAGTGCGCTAGTCCGCAGGTTGCTGCTGGCGTGCAAGGGCTGGGAAGTGGAGCGCCTCGGTGCCGAACAGAGGCACTCGAAAGCTTGACTTTGATCCGTGTAGGTAGTACTTTTTGACTACCCAGTGATGCAGGGCGTCAACCCATGTCTGCCACCAGCCTCAAGCTTCCCGAAGGTCTCAAGCGTCGAATCGCACGGCTCGCGGGCGCCGCCAATAAAACAGCGCACGCCTTTATGGTCGAGGCATTGAGCCAGGAGGCAGATCGGGCGGAGATTCGCGAGCGATTCGCGAAGGATGCGGCCATTTCCGAGACGGAAACCATGGAAAGCGGCAAGGCTGTTCCGTTAGCAACCGCATTTGATTATCTCGAGGCCCGCGCGCAAGGAAAGCCTGTCCGCCGCCCGCGAGCGCGGAAATGGCGCGCGTCCAGATAACGACTCGAGCGCTCGCGGATCTCGAGCGCTTATTCGACTTCCTTGCGGAACATAATCCAAAGCTCGCGCGTGAGCGGATGCTTAGCGTCCGGCAAGCCTTCGAACTACTCTCGGATCATCCATTGCTGGGCCGACAAGCCGAAGACGGCCGACGGGAGTTAATCCTGTCGCGTGGCCGGTTCGGTTATGTCGCAAAATATCGTTGGGTTCCCGCCGAAGATGTCGTGCTGATTCTTGCAGTTCGACATCAATTGGAGGCGGGGTACAGAGAGGAATAGGGTTAGCAATGTCGCAGCGGAATCGCGATACGCCATCTGACACGTTCGCGCGTGCGGAAGTTTGCTCTCGTATCCCTACGTTGCCCCACATACCTCGAAGATTCACACGCTAATCACACTGGGCATCAGCAATCGCAATAAACCGCTTGTTTTAAAGGCTCGGCAGCGCCTTCCCCGTGGGTTCGATTCCCATCGCCCGCTCCACTTTTCGTTGTCTGGCGTCGCCCTGTGTTGCCCCAGGGCGCGACCTCGCGTATCCCTCAGTTCCCACAGCCTTGATACGGGCGCAACCGTTCATTTGATCGAACGTTTCGATCCGCGCCTGGGTCGGAGTCGTTTTCGATGGGCTCGTCGGTCCGTCATTGACCCCGTGCCGCCGGCGGGGAGTGGCCGCTTCGCGGCCACCAAATCTAGTTCTCGGAGAGCTTTGGCACGGTCGCCTACATTTCGACCCCCGTAACTCACCCCTGCTTCAACGATGTGGGCGGCTTGGTCAAGCTAAAGGGCGAAAGTTTCGAGAGGTGACCTTGCCATCGACGAGTGGTCCGATATGCCACTCAATCCGGCCTCGAGCAAACTCTGCTATGTAAACATCCAATCCAGCGGAATCGGTTCCTTCGTAAATCAATGACTTGAACTCACCCAGTCCATTGATGGTTGCTATCACTTTCGGCAATTGTCGGCTTACGGCCGCCGCGAGCTGCGGTGACATCTCCTCGTAATTGGGATGGCCTTGTTCCAAAGAGACAATGTAGCGACGAAGAGACTCTTCGGTCCCTGGACTGGCGGACTTGTTTTGGAGAGACACGTTGTTATTTCCCTGCTGCAACAGCCCCCCCGCCGCCAAATTGGATGCTCCTCGTAACGTCAGCGGTGCGGTCACGACAATGACGGCGACTGCTGCAACCGGAACCCACGACCACGGATTGCCAAAATTTACGGTCCATCCGATCCCCATCCGCCTCTCAACCAATAAGGCAGGATCAGTGGGGTTGAAGTAGAGAAGTCCTCCGATCCAACGGGCATCCGCCGTCCGATCACCGATCGGGGCTCGGCCCGTCTGCGTTAGCCGCGCGCCGCCTTGGCCGGCATGCACCAGGCTTATGACGAAGGCGACAATGGTGACGATGAGTGCGACGCTCCAGACCTTCATGGCGAGCGCGGAGGCTTGCGCCAGACTGAATATCGGCGGCAGTATCGTGAAATACTCAGCTGTGAGAATTAGCAAGATAGTGCGGCGACGGAACTGACGCTCCGATGCCGCGGATGGTCCAGAAATGGAGATCCGCCGCGACCAGTGCAGCACTCCCCATGCCGACGCGATTAGTACAAGGCATATAGACGCGTGCTGTGCCAATAGCACGATGATCGCCCGAGAAGATGTAATCACCCATCGATTCGGACCGCCAAAGCCCCAATGCACCGGCAGGCGGCTTGGGAGTTGATCCACATGCGGAACGGCCCATAAACCTAAACCAAGCAGCACGACCAGCGGCAGTACCGCTGCTAAGAGTCCTCCCGGAATATGCTCTCGGGGGGCCGACAGATCGACTTCGATCGTAGTTGAGCGTGAAGCCGCATGACTCAACGCGCTTCGATGCGATGCCACCTGCGCGCAGCAAATACCGATTACGTAAAGGATCAATGCGACCCCAGGGCGATGCATCGCAAGATTGAGGGTGCCCGCTGCAATAGCGCTACTCCAAAGAGCGATGCGGTAGTTCCGAAGCATTCGCCGGGCCTCAGTGGTGTCCCGAAACGCGGGATCTACCGTCACTCCAAAGAACAGGTCCGGTCGTGTGAACTTGGGCAAAAAATGACCTAGTGTGCTCATTGCCAGGATGCAAATGAAAACCGAGATGTTTGATGTGTTCATTGGATTACGAGTCCTCTAAGCCCTTTGCAATACGACGCAACTCGCGCGCTAAAGATGAAGGTCTTGCTCCGCTCGCCCGTATCTGCGCGATGAGCTCCTCGATGCGGCGTCGATACGTGGCAGCTTCTGGTTTAGGAGCCATAAGTGCCGCGCGTTCTTTGACTTGTGCGCCGCCGCGGGCACTGATGTGCAACCATCCTTCACGAGCAAGTTCGCGATATGCCTGCGCTACGGTATTGAAGTGAACACCCAAATCGAGCGCCAGCCGACGCACAGCAGGTAAGGGGTCCCCCGGGGCCAGATCGCCATTGACCAATGCGACCCGCATTCCATCGACAATTTGTCTATAGACAGGAGACGGCGACTCCGGGTCAATGCGAAGGATCATGATGTCTCTGTATGCTGTACAGAGTCAATGTACAACAGTATTGAGCTTAAAGCAAATGGGGATCAGCGAAGTTAGGGCCCCGTCGCTGGACACCGCCAAGGCGGGAAGAATGCAGGGTGCCGCGCGCCAACAAGGCGCATGTGATCAGTCTGCGCAAGGCCAACAAACGCGAGATGAAACGATATGAAGCGCAAGCCTAATCCCCGGAAGGCAGATCGTGAGAACCCGGCATGGACGAAGGAGACCTTTGCGCGTGCTCGCAAAGCGCGGGACGTGTTGCCGGAAATCTTTCCCGGCAAGCCGGCCCGCGAGCGGCAGCCGTGGTGACCGCTCGCGGGCTCGGGGATAGCACCGGGCCGCCTATTTGTAAGTAGCGCTCGTATGTACCAGGGAATCGCGATGCTTCGTCCAGTCAACCATCGAGCCGAAGGCCGGACCTGCGAGCGGCGACTTAATCACCGCCTCATGCAACGATGCGCTGAATTTGTCGAGACCCTCGGCAGTTGGCGAAATGTAGTCGATCACGAACATTCCTGGCGCATCGGAATGGATTGCCTGTTCGTCGATTTCATACTCGACGATCGTGCCGTCGGCGAGCAGCTTCTCCATGAGCGGCACGATCAGGTTCTTTGCGAGCACGTCGATGGCATCATTCGGAGCATCCGGCTTCAGCGTGTAGATCGCCGAATACGTGTAGGCACCCTTCCATGATCCCGAGCGCCAGTTGTAGTACTTGCTTACCCACATGTTGTCCCAGTGCTTCGTGGCGCTGGTCAACACCGACGTTGCCGTGCCCGCGGATTTTTCGAGTCCGTCGAGGACATTTAGCGTGCCCGCCATGGACATCGCAGACCACCAACTGTCGTGCGTGGCGCCGTCGGCATCGTGAAGCGCGGCCGAATCAGCGCCGTATGCCACGATCCCACCGCTCGCCATCGCGTTATCGAGGATCTTCTGGACGCCCGGATTTACTTTTTCCATCTCCGCCCACCGCGCGCGGGGGATGCTCCAAAACGCTTCATACGTGTACATACGCGGCTTTTCCTTGACTTCCGCCATCTGCGCGCCGGCCGGGGCAGCCCAGGCACCGGCCATCACGACCGCGAATACTCCAGAGACAACGTTCCACCATTTTCTGTTCATGATGCTTCCCCATGTATTGCTTCGTCAGGTTGTTAATATTGGTATGCCGACATCCCGATTATACGCGCTCACCCGATTCGGACTACGCTCGAAGCGGGGAATCTGCATCGTCAATCGGGATGTGAGTTCCCGGCGTACCGCAGGCCACGAGCGGCCGGTTACCGTCGGTCTTTCTAGCCCGCCAACCGACCGCCCGAGACTTCGCAGGTCGAGTATCCTCACGTAGCCCTACGTGGTCCCACATACCGCGAACATTCACACGCTAATCACACTTGGCGTCCGCCGCCGCGCCAAACCGTATGTTTTCATGCTCCGAACGCGCCGCCCTTGTGGGTTCGATTCCCATCGCCCGCTTCACTGTCCAGCCATCGCTGGCCAATGCCAGCCAAGGCTGCGTGTTTCCTAACGGGGCACCCGAGAGCTTGCATTTCCCCTCGGTGAGTTGCGGCATCGCATGTAGATGCAATTCAGATTGCGAACTAACAGCTGGTGACTTGGCCGGCAGTTATAGCTACTACGAGCCCCGCCTTGAAAGTGAGATAGAGCGAGTTCAGGAGGTCGTACCGACCGTCGCAATGACCATCGCCCGTGACCTTTCCCTGATATCCGACGAAGGCCTGTCACCACTACGTAAGAGTCTCGAGGGCGTACTGATCCCGCGGTGAGCCGCGATTTAGCATGCGGAATGCGGTCGGTCTTGAGCTTCAGCCTCGAGTCAACCGCGCCCATCAGGATCCCTCTTGCCACTGATGCAATGCCCTGATCGTTCCGTAGCCTTCGGCTTTTTGATAGTACCGTTCGTCCGCCGTCACAAGCAGCGCGTCCTCGTGCTCGAGCGCAACTGCGTGATACAGCGTGTCAAACAGATGGTGATCGGTCTCGATAGCAAGGCTGGTTGCCCGTCGAATTACCGTAGGGCTGTCGGTCGTAGGGAACTCGAATGCGGCGAGCATCTCAACATCACCGATGGCCGTCTGCGGAGCGAGGCGTGCCGCAACCGCCGCCACCTCGGCCAACCAGTGCACCGGTTGCAGGATCTCCAGTCTGCCGCTGACAACGGATTCGACGAGGGCAAATGCCTTCTCGGTATCAGGTTCTCGTGCAGGATCCTCGAGCAGCCATTTGAGAATCACACTCGCATCGAGGACGACGATCACGGCCGTTCAGCGGATCGCGCCCTGCGTACTTCCTTGCTGGTGAAAGTGGGCCGACCGCTACGCGCAACACGGAATTGGCGCAACAGTCGGTCCCGCCTGATTTGGAGTTTGCGTTCACGCACAGCCCGCCGCATCAAATCCGCGATGATGGAACTCTTGTTCTGATCACCGAATGCTTTGTCGAACTCCATCTTGACTTCATCGGGTACGCTAAAATTGACGGTTGCCATACGTCACCTCGATTGTTGAAATATTCAACAATGCTACCATACTCCTGTCGCTGTGACGGTCAACGGCAATCGCCGCGGTGATTTGCCAAATATGCATCTGATGAAGCCCACCTTCTCCAGTCCCATTGGCGCCGTTCACGGCCGGCAGCATCGGGTTGTAAGGGACCAGTTGCTCTGTCGTGGAGGCACTATTCGGTGTTCGTTACCAATGGCCGCATTGGCTGGCGTTGGCTGGTATGACGGTCGTTTTCACACAATGATCGCACGCGGCTCCGGCATCTCCTATAACTCATTGTTTCAAATGCATCTTCCTCATGCCCTCGATATGTTCGATTCCCATCGCCCGCTCCATTTCCAGCTGGCCAATGCCAGCCAACGTGGTTTCCAGCCTCGTATCAGGCAGTACGTCGGTAGACGCTGGCTGGTACCGGCGGTGGTTTCACACCCAGCCTGGATCCTATGAAGCGCCCGAAAGCGGCCATTAGCCGGCTCGTTCTAAATAGAACGCAGGTTGACGCGCTTCGATAACTCCTCCGCGCTCTCTCTGCGCTCGCTGTATCGATCGACCAGGTAAGCTGCGACATCACGGGTCAACAGCGCGAATTTCATCAGCTCTTCCATCACGTCAGCCACGCGCTCATAGAAAGCGGACGGCTTCATCCGGTCATTTTCATCGAATTCCAAAAACGCTTTCGCAACCGAGGACTGATTCGGGATCGTGATCATGCGCATCCAACGCCCAAGAATGCGGAGCTGATTTACCGCGTTGAAGGATTGCGAGCCGCCGGAGACTTCCATCACGGCAAGGGTCTTGCCCTGCGTCGGGCGAACCGAGCCGACGCTCAGCGGAATCCAATCAATTTGCGCCTTCATGATGCCGTCATCGCGCCGTGACGTTCAGGCGATGTCCACACCATGCCCTCGGACCAGGCCGCGAATTCGCGCAACTCGCGGACCTTGGGGTGATCTTCGGGGTGCCCATCCGGCAGCGGCGGGCCTTCGGGGTCATAAATGCGCGTTTCGGCCCCCATTGCCTCCAGCAGTCGTTTCGCTTCCAATGTCAGCAACCTGCTGAAAGAACGCTTTCGCAGCGATCCATATAAAAGCAGAATTCGCGGCGCATGCGTCGAAGAGCCGACCTTCGCAAACTGTGCTGCGGCGGGGCATCGGAATAGAGTGGCGACAATGTTCGGCAGATCAGGATGCGATGGTGACACGCCGGCCCTCCTCATCGATCACCAGCGGCAGAGTTTTGCGCCCCAAGGCGTGACGACGATCGGCCGGTTGATGAGCATCGGGTGTTTCAGCATGTGGTCGATAAGTTCGCTGTCGGTCCAATGGGCATCACCAAGATGCAGTTGCGCAAACGGCGTGCCTTTCTCCCGTAGCAATTCGCGCGGCGTCATGTTCATTTGCTTGAGTAGCGTTGTCAGTGTCGAGCGATCGGGCGGGGTTTTTAAATATTGGATGACCGTGGGCTCGACGCCGGCGTTTCGAATGAGGGCGAGGGTGTTGCGCGAGGTGCCGCAATCCGGGTTGTGATAGATCGTGACGGCCGTCATGGCTTCACCGCGACGGGGCGGCCGCTGTTCTCGTACCAGCCCTTCGAGCGGTTGACGATGTTGACGACCAGGAGCATGACGGGGACTTCAATGAGCACGCCGACCACGGTGGCGAGTGCAGCGCCTGAATGAAATCCAAACAGACTGATGGCCGCCGCGACGGCGAGCTCGAAGAAGTTCGAGGCGCCAATCAGCGCCGAGGGGCATGCGACGCTGTGGCTTTCGCCCACGGCTCGATTCAGCGCATAGGCGAGCCCTGAATTAAAGAGCACCTGTATCAGTATGGGCACCGCGAGCAAGGCAATTACACGAGGCTGCTGGAGAATCTGCTCGCCCTGGAATGCGAACAAAAGCGCGAGGGTGGCGAGGAGCGCGCCGATCGACCAGGGACCTATGCGATCCATAGCCGCCGTGAAAGCGGCCGGCCCGCGCTTCAGCAAGTGGCTGCGCCAAGCTTGAGCAATGGCAACAGGGATGACGATGTAGAGCACGACAGAGGTCACGAGAGTGCCCCAAGGCACGGTGATCGCCGAGATACCTAACAGTAGACCCACCAGCGGTGCAAAGGCCACCACCATGATGGTGTCGTTCAATGCCACCTGCGAGAGGGTGAACAGGGGATCGCCATCGGTGAGGCGGCTCCAGACGAACACCATTGCCGTGCAGGGCGCCGCGGCCAGCAGAATCAACCCGGCGATGTAGCTGTCGAGCTGATCGGCCGGCAGCAGTGGCGCGAAGACATGCCGAATGAAAAACCACCCGAGGAGCGCCATCGAGAAGGGCTTCACCAGCCAGTTCACGAAGAGAGTGACACCGATTCCCTTCACGTGCCGGCGAATTTGTCCCAAGGCCCTGAAATCGACCTTCACCAACATCGGGATGATCATGACCCAGATCAGGAGACCAACCGGCAGATTGACCTGCGCGATCGAGATGCCGCCGATGAACTGAAAGAGGCCGGGTAGGACTCGTCCCAGGGCAATTCCAACGACGATGCAGAGGAACACCCAGACGGTGAGGTAGCGCTCGAATATGCTCATGAGGGGATCTCGGCAAAGGGAATTTTGCCGATGGCGGCCATCTCTCTGTTGATCCCACCATGATCCATGCTCGAGAGCGGCAGTCGCAAAAAGCGCTCGATGCGGCTCTCCATCGATTTGAAGGCTCGATCGAAGGCGGCCCGTTTCTCATCGTCGCTGCCTTGGACCGCCGCGGGATCTGGAATCCCCCAATGGGCGCTCGTCGGCCTGCCGAGCCAGACAGGGCACGCTTCGCCGGCGGCGTTGTCACAAACCGTGATGATAAAATCGAAATGAGGACTCGACGGAGAGGCAAACTCATCCCAGCTTTTGCTGCGCAGTCCTTGGGTTGGAAAATCGAGCTTCCTCAAGAGCTCGAGAGCGAACGGATTTACCGCACCACTCGGATGACTACCCGCGCTGAAGGCGTGGAATTGCCCTTTTCCCAGACGATTGAGAATGGATTCGGCGAGGATGCTGCGCGCTGAATTGCCGGTGCACAAAAACAATACATTGAGGGGACGGGAACTATTCACGGTTTCACCATTGGAACTTTACCAGGAGGAGGGGTTCGGCCGATCTCGTCCAAGCGCTCCTTGAGCCGCATCCGATCAAGCGAGCCAAGCGGCAGACTCAGGAACAATTTGATTCGGGTCTCCAAGGACCTGAAAGCTTCGCGAAACGCCACACTCTTCTCCACATCCGTTCCTTCGCCGGAAAGCTGTCGCGGACTTGTTTCCATCGGGCGGGAGGCGGCCGCGATATCCACCTGCCCTGCGCAAAATTTCCTAAATCCGCCGCCCGTGCCTGAGAAATCAACGGCGAATTGCACCCGGGGAGTCTTTTCGCGAAACGCCTTTGTCATTGCCTGATTGAGCGGTAGTACCGTCGCTGAGCCATCGAGGGTGACATTGCCCGATAGCGACCCGCCGGCAACATCAGGACTCTTTCCGCCGCAGGCAGCGAGAGCTAGCACCGGCGTGTAGATCAGAATTCGGGCATACCGACGCCAACGGGACCTCGAACCAAGGACGTCGTTGACATGGCTTTTCATTTGGCGCAACACGTCGCGGAAGGCACTGCCATCTGAATGGGAATGCAGCAGGGAGCGGCGTCGCTCTCGAGGGGAACGGTTGAAGCACCGTGATTGAATACGGGCGTATCCTTGCCATAAACCGGAATGCTGCCGAGGGTGTGAAAGGTCTCCCAGGCGATGCCGGTAGGGTCCGTCACCCAGTACTTGTCGGATTTAGCGTAGCAACAGTGCTGCTCCGCTTCTTCGATCATACGAGCATCCGCCGCTTCCAGTTGTGCTCGCATGCCACGCAGTTCTTCATCGGTGTCCACCTGCAGCCCCAAGTGATTGACACCAACCGGTTGGCGATCCATCGAGATCGCAAAGTTCACCCGCGGATCCTCCAGCATCCATTTCGCGTAGTCCGCTTTCGTCACGACCGGCTCTGCGCCGAACAAGGTGCGATAAAACCGAATTGAAGCGGAAAGATCTTCGACGCTGACATGCACGTGGAGTCGTTTCATGATTCATTACCTCGGTAGTCGCTTGGTCATGAACGCCGAGTTCGCCGGGCAAAGTTGGGCAAACTCGCGGGTGGATTTGATGCGTGGGGGTGAGAGGCTCCGATCAACTCGGCGATAGCCGCGCCGTTCGAAGAAATCCTCGGCAGTCGTGGTGAGAAGATACAGCGCGCTCACCTGGTGCGCGGCCGCATAGCCCTCAACATGCTGAACCAACGCCGACCCGATGCCTCGAGTTCTAGTGGATTCGGCGACGATGAGAGAACGCAGCAGCCCATCGGCGCCGTGGAGCTCAATGCCGACAAGGCCCGTCGGAGAGCCATCGGAGCCGGTGAAGAAGAAGTGTTCTAAATGCTCGTCAGTGATATCCAAGGCCGGCAACCCTTGCGAGTGCAGCAATGTCATCGCGCTCGATCGAGGCGGTCGCCGACGAATTAGGAGAGACTCGGTCACGACGGCAGCCTCTAAGCCGCTGTCTCGGTACGTTTCACCCGCTTCGTCGTCTTGGCTGGTGAGGCGCAGCATTCGGACTCGCTATCGCGGCAGCAATTGTCGGTCAGGTAGCCAACCAGCCCTTTCATCACCGCAAAGTCAACCGAATAAAAGAGTTGGCGGCTTACGCGCCGCTGCGTGATCAACCCGGCACGCTGCAGGTTCTGAAGATGGAACGTCAAGGAAGAGGGTAGGAGACCGATTCGGTCGCCGACCGCGCCGGCCGGCAGTCCTTCGGGGCCTCGTTCCACGAGTAGCCGATAGATCGCTAATCGATGCTCGTGAGCGAGCGCACCCAATGCTGCAACGACGGTGGAAATTTTCATGATTAGATGATATTTCGAGTATTATCGTACTGTCAACCAAGGGATGCGAGCTTCACCCTCCTTTCGCGCTTCTTTCACCGGCTGGCGTTGCGCAGGTACAGCATGAGATGCGCATCAGGGCAGTGGAGAAAGGGCCGGCGTCGTGTTGCGCGCGATTTCGGACGGCCACCGGGAGTTGATCCTGTCTCGTGGTGAAAAGAAGACGTGCTGTGGCGAGCCCGGAGTGGGAGAACCTTTGGGGAGACCAGCTTCAAGCAGCCTCATGACTAATTGAGTGGTAAGAGCTGCAGTATCCATCTCATCGATTTCCGCACCAAGCGTCGGCAAAAATCCCCGTGTAAGCATCCAGCGCCCAGCGATTAAGATAATTGTCCCCTTAGTACGGCTGCTGCCGTCCCGAATATCTACTGCAATTCGAGCATCACCGTCTGCCCCGACTTCGAGGCGGGTATTGGTTGCTCCATCTTGCCCCGGCATAGTTAGAACTACGCTCACGTCCTTTGCGACCCAGACTCCGCCGCCGTCTGCTGAGTGTTACGACGACGGCGCGAACGCAACAGCGAGCGCCAGAATCAAAGGATTACGTGTCATCCGGCGAAGCCCACCGCAATTGCACAGGCATGAGCGACCGCCTTGCGGCCCCCATTTATCACTGGCCAAGAGCCGGTTTTGGCCGATTCGCCCCGGATTTCGGCCGGAAATGGCCACAATAAAAGTAACATGTTACATTTATTATTGTGCAGACATCCAAAAGAGGCCCTGGTCGGCCCCGCAAACCCGGCGCTCCCGATGCGGCGGAACGGATGCGCGCGGCGCGGGAGCGCAAGC
>Ga0182030_10022656_pt1 | contig 11678 bp, 6 predicted proteins | sample 812S3MmetaG_FD_121299 | JGI IMG/M metagenome (GOLD analysis project Ga0182030, IMG submission 121299) | Permafrost microbial communities from Stordalen Mire, Sweden - 812S3M metaG (Illumina Assembly) | ecosystem: Environmental > Terrestrial > Soil > Wetlands > Permafrost | place: Sweden... | reverse complement strand
GTCCGGCAAGACGACGCTGCTGTTGATGATCGCGCTGCTGTTGGAGCCTACGAGTGGCGCGGTGCTGCTCGACGGTCGCGACGTGTCATCGCTTTCTGAGCGCGAGGCATCGCACTTCAGGCTCAGCGAACTCGGTTTCATCAGGCAGAGCTTCGACCTGCTGCCGGGCGTGAGCGCGATCGACAACGCGGTGCTGAAGCTGCTGAAGAGCGTGCGCTGGCGCCAGGCCCAACGCGACATCCGGCCGCTGCTGGAACGGCTGGGGCTGGGCGAGCGCATGCACCACCGCGCGGAGATGCTTTCGATGGGCGAGCGCCAGCGGGTGATGATCGCGCGCGCACTCTCCACCGAACCGCGCCTGCTGCTGGCGGACGAGCCGACGGGCAGCCTCGACACCCAGCGCGGCCGCGAGGTGTTCGCGCTGCTGCGCGAGCTGTGCATGGAGCGCGGTGTGGCGACGCTGATCGTCAGCCACGATCCGATGGCGGCCTCCTTCGCCGACCGCGTGCTGGAGCTGCGCGACGGGCAGCTGCTGGAGCGTGCCAGCGGCTGGAGTCCGCCCGCGGTCGAGGCCCTCGGTGAGCTCGAGCCCGAGCGCGCGCCGGCGGCGACGCGCGCGGCGATGAGCGGGTCGCCGTGAAGCTCGGCAACGCGCTGCATCTCTACCGGGTGCGCCTGCGCGTGCGCTTCTGGCAGGAGTGCCTGGCCGTGGTGGGCATTGCCGCAGGCGTGGCGCTGCTGTTCGCCTCGCAGGCGTCCAACGCAAGTTTGCAGAGTTCCGTGGCGCAGCTTTCGCGGGGCATCGTGGGGCACGCCACGCTGCAGGTGCTGGCGCGCAGCCCGCAGGGCTTTCCGGAAAGCATGGTCGGCGAGGTACGCGCGATCGCGGGGGTGCGCGTGGCCGCGCCGCTGCTGGAAGCGGACGCGAACGCGATCGGCCCGCGTGGCAGCGAGCCGGTGGAGCTGATCGGTGCGGATGAACGCCTGTCGAGCCTGGGCGGGACGCTCGTGCGCGACACCTCGCTCTCGCCCTTCGGCAACATCGGCGCGGTGGTGCTGCCGTCGGGGCTGGCAGCGGAGATCGGCGTGCGCAGGTTCGGCCAGGAAGCCACGTTTGAGCTGTACGGCCGCACCGCCACGGCGCCACTGTATGCGCAGCTCTCCAAGCGCCAGATCGGCTCGTTGGCGGCGAGCCCGGTGGCGCTCGTGCCGCTGTCGTTCCTGCAGGAAATGAGCGGGCTGAGCGGGCGCGTGACGCGTATCCTGGTGCAGCCGGTGCCGGGCATGCGCGCACGGGTGCGCCGCGCGCTCGTCGCACTGGCGGCCGGGCGCGTGGACGTAGAGCCGATCGACTACGAGGAAACGCTGTTCTCCAGCGCGGCCACCGCCAGCAACCGCTCCACGCAGCTGTTCGCGGCTGTGAGCGCGCTGGTGGGCTTCCTGTTCGCCTTCAACGCGATGCTGCTGACCGTGCCGCAACGGCGGCGGCTGATCGCGGACCTGCGCCGCGACGGCTATACGCCGGGCACCGTGATCGGTGTGCTGGCGCTGGACGCGCTGCTGCTGGGCGCGATCGCGTCGGTGCTTGGGTTGGCGCTGGGCGATGAGCTCTCCATCCATGTGTTCCACGCCAACCCCGCCTTTCTCTCGCTGGCGTTCGCGCTCGGCTCCCAGCGCGTGGTGAGCTGGCAGGCGGTGGCGCTCGCTGTGGGAGGCGGGATGGGGGCGGCGCTGCTGGCGGTGCTCGGCCCCGTGCGCGATGCCCTCGCCCGCAATCCGCTGGCGGCCATCTACCAGCGCGAGCGTTTCGGGAGCATCCGCACGGCCGCCTCGATGGCGCTTGCGGGCCTGCTGTGCGTGTGCGCGGCCACCGCCATCCTGCTGAGCGCGCCGGGTGCTGCGATCGCGGGCATGGTGCTGCTGGTGGCAGCACTGCTGCTGGCGCTGCCGCTCGCGCTGCAGAGCGCCCTGGCGGTGACGGGCTTACTGGCCTCGACGCTGACCGGCGCCGTACCGCACATCGCCGTGATGGAGCTGCGCGCGGCGCACAGCCGCGCGATCGCGATCGCGGCGACGGGCGCGGTGGCGGTGTTCGGCAGCGTGACGATTCAGGGCGCCCACGGCGACCTGCTGCGGGGCCTGGAACGCGCGAGCGCGGAAGGCAATGCGATCACCGACATGTGGGTGGCGCCGGCGGGCTCCTACAACCTGCTGCAGACCGCACCGTTCCAAGCGACGGCGTCGCAGCAGGCCAGCATCGCGCGCCTGCCGGGAGTGCGGGCGGTGCGCATCTACAGGAGCGGGCTGCTCGACTACGGCTCGCGGCGTGTGCTGGTGAGCGCGCCGCCCGTGCAGGCCACGCCGCTACTGGCGGAAGGCCAGATCCTCACCTCCGGAGCGGCACGGGCGAGCGCGCGCGTGCGCGCGGGCGGCTGGCTGGTGCTCTCCACGGCGCTCGCACAGGAACACGGGCTGCACGTGGGCGAGGTCTTCACGCTGCCCAGTCCCGACCCCATGACGTTCCGGATCGCGGCGCTGTCCACCAACCTCGGCTGGGCCCCAGGCGCGATCGAGATGAACGCAGCGGACTTCGCCCGCGCGTGGGGCAGCGAAGATGCGAGCGCCTACACGGTGCTGCTCACCGCCGGTGCGTCCGCAGCGCGTGTGACCGGCGAGATCGAGCGCGCGCTGGGCCCGCACTCGGGCATGGCGGTGCAGAGCGCGGCGCAGCACAGCGCGCAGGCGAGCAACCTCAGCCGGGAGGCGCTCGCGCGCCTCGGGCAGATCTCCACGCTGATTCTGATCGTGGCAGTGCTGGCGATGGCGGCGGCGATGGCGGCGATGGTGTGGCAGCGGCGCGCGCGCCTTGCGAAGCTGAAGCTGGAGGGCATCCCGCGTGCGGAGCTGTGGCGCACGATCCTGCTGGAGAACGTGCTGCTGCTGAGCGTCGGCTGCCTCACAGGCGCGGTCTTCGGCGTGTACGGGCAGCAGCTGGCCGACCGCGCGCTGGCGCAGGCGATCAACTTCCCGGTGGTGCACTCCATCACCGCTCTGGGCGCAGCGCGCAGCCTTGCGCTGGTGGGCGGCGCGGCGCTCGCCATCCTTGCGCTGCCCGGCTACCTGGCGTCCTCCGCTCCCGCGACGATGGCGCTACAGGACTGATGGCACAGAGCGCACAGAAACCGAAGCGGCCGTACAAGAAGGTGGCGCGCGAGCAGGCGCAGGAGCGCACGCGCGCGGCGCTGCTGGATGCGGCGATGGAGGAGTTCTACGGCGGACACTGGCAGGAGACCTCGCTGGACGCGCTGGCGGCGCGCGCGGGCGTGACCAAACAGACTCTGCTGCGCCACTTCGGCTCCAAGGACGGGCTGCTGCTGCAGGCGCTGGTGCGCAGTGCCTCCGAGGTGTATGACCAGCGCTGGAGCGTGGCGCCGGGCGACGTGGAGGCGGCGATCGACAACCTCATCGACCACTACGAAGAGTGGGGCAAGCGCTCGCTGAGGATCGGCGCATGGCACGGCGGGCCGCGCTTTCTCACAGCGCTCTCGCAGGCGGCGCGCCAGATCCACTACAGGTGGGTGGAGCACGCATTTGAGCGCTGGCTGGAGCCGCTGGAGGGGCCGGCGCGCGCTCACCGCAGAGCGGCGCTGATAGCGGTCTGCGACGTGCATGCGTGGTCGTTGCTGGCCAACGATCTGGAGCTGCCGCGCGATGAGGTGAAGGCGGTACTGGTGGACATCGTGCAGGGTGTCATCCGTCACTGACCATGCGCGTGCTCGCCTACACCTCCCCCGCGCGCGGCCATCTCTACCCGCTGGTTCCGATCATGGCTGCGCTGGCCGAGCGCGGCCACCACGCCGCCATCTGCACGCTCTCGGGCGCGCTGGGACATCTGACGCCGTTGGGAATCGAGGGGTTTGCGATCGAGCGGGAGTTGGAGAACAGCCAGCTGCAGGACTGGCGCGAGCGCCTGCCCCACCGCGCGATGCTCTCCACGCTGCGCACCTTCGCTGAGCGCTCCGAGCGCGACGGCGAGGATCTCGCGCGCGCGATCGCAGGCCAGCGCCCGGATGCGTTGGTGATCGACGTGAACTGCTGGGGCGCGGCGGCGGTGGCGGAGGCGTCGGGGCTGCCGTGGGCGATGTACTGCCCCTATCTACTGCCCACCCCCTCGCGCGACGCGCCGCCCTATGGCCTGGGCATGAGGCCGCTGGGTGGGCCGCTGGGCGCGATCCGCAGCCACGTGGGCGCGCGCATGGCGCAGCGGATGTTCGACAGCGCGACCCTTGAAGCGGTGCAGCGAGTGCGCGCCCGCAACGGCCTGCCACCGCTGAAGCACTTCATGGAGCTGCTTGCGATCCCGCCGCTGCTGCTGTCGCTGACGGCGGAGGGCTTTGAGTATCCGCGCAGCGACTGGGCGCCGAACGTGCGGCTGGTGGGCGCCATTAATTGGGCCCCGCCCGCCCCTCCCACCCCAGCCCCCGTGGCGGGTGCGGAGTCGGCCGAACCGTCGGAGGCGGAGGCATGGTTGGCGCAGGCCGCCGACCCCATCGTGCTGGTGACGTGCTCCACGGAGCGCCAGCGCGACAAGAAGCTCGCGCACGTGGCGCTGCAGGCGCTGCCGGCTGCGGGAATGTCGGTGATCGCCACCACAGCGGCGCACGACCCGGCGGAGTTCAAGGCGCCGGCGGGGAGCATGGCGGTGCGCTTCCTCGCGCACGAGGCGGTGCTGGAGCGGGCGGCGTGCGTTGTGTGCCACGGCGGCCTCGGCATCACGCAGAAGGCGTTGGCGCGGGGCGTGCCGGCGGTGGTGGTGCCGGCGGGCCGCGACCAGTTCGAGACGGCGGCGCGAGTGGAGTTCGCGCAGGCAGGCGTGCGCGTGTCCCCGCGCAGGCTGAACGGCGAGCGGCTGCTGCGGGCGGTGGAGCTGGCGCTGACGCGCGTCGAGGGAGCGCAGCGGGTGAGCCGGGCTTATGACGCCGCCGGCGGCGCGGAGGCGGCGGCGGATGCGATTGAGCAGGTGATCGGCGCCACAGCGAGCGCTGGCGCGGGCGCCTCTCAGGCGGCGACGGGCAGCTCGTAGCTGCGCCGGATGGCGTACAGCGTGGAGCGCTCAGCGGCGGGCCTCCCAGCGGCATGGGCGGCGGCGATGAGCTGCTGGGGCTCGAGCTTGGTGCCGTGGTAGCTGCCGGCGAGCCGGCTGATGGACTCCTCCATGAGCGTGCCGCCGAGGTCGTTGACGCCCCAGCGCAGCGACTCGGTGGCGGCGTCGAGGCCCATCTTCACCCAGCTGGCCTGCAGGCTTGAGACGGTGCGCCCGAGGGCGAGGCGGAAGACGGCGGTGTGCTTGAGGTTCTCCTCACGGGAGATCTCCTCCACGCCGTGGGTGCGGCCGAGCAAGGTCTGGAAGGGGATGAAGGAGAGCGGCACGAACTCGGTGATGCCGCCAGTGCGCTCCTGCAGCTGGCGCACCACGCGCATGTGCTCGGCCAGCTCCCAGGGCTCCTCGATGTGGCCGAACATGACGGTGGCGGTGGAGCGCAGCCCGGCGAGGTGGGAGGCTTCGATGATCTCCACCCAGCGGGCGACGGGCAGCTTGTTGGGTGAGATGCGTTCGCGCACGCCGTCGTGGAGCACCTCGGCGGCGGTGCCGGGGGTGGAACCGAGCCCGGCGTCCTTGAGCTGCAGGAACACCTCTGCTGGCGGCAGCTTTGAGATGTCGCACATGTGGGCGATCTCCATGGGGCTGTAGGCGTGCAGGTGGATCTCGCTGCCGGCATCGCGGGCGGTGGACTTGGCGAGGCGCAGCCAGTGCAGATAGTCGTCGAGGGTCCAGTCGGGGTGGATGCCGGATTGGATGCAGAGCTCGGTGGCGCCGAAGTCGAGGGCGTCGTGGATGCGGGCGACGAACTCGGCCTCGTCGTGCTGGTAGGCGTCGGGTGAGCGCTTGCCCTGTCCGAAGCCGCAGAAGGCGCAGCCGACGGTGCAGATGTTGGACACGTTGATATTGCGGTTGACGACGAAGGTGACGGTCTCCCCCGCCATTTCCGCGCGCAGCTCGTCGGCGGCCTGGCGCAGATCCTCGATCGCGTCCTCGCGCGTCTCGGCAAACAGGGCGGTCAGCTCGTCGGCGCTGAGCGTGAGCCCATCGCGGCCCCTGGCAATGGCGCCGGCGACGAGGTCGGGGCGGATGGGCGCGGGCGGATCGGTGCGTCCGGAGCCGCTGCGAGGAATGAAGCTCCAGTACTTGACCTTGATGGTGTCCATCACGGCGTCTGAGATCCAGTGGCGGTCGATGTACTGGGGATAGACGCAGAGACGCTCGGTGAGCGCGACGCCGTCGGCCTGCAGCTGCTTGCGCACCTGGTGCGGCGATGGGAAGGGATGCTCGGGTGAGATGTGGTCGCCGTTGGCGCTGAGACCACCGAGGTCGGTGGCGCCGGCTGCCACCAGCTCGCCCCACCAGTCGGCGAGGTTGGGCGGCACCTGGATGCCCACGTCGGGCATCAGCCGCCGGGTCTCTGAGATCAGGCGCTTCATGTCCTGGATGTCCACAGGACAGGCCCAGGCGGGCAGATCCAGCTGCGGGCGGTGGTCGGCGACGCCGGTGCGCCAGTACTCCCGTGCGGCGGCATCTTCGATCTCCGCCGGCTCCTGGCCGTAGTAGCGCTGGTGGGGCACGAAGTTCTGGAGGATCACCTCCTGGATGTGGCCGTACTCGGCGTGCACCGCGGCAAGCGCTTCCAGCGATTCGACACGCTCCTGCTCTGTCTCGCCGATGCCCACGAGGATGCCGCTGGTGAAGGGGATCTGCAGCTCCCCGGCGGCGCGGATTGTCTCCAGGCGCCGGGCGGGGTGCTTGGTGGGCGAGCCGGCGTGCACCGTCTCCATCAGCCGCTCGGAGATCGACTCCAGCATCAGGCCCTGCGAGGCGGTCACCTCGCGCAGCCGCGCCAGGTCATCGCGGGAGAGCACGCCGAGGTTGGTGTGCGGCAAGAGGCCACGTTCGAGCGCCCGTTCGCAGACCCATACGACGTAGGAGGTGAAGTCCGCGTGGCCGTGAGCGGCCAGTTTCTCGGCCACCTGCGCGTTGACCTCGGGTTTCTCGCCGGTGAGGATGAGCAGCTCCTTGATCTGGCGCTTGGCGGCGCCGTCGAGGATCTGCAGCACCTCCTCCGGCTCGTGCAGGTGCGCCTTGTGGGTGGCGAAGGCGCAGTACTTGCAGAAGCATTGGCAAGTGCGCGACAGCGAGAGCGTCAGGTTGCGTGAGAACGTGACGCGGCGGCGCATGGGTGGAGTTTAGGGCGGGCGGAGCGGCGGCTCGTCTGAAGCATCCCAAGCGATGCGTAGGGTCGCACTGCCGGCCCTACATTCCGCCGATCGTATGCAATAGAAGGGGCACACGACATGCAAATCACATGCTACCCTCAATATCACATGTCATCGATGATCCAGATCCGCAATGTTCCCGAGGAGTTGCACCGCGACCTGAAGGTCCGCGCCGCGCAGACGGGCATGACACTCTCCGACTATCTCCTCTCCGAGATTCGCGCATTGGCTGCCCGTCCCACGATGCAGGAGTGGCTGGCAGCCAGCGAGACGTGGAAGCCTGTGCCTGTAGACGTCGCACCAGCTGAAGCCCTCGCTGCCGAGCGCGAGCGCACGGCAGCGTGATCGTTGCGGATGCGAGCGCGATCGCGGAGGTGTTGCTCGCAGGACCACGCGCGGAAGGCGTTCGTGCATCTCTTTCCACGCACACCGAGTTGCACGTTCCAGAGCACTTTCACATCGAGGTTCTCTCGGTTCTACGTCGCTATGCGATCCGCGCCGAGCTGACAGGCACGAGAGCTGCCACCGCGCTTGCAGCGCTCGTCAACCTGAGGACAGTTGCCTATCCGGTGATCGAGATGACTGAGGCAATCTGGGACCTTCGTTCCATTCTGACTGCGTACGACGCGGCCTATCTTGCGCTCGCTCAGCGACTCGACGTGGGCCTTCTGACTCTGGACAATGGCCTTGCAGCGGCCGCATCCGCGGACGGGCGTCTGGTGATCGCCTGATGCGAGCCGACTACAGCACCGATGCCAGAGAACGGTGAGCCGAGAAACCTGGTGAGCACCTTCCCCGTCGTCGCATTCGACCTCGACGGGACTCTGCTACGCGCCCAGTAGACGAGCGGAATCGAGATCCATGTGCCTTCGCATGAAGCGATCGAACTGTGGAACGGTGAACTTGGCATATCCGTATCGGGGGGTGTACAGCAAGCCCTTGTTGATCAGGCGCGCACGCAGCGGCGCGACCTGCTCAGATGACCGGCCCAGTACCTCTGCAACCTCCGCGGCCTTTTGGGCGTCAGCCCCAAGCTCTGCCATAGCGCGCATATAGCGACGCTCCTCGACCGTACAGCGCTGTATCCGTGCCCGGAAGAAGCTCTCGTCCAGCTCTGCCTCAACGATTGCCTGCGCAGATGCTGCGTCTTCGATGGTTATGTGCGGACCCGGGGCGATGTTCCAAACTGCCCGGCCAAACTCCTGAATGAAGTACGGATAGCCCTCGGTGTATTGGAGGATCGTCTCCACAGCGCCGGGGTCAATCTCGACACTCTCGGATCGGGCTGGCTCGACCAGCGCTTCTGTGGCTGCATCGTCCTCAAGCTCGCCGATCATGGGAAACCTGAAGAGTCTCTCAGCATAAGACTTCGCCTCGCCAGCAAGTCCGGGCAGCTGTGGAAGACCAGCTCCAGCAAACGTGACCGGCAGCTGATACTGAACGGTTCGATGGACTGCGCCAATCAGTGCCTCCAGCTCCCGCTTCTCGAGGAATTGAATCTCATCGAACAGGAAGACGACGCCCTTTTGGTGGTCCTGCGCAGCACGTCCGATCGCCTCGAACACATCTGCAAGGTCATCGTTGAGATTCCCGGTATCCGCCATACCCTCCATGGCATCGACGTCGAGCCCGGCACCCAAGGTTCCGTCGGGTTGGACTGTCAGTGAGAACGACTTGAGCACGCCGGCTGCTGTGTGTGCCCGCTCGCCCCAGCGAGCCTTGGGCGATACCTGAAAAAGCGCCCTGCGCGCAAGATTCGCCATCTGCGGTTCGAAGGGAGTCGACTTCGACACCTCGGCCTTGACGGCTACCCAGTCCTCCTCCGCAGCGATCTTCTGGTACTCGCCCAGAAGCACGGTCTTGCCCACTCCACGGAGGCCCGTGACGACTACAGACTGCTCCGTGTAGCCATTCGCCAGACGTTTGAGCAGGATGCGAAAGTCGTCAACCTCACTCCGGCGACCCGCTAGGTACCGCGGCGGGGCACCTGCATTGGGGGTGTACGGGTTGCGCGCTCTATCCATACTTTTACGAGCTTAGCGAGCTTTAGCGAAATTCGCAAAACTTAGATAAGGTTGAAAAAGCGGCTATCGACAGCGGCTGGCCGACGAGCTTCGCCTCCATCGGTACCCTCATGGCTTACCGAGGACGCCGGCCTCTCGACGTAGCACAGCGGCCCGCCAACGACCCATCTTTGACCAGAAACGAACAGGAGCAACATGACTGAGAGTGTCAGCGAGAGCGAGAACCCGGCGATCCCGAGCCCGACTCCCGACGTGCCCCGTCCCAGGACAAACCACGACTGGTGGCCCAACCAGCTCGACCTGAGCGTGCTGCACCGGCACTCCCCCCTCTCCAACCCGATGGGCGAGGACTTCGACTACGCCAAGGAGTTCGCCACCCTCGACCTCGACGCGCTGAAGGCCGACCTGATCGAGCTGATGAGCACCTCCCAGGACTGGTGGCCATCCGACTACGGCCACTACGGACCGCTGTTCATCCGCATGAGCTGGCACGCGGCGGGCACCTATCGCATCACCGACGGCCGCGGTGGCGGCGGCAGTGGCGCGCAGCGCTTCGCCCCCCTCAACAGCTGGCCGGACAACGCCAGCCTCGACAAGGCACGCCGGCTGCTATGGCCGATCAAGCAGAAGTACGGCCGCAAGATCTCCTGGGCCGACCTGCTCGTCTACACCGGCAACGTGGCCATGGAGTCGATGGGCTTTCAGACCTTCGGCTTCGGCTTCGGGCGCGAGGACATCTGGGAGCCGGAAGAGATCTTCTGGGGCTCGGAGGACACGTGGCTGGGCGAAGGGCGCTACAGCGGCGACCGCCAGCTCGCCAAGCCCCTGGGCGCAGTGCAGATGGGCCTCATCTACGTCAACCCCGAGGGCCCCGGCGGCAAGCCCGATCCGCTGGCATCCGCCAAGGACATCCGTGAGACCTTCGCTCGCATGGCGATGAACGACGAGGAGACCGTGGCGCTGATCGTCGGCGGCCACACCTTCGGCAAGACCCACGGCGCCGTCGATCCGAGCAACATCGGCCCCGAGCCCGAGGCCGCCCCGCTGGAGCAGCAGGGCCTCGGCTGGAAGAACAGCGCCGGCAGCGGCAGCGGCGTCGACACGATCACCAGCGGCCTGGAGGGCGCCTGGACAAAGGAGCCCACGAAGTGGGACAACGGCTTCCTGGAGAACCTCTACGAGTACGACTGGGAGCTGACCAAGAGCCCCGCCGGCGCGCACCAATGGACCCCCAAGAACGCCGAGGCGCAGAACACCGTGCCGGACGCGCACGACCCCTCCAAGCGCCACGCGCCGATGATGCTGACCACCGACCTGGCGTTGAAGCTCGATCCCATCTACGGGCCGATCTCCAAGCGCTTCTACGAGAACCCCGACCAGCTCGCCGATGCCTACGCCAAGGCCTGGTACAAGCTCCTTCACCGCGACATGGGACCCATATCGCGCTACCTCGGACCGTGGATTCCCGCGGAGCAGCTCTGGCAGGACCCCGTCCCCGCCGTCGACCACGAGCTGATCGGCGAGGCCGACATCGCAGCGCTGAAGGAGAAGATCCTCGGCTCGGGACTCTCCATCTCACGGCTCGTCGCCACCGCTTGGGCTTCGGCGGCCTCCTTCCGCGGCACCGACAAGCGCGGCGGGGCCAACGGGGCACGGGTTCGCCTCGCCCCCCAAAAGGACTGGGAGGTCAACGAGCCGGCCCATCTCGCAGACGCGCTTGCCGCCCTTGAGCAGATCCAGCGTGACTTCAACGACTCGCAGGCAGGCGCGACGAGGGTCTCGCTGGCCGATCTGATCGTGCTCGGCGGATGCGCAGCGGTGGAGCAAGCCGCGAAGAACGCGGGACACGACGTGTCGGTCCCATTTGCTGCGGGGCGCACCGACGCCTCCCAGGAGCAGACCGACGTGGAGTCCTTCGAGGTGCTTGAGCCCACCGTTGACGGGTTCCGCAACTACTCCCGTCCCGGCGAGCCCCAGCCACTGGAGCATGGCCTGCTGGAACGCGCCTACATGCTGAGGCTGACTGCCCCCGAGATGACGGTGCTGATCGGCGGCATGCGTGCTCTGGACGCCAACTTCGGGCAGTCCAGGCACGGCGTCTTCACCGACCGCCCGCAGACGCTGAGCAACGACTTCTTCGTCAACCTGCTCGACATGGGCACCGAGTGGAAGCCGTCGGGAGAGAACCTCTATGAGGGGCGCGACCGCGGGACCGGCGAGGTCAAGCGGATCGCCACCTCCGTCGATCTCGTATTCGGCTCGAACTCGGAGCTGCGCGCCCTCTCGGAGGTCTACGCCTGCGACGACGCCGGTGCGAAGTTCGTC
>Ga0182030_10022655_pt1 | contig 11678 bp, 17 predicted proteins | sample 812S3MmetaG_FD_121299 | JGI IMG/M metagenome (GOLD analysis project Ga0182030, IMG submission 121299) | Permafrost microbial communities from Stordalen Mire, Sweden - 812S3M metaG (Illumina Assembly) | ecosystem: Environmental > Terrestrial > Soil > Wetlands > Permafrost | place: Sweden... | reverse complement strand
CACAACCACCGTACCTCCACCTTCCTCCCCTGCAATCCCCTCACCTTTATCTTCACCTCCTCTCCCGGCACCAAATCCACGAAATTATCCTCAAAAACCGCATCCCCACCCTCGCTCACAGGCACCGCGATCACCACACCCTTCGCCGGTCCATTCGCAGTAAGCACAACCTCATCACCCTCCACCTTCGTTTCCACCTTCAGATCCTTCTTAAACCTCACAAACTTCAACGGCTCTGGCCAACTCACTCACCTCGCCAACTTCTTCCCCTCCTTATCATCAAGATAAGCTGCTATGACCGTCTGTTCTGGATTCGGGATCTCCAATTTCGTAATCTCTGTACTTTGATTAGGCTTCAACACCACATTCCTCTCTTTCTCTGCATCTTTCAATTTCACCTCCTCGCCGCTCTCGATATCGAAAGCCTTTAATTTGAGCACAGCTTCAAGTAGTTCCAAGAAGCCGTTTACGGCCCAAACCTCTAATGCCCCCTTCTCAGCCTGGTATCCTGTAATGATATAGCTTTGCTCCTTCGTAACAATACGTTCCATACCCACCACAACCTTCGCAAGTGCGCGTTTGGTTATGTAGTAACTCGGTTTTCGATTAAGATCGACGTCGACCAACGCCCATGATGTGCCGGGCCAAATATCATTAAGCTGCCAGACGAGGATACCAGCGCAGTATTCAGCGCCTGGTCCCTGAAATGCGCGTCTCCAATGATTATACGCATAACTCATTGCCTCCGCCTGCAAAAACTGTGTCGTGTACACAAAATCCCTCAACGGATTCATCCTATCTTCTTATCAGCACAAAATTTCCCATTCCCCAAGCAGTAAAACGTACCTAAATCTAAAATTCTCCCCCGAGTACATCCCATACCGTCTCTGATGCCCCGGCCCCTTATCATGCGCGTCAAACGTTCTCGACTGCCAATGCCGTTCACTAGGAACTGTGATCGCTTTCTGCAACGTGCGAATATTGGGCGCGGACTCGAAGCCGAATTCGGAGATGAAGCGGGAGGTGTAGGATTTGTAGTCTTGATAGGGGGACATGCGGCCATGCCATACTATTCCAATTACCAAACATTAGTGCCTCGGGAAATTGATCAAGGGGAAGGGTAAGATGGAAGAAAGACAAACCGTCCCAAATATGCGTATCGCCCACCGTAACATCATTGCTCGTCTTGCCTCCATACGGACTACTTCTCCAATACGGGACATCACCAGCAAGGCTTTCACAGATTGCGGGGAGGACGCGCTCGTAGATCTCGCGGGCTGGAAAATTTGTGTGGGACCAGGGACCCTCTTGGTCAGACGGGTCGTACTCCCAGCCCCAGCGCTCGGCGAGCATGTAATCTTCGTTGTTGCCTGCCCAGATGACCAACCTTACAATCATCAGTCATTCTCAAGTTTAAAATTTTGGGAGAATGTGGTTGAGAAAATGAAACGGGTCGGGGAGGGAGGGATATTGTATAGGGGAGGGAACATGGAGAAGAAGACGTACGATGCATGATGTCCCACCCGCTTAACCTGCTGCGTAGCCTCTACCTTGATCTGTTCTATGAAGTCGTCACTGGCAGGGTAGTCACCGCATGCGAAGAGGAAGTCCTGCCATATGAGGATGCCTTCACGGTCACAGATGTCGTAGAAGTCGTCGCTTTCTACGATACCGCCGCCCCATACACGGATCTGTTTCACTATTTATCAGTCTTCTTCCCATATGGTGCCCGAAGGTTAGAGATATCAAAAAGTTTTATGAAAGAAGACACGACAATGCTAAGCGAGGACCTTCGACGTGCAACGAAACGAGACTCAAAGAGTCTCAGAGGAAGTAACGAGAAAAAAGGAAAAGAGACCGACAAACGCCGACACAAAGTCAGAAAGGAAGAGTATACCACCTACCATATTCTGAGCCCCCTCCTTCGCCACACCCAACCACTCTTCATACCTTCCCCTCCCAAACCTCGGCAACAGATAATCACCCGGAATCCAACAGCTGCCCCCCGCAAAAACCCTAATATTATTAATCTCAAACACGAAACTCGTACCTGGCGCATCTTTCAACGCATGCTGCAACAGCCTCAATCGCCTGATCCCAAGTTTCCGACTGACCGTATGCTGGTCCGGTAGGGTAGCCGTGATCGTGTAAAGGGCTTGAGAACCGTGGGTATGAGGGTACCAAAGCCGGAGATTTTGTGTGAGGTGGAGTGTAGCGTTGAAATTGCCTTTCTCATTGGTGCTTGCTTCGCGCTCACTCACGACCTTACCTTCAGGATCCGCAATCTCAATCTTTACGTCCTGTCCTTGTTTTACGTTCTCCACACTCCCTTTCACCGAAATCTGTGCCGTGGTCAAGTCCGCAGAAACTTCTTGCCGAACCTGAAACTCCGAAATACGGGATGTGTAAGTTTCGAGGTAGATGGGTTTCCAGGGGCCGGAGGTGTTGAGTGAGGGTCCCCAATCCTGTTTCTTCGTTAGTGTTCCATTGCCCTCACCACAATCTCACTACAATCCATTCCTTTCCCTCTCCCTAGACTCCATTCTCCATCCCCCTTCCTCAACTAGAAACAAAGAAGGAGAAAAAAATGGGGATCACATACCCACCCCCAATGAAACTGCGCCTTCCTCACAAACAGCCTCTCCGGCCCCCCAAAATGCACATCCGTCCCATTCCCCTTGTATCCAATGCGCTTCATCTCTCTCTTCGCAAATTCCGGCGCATTGGTAAACCTCAGCTCTAACACATTTCCCTTTTTCTCTGGCTCGTTTAATAACCCTGTAATATCAATCCTGTGACTAATATGCATATTCTGGCTCTCCAGGATTGGTTTTTCGTTGAGGTGTACGGAGGCTATTGTATCGAGGCCGTCGAATATGAGTGCTGTTATCTGTGTTAGTATTTCTTGGGCCAGGGAATGGGAAATGGTGGGTGGAGGAGGAGGAATAGGGGAGTGTGTGGATGGTGCTTACCGGCTTTTTCACCCGGTGATAGGGAAGGAGACGGGAATGAGGTGTGGTATGTCCAATTAGCATCATTGACCCACAGAACATCCAGTTCATTGGTATCGATATACGGATCCGGGATTAGTTTGTGGTGGAGGAGATCTAGATGCGCGACGGTGGGGAACTGGGAGACTGGGAGGTAATCCTTCGCTGTCCCATTGTTTAGGGTTGTGGATTGTTTGAACTCCCACCCTTTATCGATTTCGACACGCTTCAGAGACATTTTGGGATCGGGATTTGCAGGGGTGAGAATGAGGGTGTAGGTTTGGTGGGTTTAGATATCATGGATAAACGAATGATCGAGGCGAGAGGGTTGATGATACTAAACCCCTGATATGGGTTCAACATATGAGAGAAATGGGAATGGATAAGGGAGAGATTGTGAGAGAAAGTGAAGGTGAGCTTGAAGTAAAATTACTTGTGAGGTTGTGGTTACCCCACTAAGGACCCCTCAGCCTTGGCGGGGTAAGGGTCTAAGGTGGGGTGTGCATATTACATGGGGGTTCGTGGCACCTATACTTTCGAACGTCACTTGGCATACCCACGATTGGACGGGTCTTGATTTCCTGCAGATACCTCGAGGTGGACGAGGCTGAAGATGTCGTTCCTGCCACGGATTACCCTTTTCAGAGCGGAGGGCTTGGTTCCGGTATTGAAAACGGGGTGTGGAAAGCTTGATTCAACGATTAGGAGGGGCGGGGCTTGGTTTGATGGTATCATTTATTGCTATGTATCTTTATGCAAGTATAGGGTATCTCCTCCGGCCTTCGCAAGCGACAAATAAACGCGTCGTATCTCTGATATACAGCTCTCTTGCAAATATACACCTATTCTCTATCGATCAAGCAGCCATTATACACCCTATGATATCTATCGCGTTGAAGCAGTCATTGTACAGTCCTGCAATCAATATTTACTTTGTATACAAGCGCCGGAACACCAGTAATTAACATCCGTGGTAAGCAAGGTTTGGAATTTCGAATTCAGGAATGGGGGAGGGAGATTAGAAACGTCTCGCAAGCTTTGAATGTGATCTTATCTTTCCGCCGAAAAAGAAGATGATGTAGATGAGGGCACATAGTCCAAAGGAGATGAATCCGATGGTTGTCATGGCCCATTTGGTGGACATGTGCTCGAACATGAGGACTCCAAGGTGCGCGAGTGCAGCTGCGATGACGAAGGATGGGATGAGGAAGGCTGCGATTGCGGAGGCGGCCACGTTGGGGTAGGAGTCTGACTATACGTTAGTTGGGATATTTGGGAAGGCAGAGAGACGTACCAGTGATGTAATTCAACATCGACAACCAGAGTAATGGATCTGCGAACCCAAGGACGCCACCTGCAACAATTGGAGACCAGTAGGATGTCTTTCCATCCGAAGTGAAGGCGAACCAGAGGAGGGTGATCGGGAAGAGCCAGACTGCGACCAAGGAAGTGAGGAATCGTGCTTCGGGCCGGTTGGTACCGTGCTTCTTGCGATCGCGGCCGTAGAGCCAAGTTTGGACCGGGATGAAGCAGAACATGCATAGGACACCAACAACGAAGTTGAGGTAGGTGAGATCGGCAGAGATGATCCTAGTGATGTTAGAATTGCCGGTCAAAGAAGGTAGAGGACTTACGAGAGACCGTTGTTAACCACGAAAACGTCGAAGACGCCATCGAGATACAAGAAGAGGATACCATAGGCAAAACCATTATAGATCCCCAAGCAAAGAACAATCGGCTCCGTGAACATGATCCTGAAAGTCATGGTCGCAACGAATCTCAACTCCTTTACAACATTAACCTTGCTCCTTAAGATGGCCGCCTCATCAGGATCGACCGTCGACGCCTTGCCCGCCTGGTTCGCGATCACCAATCTTGGCAGTGTCTCAGGCATAAAGCACATGATCACCGCAAACCCAAACCCAATGATCACATTGATAAGAAATATCCACTTGTACCCCAGACTTGGGTTGGCCGTAATCCACCCACCGACAGGACTTCCAATACTCGGACCGACATTTGCACTGACAACAAAAAGTGCCATAGCTTGTCCTGCACCATCGACATCACCAAACAAATCGGCGATTGTGCCTGCGACATTGGATAAGGCGGTGGATCCAGCTGTACCGGCAAGGAACATGAAGATAATGAGCATGGGAAGGTTGCGCGCATATGCAGTTCCCTGTGAAAATCAGCGACATGTTCAAGAATGATTTGTTTTGAACTTACGAAGTTGAGAATGGCATAACAGGTGATACTGGCGACATAAACCCATTTGCGCCCCCCGATGTCACTGGTTAAAATCAGCAACTTTTCGCGATGTGCGCGTGGAACGCGCGTGGTACTCACGACAGCGGGCCCATAAAGGCAGGTCCAACCGCATTCCCGACAATGAACATGCTTTGACCGAGCGTGACAACCTGAGTACTACCACCCCATTTCTCCTGAATCAGATACTCTGTTCCCAGATATGAAGTACTGGTCATGGTGACGAAGACTTGCAAGAAACAGTAGACAACAATGATGGCCCATTTCTTCCAGGTCGGCCAGTGAATCGGGTGATGGACATCGTTTGCTTTGACCAACTCGAGAATCGCCAGAGTCGAGTCTTGATTCTCCCTTGCGACGATAGGAGTGCTGGGGTTGACGGTTGCACCTTTTTCTAATTCTGGCGGTGTCGCAGTCTCTCCGGCTTTCTTCTCAGATGTCGTGGAGGCCATTTGGTTCGATATTCGACAGTTTTTTTGTTCAAAAGTGGTTTGTCGAACAAGTTGGAAACCAGACGATAGATGGGAAAAAGAATTCGAAACCCGATCGTATCGTCGAGTTCCAAATTTGGATTAATTACATAAAGTTCGCCTAATTAGTAAGATTACATTTGTATGTGAACTGAGGAAAGGCGAAAAGGGGAATCTTGAATCTTAGGGTGAAGTGAAGTATGTATGGATCTACGATAGGAAAATAAAATTGTGGTGTCAGAGGCTTCCATGGATTCTTCTAGTTTGTACCAGGATTCGTGATATGCAGATTCGCTAGTCAGATTGACAGGCCACCATAAACAACGGTCCTGACGCGGCGTCCCGGCGATGGCTTGAAAAGGCTTTGATTGCAGCCCATGACATATGGGCCGTTAGTTTGTTCGGGCCAAGCGGGTGGCTCGGATGTTTTTTTTTCATTTGACAATTGGCATTTTCCTTATCTTGAAGCGAGGGCTGTGAAAAGAGGATCATCCTGTTTCGTAGTCCGAGAGATAAGATCCTTGCAATCCAGACTGGGTTTGTCATTCGATGAAGAAATGTATGTGGCGTTGTCAGTGGAATGGAAGCCACAGGCCAAAAATATCACGTGGGGTAGTACATTAATGGAATTCTGAAGAAGCATCACAGATGCGAGGAGAGCAGAGAAAATCTTTGATAGAGCTTTAAGAGGACATGGATGTGGTTTTAGGCCCACCGGAGGGGATGTCTAGTGTCACAAATGGAAGTGTCCAAGCCATGACAGTCACGTGCCTAATGACACTGAAGAAACACAGGGTGGAAACTAGGAAGACACCAAAGAGAACCCCAGAGTATGTTGGAGATATCATTGTACCATCAAAAATAAGAAAAACATTCCTTTCTCAGTAAAAGAGAAATGTTTGTAGTATTTCATTCCATAGAGCAGCCTGTAGATGACATTGTGAAGCCACCGCTGTGACACGTCCAGCTGTTGTAAAACCACAGCGGAACTCTAGGATCGACAGTGGCATATACATACTGATGGTAAAGATGTTCTTAGATCTTTCACAAAAAGGTGCTTGCATTCAGGGACGTTCAGACCAACATTTCTCAGTCACCAGAGGAAGACAGCTCGGTTGGAGTTCCCACTTCTTGGGCAATGTATGGTATGGCGCCAAAGGGGGGGAAAGGGTTGCAAACATATGTAGCCAGAGGAAGGATCCTGAGACAACCCTGAGGGGAATAACGAGACATAGCTTCTCATTCAGCGGACTTCAGAGGAAGAGAGCTCGGCTGGAGTTGCTATAGTTGTTGAGCGATATTGAAAGTTTGATGGATTTCTAAGGCCATAAGGCGACAAGATAACAATCAAAATGTAGCTACCCAGGGCAACTTGTCTTATTCACCAAAGAGAACTCGGCTGGAGTTTCCAGTCTGAGAGCAACCAGGAGAATAAAATGGTATTTTAAGGCGACAAGGCAACAAGGCGAGAATATCGGCGATATCGGCAGCATATCTCCAGTCTTGAAGTAGATATCTCGTAGAGTAGACAACACTTGAACTTTCAACTCGTCCAACTCGTTTCGTGACTGTCGGGACTTCCCCGTCAGCATCGACCTGAGCTTCGTATAGTCTCTTCTGAGTCCTGGCTGTCTTGATGAGATCATTTCCAAGCTGGAAAGGCCTCTTTAAAGATATTTCTTCAGTGCGCAGTGCGCACAAATTGCTGGCCGTCAAAAATGGATTCACAATCGACGGAGAGACGAAGGCGGAATTCCTGGTGCTGGCTGCCGTTCACGGTATAGCAGTTGCTCAAAAAGAACCAGAAGCCCCTTCATCTTACCTGTACAAAGCTGCTTGCGAAAACCTCTGAAAGAAAGCGCTGAAATTTTTCACTGAGTATCCCGTTCTATTTCTCATCCAAAAATTTGGATATTTGAGCATCTGTGGACTTTGTTGGTGGGCTGGGGTGCGATTTTGCCCTCCCCTTTTGGCCAAAATGCCCCTTCCCTATTGTCTAAGCTAAATTATGAAGGAAGTTGGACTAAAGTGAATGAAATCACCTCATTTGAATTGCCGTTGCCTAGATTGCATAACAGATCCAAGATACCGGATCGCCGTAATTCGTCCAAGTCCCATTATTTCCATCACATCTCCCCTCTATCAAGTTGATAAAACTCTCCAAGGATCCAGCATCAAGTAGCCTCGCCAGACTACCCTCTGCGCTATCTGAGTCTGCATGTCGGTGTGGCTTTGCCAGCAGAATTCTAGGTCAGGTTTGGATCAGCCTTGCGAACCACCCTCGTGGTGCTCTTTCCTCGAGTCCTCCGAGGGTTTCTCTCCTCAACATAAAGTACGAATTCCACAGCTGCTAGGCGACACTTCCATTGTGCTTGAAGGTGGCCTGGCGGAGTCCGTTTCGCCAGGATACTTGCAGAACGGAATTTCAGTCATAACTTGGCGAACTTATTCACTCACCAGTTCCGGCTTCTCCACCAGTTTTTAAATTCACCACATCATCAACCACAACCAAGGCCAAAGCCCACCCCCCTTTCATTTCGATCCGGTCACTCAACAACAACGAAGAAAATTCGTAAGTCACCACACCGCCTTTGGATCTTCACATGGCATAATACTTTATTGCAGTTTGATACATACTACTTCTCTCGAACACGACTGTCGCTTCGTAGCTGCATGCACCACCACATCAGACATTCGCTCTTCCTTGCCCTCCAACATGCCTTCCAAGACTCGATCTAAGAGGGCTCGCACCCCGACAGCTCGTCGATCTATCCAATTGCACACTCCTCCTCCCTCAAGAAACAGCAAGCGGGCTCGACCTAGTTACAAGGAAGCTACGGACTCTGAGTTCGATTACGACTCCGATTTTATCATGGTTGAGCAGCGAAGTTTGAAGAAGACGAGGAGGGGCGTTTACACTCTAGAATCTGATCTGGGTTCAGAGCTTGCAGGTTACAAGGATCTTAGTATCAACTCTCCCGTCCCTCAAGACCTAATGACCATCCAAGAAAGATCTGGAGATCTCTTCAAGGGCATGGCTATGGAGGTATGTGACTGCCCGCCCCCTTATTTGTCAACGTTTTCCAGTCAATGATTTATAATTGCGTGACCATTCATGATATGCGCTACCCCGTACCTGATCAGCAATCCGCTTTCGAATGTCACGACTTTTATGTTGAATGGAAATATTCGCCCTTATTGCGGTCATCATCTACGGATCTAATATTCTAAGATCGCTCTTCAACTGTATTTACTGCTGACCTCTAATCTCTCTAGATTCATCAAAAAATTGCAGGATTTCTTCCTACAGACCGCGATATCACCGCATATGCTCTTGCGTCCAGATCTAGCTATGTTGCCGTCAATGAGAGTGTTTGGCGGGAGCGCTGCGTTGAAACTTTTGACCGAAGCCCGAATGTCCAGACAACAATGCAATTCGCTACGTTGTACGTAGACAGGATCACTACATCGAAGAATTGGGTTTGCTTCGACGAGACCAAGCATAGAGGTCGGAATAAGGCCAGAGTAGACCGCACGGTTCTACTCAACAATCATCCAAAGTGTTTACAGATGTTGAGGGAATTGATAGTCGGTGAGTCAAGATGGGTCAATCGAGCGGCCTTTGCTGATAATAGATAGAATCCAACGCCCGCCTCCAAATTGATGGTACTGTATTAGGCTTGAATATTGAATACATCCAAGGATGGACCAAGGATCGTGGCGGCTGTTTCCCATACACCGATATCCTCGATGCTGTTATGAACACCGATCACCCTTGGGAACTGGAGACGAAGGTCACTACGCAGGATAAGAACTCCTTAGTTCTGGTCATCCAATTATGTCTCTCCTTTCTAATTCTTCGACCCGGCATTCACAATGGAATTCCCCACTTCGACTTATCACTAGCAGAGGTTTACGCAGATCGTGCGGTCCAACCCTTGTTCGCCGGTGTTTGGAAGCATTCTTTGAACGTCCGTTGGATGTTGAGTACGATTAACTTCTTTAAATATCATCTCAAGTTCGAGGGCGAGGGCCTCTTGGCTCATTTGTATTACGATCTTGAGCCAGATCAATTGCCCCAGTCTTGGGTTGGCAAGTTGAAGGATGAGACTCTACAGATCGGGGGAAATTGGAAGGTTGCTTACAGTAAGTAGACAACTCATGTATCTTGTACCCTCATACTGATAGTCTTTAGCATATATGAATAGACGAGATCTTGAGGAATTTCGAGATAGCCCAAGCGAAAATAACATATTCGTTGACGATGGAGGATCGCTACAAGTAATTATTTGCCATGCTCACTTGTCCATCATGCTGACCCAAGCACAGGACGTCACCCTCTTCTTCGATGAGTCAAGATTTCCTTCTTCGGCCTGGCCGAACGAACTTGAGCAATTTATTGAGTCTGATCCTTACACTGGAGGACTTCAAGCTGGTACCCAATCCGTCCCTAGAAGTCTTCGCTCTTCTTCGAGTCAGCCCATTCTACAACGCTATCCTATTAAATCCTTCTTCGGCACCACTCGCGAAGTACACAGGCCAGGTCACTTCTACGGTCGTATCCATGCATTGCCACCTCAACATGGTATTCCTGGCTTCCAGCGGGTATGCTTTATTATGCTACAACCAGACCACAAAAACAATAGATGGGGATATGAGGGTTGCGTCTTTCCAGGAGGTAACATAATCATCGGGAGATGGTGGGATGCTACAAACCCCGGGACTGAAGAACGAGTCTACTCGGGCCCATTCATTCTATGGAAGGTTGCTGAAAGCCATGCCGATCCTGAAATCACCTCAAGCGAAGCCATGAAATATTTGGAGACTTTGAAAAAGGAAGGTACCATTGCTTCGTAAGGGCATTGGTGTAATGTCAAGGCACGAATTCGCACCTTTAGTCTACGATTCAATCCTCGTCTCATCAGCTCTCGATGCACCTTGAACTCCGCTTCGCGACAAATATCAACACATTTTCTCTTTCCTTTTCAATATGGCATTTCTTCTCCACGACATGGCCGTTTCGACGACCAACCCGAAAGGTTGTCACATACATGCTGCCCTTTGAAGATACGCTCAACCAACCGTGCGGCAAAACGATTCACCTCGTCTCGGAGTACCCACTGGTCGGTCAGGTCCTACATCAACGGCACATTGTTTTCATTTCATTAGCATCGCCAACAAGATATCCATCCTACCAACGGCGAAATGATTCCCTCTGCGAGGTATCAGAGTACCCACGGGTTCGGCCTTCTATCTTCGTTCGTTCGGCACACATTTCTTTCATCGCGAGCAAGAAATCCAACCAACTCAACGGTGAAACGACTTCCTCCGCTAGGATTCATAGTACCCACCGGTTTGGTCTTACATCTTCGCTCGGCACACCAAAATTCGATTTGTTCTCTCTGCTTTTTTTTTCTCCGGCGCACCACCTACGAACTTACGATACGATAGATACCTTTGCCTGCAATGTACATTACGGCTCGATACTAAAATTGCGTTTGTTTTTCTTTCGCTTTTGCTCGCTTGCTTTGCTTTTCTTCGGCCTTTGCTTTTGCTTTACTTTGAGATGGGGGCATCAAAATGGAGTTTCGTTTGAGGGGCGTGTAAGGGGGTTCAGATAGATTTGTGATGCATGGATGGGTGGATAGAGCATTTGAGCGGCATAACATTTGAGGATCTGATTTTGAGGATCTGCATTTGAGGTGTGCATATGAAAGGCATGGGAATGGGAAGCATAGCGCAGCGTTGATTATGAATTGAAAACTGAACTCAAGAGTTGGTATTGAGAGGTGAGGTGAAGGGGTGGGCGTTGATTGTGATTGTGACCGTGAGGTGAGGTGAGCCATGTTATCAATGAACCTGGACGAAGGACATCTTTCCACTCCCAACCCCCAGTCTTTTCCACTTTCCCCCCCTAATGAACCTCACTGTTTCTCGATTCTCACCCCAT
>Ga0182030_10022653_pt1 | contig 11678 bp, 10 predicted proteins | sample 812S3MmetaG_FD_121299 | JGI IMG/M metagenome (GOLD analysis project Ga0182030, IMG submission 121299) | Permafrost microbial communities from Stordalen Mire, Sweden - 812S3M metaG (Illumina Assembly) | ecosystem: Environmental > Terrestrial > Soil > Wetlands > Permafrost | place: Sweden... | reverse complement strand
GCCTCGACCGGCCATCCGGTGCTGGCGCAGATCGTCCCCGCGCGCTTCTGCAATCTCTCCTGCGCCTACTGCAACGAGTACGACAAAGTCTCTGAACCCGTGCCGTTAGCCGAGATGATCCGGCGCATCGACCACCTGGGCCGCCTGGGCACGGCCATGATCGGCATCTCCGGCGGCGAGCCGCTGACCCACCCGCACCTCGACGACATCATCTGCCGCATGCGGAGCACGGGCGCCATCGCCGGCATGATCACCAATGGCTACCTGCTCAACCAGGAACGCATCGAGCGCCTGAACCAAGCCGGCCTGGACCACCTGCAAATCTCGATCGACAACCTCGTCCCCGACGACGTCTCAAAGAAGAGCCTCAAGGTGCTCGACAAGAAGCTGCAGATGCTGGCCGAGTTTGCCGAGTTCCACGTCAACATCAATTCCGTCGTAGGCGGCGGCTTCAAAGATCCCAACGACGCGCTGGTGATTGGGAAGCGGGCGCTGGAACTGGGGTTTGAGTCAACCATCGGCATCATCCACGATGGCAGCGGGCAACTGAAGCCGCTGAAAGAGGACGAGGCCAAGGTGTACTTCACGATGACCAACCGGAAGAAGACCAACTACGCGCAGTTCGACAAGTTTCAGGAAGCCATTGCCAAGGGCGAGCCGAACGACTGGCGCTGCCGCGCGGGCTCGCGCTATCTCTATATCTGCGAAGACGGGCTGGTGCACTATTGCAGCCAGCAGCGCGGCTATCCAGGCGTGCCACTGGCCGAATATACCACTGCCGACGTGAAGCGGGAATTCCTGACCGCCAAAGGGTGCGCGCCCAATTGCACCATCGGCTGCGTGCACCGGATCAGTTACATCGACCACTGGCGCGCACCGCAAACCAGCACCGTTTCTCCCGGCAGAAATGGATCTGAAGCGCCCGTGCTCGTGAACATCGAGACGGGGGACTAAAGCATTTTCGGAATACACGTAGACTTCTTGAAGGTCGTGAAGGGTGGCTTTTTTTTAGGGAAAAAGCCACTTGAGTGCATGCTTTCGGTCTACAGCAATTCCGAAAATGCTATAAGCGGCCAGCTGTTCTCTCCTTCATTCTCGCAAATTGATAAGTAATCGTTCGCAGCGTAACTGCGCATGGGGGCAGGTCCCGGCTCAACGCGGCTCCAGCTCGAACTGCGCGATGGCGATGCGCGCGCCGACGTCGATGCGCATGGGATCGGCCATCACCACCAGGGTGACCTCATCGAATTTCTTGAGTGGCGCGTGCGCTGGGAGAACGAAGCGCAAGGTCTCGCGCACCGGGGTAGTGTCCTAATTTGGTTTTTGGCCCGATTGTGGGAAACGGCGGGATTTGGCGGGAAACGACGGGATTGGCTGAATTGCTTTTGTGCGCTGGCCGCGGTCGTGTGCCTATGTGTTGTAGTTATACCCATAATCTCCAGACATTTTCGCACCTTGCCATATCAGGTAGCAGTATCCCGTCGTGTAGATGTCATCGCTGAACGGCCCTTTGTACTTGATCGTGGAGTAGATATACAGCCGTTTTTTCACGGTGGCGATTTCGTTCCACAATTCGGGAGCTTCATTCTTAAGAATAGAAATCGAGTACGATCCGGCGGGGCGACTCTCTCCAGGGAAAATCATCGGCTCATTCAGTATCTGCCAATGTTCTTCAAAGAATTTCCCATAAACAGGCTTACCTATAGTCTCTCCAAGGAGAGGGGTTATAACTTTTGGGATCGGATCGTACTGAACGAGCTGGGCCGGTGTTTTCCCCTTATTCGTCATCTTGAAGGCTATTTCAGGATATCCTTCGGCCTCTACGACAATCCAAGGCCGTTCACTGTTGATCACGGCTTGGGCATTCTTGAGGGCGGCATCCGCCTGTTTTCCGGCATGCACCAGCATTTGATCCGTCTGGAGGCCAGCAGCCTTGATCTCGGCCAACTGGCCTCGTATGGCCTTCAGGGTGCTTCTCCCGTACCAGACACCGCCGAGCCCGATGAGCGCCAAAAATACACTAACCCCAAAGGAAACTTTGTCGTAACGATCCTTGGCAGGGGCAGAGATGACCCGTACATCGGCTTGAATCTGATCCTGATGTTCGGGCTGGAGAGCTGGTCTGTCGTTGTGCTGTTGAACAATAGGCGCAGCCGGAGAGGATGGCTCCTCGCTTTTGGAAGTTTGCTGTGCCTTGTGCGTCTGGGGGTAAGCCTGCACAGAGAAGACGAAGAGCGACAGCGCGAATATCACCATTTTCTTCAGCATAATGCAGAAATTGTACCCCAAAAACTATTGACACGCTACAATTGTTGGGGTACATTAAATACAGCAGGAGAGAACATGGCAAACGTCCTCAATACCGACAAGCAAATCGCAATCATCGCGGCTCTTTCGGAAGGCTCCAGCATCCGCTCTATCGAGCGCATGACAGGTGTTCACCGCGATACGATCATGCGCCTTGGCGTGAAGGTCGGGCAGGGATGCACGGCGCTGATGGATTCGACTATGCGCGATCTGCCCTGCACTCGCCTTGAGATGGATGAGATTTGGGGGTTTATCGGCAAGAAAGAGAAGCACCTAAAGCCGGAGGATGACTTCTCCATCGGCAGTGTTTGGACGTTCTGCGCTATTGATGCCGATACAAAGCTGGTCCCTGCGTTCCGGGTTGGGAAGCGCGATACGGCCACTGCGGACGCCTTTGTGGCGGACGTTGCCTCTCGGATGAGGACTAGAGTTCAGATTTCTACGGATGGTCTGAGAGCTTATGTAGAAGCGATTGAGAAGTCATTCGGGGGCGATGCGGATTATGCCCAAATCATTAAGACCTATGGCAGCGAAACAAGCAGCGACAATCGCCGCTACAGCCAACCAGAGTTTGTATCCTCCGAAAAGAAAGTGATTTGCGGAAGTCCAAATTTCGACCTGATTTCTACCAGCTACATTGAACGGCTGAATGCCACAACCCGCTTGCACATGCGCCGTCTAACTCGCTTGACGCTAGCATTCTCGAAGAAACGCGAGAATTTCGAGGCGGCGGTTGGCCTTCATTTCGCCTATTACAACTTTGTGAAGCGGCACAACACGCTGCGCTGCACTCCTTCTATGGCTGCTGGAATCACAGGCTCATTCTGGGGCGTCGGGGAATTGCTGGAGGCGGCGGCATGATTCCTGCCCATATCATGGAACTCCAAGATGTGATCAGCCAGTTGCATAAAGCCCATCCAAAATACCTTAAAAGTGTGCCAGTTAAGGAGACTTTTCAGGGTCAAACGGTTTGGGATGGGGTTGTCGAGGTTTTCAATTTGTACGGCCATCCCAAGACGAATAGGGTCTATGCATGGGTCCACGAGACAGGCGATCCCAAACACCCTAAACATCATGTGACCGTGCTCCACATTCCGCCCGTGGTTTCACCTGAAACAGCAGTCAGAGCCGCCATCGCGCAGGAGTTTAGAAGCCTTGAGCCCAAGAAAGAAAACTAGCAAAGCTGGACGGCCGCCCCTCCCCAAAGGGAATGCGAAGGCGGTAATGCTGCGCGTCCGCATCACTCAAGACGAATTAGCGGCAATCGAGACGGCAGCCAAGGCCGGCAATCAAACCGTCTCCGAATGGATACGCAGCAAACTGGCTGCCGCGATAGGAGCGTAGATGATCAAATGGGAATATGAAATCAGGGAAATTAATCCTAGATGGGAATCGAAGAGTGCTGGCGGTGTGCCCGATGGAGTTGAGATTATAGAGGGATTTTTAGACGGAATGGGCGATTTAGGTTGGGAGTTGGTCGGGTTTATACCAACACCTCAGACAGAAGAAGCCAAAGCTCCTCCCGTTAACCCTTATGTATTCCATGCCGTCTTCAAAAGACCGAAGGAGGGAAATTGAAATTAGGACACTACCCGCACCGGCGCCGACTTGACGGCGAAGCGAGCGGGCTCACTGGACATGATTGGTTGCTGGCCCAGATAGAGCGAAGGCTTGCCGGCGCTTGACGTGTCGGTCAGAAGCATCGCGAGAGCCAGCGGGCCGGGACGGTTGTCGCGATTTTCAATCCCCACTTCAATCGCGCCGCAGCAGCCGAGCCGCAGCGGCTTGGCAAGCGTTTGGTGCGCTTCCATGGTGAGCGGGATAAAGCTGGTCGAGTGGATGTCCACGGCCAGCGGGCTGCCATGCGTGATGTGGGCATGCGGGCCGGGCTTTTCGCTCGGCGGCTGGAAATACCAATAGGCTCCGTTGAAGCGGATCACGAGCAGCTTGATTAGGCGGATCTCGCGCGGCGCAGGCGCAGGCGGCACGGGCGCAAGAATCTCCTTCTTCGGCGGCTCGGGCCACAGCACGATGCTTTCGTAGCCATCGAGAGCGGCGGCAAAATCCTGCGGCCGGTTTTTCCCCTTCGCGTCCGCGCCTGTTGATCCACTTGTTCCGCGCGCAAACGCGGTATTCGCTTCGCCGGCGCGATTTCGATGTTCCACGCCATCCATCAGCACCCATAGCGTAATCAGAATGGCCGGTATCGCAATGCGCACCAATCGCCGCGCAGCACGGCGGTTCCCTGTCGCGGCATTAAATCGTCGACTGGGTGGCAGCGTCGATTGCCACATAAACAGGAATGCGGAGAGACCGAACAGCGCGCCCGCCATGAGATGCTCGCGGTTGTCGAGCGCGAAGGCGGCAATGTACAGGCAGCCCGCAATCACATAGCCATGCGCTTCGCGCGGAGCGGCGCGGAGTGTATCAGCGAAGAGTTCCTTTTCTTCGCTGCCCGCTTCAGCAGCCTGGTCGTGCAGCGAGGGAATCGCGCGGCGCAATCCCACCGCGAGAATCGCCGCGCCGATGGCCGCGACCATGGCAGTCACCGGAGTATCCTGGCCTGCCAGCAACACCACCGCGGGCACCCATACCCATCCCGCGGCGCAGGTGAGCGCAAACAAGCTGAACGGTAGCGGCAGGTTCGATCCCATGGATGAGGCGGCGCGTCGCCAGTACCACCAGGCACCGGCCGTGCCAGCCAATGCGGCTAAGCCAACATAGAGAATCGCACGGATCAGGAGGCCCGAGAGCGTTGGCGCGTGCGAAGCGGGCAAACGGCAGAGTAGAACTGCCACGATCGAAGCGTTGATCAATCCGGCAATCACGAGGAAGCGTACGACGCTGGCGGGATTGCGGTCGCTGTCGCCGGTTGTGAACATGGAGGGGAAATCGGTGGAAGGAGCTTCGTCGATACGCATTATGGCGAGCGCTTCGCTTAGCGTGAAGCCGAAGCGCGGCGTCGCCTCCCAGAGGGAACAGACGAGCGCAACCAGGTAGGGCATTCGGATTACATCTGCAAGCAGTCTAAAATCTGCAATCTGGCCGAGTGGATTCGCAGCAAGGCTCGTCTGCACAAAGGTCGAATACCAATACAGACTCACCAGCACGAATGTGGCGCCGTAGAGTGGCGGAAAGATAAGGAGTGCGAGCAGGAATGCGCGGCGAAGTTCGCTGTCGCACAAAGTCTTCTGAGGGCCGGCTTGCGAGACGACGAAAATGAACATTCCGGTCCAGAGAAATGCTAAGTGGAGGGCAAGCCAACCCGCAAATGCCGGAAGTATCCACATAGCTCCGCACATCTGCCAGATTTGGCTCAAGACCTGGTTGTCCTGAAGTCGGTCGCAAAGCACATTCCATGCCGGCGCGAGCGAACACCAAAGCACGGCGAACAGAAGGAGCATGCCGCGCGCGCCGAGCACGCGCATCCAGCTGACCAGAATCGCGCTGACGGCCTGGCGGCGGACCATTCGTGAGAGCGTCCGGAACGCAACTCTTCAAGCAGGTCTCCGGCAAGCGCATCGTCGCGCCCGGGCGGCGCACAGTGTTCCAGCATCCAGCGCGCAAGTCGTGGCGGCTCGATCTGTTTCATGGATGCTCCCTTTGCGGCTCGGGCAGTGTGCGCCACAGCTTCGACAACACGCGCCGCGTTTCGTGCACCTGGCGCAGTCCCTCTTTCGTCACGCGAAAATAGCGCTTAGCCTTGCCGCCACGCTCGGGCGTGGGTTCGCCGAGGTTGGACTCGACCAGGCCCTTGCCTTCGAGCCGCTCCAGTGCCGCATACACGCTGCCCACTGAAACGTCGCGCTTGCGATGCGCTTCGAGTTCGCGCGAAATCGGCACACCGTAGGCCTCTTCGCCCAGATGGATCACGGCAAGCAGGATCATCAGCTCGAATTCGCCCAGATAACTCCGGTCCGTCATTACTTCAACAATAGCGAAGAAATCTTGGCCTCGCAAGATGTTTCGGCGCGAGATCTCAAATTCTTTGATGGAAGAATGATTGCCGCGCCAAAAAAGCCGCCTCAGCGGCTACGTCTGCGGCGTCACTGCTCGCAACGCTGCTTCAATCCTGCTGCTTCCCTGGCCAGGTAATCCCAATTCAGGTCCTTCAGTTGCCAGGCCATCAGCGCACCGACCAGCCCCGAGTAATCGAGCGACAGCGTAACTTTGGCGCCATCGCCGCTTGGCTCTATCTTGTGTGTCGCAGTCACCTGAATGCCCGGTTTGCTGGTGGTCCAGGTAAACACGCCCGCTGTTTCGTCGAGCACAGTCACGCGCCAAATGACGGGCGTAAGTTGAGGCTGCCAGATTTTGGTTTGGCTACCAACCGCAAGCGGACCCTCTTCAAGCCGCTGGGCGCGCGTCACCGTTGGAGTCCATTCGGGCCAGCGCTCCACATCCACGAAAACCACCCATATCCGCTCGGGAGGAGCGAAGACCTCAACGGTGTAGCGGAAATTTCCCATTCGATCGAGCCTCTGAGGCTCCAGTGTTGCGTACTACTAATGTGAGATGCGCGTCGCGGCACCCTTGGTGTCTTCCAGCGCCTGGTCGATCAGCTGATACAACTTGCTGCGGTCGACGACTTCGACAAACGGCGCGCCTTTGCGGTTTGCCGTCACCACCCAGATGGTGGGCGTGTGCTCGATGCCGATCCGCTGTCCCAGCGCATAGTCGCTCTTCACTTCGGCGAGCAGCTTGCCCATCGGATCAATCGCGAACGGCAGCGGTACTCCGTGACTCTGCGCAAACTTCTCGGTAAAGGTACGCAGTCCATTCAGGTCGACGATCGACGGCTGATTGGCAAATACCTCGTCGCGATATTCGTCGCCAAGCTTCTTGCTTTTGGTATCGAACCAGCGAGCATTCACGGCTGCCTGCATGCTCCACGCGTGGAAGGGCAACGGAAAATCGTGGCGCACCCAGGGAATATTGTATTTGATCGCAGCATCGCGCAACAGAGGATTGGCGCGCCCGCAATCGGGGCACTCCAGGTCTTCAAACTCTACAATCGCTACACGCGCGCCCGCTGGCGGCTTCAACCCAGAAGGGTCGTGCACCTGCGTCCCCGGAGGCGGAGGCGCAAACTGCGCATGTACCCGTGGGGCTGTTGCCAGCAGCAGTCCGGCTGCGGCCAGGCTCGACGCCAAACCGGCGCGATTCAGTCGAACAGTTGATCGAATAGATTTAGAAAAGTGCATGCGGATTGGACGGCTCCCTGTTCACCATTGTAACGGGCGAGTTCGCGAAAAGTGGTGTTCATGCGGGCGGGCGTCGTTACCGCCGGTCGCTCCGCCGCTCGCGTACCCACTTTCGCCATTTGTAATCGGCGACAAACGAACCTGCAAAAACGAGCACCACAACGACGACGAGAGCAATTTTCACTGGAGTCCTAAAGTCCCGCCTCAATCACGGTGAGGGTTCTCAGAATCATCAGCGGCCGCAGCCTTGAATTCTCTGGGGTTGTCGCGAGCCGCGACCCGAATTCGCGATCACAAGATAAATGGAGGCGGCATCAATAACCGACAGCGCGACCAGAATAGCATCGGCGCGCCGAACAAAATTTGAATTTCGTTTGACAGATAGACATGTGGGTCCGTGCCAGGAGTCTCAACTACGCAATCCCTGGCTGCACCCTCCTTGAGATTTCGCTCATTGAAAGTGTTGAGACGACTGAGAGCTGGAAGTTGAGAGCCGAAAAGTTACTCCCATGCATTACTCTTATCGCTGCAGCCCATACCAAATTCGGGACTCTTCGTGCGCATTGTCCTCTCGAACATTGGCACCTTCGGCGACATCAATCCGCTCATCGCGCTTGCTCTTGAATTGAAGCGCCGCGGTCACGTGCCCGTGATGGCGCTGCCCAATGTTTACCGGCCTAAAATCGAGCCGCTCGGTCTCGCCTTTCACGCCGTTCGCCCGGACATCGATCCCACTGACAGCGCGCTCATCGCCATGGTCTACGACGTGAAACACGGCACCGAGACGGGCCTGCGCAAATTCCTCTTTCCTGTGTTGCGCCAGACGTACGACGATCTGCTTGCGGCCGCGACTCAACCCACGCGCGCTGACTTGTTGCTACTGGGGGAGCTTAACTACGCCGGTCCCATTGTTGCCGAGGTCACCGGCATTCCATGGGCCAGTTACGTGCTCGCGCCGCTTTCGTTTTTTTCGGCTTTCGATCCGCCGGTGCTGCCCCCCTATCCAAGGCTGGCACGCGCCGATAAAGTCACAGGTTTCGGCCGCGTCATCAAGCGCCTCGCCCGCTTCACCACGCGCAATTGGCCTGAGCCTATCTACGAGCTGCGTCAGGCGCTCGGCCTCCCTCCCGGATCGAATCCCATCTTTGATGCCAAACACTCGCCCAACCTGGTATTGGCGCTGTTTTCGCGCGTGCTGGGAGTGGAACAAAAAGACTGGCCTCCGCACACGCTGATCACGGGGTTTTGTTTTTACGATTCCGATGCGGGCAACGCCGCGTTGCCTACGAATCTTGAGGGGTTCGTCGCTGCCGGCGATCCGCCCGTGGTCTTTACGCTTGGCTCCGCTGCCGTTCTGGTGGCCGGCGATTTTTACGAAGTCTCCGCCCGCGTAGCAATCAAATTGGGGATACGAGCTGTGTTGCTCATCGGGTCGGATTCGCGCAACCGCCCGCGCCAGTTGCTGGCGAGCTCGATTTGCGTCGCCGAATATGCGCCCTACTCTGCGCTGTTTTCGCGTTCGGCGCTGGTAGTCCATCAGGGCGGGGTCGGGACGACTGCCCAGTGTTTACGCGCCGGCAAGCCGATGTTGATCATGCCCTACTCGCACGACCAGCCCGACAACGCGCGCCGCATGCGCCGCCTCAAAGTCTCACGCACCATTCAGAAGGCCGATTACAAACCGTCCCGCGTGGCGCGCAAACTTCGCGAAATGCTCGACGAGCCGGAGTTCGCTGTCCAAGCGCAAGGTGTGGCACAGCAGATTCGCGCCGAAGATGGCGTGAAGACAGCGTGCGATGCACTCGAAGCGCTGTACGCAAAAGTACGCAACAAGACTACTGAGGCAACGGCTTCTCGTCCATGAATCGCCCGAACGAGCTACCGTCCGCGAGCCTGGAGCTCGTCCCCGCAGCTTCGGACCAGGAGCAGGTTCTCGCAAATCTTCTCGAGTTGTATGCGCACGACTTCAGCGAGTTCCACGATGTCGAGTTAGGCGCGGATGGAAGATTCGGTTATCACGATCTTCCTCTCTATTGGAGCGAGTCAGATCGTCATCCGTTCCTGGCCAGAGTGAATGGCAAGCTCGCCGGCTTCGTCCTCGTGAAGCAAGGCTCGCGCATCTCAGAGAATCGAACCGTCTGGGACATGGCCGAGTTCTTTGTAATTCGCGCTTACCGCAGGCAGGGGATTGGAACGGCCCTCGCGCACAAGGTCTGGAGACGATTCCCAGGCGCATGGGAGGTCCGTGTGATGCGCTCGAACGGCATGCCTGCTCTTTCTGGAAGGCAGCGATCAGGCAATTTATTGGTCGGTCCGCCCGGCCGGTTCGTGTCGAGAAAAACGGCGAGTCCTGGAACGTTTTCACGTTTGTCTCACCGCCTCAATGACGAATCGCGTTTTCTTTGCCGCAGCGTCTCGGCTGTGTACCGGCCTCTACACCCACTCGCCCTGTCGCATCAACGGCTCCGCTGTGCCAGCCGCAGAAACTCCATCGATGTCGAGCTTGCCCGACCCGATCATCCAATCCACGTGAATCAGGCTGTCGTTCGCGCCGCGCGCCGCAAGTTGCTCCGGCGTGAGCTTGTCGCCATCGCGCAAGCAGGAAGAATAAGACTGCCCAAGTGCAATATGCGATGCAGCATTTTCATCGAACAACGTGTGATAAAAAAGCATCCCGCTGTGCGCAATCGGCGACGAGTGCGGCACGAGCGCAACTTCACCCAGCCGCCGCGCGCCATCGTCCGTGTCAATCAGCTTCTGCAGAACCTCTTCGCCTCGGCTCGCGTGCGCCTCAACAATTCGACCAGCTTCGAAGCGCACCTGGATCCCCTCGATCATCGTGCCCTGGTGCGAAAGCGGCTTGGTCGCGGTCACAGTGCCATCGGCGCGATCCTTATGCGGCGTCGTGAGCACTTCCTCCGTGGGCATGTTGGGAATGCAGTAATTGCCATTGCCTGCTGTCGTCCCACCCCCCAGCCAAAGATGGTCGTCCGCAAGCCCGAGCTCGAAATCGGTACCTGGGCCGCGATAGCGCAGCGCGGCGTAGCGCTTCTCATTCAGCCGCGCCGCACGCTTGTGCAGTTCGGCATCATGCTTCTTCCACACGCTGACCGGGTCGTCTACATTGATGCGCGTAATGTTGAAGATCGCCTCCCATAGCTTGCCAATCGCCACATCCGGCAAATCGTTGGGAAACATTGCCGCAGCCCATGCCGGCGTAGCGGCAGCAACAATCGTCCAGTTGATCGCATGACGGGTGATCAACTCGAGCGCAGGCCGATACGCCTTCGAGACCGCGCGATTTGCACGCCCCACCTTATCGGGATCCTCATTCGATAGCAGCGACGGATTCGCGCCGGCAACGGCCAGCCGCGCAGCCCCGCTCTTGAACGCCGCACCCATCCCGTCATAAAGCCATCCGGCCGCGTAATCGAAGCTTTCGCTCGGTGCGAAGTGGTAGCGGGCCAGCGTTGCTTCATCGTCGGTGTAGAGCGTCGTGACCAACGAAGCGCCGGCACGATACGCGTGCTCCGTGATGCGCCGCGCCAGCGGCACCGTATCGAGTGATGCCGTCATTACCAGTTCCTGCCCTGCTTTCAGGCCCAGCCCCACCTGCACCGCAACCTCGCCAAGCAAGTCCAGCTTCTGTTCGTACGTCCGTTCCACCGCTACCGTCGCTGTTGTCATCGCGCCGCATACTCCTTCGTTTGTCCAGTGCGCGAATTCGTCACGCTGAAGCTTCCATCCGCGCTCGCCACCACTTTGAAGTATGCCCCATCTGCACCGCCTTTCAAATTTGCGATCAGCGGCTCTGCGCTGTTATGCGCCGCATCGGAATCCTCCGCCGTGTGCACCATGTACAAATCCTCAAGGCAGGGGCTCTCATGCACTGTCTGCCAAGCTTCAGGACTGCCCGCCTTGTGTGCGCCATTGTCCATAATCGCGACGCGCGGATGAATCGCATCCACAAACGCACGCGAGTTCGACAAATTGAACCCATGATGATTCACGAGATACAGATCGACGTGTCCGATCAAATTGTCGGGGCACACCAGCGGAATCTCTTTCGCCTTCGTCAAATCGCCGAGATCGAGGAATCGAAATTTGCCGAACCGCACCAGCACGCCCGCCGATCGCGGATTCTCCGTCGTATCCAGATCCCAATGC
>Ga0182030_10022652_pt1 | contig 11679 bp, 14 predicted proteins | sample 812S3MmetaG_FD_121299 | JGI IMG/M metagenome (GOLD analysis project Ga0182030, IMG submission 121299) | Permafrost microbial communities from Stordalen Mire, Sweden - 812S3M metaG (Illumina Assembly) | ecosystem: Environmental > Terrestrial > Soil > Wetlands > Permafrost | place: Sweden... | reverse complement strand
TGCCGCGTGTTCTTTTTCGAGAAGGGCGAGACCTATTATTTCACCAGCCACGCCTTCATCGCCAAGCTGACGATCTTTTTGCTGGTCGCGCTGCTCTCTATCACGCCAACCATCGAATTTCTGTCCTGGCGCGCGGCCATCGCAGCCGGGCAGGCGCCCACGGTCAATGCCAAGAAGCTGCGCATTATCCGTTTGATCATCCACGGCGAACTCGCCGCCGTCGTCGTCATCGTGCTGTGCGCGGCCATCATGGCGCGCGGCGGCTGGGTGTAGCGCGCTTTCGCTTGCGCGCGTGACACGCAGTCCAAACGGCGCGACAATAGCCATCACGCCGCAAAAATCTCCAAATGAGGCCATCATGCCCACGCCGATCGAATATGCCGACGCCAGCGCCGCCGTGCGCGCGGTCTATGACGACATCAAAAAATACCGCAACGCGCCGGACGTCAATAATTTCTGGAAATATCTGGCGCATGACCCGGCCACGCTCAAGCGCACTTGGCAGGGCATCAAGGAAATCATGGCGCCGGGTGCCTTGGATCCGCTCACCAAGGAAATGGTTTATCTGGCGGTGTCGGTCACCAATGGTTGCGCCTATTGCATCGCCAGCCACACCGCGGCGGCGCGCAAGGCCGGCATGAGCGAGGCCATTTTCGGTGAGCTGATGGCGGTCACCGGCATGGCCAATGAAACCAACCGTTTGGCCAATGGCTATCGGGTTCCGATCGATCCGGCTTTTCAGACCTAAAGGCGATTGCCCCGACAAGGGCGACCGTGCCAAGATCGGCGCAAGAGTTAAGAATAAAATCGATGAGGCGCGCGAAAAGCGCGGGGTGGGGGACTTCCATGATGATCAATCAAACGCTAATCACGCGCATTCTTTGCGTGATCATGGTTGCTGCCGTCATGCTGCCGGTCGGCGGCATGCTGTTTCCCTATGTCAGCCACGTCTTGAGCGGGATGCAATTCCAGGCACTCGAAGCGGTGGTAAGCGCGACGGTTGGCTTCGGCATTTCCGCGATCTTCGGCTAACGAGCCAAGCGGGTTTCGCCGCGGCGCCGGGCCGGCGTCGGGGCGCAGTTGTATTGCGGCGTTACGCCGCTACTTGCCGCCAGCCGGTGCCGGCGTCGAAGGCGCAGGTGTTGCGGGCGAAGGCGCCATCGGCGATAGCGAACCTGAACCCGTTGTGCTCGGCGGCGTTACATTGCGCATCGGTGTGCTGCCGGTGGTCATAGGTGGCGCATTATTGCTGGCGGTATTGGTGCCGCTGTTGTTCCAGCCTGCGATCACAACAAACGCGATCAAGGCGAGCACGGCTAGGCCGGCAATCCAGCCCCAGTTTCCGGTGGACTCAGCGTCGCGGCGCAACACCGGATCGCTCAGCTGCGAATCGCTATAGCGCGGATCGGTATATCGCGGATTGGTCATAGTCGCCTCCTTGGTTAGCGGCCTCGACTAAAACAACGGGCGAAAGGCAACCCAGTTCCGAAAAAACTCTGGTGTGCTACGACACATGGAACTTCGTGTTCCATTTCCGCCGGGTCCCATCTGCATGCGCATGACAAAACTTTTGATCGCCGGGGCGCCGGTGCTGTTCGTGCTGCTGTGGAGCACCGGCTTTATCGGTGCGCGATTCGGTCTGCCCTATATCGAACCGCTCACCTTCCTCGCCGTGCGCATGGTGTTCGTGGTGCTCATCATGGGCGTCATCGCGCTTGTATCGCGCGTGCGCTTTCTTACGCCGCCGGAGATCGGCCACAGCCTGGTGGCTGGCTCTCTGGTGCACGGGCTTTATCTCGGCGGCGTGTTCATCGCCATCAGCCAAGGCGTGCCGGCCGGCATCTCGGCGCTGATTCCGGGGCTGCAGCCGATTCTCACGTCGACTATCGCCAATCGCTTCATGGGCGAAACGGTGACCAAACAGCAATGGCTCGGCCTCGCGCTCGGCCTGGCCGGTGTTGCCTTGGTGCTGCACGACCGCACCATGCTGGCGGCGGCGACACCGCTCGGCTGGATCGCCAGCTTCACGTCATTGATCGGCATTACGCTCGGCACGCTTTATCAAAAGCGTTTCTGCGGCCATATCGACTGGCGCGCCGGCAATCTGGTGCAATACAGCGGCGCCTGCGTTTTGTTCTGGTTCGGCGCCTTCGCATTCGAGACGCGGCTCATCCACTGGTGCGGCGAACTGATCTTCGCGATAGCGTGGCTGGTCATCGTGCTCTCGCTGGCCGCGGTCGGATTGATGTATTGGCTGATCCGCCGCTCGGCCGCGACCGGCTTTGCCAGCCTGTTTTATCTGGTGCCGGCGGTGACCGCGCTGCTGGCCTATATTCTGTTTGGCGAAAAGCTCGACGCGCTCTCGATTACCGGTATGGTGGTTTGCGCGGCTGGCGTGGTCATCGTCAACCGCGGCGCGCGGCTCGCGCCTGCGGCCGGCAATGCAGCGGCTTCGGTTATTTCTTATCGCGATTGAGCACCAGCTGCGTCTGCGTCACCAGCGCGCAAAGTCTGCCGTCGCCGCGCGTGATGCGGGTTTGCCAGACCATGGTGGTGCGGCCGCGGTGCAGCGGCGTGCATTCGGCATAGGCCGTGTCGCCCATCGGAATAGCGGTAAAGAAATTGGTCTTGCTCTCGATCGTGGTGGTGGATTGGCCGTCCTTGAGATTGGCGCTGGTTGCGGTGCCGCCGAGATTGTCGGCCAGCGCCATGATGGCGCCGCCATGCATGATGTTGAAACGGTTGTTGAGTTCCTCGCGCATCGGCAGCTCGGCGGTGACGCGCTCAGGCGACACATGCGTGATCTTCATGCCGAGCAATTTGGCGAAAGGCGGCTGCCGGTTGGCGATTTCGTTCATGTCGCTCATTTCAAATGCTCCAGCCAATCGGCGGCGATCATGAAATCGTTTTGCGTGAGTCCATGGCCGGTGGGAAGCGTCTTATAGGCGAGGTCGGCGCCGGCGGCTTGCAAGACCTTGATCAGCCGGTCGCGCCCGGCCGCGGATATCATGGGATCGCTGCTGCCTGAAAGCAAAAGCACGGGCTTTCCCGCCAGATCGGGCAGCGGCGCCGGCTCGAACGCCAGCAGCGCGCGCAATAGCACGGCGCCGGCGAGCGCGTCCGGCCGCGTCAGCAGGAGCGAGGCGGCGATATTGGCGCCGTTGGAAAAGCCGACCGCGACCGGCGCCTCCAAGCCATAGGCCTTGCGCGCGGCGGCGATGAATTGCGCCAGCTCGAGCGTGCGCGTTTTTAGATCTTCGAGATCGAACACGCCTTCCGCCAGGCGGCGGAAAAAGCGCGGCATGCCATTTTCCAACACTTTGCCACGCGGCGAGAGCAGGCCTGCGCCCGGCAGCATTTGCTGGCCGAGCGCGACGAGATCGTTCTCATCGCCGCCGGTGCCGTGCAACAGCAGCAAGACCGGAAGACCAGGTTTGGTCGCCGAGATGTACTGGTGAATAAATCCGAGATCGGTCATTTGTCTTGTCAGCTCATAAAACAAGGGCGCGGATTGGCAACCCGCGCCCTCGCTTATAGCAATAATTTTCCGCTTATTTCGGCTGCGGCACGATGCGGATATAGGGCTTGGGCGATTTCCAGCCGGCCGGATAAAGCTTCTTGGCTTCGTCCTCGGTGATGGCGCCGGTCATGAACACGTCTTCGCCCTGCTTCCAGTTCGCCGGAGTCGCCATGCGATGCTTGGCGGTGAGCTGGAGCGAGTCGAGCACGCGTAGGACCTCGTCGAAATTGCGGCCCGTGGTCATCGGATAGACCAGGATCAGTTTGATCTTCTTGTCCGGCCCAATGACGAAGACATTACGGACGGTCATGTTATCGGCCGGCGTGCGGCCTTCCGACGTGCCCGAAGTCGAAGCCGGCAACATGCCGTAGGCCTTGGAGATCTTGAGATCGGTGTCGCCGATCATTGGATAGTTCGGCGCAAAGCCGACAACGTCCTTGATGTCGACCGCCCACTTCTTGTGGTTGTCGACCGGATCGACCGACAGCCCGATGATCTTGGTGTTGCGCTTGTCGAATTCCGGCTTGAGCCGCGCCATGGTGCCGAGTTCGGTGGTGCAGATCGGGGTGAAATCCTTCGGGTGCGAGAACAGCACGCCCCAGGAATTGCCCAGCCATTCGTGAAAGCGGATTTTTCCTTCGGTGGTGTCCGCTTCGAAATCCGGAGCGGTATCGCCAATCGCCAATGCCATGACAGCCTCCAATAAATCGATTGTTATGCGTTGGACGGCTTTATATAGGTGGCCGGGCCGGCGCGGAATAGGCCAACTAGCCTGCAAAACCGCAAAGAGTAGCGAAGCACCGTACTCGGCCCATTGCGGAGAACAAAGCCTTTCCCCGCAAGCCGCGGCGGGAAAGGATTTTTCACGGACTATGGTGCTCGGCTATAGCCATCGGTCAGGGTGCCCAGAAAAGCGACGATATCGTCGATTTCCGCCGGTGACAGCGCCGGCCGGTCGCCTGGCTTGCCGCCGAAAGGCGGTTCCCGATTGATGTTGTCATGATATTGCGCGGGCAGGTCGTCGAATTTGGCCACCGTGCCGTCCGCCCGGCGCGGGTACCATTTTTCGGGCCGGGTGTCGCGCTCGACATAAAACGCGATGGCTTCGCGCAAGCTGGCGACCGAGCCATTGTGATATAATTTTTTGCGCAGCGCGACGTTGCGCAGGCTCGGCGTGCGAAATATGCCGCAATATTCGGCCCGCTTGGCGAGATCGGTGCGCAGCGGCCCGCAGGCTCCAAGATCGAAAAATTTAGGATCCGCATTGGCCGCAATGTCACGATTGCGCGGCACGCCGATCGCGATCAAGCCATAATCGGTAAATTGCGGCGGCGTGCCGTCATTGCCGCGCCGGCTGCGGTGGCAGTTGCCGCAATTGCCTCTCGCCGGATCGTCGAACGCGGCGAGCCCGCGCGCCTCCTGTGTCGTGAGTTGCGCGCGCCCGGCCAGATAGGCGTCGTATTTGCTGCTGTAGGGATAGAAGTCCTTGTCGTTCTGCTCGTAGACCTCAAGCGCTTCCAGCGCCGCGGCCAAGGTCTTGGCCTTATCGTCGAACACGGTGTCGCCGAAGATCGCCTTGATGTCGGCGGCATAGGCGGCCTTGCGTAGCTCGGCGGCGACCGCTTCTTCGTTGTCATTGGCCATCTCGAATGCGGAGAGCAGGGGAATGCGGGCCTGATCGCGGCCGCGGTCGATGCGGCCGTCCCAGCTCAGGCCGCCGGTCGGGCCGTTGTCGACGCTGGCGTCGCCTTCGTCATCGGACTCGTAATAATGTTCGGTAAATTGCGGCACCGCTTGCAGATAGCGCAGCGACGGCGCGGCGCGAAAACCCGTCTCCCGCATGGTCTTGCCGCCGAGCTGGACCGCGAGGTCATTGGGCGGGCCAAAGGCATGTTGCGGGCTATGGCAGGAGGCGCAAGCCAACTGGCCGGAGCCCGATAGAGAAGGATCGGCAAACATTTTCCGCCCAAGCATTTCAAGTGCGGCCGCGCGGCTATAGGCCTGGGGGCGGGTCAAGCCGGCCTCGCCAGCCGGCGCGGTTGTGCCGTGGAGCGCGAAGCCGGCCAGACCGGCGCATAGCAGTCCGATTCGAAAGGGACGGGAAAACATGGTTGCAGGGTGATTGCGTTCCATGACAGAATTCTGACAGCGAGCGGTGGTTATCGCCATGGCCTTCATGCAACTGCCATAGAAGCGCGATTAACATCGCGCGATCGCGCCGGTCCCCCTGACGCACTTCTTATTGTCTGGCTACGTCCGCACAGGAGTTGTCATGAAATATCCGCTGAAATGGTCGTGGGCGTTGCTGGCAATATTGGCGGCAAGCGCCCCCGCGGCGCAGGCGCAGGCGCAGGCGCCGGCGCCGGGCCTCACTGCGATCGAGACCGTGGTGGTGATTTACGCCGAAAACCGCAGCTTCGACAGTCTGTACGGCTCGTTTCCCGGCGCCAACGGCTTGCAGAACGTCACGCCGGCGAACTCGACCCAGCTCGACCGCGACGGTTCGGTGCTCAAGGAACTGCCCCCGGTCTGGGGCAATTTGACCGCCAAAGGCGTCACGCCCGTTGTGACCCAGGCTCAGACCGAACATTTGCCGAATGCGCCCTTCGCCGTCGACGATCCGAAAGGCTTCGACACCAAACTCGGCGTCGTCACCCACGATCTCTGGCATCTGTTTTACCAAAACCAGATGCAGATCGATGGCGGCAAGAACGACAAGTTTGCCGCCTATGCCGACTCGGGCGGGATGGTGATGGAGCACTACGATGGTTCAAAGTTGCCGCTGTGGCCGATCGCCAAGGAATACGTGCTGGCCGATAATTTCTTCATGGGCGCATTCGGCGGCTCTTTCCTCAACCACGTCTGGTTGGTCTGCACCTGCACTCCGGTCTATCCGGACGCCGACAGGAGCCCAGCGAAGAAGCTGATCGCGGCGGTCGAGCCCGATGGTGTCTCGCTGACGCTGGCTCCCAACTCGCCGAAGTCGGCGTTGGAAGGCGTTCCGAAATTCGTCAATAACGGGCAAATCTCGCCCGATTTCTACGCCATCAATACCATGCAGCCGCCGTATCAGCCGAGCAAGATCAAGCCGGCGCCGGAAGGCAATCCAAATCTCGCCGACCCCAACGATCCGAGCACGCTGCCGCCGCAACATGAAAAGACCATCGGCGATCTGTTGAGCGCCAAGGGCGTATCATGGGCCTGGTATGCCGGCGCCTGGAAGGATGCACTCGACGGCGGCCGCGGTTCGCCAGTGCCGAATTTCCAGTTCCACCACCAGCCATTCAATTATTTCGCCAACTACGCGCCGGGCACACCGGCGCGCGGCGAGCATCTTAAGGACGGTGGCATGGGCGGCAGTGAATTTATCAAGGCGATCGACGAGGGCGCCCTTCCGCAAGTTACGTTCTACAAACCGCAGGGCAATCTCAACGAGCACTCGGGCTATGCCGACGTGCAGTCGGGCGACCAGCACATCGCCGATCTCGTTGCTCATCTGGAAAAGAGCAAGCAATGGCCACACATGCTCGTCGTCATTACCTATGACGAAAATGGCGGCATTTGGGATCATGTCGCCCCGCCCAAAGCCGATCGCTGGGGGCCGGGCTCGCGTATCCCGACGATCATCGCCTCGCCATTTGCCAAGAAGGGCACGGTCGACCATACGCTCTACGACACGACCTCGATCCTGCGCTTCATCACCAAGCGGTTCGACTTGCCGGTATTGCCGGGCATTGCCGCCCGTGACGCAGCACTCAAAGCTCATGATGAGCCGGCGATGGGTGATCTGACGGCGGCGCTCGACCTGCCGCATTGACTTTTCGCTGCAGTGCCGCAAAGTTCATGGGCCGGCTCGCGGTGTGGATTCTAGCCCTGCATGTTCAAGCGTATTTTGATTGCCAATCGCGGCGAAATCGCCTGCCGGATCATCAAATCCGCCCGCAAAATGGGTATCGAGTCGGTCGCCGTCTATTCGGAGGCCGACAAGGACGCCCTGCATGTCGAGATGGCCGATAAGGCCGTCCTGATCGGCCCGCCGGCCGCCGCGCAAAGCTATCTCGTGATCGAAAAAATCATCGCCGCGTGCAAGGAGACCGGCGCCGAGGCCGTGCATCCGGGCTATGGCTTCCTGTCCGAGCGAGAGGCTTTCCCCAAGGCGTTGGAAGCGGCCGGCATCGTCTTCATCGGGCCCAACCCAGGCGCAATCGCGGCCATGGGCGACAAGATCGAATCCAAGAAAAAGGCCGCCGCGGCCAAGGTGTCCACCGTGCCCGGGCATCTCGGCATCATCGCGGACGAGAAGGAGGCGGTGAAGATCGCCAACCAGATCGGTTATCCGGTGATGATCAAGGCGTCCGCCGGCGGCGGCGGCAAGGGCATGCGCATCGCCTGGTCGGAATCCGAAGTGGCGGAAGGGTTTGCGCGCTCGAAGTCCGAGGCCAAGTCGTCCTTCGGCGACGATCGCATGTTCATCGAGAAATTCATCGTCGATCCGCGCCACATCGAAATTCAACTGCTTGGCGACAAGCACGGTAACGTCATTTATCTCGGTGAGCGGGAATGTTCGATCCAGCGCCGCAATCAGAAAGTGATTGAGGAAGCGCCATCGCCGCTGCTCGACGAGGCGACGCGCAAGAAAATGGGCGAGCAGGCCGTCTCGCTCGCCAAGGCGGTCGGCTATGACAGCGCCGGCACGGTGGAATTCGTCGCCGGCCAGGACAAGAGCTTCTTCTTCCTGGAGATGAATACGCGCCTGCAGGTCGAGCATCCGGTCACGGAACTCATCACCGGCATCGATCTGGTCGAGCAGATGATCCTAAGTGCCGCCGGTGAAAAGCTGACGATCAAGCAAAGCGACGTGAAGCTCACCGGCTGGGCGGTGGAGAGCCGCGTCTATGCCGAAGACCCATACCGCAAATTCCTGCCCTCGATCGGGCGGCTGACGCGCTACCGCCCGCCGGCCGAGCGTACTGCCGGCGGCGTCACCGTGCGCAACGACACCGGCGTCTATGAAGGCGGCGAGATTCCGATCTACTACGATCCCATGATCGCCAAGCTTGTCACCCATGCGCCGACGCGGGCCGAGGCGATCGAGGCGCAGTCCAACGCGCTCGATTCCTTCGTGATCGACGGTATCCGCCACAATATTCCGTTCCTGTCGGCCTTGATGGCGCATCCGCGCTGGAAGGCCGGAAAACTCTCCACCAGTTTTATCGCCGAGGAATTCCCCGAAGGTTTTTCGCCCATCGCGCCCGACGGGGAGCGTGCCGAAGTGCTGGCCGCGGTGGCGGCTGCCATCGATCATGTGCTGGGCGAGCGCAAGCGCCGGATTTCCGGCCAGATGACCGGCCGCGTCGTCACCCGCGAGAGCGACCGCGCAGTCTGGCTTGGCACAGCCGAACACCGGCTAGAGGTGAAACGCGAGAACGGCACCATCGAAGTGCGCTTCCCGGATGACAGCAAGACCGGCCTGCGCCATTTGCATTCGGATTGGAAGCCGGGCGATCCGATTTGGGCCGGCACCATCAATTCGCATCCGGTCGCCGTACAGGTGCGCCCACTGCCGAACGGCTTTGCGCTATCCTATCGCGGCGTCGAGACCAAGGCCTTCGTCTATACCGAGCGCGAGGCCGGCTACGCGCGGCTGATGCCGGTGAAAAAAGCGGCCGATACCGGCAAGCAGGTGCTCTGCCCGATGCCTGGCCTGGTGGTTTCGATAGCGGTCAAGGAAGGCCAGGAGGTCAAGGCTGGCGACACGGTCGCGGTGATCGAGGCCATGAAAATGGAAAACGTGCTGCGCGCCGAGATCGACGGCACCGTCAAGAAAATCAATGCCAAGCAAGGCGACAGCCTGGCGGTGGACGCGGTGATCCTCGAATTCGCGTGAGCGCATGACGCTCTATTTCGCCTATGGCTCCAATATCCAGCGCGCGGCCATGAAGGCGCGTTGCCCAGGCGCATACGCGCTCGGCCCGGCGGTGCTGGCGGGCCATCGTTTTTTTATCGGCATCGACGGCTGGGGATCGGTCAAGCCAGCGCCCGGCGGCAAAGTCTATGGCGTGCTGTGGCGGCTCGCGCCGCGCGATGTCGCCGCCCTCCATGCTTATGAATTGCTGCACAAGGGGCTTTACGACGTGCGCACCGTTCCGGTGCGGCTTGGCCGGCGGCTGGTGACGGCGATGATCTACCAGTTGCGGCGGCGGACACCCGGCCGGCCAAAGCCCGGCTATGTCGAGATGATCGCGGCCGCCGCACGCGGCTGGCGGTTGCCCGAGCCCTACATTCGTTCCGTCGAACGGTGGTCGGTTTCCCGCTGGACCGGCGCGCGCCAAATCGATGTCGGAGACATCCTATGACCGGCGAGCCGACGGTCGTGCGCCATGTCATCTTGCGCGGCCGCGTGCAGGGCGTCGGCTACCGCGCCTTTGTCGAGCATCACGCGCTGCAACGCGGGCTCGCCGGCTGGGTGCGCAATCGCCGCGATGGTTCGGTCGAGGCGGTCTTCGCGGGTCCGGAGAAATCGGTGAAGGGAATGATCGAGGCCTGCCGTTTCGGCCCGCTGCCCGCCCATGTCGATACGCTCGATCAGCGCGAGGCGACTTCCGAAGAACTCAACGCGCGCGCACCCGGCGAATTGTTTTCGGTGCTCAAGACCGTTTGACCAAACAACGCCTCGAATTCCCGCCTTAGCGCTAAATCGACATCCGCCATCGTAACCGGCAGGCCGAGATCGGAAAGGCTGGTGACGCCGTAGCGTTGCTCACTCACGCCGCAGGGAACAATGCCGGAAAAATGCGTGAGGTCGGGGTCGATGTTGAGCGAGATGCCGTGCAGCGTTACCCAGCGCTGCACGCGGATGCCAATGGCGGCGATCTTGTCTTCGTAGTTTTGGCCTTTTTCCGGCCGGCGAACCCAGACCCCGATACGGTCCTCGCGCCGCTCGCCGCGCACGTTGAACGCGGCCAGGCTGCGGATGATCCATTCTTCGAGCGAGGCGACGAATTTGCGCACATCCGGCCCGCGCCGTTTTAAATCGAGCATCACATAGGCGACCCGCTGGCCCGGCCCGTGATAGGTCATCTGCCCGCCGCGGCCGGCCTCGAACACCGGAAAGCGGCGCTCAAGCAAGTCCTTGGCGTCGGCGCTGGTGCCGGCGGTGTAAAGCGGCGGGTGCTCGAGCAGCCAGACAAATTCCGGCTCACTTCCGTCGGCGATGGCCTGCGCCTGCGCCGCCATGACCGAAAGCGCCGCCTCATAGGCCACCGGCGCGTGGCTCACGCGCCATTCGGCCGCCGGCGAACCGGCAGGCGCGGGCATCCCAACCGACAGATTGCTGCGCGTATTAACCACCTATTCACCATACCATGGTGACCTGAAACCCGCCTGCGTTGACGCCAGGCGCCGAAGGGAAGCTAAGACCGTGAGCACATTCGACAAGGTGTCCGTAGATATCACCGTGGTGCTGGGAACGGCGTCCATGCCGATCCACCAGGTGCTGCGGCTTGGCCGCGGCGCCATTATCGAACTGGAAGCGACCGAGGACGACGCCGTCCATATCCTCGCCAACAACCTGCCGGTGGCCAAGGGAACCGTGGTGGTCAATGGCAACCGTATCGCGGTCGAGGTCGGCGATTTGCTGCCGCGCCCGCCCGATATGCGCTAAACGGGGCTTTAGGGCGGTCTTGGCGCGCCTTATTCATTTGCGCGCGTTCGGACGCAAAACCGGTACCCACTTTTGCTGAACGCGCGCCCTTGTCCCTCCGGACCCTATTTGTTACATGGTCCGCGCTCGATGGGACGTGGGGTTTTGCAAGGCTTTTCGTCCCTATTTTTAGCGGTCATGGCGGAATTGGTAGACGCACTGCCTTGAGGTGGCAGCGCCGCAAGGCGTGGAGGTTCGAGTCCTCTTGACCGCACCAGATACAAATCCAACTCATTGCGATCGTTGGCATTTTAGATTTTTTGCCCGCACCTTTGAGAACTGGAATCGCATTTAGCAAGAACCGTCATACCGATTGATGTCCGCTCCGCTCCAGAAGATGGGGTAATCGGCCGGCCCAGCTTGTGGATAGCTGAAGATTTTGGGTGCTGCGCTTCAGGCTGATGGTGGAAACGAGGTCTGTAGCAACAGCCTCAAGCATCAGAAGGAGAAGCGCAGC
>Ga0182030_10022651_pt1 | contig 11679 bp, 14 predicted proteins | sample 812S3MmetaG_FD_121299 | JGI IMG/M metagenome (GOLD analysis project Ga0182030, IMG submission 121299) | Permafrost microbial communities from Stordalen Mire, Sweden - 812S3M metaG (Illumina Assembly) | ecosystem: Environmental > Terrestrial > Soil > Wetlands > Permafrost | place: Sweden... | reverse complement strand
GTGCTGATGAAATCGCCGGTATGTAGAATCAAATCCGGTTGGAGTCCGCGCGCCGCATCCACTACCCGCAACAAGTCCCGGTGGCTCAGGAACGCACTGCGGTGCACATCGCTGATCTGTAAAATCCGGAAGCCTTCGAAATCCGCCGGCAGATTGGGAACGCGGAGGCTCACCTCACCGACGCCGAACTTCTCCCGCTCGATGAAAGAGCCATAGAGCAGCGCGCCAACTGGAACCGCGGCGGCTGCGTAGGCGGCGCCCAGGATCAGATCTCGCCGGCGCCGGTCCGGCGCGGTTGGAAGAGGGGCAAAACGCCCGGCGAAGAGTTCGCCGATCTTGACAACCACATACGCCGCGGTAGAGCAATAGAGCCACAGTTCGAGCGCGACGACGAACGCATCGGGCATTCGGATGCGGCCGCCGAATTGAGGCATCCCGAAGATTTCCATCAGGAAAGGGATGGCGACCAGAAACTGGAACAGCCGTCGAAACTTCGGCCATCGCTGAATCGCCCTCCGCGCCAGCAGCACCTGCACCAGCAGCAAGGGCCCGGAGTAGATCAGCTCACCCCGCAAGTGGAGAAGCGTTTTCACTTGTTTCTATTTTATCGGTCGCGAGTACGATCCGTGCATGACAACTGCCACGGCAGCGATGGCCGCGGTCTCGGCGCGCAGCACTGTTGGCCCGAGCGAGCATGCGATCCACCCCTTCTTGATGAGCATGGCCCGTTCGTCTCCCGTCCAGCCGCCCGCGGGGCCCACAAGCAGCGCAAGCGGACGTTCGTGAGTCCAATCATCCGGGACGGCCAGAGCCGGGATCTCCGGCAGTTCATCCAGCAGGATGCGCGGGGTAGCCGCATCAACCGCCCGCAGCGGAATCGGATCCGCGATCTCAGGCATCCGCGTCCGGCGCGATTGCTGGCTGGCTTCCCGGGCGATCTTTCGCCATCGCTCCACGCGCTTATGCGCCGCGAGGAACAGACCTTCCTCGCTGCGGGCGGACTCCACTGGGATGATGCGCGCAACGCCGAGTTCCGTGACTTTCTCCACCACCCATTCAAAGCGGTCGAACTTGAACAACGCCGCGTAGAGATGTACCGGGGCAGGTTGCGGTGAGGCTTCCAGCGGCTCGAGCACCGTAAATTCAACCCGCGTCTTGCGCGCTTCCGTCACCTCCGCCAGCCAGACTTGCGAGTTGTCGGAAATTTCGAACTGTTGCCCCTTCTCCACCCTCAATACGCGTGTCAGATGAGTGGCCTCATCCCCCTCCAGCAAAGCCACTCCCCGGCGAACCTGTTCCACGAAAAAGCGCCTGCGTGCCATCATCAGATGTTGCCATGATCGCGTTACTGCGTGGTGTGCTCATCGAGAAGTCGCCGAACCAGGCCGTGGTGGACGTGGGCGGCGTTGGGTATGACGTCACCATCCCCGTCTCCACCTTCTCTGCCCTGGCGGCGGCCGGAACGGAAGTGCGGCTGCGCATTCATACACATGTTCGCGAGGATGCCATCGCTCTGTTCGGATTCGCGAGCCCTGAGGAGAAGCAGGTCTTCGAGAAGCTGATTGGCGTCAGTGGAATCGGGCCGAAACTTGCGATCACCATCCTATCGGGCTTAGCCGCACCGGACCTGATTCGCGCTATCCGCAACAGCGAGGTCGAGCGACTCGTGCGCATCCCGGGAATCGGGAAGAAGACGGCCGAGCGCATGGTGCTGGAGTTGAAGGACAAGTTGGTGGCGCCGGCTGGCGCCGATGGAACCCAGCCCGAGCAGCCCACCCTCAACGAAGTGGACCGCGATGCGCTCTCGGCTCTTTTGAACCTCGGCTGCGCACGCCCTGCCGCCGAAGCTGCCGTTCGCAAAGCCCGCGCCGCCGCGGGGCCCGCGGAAGGCTTCGACGCGCTGTTCCGCCGCGCGCTCGAATTCGTTCGATAATAAGTACTCGCCATGGTCGAAAGCCGAATCATCTCCGCCGCGCCCATCCCCGAGGACGAACAGTTCGACGTCAGCCTCCGCCCGCGCCGTTTGAAAGACTTCACCGGGCAGACGAAGCTGAAGGAGAATCTCTCGATAGCCATCGAAGCCGCGCGCCACCGGGGCGAAGCGATGGACCACGTCCTCCTCTACGGGCCGCCAGGCTTGGGCAAAACCACTCTGGGCGCAATCATCGCCGAGGAGTTGGAAGTCCCTTTCCAGCAGACCTCCGGCCCGGTGCTGCAGAAGAAGCTCGACCTCTCCGGCATCCTGAGCACGCTGCAATTGAAACAGGTGTTTTTCATCGATGAGATTCACCGGCTCATGCCCGACGTAGAAGAGATGCTGTATTCGGCGCTTGAAGACTTCCACCTCGATATCCTCATCGGCACCGGGCCAGGTGCGCGCACACACTCCATTCCGCTGCCGCGTTTCACGGCCATAGGCGCTACCACGCGGCAGGGTTTGGTGAGCGCGCCCATGCGTGGGCGCTTCGGCCTCGTGTTGCGCCTGAATCCCTACGATGTGGCGGAGTTGACCACTATCGTGGAGCGTTCGGCGCGTCTGCTGGGCGTTGAGATCGACGATGCCGGATCCCAGGAAGTGGCCCGCCGCAGCCGGGGAACGCCGCGCATCGCAAACCGCCTGTTGCGGCGCGTCAGGGACTACGCCCAGGTACGCGCATCCGGCCGCATTACGAAACCGGTGGCCGAGACCGCGCTCGATCTGCTTGAAGTGGATCGCTTCGGCCTTGATGAAATCGATCAGAAGATCATGCGGACCATTCTTGAAAAATACCGCGGGGGCCCCGTGGGCCTCAACACGATTTCAGCCTCCATCGGCGAAGAAGCGGAGACCATCGAGGAAGTCTATGAGCCATACCTGATTCAGCTTGGCTTCATAAATCGCACCCCGCGCGGGCGAATGGGCACCGACCGCGCCTTCGATTACTTCGGCGTCGATCAGCACCGGCATCGCAATCCGCAGCCGGGCCTGTTTTGAAAACCGTCTATCTGGCGCTTGGCTCCAATCTGGGCGATCGCGAAGCGCATCTCCGCCGGGCCATGGAACAGCTCAAAAGCCCCGAGCTCCGAATCACGAAAGTCTCAGGCATTTATGAAACCGCGCCCCAGGGTTTTCTCGATCAAGGGTGGTTCCTGAACCTGGTGCTTGAGGCCACCACCGCGCTGTTCCCCTTGCAGTTGCTTCTCGGTTGCAAGCGCGTGGAACGCCTGTTGAAGCGGCAGCGAAGAGTCGCCAACGGCCCGCGCACCATCGACATCGACGTTCTCTTTTATGGGGACATCGTGATCCACTCGCGGGGTTTCGAGGTGCCGCACCCGCGCTATCACGAGCGCCGGTTCGTGCTGGAACCTCTCGCGGATCTTGCGCCCGCCTTGAGAGATCCCGTGACCAAACGCAGTGTCCGGGAAATGCTGGCCGGAGTGATGGATCAGAAAGTAACGCGCACGGCGATCGTCATTTCGCCTTGATGGCTTCCATCTTTCCGATGCGGATTGTATTGATGCTGTCTTCCCCGGTGTAGGCGGCTGTCACGTTGACGATGGAAAATGCCTTCAGCTTATCGAGGTCCAGCTTATGGTCCGGATCTTTCGGGCCATCCTCAGCAAGCTCAAACGCGGAAAACGCCAATTCCCGGTGGACGGCCTTGTTGCCGCCGGGCACCTCCAGATCGATGTGGTAGCGCGGGCCCTCGCCCTCATCCGACTTTTCCTGCAACGCGAGAATCAGATGGGCGACCTTGTCGGAGACGATGTCGAATGCAAGATGCGTGGCCCCTCTAAGATCCATCGCGGGCAGCATATGAGTCACAATCACGAAACGGTCGCTCATCTGGTTGCAATCGATGCGAATCGTATTGCCCTTCATGACGGAACCACTCGAATCCAGCTTCAGGCTCGCCCCGCCCATAGAAAACCAATTGATCTGCGGCGCACGATAGTCGTCGATGAGAAACGCTGACTTGACCGCGTCCCATGAGGGCGCGTTGGGACTCACCTCGAAGTCGTCCATCCACAGCGTATGCGGACCGGAATGATCCGCCACCGCGATCGGCGCATGGGTGTCGAATCCCGTCGCCACAAACATCTGCGAGACATCCACGATAGCTATGGCTTTAATCTGATCGAGATCCAGTCTGCCGTCCGGGTCCTTCGGATCATTCGCGCCGGTCATCAGAACGAAGTCTTCCGGCGTCAGTTCCACGCGCTGCCACGTGTTCGCTTCCAGCCAGAAGTTAGCCGCATAGCGCCCGCCATTTTCCTCAATCAGCGCGACGGCGGCGACGGTTTCCGCATCCGACATCAGCCAGAGGTTCAAAGACTTCATTCCGGTAAGAGACCGGCGCGCAGGCAGCACGGCAATGGACGGCTTTGCGCCCGAAGCCTCGTAGCGAAACTCCAACGAGCCCTTCCCGTTCTTCACCAGCGAGGGGTCGTGCGTAATTTGAATCTTGCTCTCGCCGCCGATGGCGAGCCAGCCCATCTCATCCTGCTCAAAATCCTGTTTCAGAATGGGCGAAGCAGCGAAAGAAGCCATCGTCAGCAGCAGAAAAAGCGCGCAAGTTCGCATAGCAATGAGGCTAACGTAGTTGATCGGAGTAAAGTTCCGGAAAATGGAAGCTAAACCAGAACAGAAACACCCAAAACGCCACGGCGAAGCCGATCAGATACCAGTAGAGCCTCTTCCAGAGAACGCTCTTGACGATCGGGTCGACGAAACCTCTGCCTTCGCCAAAGTGAAATAACGAGGATATGCGGATAATCTTAATGGTCCCATGAAAGGCTCTCGCACACGGCGCGCCTGGCGCGACATTCTGGTTACAGCGGCGCTCTTCTCAACCGGCGGCGTGGCCATCAAGTCGATCCACATGGCAGGAATGCAGATTGCCTGCCTGCGCTCCGGCTTCGCGGCGCTGGCGCTGCTCTTGTTTCTGCCCAGCGCGCGGCGCGGATGGACGAAGTCCGTCTGGCTGCTCGCACTGGCCTATGCGGGGACGCTCGCCTGCTTCGTGATGGCCAACAAATTGACCACCAGCGCAAATGCGATTTTCCTCCAGAACACCACCCCGATTTACATCCTCGTGCTGGGCGCCGTCTTTCTGAGGGAATATCCAAGGCGCACGGATTTCCTGTTTCTCATGCCTGTGTCCGCGGGCCTGTTGATGTGCTTCTTTGCGGAACAGCGCGCAGTAGCGACCGCGCCGAATCCTCCGCTGGGCAATCTATTCGCTCTGGTATCCGGGCTGCTCTACGCGATCGTGATCACCGGATTCCGCTGGCAGGCGAGATCGGGTGGCCAGTCCGCCGGCGCGAAGACCGCGACCCTCGGAAATATTCTGGCTTGTCTACTGGCGCTGCCTTTCGCGCTCCCGCTGGCACCAGGCCGTCCGCTCGATTGGGCCATCCTCGCCTATCTCGGCATCTTTCAAATCGGCTTCGCGTACGTTCTGTTGACTCGCGCCATCGGAAACGTCTCCGCTTTTGAGGCATCGTTGCTGCTGTTGCTGGAGCCCACACTGAACCCCATCTGGACCTGGCTGGTCTATCGGGAGCGGCCCGGGAATCTGGCCATTGCGGGCGGCATTTTGATTCTGGTTTCAACCACCGTTTGGACCTGGTGGAACACCAGACGGCCTCTTTTGCCTGTAGAATAGTGCCATGAGCATAGACGAGCGGCTGGAAGCGCTCACGATGACTGCCGAACTGCGTCTGCATGAAACTCAGGAGCACACAAGGCAATTGATCGAGCACACGAAACAGCTCGAAAAAGATGGCGAGCATATCCGTGCGCTGGCTCGGATTGCGGAACTCCACCACGAGCGCCTGATGAGGCTGGAGCCATAGCCTCCCGCTTCATTTCGCAAGCACCGTCCAACCGGGAAGTTCGGGGTCGATAACCGTGTGGTATCCGGCAGTCAAATCCAACAGGGCCTTTGACGCCAGCCGCTCTCCCGGTGGAACCGCCACAAGGTCAAAATGCTGGGGCAAGCCGGATTGAAGCTGCTCTCTGGTGAGCCCATAGCCCACCGCTTCCCGGTCGTATACAGCCGGGTCCAGATGATAAAGCCGGTGATCGTCCAGCAGGCCCGCCACGGGATTCCACGGGAAGCACGCTCGGCCCGGATGCTTACGGTCATAGGCCATTGCCTGCTGCAGCGGACTATTGCGCAGGCTCCGAACGCCGGGCCCTAACGTCAGAACTAGGCCGGGCGCCAGACCGACCAGAATCCCCATCGCCAGGAAGATCCTCGCATTCAAGCGCAATGCCGCGTTTTCATCCTCCAGGTGAGACTGTATACCCAGCGCCGCGGAAGCGAAGAAAAAGTACAGCACCACTCCGAAGTGATTGATACCCGAGCCGATGGTTACCATCGCTTTGATCGAAACCGGGAGCATCAGAACTCCGCACAAAGCGAACAACAGCCAGCGATTCGCGAGAGCGAATTGCCTGAAACCCGCGCGCCATGTGTAAACGGAAATGAAGAGCAGCGGCAGCACGGCGGGAAGCGCATCAAGCCTGGTAGATCGATAGGATTCGAGCAGCACGGGCAGCGCCCCGTCCTTCAGGGGCCGTGCGGAAGCCAGCGTCCAAATATTGAACAGGACGTCATGTGCCGGCCAAATCGTCAACATCGCCCCCAGCAGTACGGCTCCGCCCACTGCCGCCGCGACCAGGAAATGCGCCATCGCTCGCCATCCGACCCCGACGAGCAGGTATGCGGCTACCGCGACCACGACCGGCGCCATTGTCTGCTTGCACGCCAGAGACATCGCGCAGGCGAAACCCGCCATCCAGAAATGCGACCTCTTCAAGTCGTCCGGCCGCAGGAGAACTCCGCACGCGATCGTCGCCAGACCCACGGCGGGGGCATCCGCGTGAATGAAGAACAGCACGTGATAGGTGGCGGGACTCTGAATGATCAGGAATGCGGCGAACAGCCAGCAGAGCATTGGATACCGGGGCGGACCGGCACGAAACAGAACCCACGCCAAGGGAACCAATACGGCCACGACCGCGAGGAGCGAACCGGCGAGAATCGCTTCAGTCGGATCGCCGATCATCGCCGCGGGGATATAAAAGACGTGACTCAGCGGCGTATGCAAGGTGCCGATGACGGGGCCTAACGCGTCCCGGCCAGGATAGATCGGCAGCCCGCGCAGCAACGCCATCGAGCGGCAGAGACGGATTTCGTTCCAGCTCAGGAAAGGCGCACGAAGCACGCCGCCGGCTATTTCGACAACCAGGAGGATCGCAAGGAACGGCAGCACCGCGAAACGAAGGATCATCGGTGGCGTGGGGCTTCCAGGCGGATGCGTCCCAATTGCACCAGGTAATCGAACGTGTGCCGCCACCTCACGTTACTCTGTCCGCTGCGCCGGCTCTGCATCTCATACCCGCATTCCGCAACGCGCTCCACTGATCCACGTCCCAGAATTTCAATCAGTGTCTTGAACCCCGCGGGCCGCAGTTCGATTCCCTCAATGGATTGCCTGCGGAACAGATAGAAGCCGCTCAGCGGATCGGTCACCCGGCCGAATACTTCCGGGATCATGAGCGCCCCCAGACGCCGAGCGCACACCGAAAGCACCCGGCGGTGTGGCGGGAACGTGCCAACGGATCCACCTTCGGCATACCGCGTCGCCACCACCAGGTCGGCCGATTCCATCCTTCGCATCATCTCCGGGAAAGCGGACGGCGGATGCTGGAAATCGGCGTTGATGGTTCCCAGAACTTCACCGCGCCCCACCTGCCACCCGCGGATCACCGCGGTCGACAAACCCTTTTCCGCCCTCCGCCGCAGCACGCGTAGCTGCGGGTAATCCTTCGCTACCTGTGCGGCAACTTCCCACGTACCGTCGGGGCTGTCGTCGTCCACTACAATCACCTCGTACCGGCAGCCGAGCAGCGGGTCCAGCGTCTCACGCAGAGTCGCGAGGAACGGCCGGATATTCGCCGACTCGTTGAATGTGGGAACGACGAGCGAGAGCAACACCGCATCCGAGCCTCTCCACACCGGGAGCAGGAGCGGGCCAGTGGGTGCGGCTGGGAACTGCGCGTCACTCATGATAGTTAGCGTACAGCTTACCCCAAAGGCTGGACCAGGGGACGAACAAGGCATACCCGACAAGATGCGGAAGGAAGTAAATTCCCATCAGAACGGAAATACCGGCTTGCAGCATAAGCAAAGCGATCACCACCGGAACTCGCACAACTCGAAAGAAAATGGCTGGTAATGCGGAGAGTTCGACGACGATGGTCACGGCGGCCGCGATGGAACAAAGCGCATCCGAAGAGGCAATCCAACTGGCCCAGCGGGTGGGAGGCGCTTGGATGAACAAGTTGGCGAGTAACAGGTCGCGCATGTTCCCCGGATCCATCCACGCCAGGCCGGATTGCCGTATTTTCGATAAACCCGCGGCGAAAAAGACGAGCAGGAAAAGCGTTTGGGCGATCTTGATCGGCCAGCGAAAGCCTCCCGAAGGCGCCGGCGCGGCAGGGCGGGGCTTCCAGAACAGCCGGTCGATTGCGAGGGCTTCGTCGCAACGGGAAACGGCCAGGATCACGAGAACCAAAACCACGAACCCGTCGAGGTGATGAATTTTCCCGAAGCAGTTGGGGAGACCGAGAACAAAGAAGCCCAGCATCGCGGCGGTGAGCAGACTGGCGCGAGTGGCCAACCCAACCGCCGCCGTGAGGAGAGAAACTTTCCACAGGATCTGCAGCAGGCCAAGAAACGCGGCTTTCTGAGGCGGCCCGGCAAGCAGACGAAACAGGGAGATCGGCATCCAGAACACGTGCGAAACACTGGCCCACGGGCGGATGTCGAGATCGAAGTAGATCAGAAAACACAGTGCACAGCAGACGATGCGCGCCGACGCCAGGTTTTCCGGGCGACTGGGTGCGAACCAGTAACGCTTCCAGGCTCCGGCGACTCGCTTAGTGTTCAAAGCTCGACACCTCGAGAACCAACACCTTTTGCTCCGGCGGCTCGTCCCCCTTGACGTCGGGCCGGAGCGTCCAACTGGCGGAGTACAGTCGCAGGGTGCGAATCTTAGCCGGTGTAGTCCGATTGTGCAGATGGAGCAAATTCAGCAAGGCGGCGGGCAGTTCCGAGCTCGGGATGCGCGCCAGTGCATCAGTGACACGCGCGCCGTCGAAAGGCGGAAAGCTTGCATCCCCTCTCATGGGAAATTCGCCCCGATCGTTGACTCCATAAAGCCGCAACAATGTGAAATGCTTCGGGTAAAGAAGCGAATACATCGGATAGCAGCCGAAGGGCCAGTGCTCAAGGCCGGAGGCGATATCGAAGCAGGAGACGGCCAGCAGCAGTGCTATAAGGATCGACGGAAAGCGGAACAAGATTAAAACTCTACCGCACTCACTGATTCAGGCTTGTTGAGCCCGTTTCTGCCATCAATGCTATCCTGAAGGCTGCGCGGAAAGCTCGCCTGGAGCGTCATCTCGTTGGGTCAAACACCTTGAAAGTCGGCTTTGTAAGTTTGGGCTGTCCGAAAAACCTCGTGGACAGCGAGGTCATGATGGGTCAGCTCGCCGCGCGCGGGCATGAACTCACGCCACACGCCGCGGACGCCGATGTCCTCGTTGTCAACACGTGCAGTTTCATCGATCCCGCTAAAGAGGAATCCATCAACACCATCCTCGAAATGGCGCAATACAAGACACTCGGGCGCGCCAAACGATTGGTGGTGGCGGGCTGCTTAGTGGAACGCTACCGTGGCGACATCCGTAAAGACATGCCCGAGGTGGATGCCTTGATCGGCACCAACGAAATCGACAAAATAGTAGCCGTTTGCGAAGGCGCTCAGCACGAAGTGGGAACCGTCGAACCCTACCTCTACCATGACCTCACGCCGCGCATCTTCTCGACGCCGCGCCATTTCGCCTACATCAAAATCGCCGAGGGCTGCGATCACCCCTGTAGCTTCTGCGTCATTCCTCAGTATCGCGGCAAATTCCGCAGCCGGCGCTTTGAATCCGTCGTCGCGGAGGCCACGCGATTGTTCGGCCAGGGCGTCCGCGAGATCAATCTGATCGGGCAGGACACTACCTTCTACGGCGAAGACTTCGGCCTCAAAGACGGACTGGCGAACCTGCTGGGCCGCCTCGCGCAAATCGAGACGCCGCAACAGAAGTGGGTCCGGTTCCTCTACGCCTACCCCAACCGGGTCACCCAAAAGCTGCTCGATACCATCGCCGAGCACGCGTCCCTAGTCAAGTACATCGATATGCCGCTGCAGCACGCCAGCGCCGGCGTACTGAAGCGCATGAAACGCGGCGCTAACGGCGACATCTTCCTCAAACTGCTGGAGCGCATCCGCAAGACGATTCCCGGCGTCACTATCCGCACCAGTTTCATCGCTGGCTTTCCCGGAGAGACGCGCCAGGAGTTTGAAGAGCTCTGCGATTTCGTGAAGGCCGCGCAGTTCGATCGCATGGGTGTATTCTCCTATTCAGATGAAGACACCAGCAAGAGCTTTGAACTCGACGGGAAGGTAGACGGGCGGACGATTCACAACCGGAAACGCACCCTGATGGCGATTCAACGCAAAATCTCGAGTGCGCAATCGCCTGCTAATCGGCCGCGAAATGCCCATCCTGGTGGAAGGCGTTTCCGAGGAAACCGATCTGCTGTGGCAGGGCCGCATGCCGTCACAGGCGCCGGAAATAGACGGCGTTACTTTGATCAACGATTTCGAGGGCGATGAGCCGCGCGCGGGACAGATCCGCACATTGCGCATCACCGAAGCGCTGGATTATGACGTGGTTGGTACGCTTCTCCCCTCAATCGCTACAGAGTTGGCTCTTCCCTTTCCACCGCCTGCGTCGCTAATTCACATCCAACCCATGCTGCAGCCAGCGGCTTCATTTGTGCAGCCGGAGATGCCCGTCCGATGACCATTCCCTGTCCCATTTGCCGCAAGCCGGTGGCGCGCACCGACGCCGAATTTCCGTTTTGCAGTGACCGCTGCCGCACCATCGATCTGGGCAATTGGGCTTCTGAGAAATACGTGATCTCGTCGCCCGACCACAATTCATCCGAGCAACATGACGAGGACTAGAACGGCCCGGATATTGTCCACATGGTTCGGATGTGGGCTCGCCCCCTGGGCGCCCGGCACTTTCGGATCCATCGGCGCCCTTGTCCCCGCTCTGGCTGTCAAGTCGATCGTGCCTTTGAACGGAATTGAAATCGGGCTTTGTGGAGTTCTGCTTTTTGCGCCCGCGGTTTGGGCAGCCGATGTCACGGCAGCGGATTTAGGCGCTAAAGATCCTGGCCTCATCGTGGTCGACGAAGTCGTCGGCCAGTGGATCACCATGGCTGGGGCCACACATCTCAACTGGCGCGGTTGGCTGTTCGGTTTTGTGCTGTTCCGCGCGTTCGACATCACCAAGCCTTTTCCGATCCGAAAACTCGAAAGCCTGCCCGGCGGCTGGGGCATTGTTTCCGACGATGCGCTGGCCGGCGTCTATGGCGCGGTTGTCTTATTTCTGCTAGGGTGGTTCAATTTTTACTAATGGGTATTCGCAAAAGCACGAACGGCAACAAGCCGGAAATCTCTCAAATCACGCCGGCTGCCGCCATCACCGGCGGCGAGCTCCAGATTCGCGGGAAGAGCTTCTCGCTCGGCATGCGCCCCCGCGTCACCATTGGGGATGTGAGT
>Ga0182030_10022650_pt1 | contig 11679 bp, 9 predicted proteins | sample 812S3MmetaG_FD_121299 | JGI IMG/M metagenome (GOLD analysis project Ga0182030, IMG submission 121299) | Permafrost microbial communities from Stordalen Mire, Sweden - 812S3M metaG (Illumina Assembly) | ecosystem: Environmental > Terrestrial > Soil > Wetlands > Permafrost | place: Sweden... | reverse complement strand
TTGCCGTGCGTGAACCAAGCCGGCGTAGCGCCGATGCGCGCGCGCCAACGCCCGGCGCAACCCGTCCTCGTCGTCGGGACAAAGGATGAGATGGACGTGATTGGGCATCAGACACCACGCCCACACTGCGACCCGCGCCTCCGTCGCCGCCCCGGCGAGAAGATCGCGATAGCAGGCGTAGTCCTCGTCTGAAAAGAACACCCTCCGCCCGCCGTTGCCGCGCTGGGTGACGTGGTAGGGCAGGCCGGGCACGACGAGGCGAGCGAGACGGGCCATCCCTTCCCGCTACCAGATCGCTCGAGCCGCGGCAATAGAATGCACTGTCACCGTAATGCCTGTCACCGTAATGCCCGTAATGCCGTAATGCACGTAATGCCGGCCGTAATGCCAATGCGGCCGCCAGCCAGAGATCTGTGAATGTCGTAGCAGGCGTGGGGAGGGGCGAAGCGCGACCTCGCCGGCGCGCTTCAATGACTGATCATCCACGGCCGAGCGGTCGGGAAGCTCTTCGCGCCGTTCGCGGTCTTGGCGACGAGGCGCTTGGACAGCCCGGAGCAGCACTTGCAACCGGGCCGGTGCGTGGCCCTGTGCTGGTCGAGCGTTCTGGGTGCGTGCGCGCTACGCTCATTGATCGCGCGCGCCTTGCGCGTCTCGGCCGGCATGGAGGCGAAATGTGGCGCAGTCAGCATCACGCGCGGCGCCCGGCGCGTGCAGACGGGGCAATCCTGCGGGTCGGCGCACTCGGACATCGACCGCATCTGGGTGAAAGGCCCGCACGCCGCGCATTCGTATTCGTAGACCGGCATCGATCACTGGCTCCCCGTCGTTGCATCGAAAGGCGCGGCGGCGAGGCCGCCGCGCGCGCGTTTTCACACGTCTGGCGAGGTCGGCATGTCGACGCCGCCGGCGATGAACTTCGTTGGCCCCGCCGCGTTGGGCATGATGTCGAAGTCGAAGATCTCGGTCGGCAGGTAGAGCGTCGCGCAGGCATTAGGGATGTCGACGACGCCGCTGATGTGTCCCTGGACCGGCGCGACGCCGAGGATCGAATAGGCCTGCGCGCCGGAATAGCCGAATTTCTTGAGGTACTCGATCGCGTTGAGACAGGCCTGACGGTAAGCGACATGGACGTCGAGATAATGCTGGGCCCCGCTCTCGTCGACCGAAATGCCTTCGAAGATCAGGTAGTCCTTGTAGTTCGGGGTGATCGGCGAAGGTCGGAAGATAGGGTTCCGGATCCCATATTTGGCGACGCCGTCTTTGATCACGCCGACCTTGATGTGCAACCAGCCCGCCATCTCAATCGCGCCGCAGAAGGTGATCTCGCCGTCGCCCTGGCTGAAGTGCAGGTCGCCCATCGAGAGGCCGGCGCCTTTGACGTAGACCGGAAAATAGATCTTCGATCCCCGCGACAGGTCCTTGATGTCGCAGTTGCCGCCGTGCTCGCGCGGCGGAACGGTTCGCGCGCCCTCGGCCGCCACTTTCGCCTTCGCCTCGCCCCTGGCGCGACCGGTGTGCGCCGTCTTGGCGAACGGCGCGTTGGCGAGCGGCGGCGCCCGGGTTGGGTCTGTCTTGATGAAGTCGACCTCACGCTTGTTCCAGGTCTCCAGTAGCTTCTGGTCGGGCAGGCAGCCGATCAGGCCGGGATGAATCAGGCCAGCAAACTGAACGCCCGGCACGTGGCGGGAGTGGGTGTAAAGGCCGGAGATGTCCCAGATCGACTTCTGCGCCAGCGGAAAATGCTCGGTCAGAAATCCGCCGCCGTTCTTTTTTGAAAAGAAGCCGTTGAAGCCCCAGAGGCTCTCCTTCTTCGGGCCGATGTCGAGCAGATCGACGACCAGCAAGTCGCCTGGCTCCGCTCCCTCCACCTCGATCGGGCCGCTCAGGAAATGCACGGTGGTCAGATCGATGTCGCGCACGTCATCTGCGGAATCGTCGTTCTTGATGAAGCCGCCGGTCCAGTCATAGGTCTCGATGATGAAATCGTCGCCGGGTTTGACCTTCGCCACCATCGGCACGTCGGGGTGCCAACGATTGTGGACCATGTCGTTGTCATAGGCCGACCGCGTCAGGTCGACTTTGATCAGCGTGTCAGGCATCAAGCGCTCCTCTGGATGAGATCGTCGGTTCAAATCGACAGGTATTTCGCGACTTCGGTTTCGTTGATTCCGGCACGCGGGTCGTCGCGAACGATCTCGCCATTCTCGATCACCAGCACGCGATCGGCGACATCGAGCGCGAAGCTCAGCACCTGCTCCGAGACGACGATGGAGAGCCGGCGCTCGTCGCGGATGCGTTTGAGTGTGCGCGCCATCTCGCGAATGATCGACGGCTGTATGCCTTCGGTTGGCTCGTCGAGCAGCAGCACCTTGGGGCCGGTGGCGAGCGCCCTGGCGACGGCGAGCTGCTGCTGCTGCCCCCCCGACAGATTGCCGCCGCGGCGCGCCTTCATCTCGAGCAGCACCGGGAACAACTCGTAGATGTCGCGCGGAACCGCCTTGCCGCCCGACGCGACCAGCCCGGTCTCGATGTTCTCCTCGACCGTCATGGCGGAGAAGATCATGCGGCCCTGGGGCACATAGGCGAGGCCCTGCGCCACCCGCTCGTAGCTGCGCAGTCCCGTGACCTCGACGCCGTTCATGCTGACCGAACCGCTCTTGGTCGGCACGATGCCCATCAACGCCTTCATCAGCGTGGTCTTGCCCATGCCGTTGCGCCCCATAATGGCGACGATCTCGCCCGGAGACACCGCGACGTTGAGGCCGTGCAGCACCTCGCTCTGGCCGTAGGCCACATGCAGATTCGAAATTGCGAGCATCGCGACCTCCCTCAATGGCCGAGATAGACTTCGATGACCTTCGGGTTGGTCTTGACCGCATTCATCGACCCTTCCGCCAGCACCTGGCCCTGGTGCAGGACCGTCACCTTGTGGGCGATGTCCTCGACGAACTTCATGTCGTGCTCGATCACCAGCACCGAACGGCCCTTGATGATGCGGTTGAGCAGCTCGGCGGTCTTGACCCGCTCGCTGACGCTCATGCCCGCCACCGGCTCGTCGAGCATCAGCAGATCAGGATCCTGGATCAGCAGCATGCCGATCTCGAGCCATTGCTTCTGGCCGTGGCTAAGCAGGTCGGCGGTCATCGCCAGTCGATCAGCGAGAAACACCATCTCCGCGACCTCCTCGACCCGCTCGCGCACCGCCTTGTCGCGATTGAAGGTTAAGGCGCCGAACACCGAGCGGCCGCGTGGATAAGAGATCTCCAGGTTCTCGAACACCGTCAGGTCGTCATAGATCGACGGCGTCTGGAACTTGCGGCCGATGCCGGCCTGGACGATCTGATTCTCCTTGAGCTTGGTCAGCTCCTTGCCGCGGAACTGGATCGACCCCGAGCTCGCCTTGGTCTTACCGCAGATGAGATCGAGCACGGTAGTCTTGCCCGCGCCGTTTGGGCCGATGATTACCCGGATCTCGTCCTCGTCGACGTAGAAGGACAGGTTATTGACCGCCTTGAAGCCGTCGAAGGAAACCGTGAGCCCCTCGACCGAGAGCAGAAAGTCCTTTTGCAGATGACCGATTTGCATGGCGCTTCCTCACTCGGCCGGAGTCTTGTCGGCGATCGCTTCCCAGGGTTTGCCGGGCTTGCCTGATCCCGACAGGCGGGGCTGAACGTGGTCGCGCCAGATCCCCGCTAGACCGTTGGGGAAGGCGAGCACGACGGCGATGAACAGGGCGCCCAGGCCTAGCAGCCACAATTGCGGAAACGACTCGGAAAAGCTCGTCTTGGCGGCGTTGACCAGCAGCGTGCCGTAGACCGCGCCGAGGATCGACAGCCGACCGCCGACGGCGGTGTAGATCACCATCTCTATCGATGGCACGATGCCGACGAAGGAGGGCGACATGAAGCCGACCTCGAGCGTGAACAGCGCGCCTCCAACCGCGGCGAAGACGGCGGCGGCGCAGAAGGCGAAAGTCTTGAAGTTTGCGACGCTGTAGCCGGAGAAGCGCACGCGGTCCTCCTTGTCGCGCATGGCGACGAGGATGCGGCCGAGCTTCGAGCGGCGGATGAACTGGGCGGCGAATATGCAGGCGAAGAGGCAGGCGACTTCGACGAAGTAAAGCACGAACTTGGCATGATCGGTGCGGATGTCCCAACCCTTGAGCGTGCGCAGGTCGGTGATGCCGTTGATGCCGCCGGTATAGCCCTGCTGGCCGACGATCAGGATCGTCAGGATCGCCGCGATCGCCTGGGTGATGATGGCGAAATAGACACCGCCGACGCGCCGCTTGAACATCGCCGCGCCGACGATCAGCGCGAAGATCGCCGGAACGACCAGGATCGCGACGATCGTAAAGGTGAGCGAGTGGAACGGCTGCCACAAGAATGGCAGCGCGGTGATCTGATTCCAGTCCATGAAGTCTGGGATGCCCGGCGTCGACTGGATCTTGGTGTTGGCGGCGCTCGACGCCTCGAGCTTGAGGAACATCGCCATGCAGTAGCCGCCGAGGCCGAAAAACACGCCCTGGCCGAGGCTGAGAACCCCGCCGCAGCCCCAGCACAGCACCAGACCGATCGCGACGAATGAATAGGTGAGATATTTGGCGACAAGATTGAGGCGGAAGACGTCGAGGGTCAGCGGCAGGATCGCCAACAGAAGCAACGCCAGCACGGCGATCCCCAGCAGTTCCGACCGGTTGGCGAAGCGCGGATTGTCGAACATGGGCGGCCTCGTTTTCGTTGCTCGTTTCACTTGCGGACTTTGAGCGAGAACAGGCCCTGCGGGCGCAACATGAGAATGCCGACGATCGCCAGCAGCGTGAGCACCTTGGCCATCGAGCCGGAGAGAAAAAACTCCAGCGTCGACTGCGCTTGCGAGATGGTGAAGGCCGAGGCGATGGTGCCGACCAGGCTGGCGGCGCCGCCGAAGACGACGACCAGGAAGGTGTCGACGATGTAGAGCTGACCCGACGTAGGCCCGGTCGAGCCGATCATGGTGAAGGCGCTGCCGGCGATTCCAGCGACGCCGCAGCCGAGCGCGAAGGTGTAGCGGTCGACCCGCTCGGTGTTGATGCCGACGGCGCCGGCCATCACCCGGTTTTGCACGACGGCGCGAACCTGGCGGCCCCAGCGCGACCAATAGAGAACATAGGCGACCGCGCAGGTGATCAGGATCGTCAGGCACATGACGAAGACGCCGTTGATCGGGATCTGGATCGCATCGGTGACCTGGAATGACCCCAACATCCATTGCGGCAGATCGACGCCGACTTCCCGGGCGCCGAATATCGACCGGTAGCATTGCTGCAGGATCAGGCTGAGGCCCCATGTCGCCAGCAGCGTGTCGAGCGGCCGCTTGTAAAGGTGGCGGATCAGCCCCCATTCGACCAGCATCCCGAGCGCGCCGGAGGCGAGGAAAGCGAGGATCATCGCGACGAAGAAATAGCCACTGAACAGCGCCGGCAGATAGGCCTGGAAGAAGTTCGAGGTCATCCACGTCACGTAGGCGCCGAGGATCATGAACTCGCCGTGAGCCATGTTGATCACGCCCATCTGGCCGAAAATGATCGCCAGCCCGAGCGCCATCAGAAGGAAAACGGAAAACAGGATCAGGCCGGCGAAGCCCTGCATCGCGAAGATCGCGGCGAGGTCGCCAAGCGAATAGTCGCCGAACATTCGAACCTCCGATGAGTATGGGGACTCGGCATCGCGACCGAGGCCGCGACGCCGAGATGCGTCTGCCGCGACGGGGCTCGCGGTCGACGACGCCGTCGCCACGAACGGATCGGTGCGCGGCTTACTGGTAGCCCTTGGGGAACGGGTTCGGCTCGATGAGGTCGGGCGTCTCGAAGACGACGTCGTACTGGCCATCGACGCGCGCACGTCCGACGCGAGTGCGCGACCAGAGATGGTGGTTCTCGTGAATGCGCACGTAGCCTTCCGGCGCGCCCTTGAACTCGATGCCGGGCGACGCCGCCGCGATCTTGTCGATGTCGAACGAACCGGCCTTCTCCGCCGTGAGTTTCCACAAGTTGGGGCCGAGATAAGCCGCCTGGGTCACGTCGCCGATCACGGTCTTCTCGCCCCACATCTTCTTGAACGCGGGGACGAACGCCTTATTGTTGGGGTTGTCGAGCGACTGGAAGTACTTCATGCAGGCGTAGGCGCCGGCGATATTCTCGCCGCCGATGCCGTCGATTTCGCCCTCGGTGACCGAGATCGTCAGCAGGAGCTGCTTCGACAGGTCGACACCCGCCGCCTTGAGCTGCTTGTAGAAGGCGACATTCGAGCCGCCGACGATGATCGCGTAGATCACGTCGGGTTTCTTCAGCTTGATCTTGTTGATAACCGAGTTGAACTGCGTGTCGCCGAGCGGGAAATATTCCTCGCCGACGACTTTGCAATCCTTCAAGTGTTCTTCGATATGCTTGCGCGCGATCTTGTTGGAGGTGCGCGGCCAGATATAGTCCGACCCGAGCAGATAGAACGACTTCGCGTTCTTGGTCGAATTGACCCAATTGAGCCCGGCGAGGATTTGCTGCGTCGCCTCCTGGCCGGTGTAGATGACGTTCTTGGACTGTTCCAAGCCCTCGTAGAACGTCGGGTAATAGAGCATGCCGTTGTACTGTTCGAAGACCGGCAGCACCGCCTTGCGCGAGGCCGAGGTCCAGCAGCCGAACACGGCGGCGCACTTGTTCTCGACCAACAGTTTCTTCGCCTTCTCGGCGAAGGTCGGCCAGTCGCTGGCGCCGTCTTCCTGAATGAACTTGATCTGCCGACCGAGCACGCCGCCCGCCGCGTTGATCTGGGAGATCGCCAGCTTCTCCGCCTCCACTGATCCGGTTTCACTGATCGCCATGGTGCCGGTGATGGAATGCAGGATGCCGACGGTAACGTCGGTGTCGGTCACAGCGAGGCCGGTGGTGTTGACCTGGGAGGTCGGCGGGACGTCGGCGAAGGCGGAGCGCGTGAACATGCCCATCGCAGGCAGCGCGGGCAACCCCGCCAATCCCATCAGCAGCTTCCGGCGAAGCGGCGATGGCAGGTCGCGGTCGGTTTCGTCCGTCATTGTCAACTCGTCTGGTTAGCGCGGGCCGGGAATGGCCTGCTGAAGCTGGCGCGATTTGTGCACCGCATCGATACGCAGGATCGCGTATGTTGCATCGCAAAATCGCGACGTAGGTTCGCCTGCGGTTGAACCGGACGGGATGGTCGTCAACTGGAGGGGCCTGTGGTCGGACGACAGCGGATTGACCGCGTCAGACGCCAATATAATCAGTGGGTCGCCAACCAAACGCTTGAAGACTACGCGCTCCGCTTCACCGCCAAGAGCGCGCGCCGGTGGTCGGCGGCACGGGTCGCTAACACCGCCCTCGGCGCCATCTCGTTCCTGGCGCTGGAGGCGATCGGCGGCGCCGTGACCCTGAACTACGGCATGGTCAACGCGACCGCCGCGATCCTGGTGGTCGGCGTCATCATCTTCGCCTGCGGCCTGCCAATCGCCTATTACGCCGCCCGCTATGGGGTTGACATCGATCTGCTGACACGCGGCGCGGGCTTCGGCTACATCGGCTCGACGATCACCTCGCTGATCTACGCTTCTTTCACGTTCATATTCTTCGCCATCGAGGCGGTGATCCTGTCGGAGGCTTTCCAGCTTTGTTTCGGGCTACCGCTGCCGATCGGCTATCTGGTCAGTGCGGTCGTCATCGTCCCGCTTGTGACCTTCGGCATCACCCTGATCAGCCGGTTTCAGCTGTGGACCCAGCCGCTGTGGATCACCCTCCAAGTCTTCCCCTTCGCCGTCATCGCGTTCAAGGACAGCTCCGCCCTGTCGCAGTGGGCGCATTTCTCCGGCGCGCGCGGCGACCCTTCGGGATCGCTCGACCTGATGATGTTCGGCAGCGCCGCCGCCGTCGTCTTCGCGCTGGTGGCCCAGATCGGCGAGCAGGTCGACTTCCTGCGCTTCCTGCCGCGCGACCGGCGAGCGTCGAAGCGCGCGTGGTGGCTGGCCCTGCTGGGCGCCGGTCCCGGCTGGATCGTGATCGGCGCGCTCAAACTGCTCGCCGGATCGTTTCTCGCCACTTTCGCGCTCAGTCACGGCGTGACGAGAGAATTCGCCGGCGGGCCCGCGCACATGTATCTCGCCGTATTTCGCAGCGCGGTCGCGCAGCCGACCGTCGCACTGGCGTTGACCGGTGCTTTCGTCATCGTCTCGCAATTGAAGATCAACGTGATGAACGCCTACGCCGGGTCGATCGCCTGGTCGAACTTCTTCTCGCGCTTGACCCACAGCCATCCCGGTCGGGTCGTCTGGCTGATCTTCAACGTCATGGTCGCCCTGCTGCTGATGGAGATCGGCGTTTTCAGAGCGCTGGAGCAGACGCTGGCGCTCTATTCCAACGTCGCGATCGCCTGGGTCGGCGCGCTCGTCGCCGATCTCGTCGTCAACAAGCCGCTCGGCCTGCGCCCCGAGACGATCGAATTCAAGCGCGCTCATCTCTACGACGTCAATCCGGTCGGCGTCGGCGCCATGGCGTGCGCCACCATCGTCTCGGTCGCCGCCTATTACGACGCGTTCGGTTCGGTCGCTCAGGCGCTCGCGCCGTTCATCGCGCTCCTCGTCGCGCTGATCGCGGCGCCGGTCATCGCCTACGCAACCGACGGCAAGTACTACATTGCCCGCCGACCCAAGCGCGCCTGGCGGACGATCGACTCGATCCAGTGCTGCATCTGCGAGCATTCGTTCGAGGCTGAGGACATGGCTTCCTGCCCGGCCTACGCCGGTCCGATCTGTTCGCTCTGCTGCTCCCTCGACGCGCGTTGCCACGATATGTGCAAACCGCATGCGCAACTACGGGCGCAGTTCTCCTACGCGCTCGGCGCCTACATGCCCGACTCTCTCTACCGGTGGCTGGGATCGGCGCTCGGCCGCTATGTCGTCGTCTTCGCGGCAACCTGCCTGCTGTTCGGAATGACGCTCGGCCTGATCTACTTCGTCACCGCGACCGGCGACGCCGAACAGAACGCGAGGCTCCTCGATGCGCTATGGCGCGTTTTCTTCGCCGTCGTCCTCATCATCTGCATCGTCGCTTGGTTGTTCGTCCTCGCCCAACAGAGCCGCGGCGCCGCCGAAGCCGAGTCGCAGCGACAGACGACGCTGCTGATGAAGGAGATCGCCGCCCACAAGCGCACCGACGCCGCCCTACAACGCGCCAAGGAGGTCGCCGAAGCGGCGAATCTCGCCAAGAGCCGCTATGTCGTCGGCCTCAGCCACGAGCTCCGCTCGCCGCTCAACGCTATCAGCGGCTACGCCCAGCTGATGGAGCAGGATCGGTCGCTGCAGGACGGGGCGCGCGAGCAGATCAAGGTGATCCATCGCAGCGCCAACCACCTCTCCGGATTGATCGACGGCATTCTCGACATCTCGAAGATCGAGGCCGGTCGCATCCATCTATCACGCGACGAGCTGCGTCTGGCTGAGTTTCTCGACCAGCTCGTAGGGATGTTCCGCATCCAGGCGATGCAGAAGGGCGTCGATTTCGTGTTTGAGCGGCCGGCGTCGCTGCCAGTCCTAGTCTACGCCGACGAGAAGCGGCTGCGACAGATCCTGATCAATCTCCTCTCCAACGCAGTCAAATTCACCCCCAGCGGCAGCGTTCGGTTCGTCATCGACTATCGCAGTCCGGTGGCTGAATTCGTGGTCGCCGACACCGGGCTGGGGATTGAGCCCGAAGACCTCGAGCGCATCTTCGCTCCCTTCGAACGCGGCAGGCTCGGCGTCGCCCAGCCTCACACCGGCACTGGGCTGGGGCTCACCATTAGCCGGCTGCTGGCCGGCGTGATGGGCGGAAAGATTGCTGTTGCCAGCATGGTCGGTAGAGGCAGCGAGTTCCGCGTCACCGTGCTGCTGTCCGAGGTGAGAAACCCGACTTTGATCGCGCCGATCGAGGCGCCGATCTTCGGTTATCACGGCGAGCGCAAGACGATCATGGTCACCGACGACGAGCCGGCCCATCGCGACTTGCTGCGTGAGATCCTGACCCCGCTCGGCTTCGTGCTGCTGAGCGCGCCCGACGGACCGACTTGCCTCAGCCTCGCCCAACATTGCCGTCCCGATCTCTTCCTGCTCGACGTGTCGATGTCCGGCCTCGACGGCTGGGCGGTCGCCGAGCGGTTGCGCAAGACGGGCCACCATCAGGCGCGAATTCTGATGGTCTCAGCGAGTGCGCTCGAAGCCCACAGCGCGCCGCTGGCGCAGACCTTCCACGACGGATATCTGATGAAGCCGTTCGACATCCCGCGGCTGCTGGAGCTGATCGGCCATTTCCTCAGGATCGAGTGGCGACACGAGCGCGACGCGGCCGCCGCGCCGGTCTGGCGACCGAGCGCCGATTCGCGTCCGCCGGCGCGGGAGATCCAGGAGCTGGTCCAACTGGGCGAGATCGGCCATGTGCGCGCGATCGAGCACAAGCTCGACCAGCTCGCCCTCGCGTATCCCGAGCATGGGAACTTCGTCGCCCGACTGCGCGGGTTCGTCGACCGCTTCGAGCTGACGCATTTCGTCGCGACGCTCAATGTCCTGGATGGCCATGAACAGTGACGGCAAGACCCGCGACGTCGTTCTCGTCGTCGACGACTCGCCCGATACACTGCGGCTGCTGACCGACGCGCTCGACGGCGCGGGCAAAACGGTGATGGTCGCGCTCGACGGCGCCGCCGCGATCCGCATTTGCGAGCAGATCACCCCCGACGTCATCCTGCTCGACGCCGTCATGCAGGGGATCGACGGTTTCGAGGCCTGCCGACGTCTGAAGCGCAACCCGGATCTCGCCGGCGTCCCGGTCATCTTCATGACTGGGCTGACCGAGACCGACGACGTCGTGCGCGGCTTCGAAGCCGGCGGCGTCGACTACGTGACCAAGCCGATCGTGATCGAGGAGATGCTGGCGCGCATCCGCGTCCATCTCGCCAACGCTCGCCTGATGCAGAGCGCACGCGCCGCGCTCGACGCCACCGGCCGCTTCCTCCTCGCCCTCAATCGCCAGGGCGAAGTCGTGTGGGCGACGCCGCAGGCGAAGAAGCTGCTCCTGGGCGACGAGCCAGCGGCGGCGGCCGGCCCTTTGAAGGCGCCTCAACCATGGCTTGAGTGGCTGGCGCGGGCGCAGGGCGGCGGCGACGCCGAAAAGCGACCTTCCGTCGCGCCGAGCCTCAGCGACGGCGAGCATCGCCTCCAGTACATGGGGATGCTCAACTCCAACGAATATTTGTTGCGGCTCGCCAGGCGGTCGAGCTCGGACAGCCCGGCCGAATTCAGCCGCGATCTCGGGCTGACCAGCCGCGAAGGCGAGGTTCTCTCCTGGCTGAGCAAGGGCAAGTCGAACCGCGACATTGCACAGATCCTCGGCCTGAGCCCGCGCACCGTCGACAAGCACCTCGAGCAGATCTACGCCAAGCTCGGAGTCGAGAATCGCACCGCGGCGGCCGCCCTTGCGGTCAAGTCCGCCCGCGACAAGGCGAGCTTCTAGCGCGCGGCGTCTGGATTTCGTTGGGCTCGACGGAACGACAACCCTGCGCCGCGTCGAACGAGGCGCTGTCTGTCAATGCCTGAAATGCCGTCCGATTGTGAATTTGCACATATGGGCCGCGCCATCGGTGGCGCCCAAAACATTGATTGGTC
>Ga0182030_10022649_pt1 | contig 11679 bp, 8 predicted proteins | sample 812S3MmetaG_FD_121299 | JGI IMG/M metagenome (GOLD analysis project Ga0182030, IMG submission 121299) | Permafrost microbial communities from Stordalen Mire, Sweden - 812S3M metaG (Illumina Assembly) | ecosystem: Environmental > Terrestrial > Soil > Wetlands > Permafrost | place: Sweden... | reverse complement strand
CGGGTGACACGGGCATTCGGGGTGTCAAGGGCGAGATGCCCCCCCGGCCGCAGCACCCTCCGCACCTCCGACAGCACCACGTCCGCCACGTCCACCGGCACATGCTCGATGCTCTGCCCGCTGTAGACGAGGTCGACCGAACCGTCGGGGTAGTCCGACAGATCGACCATCGAGTGGTAGCGGTAGCGCACGGGGCCGAGCTTGGTCTGGGTCACGGCATGCGCGGTGTCCTCCTGGTAGAGCTCGTTGCGCTCCTCGGAGGGGAGGTCGATCACCACGAGGTCGTCGAACCGGTACGGATAGCCCATGAGGACGAGGGCACCGGTGGCATTACCCAGCGCCGTCCCACCAAGGTCGAGGATCCGCTTGCCGGCCGGGAGGGACCGGATGAACATCATGCGGCTGAGGTGGAGCGACTGGCCCAGGCCGCTGAAGGGCGTCACCGACCACCACTCCCCTGACGCGACCGCCCACAGGGCCACCTCCTGCGGCGTCAATGACCCGTTCTGCAGACCCGAGAGATAGCTGGCCGTGCCGGTCGGGTCGGGCTCTCGACGGAGGATCAACTCGTAGATCACATCGAGCACCTGCTGGGCCGACAGCCCGGACAGCCCGCGCCACCCTTGACTGCCCGGCACGGGCAGCGGGGCCCCACGCACGCGGCGCAGTGCGCCCTTCACCGTTGGCATGCACGTCAACGTACCTGCAGCGACCCGCTGGGGGCGACCTCATGCCTTCGACCCGCGCCGCGCGACCTCGTCGACGACCCCCGGGAGTGACCTGGCGGTGACCCGGCCGCAGGTGACCCGGCCGCAGGTGACCCGATAACTTCGACCGTCATGCCACATCTGGTCGCCGCCCCCGACAAGTTCCGCGGCACCGCGACCGCGGCCGAGGTGGCGGCAGCCGTCGCCGCAGCCGCCCGGAGTGCCGGTTGGACAGCCGACGAGGTCCCGATGTCCGACGGCGGTGAGGGTCTCCTCGAGGCGCTCGGGGGGGCACCCCGGGTCACCTCGGTGCCCGGACCACTGGGCGAAGGCGTCGATGCCGAGTGGCGCCTCCTCCCGCCCGGCGAGAGGCGGGGGCCGACAGCGGTGATCGAGATGTCCCGCGCCTCGGGAAGGGCGCTGCTCCCCCACCCCGAGGGCGACGATCCGGTCAAGGCGGACACCTCGGGTGTGGGCCACCTCCTTCTCAGTGCCCGGGACGCCGGTGCCACCCGGATCGTCATCGGCTGCGGCGGGTCGGCCACCACTGACGGCGGCTGGGGTGCCGTGCAGGCCGTGGGTTCCGCGATGGCCCTGGCCGGCGTCGACCTCGAGGTCGCCTGCGATGTCACGACCCCTTTCATCGATGCCGCCGCCATCTTCGGACCGCAGAAGGGCGCCACCCCTGAGCAGGTCGAGTTGTTGGAGGTCCGCCTCCGCTCCTTGGCCGACCTCTACCGGCGGGACTTCGGCATCGACGTCGACGCCGTTCCCGGAGCCGGGGCCGCAGGCGGGCTGGCCGGGGGGCTCCTTGCCTTGGGCGCGCACATCGTGCCGGGCTTCGATCTGGTGGCCGGCATGACCGGGCTGTCCCGCCGTCTCGCCCGGGCAGACCTGGCGGTCACCGGAGAGGGCCACCTCGACCCACCGTCGTTCGAGGGCAAGGTGCCCGGGGGTGTGCTGGCCCTGGCCGCCGGCCGATGTCCGGTGCTGTGCATCGTGGGGGCAGCCGACCAGGAACTCCTGCGCGCTCCCCCACCGGGCCTCGAGATCATCAGCCTGACCGCCCGTTTCGGTGGGAGGCGCGCCCACCACGAGACCTGCGCGCTGATCACGGAAGTCACTCGCGAGGCATTGGCACGCCTCTTCCCCTGAGTGCCAAATACCCCCCCTGGCGGTTGGAGCGCACTACCTTCGATCCATGCCCCCCCACATCACGACGTCAGCCGCCGCAACCGCCGCCACGAGCGCAACGAGTCCGGCGTCGACGCACTGCGCACGTTCGCCGCTCGGGACCTTCGCCGAGTGTCCGCAGTGCGCGGGCGACATGCGGCCCGAGCACGCGCACTACCGCTGCGCCAGCTGCGGGTGGCGCGACTCTTGCTGCGACTGACGCACGAGGCGACGCGGGCCAGAGGGGCGCGGGCTCGAGGGACGCGGGCTAGCCGACCGGAGCGAAAGGGATTCGGCCTCGCGTCCCCGAAATGAGGCACGATGGCGCCATGCCAGATCGCACATTCCGTTTCGCCGCCCAACTCAGCAAGGCTCCTGAGGGAACGGCTCGCTCGTGGGCCGAACAAGCCCGTCGCTGCGAGGACCTCGGCTATTCCGCCTTGCTCATGCCCGACCACTTCGGCGACCAGCTGGCCCCTGTGCCTGCGCTGGCCGCCGTGGCAGCCGCCACCACGACCTTGCGCCTGGGCTCGCTCGTCTTCGGCAACGACTACCGCCACCCGTTCGTCCTGGCCAAGGAGGCAGCCACGCTCGATCTCCTCAGCGAAGGACGTTTCGAGCTGAGCCTCGGCGCGGGATGGATGAAGACCGATTACGAGGAGGCAGGGCTCACCTACGACACGCCACGGGTCCGCGTCGAGCGCTTCGAAGAAGCGGTGCAGGTCATCCAAGGGCTGCTCCGAACCGATGGGCCCTTCTCATTCGACGGTGCGTACTACCAGGTGAACGGGCACACCCTCCTCCCCCGCCCGGTACAAGAGCCGGGTCCACCCATCATCATCGGCGGCGGGGGCAAACGCGTGCTGACCTTCGCGGCGCAGCACGCGGACATCGTCAGCATCAACGCCAATCTGCGTGATGGCACGGGTGGACCCGAGACTGCGCCCAACATGTCGCCCGAGCGGACACGGGAAAAGGTCGCCTGGGTGAAGGAGGCGGCCGGATCGCGATTCGACAGCCTCGAGCTCAACGCCTTGATCGGCTTCGTCATGATCACCGACGACGCCAGCGGCATCTTCGAAGCGATGGCACCCCATTTCGGCATCGACGTCGACGAGGCGCGCCACGTCCCGGGCATCCTTCTGGGCACCCTGGACGAAATGATCGAAGAACTCCACTGGCGGCGCCAGGAATACGGCATCACCTACTGGTCCATCGAAGCGGACAGCTGGGAGGCCCTCGGACCGATCGTGAGCAAGCTGACCGGCACGTGAGCATCGCCACGACCGGCGAATGGGAGGCGAGAGGGCGCTACCGCGAGCTCTGCGGGCACCGCATCTTCACCATCGATGCACCGCCGATCGGGCCCGAGGACTATGAACCCCTTTTGGTCCTCCATGGGTTTCCCACCTCATCGTTCGACTACGTCGGCGTCCTCGATCCGCTGCGCGCCGGGCGTCGGGTCGTCCTGTTCGACGATCTCGGATTCGGCCTTTCGGCCAAGCCGGACATGCCCTACTCCCTGGCCCTGCAAGCCGACGTCGCTGTGGCGCTGGTGAGCGAGCTCGGGCTCACGCAGTTGGCTCTGCTCACCCACGACGTCGGCGACACGATCGGCGGCGAACTGCTGGCCCGGCGCGCAGAGGGGTCCTGGCCGGTCGAGGTCACTCGCCGCGTGATCACGAACGGCAGCATCTACATCGAGCAGGCTCACCTCACCAGCGGGCAGCAGTTGCTCCTCAGCCTGCCCGACGAGAAACTGCCCCCCGACGCTCCTCTCACCGCCGCGTCCATAGCCCGTAGCCTGCGCGAGACCTACAGCCCGACTTCATCGCTCGCACATGAGGGCTCGACGGACGACAACATGGCTGCCACGGTGGAGCAGATCATGCGCCACGACGGCCACCTGCTCCTGAGCCGGCTGATCCGCTACATCGAGGAACGCAGGCAGCACGAGTCGCGCTTCACCGGCGCCATCGAGTCAGATCCCTCGCCACTGCACATCGTGTGGGGAATGGACGACCCGATCGCCGTACCCTCCATGGTCGACACGCTGCTCGCAGCCCGGCCCGATGCCACGGTCGTCCGGCTCGACGGGGTGGGCCACTACCCCATGGTCGAGGCACCGGCGTTGTTTCTGGCCGGTGCCCTGCTGGGTCTGCGCGACTGAACCGGCGGCGCCAGCGTGCCGTTGCCCACGCTCATTTCGACGCCGCCGGAAACGTGAGCGCCCGTGCGTTGTCCCGCATGATCTTTCGTTGGTCGTCCATGGAGAGCGTGACGAGGTACTCCAAGAATTGCTTCGGCTCGGAGAATCCCTCGGCATGCGGCCAGTCAGACCCGAAGAGGATCCTTTCGATCGGCATATGTTCCAGCAGCGCCGGCACGGCATCGCCGACGAAGGGCGTGACCCACACATGCTCGCGGAACTGCTCGACAGGGTCGCTCTTCAGACCGGAGCTGCCGGCGCGGCGGAACCGCCGTAGGGCGGCGAGTACATTCGGGACCCACGCAGCGCCATTCTCGATGCTGGCGAAGCGAAGCCCGTGGTGGCGCTCGAAGAGTCCATGGGCGACGACCGCAACCATGAAGTCGTGGATCAGCCGGTCGTGCATCACGGCGTCGACGAAGGGCTCGTAGAAGTTGAGCGACGACACGGGCCCCTGACGCCGGCGGCTTTCGTATCCCCACGAACGGGCGACAGCGTCCTCCACATCGCGGTACCCGTCGTCGAAGCCGGGGTGGACGGCAACGACGAGCCGAGCCTCGTCGACCCGGGCCCAGAAGGGGTCGAAGACCGGATCAGCGGGGGACTTCCATCCTTCCGGCGTGAAGACCGGGCCGGGGCGCAGCGCGACGACCCGGGCGCCACGGTCGAGCACCCACTGCAATTCGCCGATGGCGCGGTCGAGGTCGGACAACGTCACATAGGGTGCAGCAAAGATCCGATCCTTGTGGGCAAAGCCCCATTCGTCGTCGATCCAGCGGTTGAAGGCACGGAAGATATCGAGGATGGCCTCGACGTCGGGCTGCATCGGCCCCTCCATGCAGACGCCCTGCGACGGGAACATCCACACGGCCTCGACGCCCTGTGCATCCATGACCTGCAGGCGGGCATCCCGGTTGAACCACTCCGGGTGCTCCTTGGGGTCTTCGGCCATCAGGGCGGCGTCGATGCTGCTGCTGACACCGAGGAAGTAGTCGTGCAGCGCCCCCGGGCGAGGTCTTGGATTGACGTCAGCCGGCCCGGGGATCCAGGGGTGAAGCTCGCCCCGGATCACGTAACGCGATCTCCCGTCCACCTCTCGCACGAGAACCCCGCGGTCGGCGAACTCCGGGCTGCGGTAGCGCGTGAACGCGTCGGAGGTCTCCCAGTAGTGGTTGTCGGCGTCGAAGATCGACGGGACACTTTCCATGATGCCCGCCACGTCGCCTGCGCCTCAGTCCGTGCCGTGCCGCAAGAGTCGTCCGGGCCTCGCGTCGGTGCACTCCCCGTCGATGAAGGTGGTCACCCCGTTCACGATGATGCGTTCGTACCCCGTCGCCTTCTGCACCAGGCGCATCTCCCCACCGGGGTAGTCCCACAGACGCTCCTGAGGGCCGCTGTCGAGGCGCTCGTAGTCGTAGATGATGACGTCGGCTGGCGCGCCCTCCCGCAAGAACCCCCGGTCCTTCAGCCCGGCGGCCAGGGCCGGGTACGACGACAGGCGCCAATGGGCCGCTTCCAAGGACATGATCTCGTGCTCACGGACCCAGTAGCTGATGAGCTCCGTGGGATAGCGCGCCGTGGTGACGAACTTGGTGTGTGCTCCCCCGTCACTCACCCCGGGTAGCGCCACCGAAGAGTTTGCGATCTCCTTCATCGACTCGGGCGGGGTCTCGATCAACTTCGTGGCGAACCCGACCTTTAGGTTCCCGGCACAAGCGATGTCGAGCATGGCGTCCACCGGGTGCTTGCCTTCACGGGCCGCGATCTCGCCGATGGTGAAGCCTTCGTACTTCTCCTTGATCTCCCGCGCGTGCGGAGCATCACTCGATATCCAGTTGACTTTGATCTCCTTGGTCACGTAGCCCGCACCGAAGAGCCCGCCGCGGACGTCGTCGAGCTCTTTCATAGCCTTGCGGCGCTCCGGATCGGCGAGCTTGGCCTGCTTCTCTTCGACTGTACCTAAGAGCGCCTCCTTCCAGCAGGCCAGAGTGTCGAGCAGGTTGTAGTCCTCAAAAGTGAATTCCGAGACAAAGTTCGTCGTCAGCGCCTGCGCAAAAATGCGCAGCCCTTCCTCCTCGTTGTAGTACGTCAGCTGCTTGATGGCGTCCCTGTGTGTGTACGCGCTGCCTCCGTGCTGATTGAGAGCGCCGTCGGCGAGGAGTGCGTTCCAAATGATGGGGCGGCCGCTCTCGCGGGCCATGAGTGCAGCGATGTCAAGCGAACCGGTCAGCTGAATGACGCCGCGTCCGACCGTACGCAAGGCCCGGGAGAACGCAGCCACTTCGCGCTCACCCATGAAGTCAGTCACCATGGGCGTCCCATCGTGATCGAGTTGCACGTTGCCGATCTCGCCGCTGACCTGGGCGCTCCAGCCGCAGCCGCCCGCCTCCATGGCTTCGACCAGCAGGGCACACATCTCCGCGAGTTGTTCGTCGGTCACGCGGCGAGCCTTGACGAGGTCGATATCGGCCACGTAGCCGTAGAGGGGCGCCAGGGGGACGAACGCCATGACGTTCACACCCTTCGGCGTGCGGTCGACACTCTCGAGGAACTCGGGGAACGTCACCCAGTCCCAGGGCATTCCGGCCTGCATCGTCCGCAGCGGCACCGCCTCGTTGCGGGAGAGGCTCAGCATCGTCCGGTCACGGTCCTCGGGCTTGCACGGGGCGAACCCGAACCCGCAGTTGCCGATCACCACACTGGTCACACCGTGCCAACCGGACATGGTGCACCACGGATCCCAGAAGACCTGGCTGTCATAGTGCGTGTGCAGGTCGACGAACCCGGGCGCGACGTGCTTGCCCGAAGCATCCACGACTTCAGCGCCTTCGGAAGCATCGACGTTGCCGATGAGCGCGATGCGACCATCCTGTATCGCAATGTCAGCCTTGAAGCGGGGGGTCTGCAGGCCGTCGAAAACGGTGCCACCCTTGATGACGATGTCGTACGTGGACACAATAGGTTCCTCCTGTTCGGGTACTACCGCGAGGGCAACGCGAACGTGAGCTCGTGCGCGTTGGCCTGCATGATCTTGCGCTGGTCGTCGAGGGGGAATGCCTCGACGTTCTTGAAGAAGTCGCGGGGATGTCCCAATCCTTCTGCATGTGGCCAATCGGAGCCGAACAAGATCCGCTCTACTGGAAAATGCTTGGCCAGGTCTGGGACGCTGTCCTCCACGAACGGCGCGACCCAGCAGTTCTCGATGAATTGGTCGACCGGGTTCTGGTCGAACATGCCCGGGTTCTGACCATGCAACACCTGCAGACCGTGCAGCAGGCCACCCACCCACGTCGCCCCGTTCTCGATGTACGCGACCCGAACACCGCGATGGCGCTCGAAAAGCTTGTCGGCGACCAGAATGGCGGCGAAGTCGCTGACGAGACGGTGCTTCATCAGCATGCTAATGACGCCGGCGTACTGATCCGCTGCATCACCCGCAACTGAAGCCGGCGTGGATCTACCCCACTCTTCGGCCACTGCCCGTGTCACTCCGACATACCCGTCCTCGAACCCCGCGTGCGGAGCGACGACGACTCCGGCTTCAGCCACCCGCGCCCAGAACGGGTCGAACATCGGGTCGGCGGGTGACTTCGTGCCCTCGGGCGTGAAGACAGGACCATTGCGAATCGACACGACCCGCGCGCCGCGATCGACGCACCACTCCAAGTGCGTGACGGCCTGGTCGACGTCAGAGAGGGTCAAGAAGGGCACGCCGAAGATCCGGTTCTTGTACGCGAATCCCCACTCCTCCTCGAGCCAGTGGTTGAACGCCCACAGGATGTGGAGGGACGCTTCGATGTCGGGCTGCATGGGGCCCTCCATACAGACACCCTGCGACGGGAACAGCCACGCCGCCTCGACGCCCTGCTCCTGCATGCAAAGCAGTCGGGCATCGCGGTCGAACCACTCGGGGTGCGCGGCCGGGTCCTCACACGCCAGCTCGGTTCCCAGGCGGCGCTTGTCGCTCTTGCCGGCGAAGTAGTCGTACAGCGAGCCGGGACGAGGACGGTCGAACACATCACCAGGACCCGGGATGATCGGATGGAGCCGTCCGCCGTCGAACATGTAGCGGGGCTTGCCGCTTCCGTCGACATCGACCAACCGCACGCCGCGTTCGGCGAACTCTGGGGCGCGATGCCGAGTGAAGGCGTCGCTCGTCTCCCAGTAGTGATTGTCGGCGTCGAAAATGGTCGTGATCAGGTCGTTCCCGGTTTCCATCGCACCCCCATCCTGTTGACTGCCCCTACTTATTGGTTGATCGTATAGCAAGTTGAAGTTTGCTGCACGCCCGGCACATTTGTACGTTGAGGGGATGCCCTCTCCGGTGCGCGCTCGACGGACCCAGGTCGAGCGGCGGGAGGAATCCGAGCGTGCGCTGCTGGCCGCGGCCTCCGAGGTGATCGCCGAACGTGGCATCAACGGGGCGTCCCTCACCGTTATTGGTGAGCGGGCGGGCATGAGCCGCGGCCTGCCGACGCACCATTTCGGGTCCAAGGACGCCCTTGTCGCCCGGGTGGCCAGCGCAGCCCAGGACCGTATGGCCGATGTGTTGCTGGACGCCATCGAGCGGTCAGGTCACGGGGCCGCCGACATGTCCGGACTTGATCTCGTGCGGGCATCGATCGACGCGTATCTGGAGCAATTCGAACACCCGAGCGCAGAGGACCGGGTACTCCTCGTCACTTGGGGCGCAACGTTGCCGTCGCAGTCGTCCATCGAGGGGATGCTGGACGCCGACCGCCGCGCCTACGAGGGGTGGGCCCAACTCATCACGCGAGGCCAGCACGATGGGTCGATCCGGATCGACGTCGACCCGGCTGCATCTGCAGTCATTCTCCACGGGATGCTCCGAGGCGTGGCCAGTCTGCTCCTGACCGAGTCCGAGTACACCGACATGACGAGCGTCCGCGCCACGGTTGACGCCTGGATCGCGGGCGCACTCAGCCCGGAGGTGGGGCCGGAACGTACGTGACACCGTGTCACGAGAGCACGGGCGGCCGTCGGACGGCGCCTCGCCCGCGCCCTACCGTCTAGCCCGAAGGGCGCAGCCGCTGGCCCGCACGCGCTCCGGTCGAGACGCCCTGGCGGGTCGCCACCTTGCCGTTGACCACGCTCATTTCGATGCCCTGGGCATCGGTGATGAGCCGACGTCCGCCCGCGGGTTGATCGTCGACGAAACGCACGCCGGTCGTACCGACGCGGTCGGGGTCGAAGAGCACGAGGTCGGCAGCGAAACCGGGACGGACCAGCCCCCGGTCGGCGAAACCGAACAACCGGGCTTGGTCGCCGGTGAGCATGGCAATGGCACGCTCGAGCGAGAGCACCCGGCGTTCACGCACCCAGTGCTGCAGGGTCCACACGGCGTAACAACTGTCGGTGTTGGCCAACACGTGTGCGCCCGCATCGGAGGCGCCGATCATGGCTGCGGGGTGAGCCACCAGGCGCGCCACCTCGTCGTCGTTCCCGTTACGCATGACGGTGGCGACCTGAGTCTCGAAGTTGTCCGCCAGAGCGAGGTCGAGCAGCAGGTCAACCGGATCGCAGTTCCGCTCGGCACGCAGCGTGTCGAAATCCTTGCCCTCCACGTCTGGTTGATGTGAGTAGCGCACGCGCACATGGTCCCAGCGCCCGTTGAACACAGGGTTCGGCGCCATGGCCGACCCTTCGCGGCGCAGCTGTGCCCGGGCCTCGGGATCGGCGGCCAGAGCGCGTACGGCATCGGCGCCCCCGCGTTGGACCGCGCCCATCAGCGTCGGCAGTGAGAGCACCAACATGCCGGGACTGTCCAGACGCCCCCAGAGCTCGAACGGGCGGGTGGAGATCTGGGGCACCACGGCGAGTCCGGCTCGCTGCCCTTGCAAGGCCAAGTCCATTATTTCGGCGGCCCCCCCGGGATCGTCGGTGGAATCGAAGATCGGGCCGACAACGACCGGGCGACCCGACGCCGCGGCAAGCCGCTGATGCCATGCCAAGTCGTCGATGCGCTCCTTTTGGCCTTGCAGGAGTGCCGCATTTGCCATGGTGAACAGACCGGGTCCGGGGCCCTCGCCCAGAACGGCGGCGAAGTGGAGGAGCTCGTCCTCCCCGCAGATCTGCCCCGGGAGGGCCGTCCCGCCAGGACCGGGGTTGCCCACAACCTGATCCGTGGAGAAGCCGAGGGCGCCGAGGGTGGTGCCCTGGCGCAGCAACCGGCCCATCTGCTGGATTTCGTCGTCGGTGGCCTGGCGCGAGGAGACGTCGGGCACGCCCATGACGGCGGCGCGGATCGGCACGTGGCCGATCAGGAAGGCGTGGTTGAGCAGGACGTCGAGTCCGTCGAGCCGCGCCGCGTACGACGCCAGATCGGACCAGTCGAAGGGAACCCCCGTCTCGAAGGACACCTCGGGAATCTGCTCGACGGTGCTCATCGCCGCGACCAGGTACTGACGGGCTCCTTCGCTGAGCACGGGAGCCAGGGCGTAGCCGCAGTTGGCGGTGACCACGGTGGTCACCCCGAAGCTCGAGGACGGGGTCAGGTCGGGATCCCAGAAGAGATTCGCATCGAGGTGGGTGTGCGGATCGATGAACCCAGGAGCGAGCACGAGGTCGCGACCGCTGATCTCTTCGACCCCGTGTCCGGCCACCCGACCACCAACGTGGGAAATCCTTCCATCCCCAACGGCGACATCGCCTTGGAGCATGGGACCCCCACTGCCGTCGATCACGGTGACGTTGCGAAAGATCAGTTCATGTTCGGCGTGGGCGGCCATCGTTCCTCCAATTGGGGTCTACGCGCCATCGGGATGTGCGTTCTCGTTTGACCGGTGTCAGTCTCTCGGTCAGGACCGGTGGGACAGGTCCTCTGCGACTACGCGAAGAGGGCGAGTCCGCGCATTTCCACGCTTGCCCGCGTCTGCACGCCCGCCGGGCACGTGGGATCGGTGAATGCGCTGTGGGGCACGCGTACTGATCGGCTCCGGTCGGTGTCGTGCGCCTTGAACACCAGAACCTCCGCAGGGGTCATGTCCCGGAAGTAGTACCAACGGTGGGCCGGGTTGTGGAGGTAGCCCGTGGTGTCATGCGTGATCTCGCCGGTGTCCTTTTCCACCGTGATGGCGGTCACGGTGATTTCGTCTTCTGGCGCAACCGAGCGCGCATCGCACACCGCGAGCGGGAAGTCCTGCGGTGGCGGTGACACCGCTCGCCACATGTTGTAGAGCGCGTAGCGGGAGTACTTACCGAGGTCGATGCTGTCGACGAATGCATCGACCATTTCGACGAGCCCGGTCGCCGACGCGTCCGTGTTGTCGGCGTGCGGGTAGCGCGCCGGCTTCGCGTTCGAGAGTGGGGCCAACTTGTCCGCCGCCCCTTCGCCGTAGCGCCGCTTCCCGCGACCGAGCATGAAGGCCTGCGACGCACCCGTCACCCGTGCCAGCAGTTCCGTCATCTCGTCGATATAGCGCTGGTCCGCCACGGGATCGTCTTGGATCAGATCGAAATCGACGATCGAGCTCGTATGGGGCACCAGCACGAAGCCCTCGCGATCGAGGTCCGGCTGCAGCGAGCGGGCATTCGCGATGCGTACCGTCCGGCCAGGCAATGTCTGCATCG
>Ga0182030_10022648_pt1 | contig 11680 bp, 9 predicted proteins | sample 812S3MmetaG_FD_121299 | JGI IMG/M metagenome (GOLD analysis project Ga0182030, IMG submission 121299) | Permafrost microbial communities from Stordalen Mire, Sweden - 812S3M metaG (Illumina Assembly) | ecosystem: Environmental > Terrestrial > Soil > Wetlands > Permafrost | place: Sweden... | reverse complement strand
GTAGGAGACGTTGGCGGCTCTTTCACGGGTCACGCCGTAGATGGTCGGCTTTTCCACCAACTCATTATAGTAGATCATAATGTGATAGTCATGTTATAGAAGACACTATATAAGGGTACTTATACAGACTATATGGTAAGGTCTGATCCATGGAAAAGGACATTCAGGCCTCTGAATCTGTCGCGCCGTGGATCGAGCGCACGACCCTAATAGAAGAGTCCGCCGCGGCACGCGTGCGCGCCTGGTGGGAGCGAGCCCAGTACGTCTACCCGCCGAACACCCAAAAGGCCTGGCGGAGCGATTGGAAGGTATTTCTAGAGTTCTGCGAGCCCAAAGGGCTGAGGCCGTTACCCGCAAGCTCGGAGACAGTGGCTGCGTTTGTGTCTCACTGCCGGGTGAACGGGCGCAAGCCCGCGACGGTGCGGCGTTATCTCTCGACCATTGCCGTGGCCCACCGCGTGGCCAAGCTGCTGAATCCTATCCAGGACGAAGCGGTGAGTCTGGAGCTGCGGCACCTGGACCAGGAGAAGACTGTTCGCCAAAGGCAGGCGAAGGCGCTGGGCTGGGAGCAGATCAAACGCTTCTTGGACAGTGCTGGCGAGAGCCTTCCAGCTACCCGTGAAAGAGCGCTGCTTTGCGTGGCCTACGACACCATGGGTCGACGAAGTGAGCTGATCGCGCTGGATGTCGATGACATCGAAATTTTGCCCGACGGCACAGGACGCGCTCTAATACGGAAGTCCAAGACGGACCAAGCTGGCGAAGGAAACACGGCCTATCTCTCCCGCACCACTGTTCGATACCTCGCCGACTGGCTGAAGGCCGCTGAGATTGCCGAGGGCGCACTCTTTAGGCGTGTAATAGGCAGGGGGACGGCGAAGGACCTTCCCAATGGGAGGGGGAGAATTGGGGGGCGGCTGAGCGTCGATGGAGTGGCGCAGGCGTTTAAGAGAGTGGCGGAGTGGATTGGGATGCCGGCGGAAGATGTGGCGCAGGTGAGCGGGCACTCTATTAGAGTGGGAGCGACGCAGGATTTGCTGGCCCTGAACATTGACTTGGCGTCAGTCATGCAAGCGGGGCGGTGGAAGACCAATCGGATGCCGATGCGCTATGGTGAGAATGTGCTGGCAGCGCGAGGGGGTATGGCTAGGGCCGCGGCCGAGCAAGAGAGAGATTGAGAACGCCGCGAGCGCCTAGATCAATGGCTCCGTGAGTTCATGAAAGCCAACTTTGAAAACGTATGTATCAATCTGGCACGCAACAATCCGTGATTTGAAATGCCACTGCAATCTTTAACGTTTCTGGCCTACGTCGGTGCGAGACTAAAAAACCCGGCAAAAAAGGAATGGGTGTGGGACGTCAAGCAGACTTGTATCGAAAGTGGAAACGGGCCAAAGACCAGCTAGAAGAGCTGTTCCGCGTACCGGACAGTACTGTAGTCATACATTACTCCTGCGAAAGCTTCTATGATCGCGCGGACCCACGCTCTCCAAGGGTAACGTCAATTGCCGTTCGGAATTTGGAATCTGGCCAAACGCGCTCTTTTTCAATTCATTTAGTCGCAGAGCATCGCGGACTTTTAGCAAACATTGAAGAGCACTATGACTCGCTTGAGAGCGAGATGCTCGTGGAGCTTATGGATCACATGCGGGTCCATCAACACTGTAAATGGTTGCACTGGAACATGCGCGATGCCAACTACGGCTTCGAGGCACTAGAGAATCGAAGTAGGGCTCTCAGCCAGGCGCCCTTTCACCTTGACGAACGAAACCGGTATGACCTCTCGAGAATCCTAATTGGGATATATGGAGTGGGCTACGTTGGCCATCCGCGCCTGGAAAAGTTGCTAGCACTAAATCATATTACTCCACGGGATTTCTTGTCGGGCGCAGAGGAAGCGAAGGCCTTTGAGCGAAAGGAATTTGTGAAGCTCCATCAGTCAACGCTTAGGAAAGTCGATGTACTGGCAAATATCGCAGACCGTGCTCATCGCGGAGATCTCCTGACGCTAGCAACATGGTGGGAGAGAAACGGTCAGTCCGTCAAAAGAGCGGTCGAGTGGTTGAAGGAACACTGGTTGATTGGTGCCATTTCAGTGTTGGCTTCGGTAGCCGTCATAGTAATCAAGCTTCTTAAATTGATTTGAACCGATGGCTTTGAGAAATAGCTCAAGCGCCCTGAAGCGGCTAAGACTTCATCCAGTATTGGTAGAGCGTTCACTAGGAAGTTGTTTCCTAGGACAATTTGACCTACATTACTTGGCATGAGGCCAAAGGAATTTCGCGAGCTCTTGGATGGCGCCGGTCTTAGCCAGTCCGAGGTGGCTCGCCAACTTGAAATCTCGGATCGTACCGTTCGGCGTTACCTTGCAGCACGGGGACCAGTACCGATGCTGATAGTCCGAGCAGTAATGCACTTGATTACCGAGCGTCAAGCTGCAATTCCTCGAAGCATGAGCGGACCCGAGGGGAGGCGACAACATGGCTAGGCTGGATCTTGAGCGACTTCGCCGCCTCCCAGCCTATACGTTCGGAGAGGCTGCTCACTACCTGTCCATGCCGACCGCGACGCTACGCGCGTGGTGCGTAGGGCAAAAGCAAGGTGAGAAAAAGGAATTCGTGCGCCTGATCGATCTTGACGGGACTGCGAAGGAGGGTCTCTCTTTCTTAAATCTGGTCGAAGCACACGTGTTGGCCTCCATCCGCCGCATCCACAATGTGCCCCTCCCCAAAGTAAGGGAGGCGCTTGACTATGTAAAAGGAGACCTTGCGATCGATCGTCCGTTGCTATCGCCTAAGTTTCAAACAGACGGCGTCGATCTCTTCGTCGAGGAGATTAATAAGCTTTTGAACGTCACGACGCACGTGTACAGCTTTGAACCAATTATGCGTGCCTACTTAAAACGCATTTACCGTGATGTCAAGGGCGTGCCGGTTAAGCTTTACCCTTTCTTACGCAAGGAGGATACGGCGAAGCCAAATCCTCCGAGGTCGATCGAGATCGATCCGCGGGTAGCCTTTGGCCGGCCCGTACTAAGTGGACGAGGAGTCCCGACTGCTGTATTAGCGGACCGCTTTAAGGCAGGAGACTCCATCGAGGATTTGGCCGGTGACTTTGAAGTCACTCCCGCTGTCATCCAGGAGGCGATCCGTTGCGAGCTTGACCGACGCGAAGCGGCTTAAGCAAGCTGTCTTCTACCTAGATGAGTCCATTTACTCGCGGGAGCTGGCCTCCGCGATGCTGGCGGCTGGCGCGAATGTCCGGCGCGTCGGTGTCGATATCCCCTACGGAACTACGGACGATGCGTGGCTCGAGGTTGTTGGGCAAAACGATTGGATCGCGCTAATGCGCGACCAGAAAATCCGCCGACGCCGGCTTGAAATCGAGGCGCTCAAGTCTTACCGAGTAGCCGCGTTTACCTTCACCGGCGGACAGGAGACTGCCGGACAGACGGCAAAGACCATTTGTCCACGTCTGGTTAAGTTCGCCAATATGAGCATTAGCGAGCCAAGGCCTTTCCTTTATACCTTTGGTGTTTCAGGAACGATGTCAAGAGTGCAGCTTTGACACAGGCTTGCACATCGAAAATCCACAATGGTCGACGGCATGTTCGGTTTGCTCATGAAGGATAGATGTCCGATTTGTGGACTGCCTGTGTCGCGGGTGTGAAAGCAGGTGCCACGGGCTACGAAAGGCGAGTGAATCCAATTGCCAGCTACGCCAACATGGCCAGATTTGATGTTCTCTCCGCAATACGTTTGTTGGAAATTACTGGAACTAAATTGGTGAGTTGTGACGTCGAAGACGAATAAAGTTACCCATCTACAATGGGCTATTAATAGCCGGAGTCGCAATCAAACCGCTGCGCTACGTCTACTGGAGCTCTTTGTTAAATACGAGAACCTGTGGAAGGCTCAAAAGCTGTCGCGAGCAGCTCAAGACTTGATCGGTGTAACTTTCTCGCTGTGGCGCGCGGCCTTTCTAGCGGACAAGTCTGGACGACGAGCTGACGTGTTTGATCATGGGAGGCTATTTCTTGAACGCCTCATAGAGGATAACGCCATCGCTTATCCTCAAGATAAGACCTGCAGAGAGTGGAGTTTTAACTACTACACACGCAGCGCTAGGTCGTCCCTTCAAGTGCTAAATGAGTATTGGCCGGTGGAGGCACCTCGCTACGTTGCGAAGAAGCGCAATGCTACGCAACGATGGGAATATTGCCAGGACCTGCTCGATCAAGCGGTCGCCGGTTTCGAAGGACGCCTCCGAAAAACACAGGCGACCAACGAGCATATCGCGGATGCAAAGGCCAGGCGGGTCGCGCGCAAGAAAAAAAGAGCGATTGTCCGAAATCTAACTCTAACGGCGCGCTAAACGGGGCCAATAGTGTGAATTAGGGAATTTGGCGCAGAATTTCCTCTGATCGGACCCACCCAATTTCCTCAGTTGGGGACCACCTGATTTCCTAGGTTGGGGACCACCAGCGGCGGCCTGTTTGGGCGATTAGCCCGGTAACAGGAGGGTCCGTTGAGGCTCGGATATACCATAAGTGCGTGCGTTTTGGGGGTCTTTGGGCTAGTGGGCACTCTATAGGAGTGGGGGCGACGCGGGATCTGCTGGCGCTGAATATCGACTTGGCCTCGGTGATGCAAGCGGGCCGCTGGAAGACCAACCGAATGCCGATGCGCTATGGTGAGCACGTCCTGTCTGCCCAGGGCGGGATGGCAAGAGCGGCAAAGGATCAGGGAAGGAATGACGAGCCAAAGCGCCAGTCTAATCCCTTTCACACTCCGGCGGGCGACGGCAAGAGCGAGAATTCAAAGCGCTGACATCTTCGCATTTACGCGGTGCGAGATTTTGGTCAACTAATATTAAAATGTTGTCCGGCTCCTTACTGATGAGGCATCGCCATGGCAGATGACGACATCCGCGTGCGATTCTTTCGCGAGCGTCGATTGCTACTGGCAATTAGCGTCGTGCTATTAGCACATCAATGTCTTGGCATCACCGTTGCGAAGAGCGCGGACACTTTGGGCCTTCATTTCGACATTGCAGATCCTGCGAAAATCTGGTGGTTGGTTTGGGCAATATGGCTGTGGACAGCAATCTGCATTCTGCAGCAGATGAACTCCTTGGATCTGAAATCTACGTATCCAACGGCAAGTGATCAGGCTACTCGTACTTGGTTAAGCAACAGAATCGCAACGTGGAGTATTCGTGGCCCGGCACTGCGACATCTCCGGGAAGCTTTCTACAGGGAACAGGAGCTACACTTTACGGTGAAGTGGGCGGGTCGCTCGGAAGTCGATGGACCAGCAAGGGAGCGACTAATTATAGGAAATGTGGAGGTGAGCTGTCGCTGGCCTGGTCGTGATGCGACCGCGGCGACTGCTAAGGTGGCCGATTTAGACGCGGCTCTTGATAAAATGGGATTGACCTACGGAGGCGGGAGCTCCGGGTGCGAGAGCGGATATTGCTTCTTTACGAAGGTCGTGAAAGTCAGGGTGATACCAATCGAACAGCGGCCTTTGGTCTGCCGCATTTCGAAGCTCTGGACCCTAATGTCGACTTCATTTTCCAGCGACTATCTTTTGCCTCTACTTATTGGTTTTGCGCCGATTGCCGTCGAGGGCGCCCGATGCGCAATTAAACTGTGCAAGGCCATTTAGCATCGAGAATTTAGCCGGAACCTCTGCCGATGCGTGTACAGCAACTAGTTGGGAATTACTACGCGCGCTTCGCGGGCTCTTGCGGAATAGCTTCTATGTAGATTACGGCTGATTGACGTAGAGTGGTTTCCGTAAGTACTTCGACGGCGCCTGAGGTGCGGACTCGAAGAAATTGGAAGGAGATCCGCCATGACGCATATTCTTCTGACGGGGGCTGGGTTCACCCGAAATTGGGGAGGTTGGCTCGCGAAGGAACTGGAGGGGGACCTATTGGCGAGGTTGCGCCCGCACGAGCAACTACGACAATTGGTGCAGAACTCTGAAAACTATGAGGAGGCGCTAGGAAAGGCGCGCAGCCCGGGCTACGGTGGTCTCGGCGTTTCTGAATCTCAGCTGAAAATTCTAGAGGAGGCAATAAAACAGGCATTCTGGGCCATGAATTCTGCACTCGCTCAGAGAGCTTCAATGTACCTTGCTGGGGAGGCCACACGATCGATCATGGGATTCCTCGCAAAGTTCGACGCTATATTTACTTTAAACCAGGACTTGCTGCTCGAATTCCACTATAACGCCGTACATCAGCCAAGCCGTTGGGCTGGCAGCTACTACCCCGGTATTGAACCGCCAGTTGCGACAAATCTCAACGCCGGTGAGGTCGCTCGCTACCAAAGAGGCGTAGGAAGGATAGGGGCCAGTGATGATCGGCGGCAGCCAATTTACAAGTTGCACGGATCCGTTGACTGGGTAGATGGAAGCGACAGGTTATTCGTTGTTGGAGGAGGCAAGGAGGCATACATCCAGAGTAAGCCCCTTCTTAAGAGCTACAACGAGGTCTTCCGTGATTATCTGCGACGACCAGATGCCCGTCTGATGATTATTGGATATGGATTTGGTGATGACCACATCAACAAAATGCTGGTAGAAGGCTGGCAAGCAAATCCCTCATTGGGCGTCTTTCATATCCACCCCGAAGGCCGAGATGCTGTGCATAGAGGTGCTCGAGACCGAGTCGCAATTTACGTCGCACCTTCAACTGTTAGCCTTCCCTGCATTGGCGAATCTCGTCGCCCGCTGACGAGCACCTTTGGAGGCGATACTCTCGAGTACGATAAACTGATGCGATTCTTCGAGTGAAATCCGCGTACGGCCAGGAATGAGTGGTTGTTGGAAATTGAGCGGCCCGAAATGGCCGCGATTCCGCTGGCAATCGTTCCAAAGTAAACTCCCACCTACTGGAGATCCAGCCATTTGTGTCAGCGCTGACTATGAGAACGCCTGCAAGAGAGCCAAGAATGAGAAGTGCGAGATACGCGAATTCGAGCTCATTGAAGCGGGTAGAATCGCTGCTGGTAGGCGGTCGGCTCCCGTGGACCTGGACAGGCACGCAAAGTGAGTGCGGCGCGCGGTATATGCGGGTTTGGTCCATAGATTGAATAACGAGGCCTTTTCGCGCGTAAAGATCGACGCCCAGCTGAAGGATCAGGGTTGGGAAGTGGGCAATCCCAATGCCGTCCGGTTTGAGTACCCACTCCCCGACGGGACCCGAGCCGACTATGTTCTGTGCGACCGCAATGGCCGTTCTCTCGCGGTAGTGGAAGCCAAGCGGGCGACCGTTAACCCTGCGGATGCCGCAGCGCAGGCTAAGGCCTACGCCGAGCAGCTCAAAATCCCCTTCATTTTTCTCTCGAACGGTGAGGAAGTTAGGTTCTGGGATTGGCAGATCGAGGCTCACCCTCGAGAGGTCAAGACGTTCTTTGGCCCTGCGGACCTTGAGCGAAGGTTCGCGACCCGAGTGGTCCGCAGAGAACCTCAAGACGTTTCCATCGATCGGAGAATCGTTGAGCGAAACTACCAGACCGACTGCATTGATGTTCTGACGAGGGAATTTCAGGCCGGGCGCCGAAAGATGCTCGTGGAAATGGCCACGGGCACGGGTAAGACGCGTATGGCCGCAGCGTTCATCAAGCGGCTCTTTGAGGCCAATGCGATTACGCGGGTATTGTTCTTGGTCGATCGCAACACGCTTGCAAAGCAGACTGAGGACGCGTTTGCTGAACATCTGCCGGACTTCCCGAGTTACCGTCTGCAGTCCGGTCGACGCTTCCAGGACGAGAAGCGCATTACCATCACCACGCTGCAGAGCATGATCAACATCTACCGGGACTACTCGGCCGGGTACTTTGACCTGGTGATTTCCGATGAGTGTCACCGGAGCATTTACGGGAAATGGCGAGGTGTTCTGGAACATTTTGACGGTGTTCAGATTGGGCTCACGGCAACGCCGTGTGTTTCAAACGTCGAGGATGGGGCCGCGGACGAGGAGGACAAGGCCTTCGTCCGGGATACGATGAAGTTCTTCGAGGTCGACAAGCCGACCTTCTCTTACAAGATGAAGGACGCCATTCGGGACGGGTACCTGGTGCCTTACCAGATCTATAAGGCCCAGACGGTCAAGACCGCGGCCGAGGGCGGTTTCCCGGTGGCTCGTGCTGAGTTGGACTGGAATGGAATGGACGCCGATACCCGTACGGAATTTGAGAAGCTCTACGAGACCGAGGGGGATCCCATCACCGTGGATCCTTCGGCACTCGAGCGGCGGTTCACGGTGCCGGAGCGCAACCGGGCCATGGTTCGCGAGTACCGGGATGTATTGACCAACGGCTACAGGGATGCCAAGGGCATCCAGCGTAAGCCCCTGTTGGGAAAGACCATTGTCTTTGCCGTGACGAAGCGTCATGCCGAGACCCTAGCGCGCCTATTTGATGCCGAATTCGCCTCCCTTAAGCCGTCCCCGGAGGTCCGGTACGCCGACTATGTCGTGTCGGGATTGGGAGATGAGGACAGCCCGGATGGGGAAACCCTGATTAAGCGGTTTAAGAAGGAGAGATTTCCCGAGATCCTGGTGTCGGTGAACATGCTGGATACCGGGTTTGACTGCCCGGAGGTCGTGAACCTGGTGTTCGCCCGCTTCACCAAGTCGGCCATTCTCTACCAGCAAATGCGGGGCCGTGGTACCCGAAAGTCCAAGGGCAAATCGGTCTTTACGATGTTCGACTTCGTGGGGGTGGCCGACTATCACGGGGACGATGACGCCGTGGGAGAAGGGGGTGCCGTGGTAGTGAGCAAGCCGCGCAAGCCCGGCGCGTTACCACGCAAGCTCCTGGTGGTTGATGTGGACGATCACATTGATCCCTTGAGCCGGGCGTGGATTACCACGGACGAGGACGGGCGATTGGTGTTTCCGGAGGCCTCCGAGGCCAAAGCCGCCGAGGTGGGCGCAAAGTTTGAGGCTTGGCTGCTGACGCAAGGCTCCCTGACCAGTGATCAGTCGCGCTGGCTGGGGCTGCTGGGAAATCAGATCCGCGCCAATGCCGAGGCCTGGCAGGCGGTGACCGTCGAGCGCCTGGCCTTCGCGCCTTTCTCCCTCATGGGCGGCACTGGTCAGGCGATACGGATCTTTGGTGGCGAGGCCGAACTCAAGGAGCGAATCGCCTCACTTAGCCGCGCGGTCTATGGAAATCTGGCCAACCGTACTACCCGTACAACTTCGGGCGCCAATCAGGGCGATGCCACGCTGCCGTAAGGTCTATGCTGCGCCGCTTGCAAAATAACAGAGGCTCTATCGAATGCCGTTGACCGCTGACATGCGTCGACAGATTGACCAGATCCGGGACTACCTCTTCGGAGGCGGGTACCCGAACCCGATGGCGAATGCTGAACAGCTCTCTTTCCTGTTCTTCTTTTACCTCATCGAAGGCATCGATGCGGAGAATGCCCAACGGGCGACGGTACTGAAGCAGAAGTACCAGAGTCTGTTTGCCGGCGAGTGGGAGCTGAAGAACCCGCTCAATGGACCCAAAAAGGGCGATACCTCGATTCCTAAGGACCGGTTCCGCTGGTCAGTCTGGGCCCGGGGCCTGTCGGGTGAGGCCCTGGTCCGTTTTGTCCAGGATGAGGTGTTCGCCTTCTTCGAGGAGGTGGCGAACCAGTCGGCGACGAATTTCATGCGCGGCGCCCGACTCAACATCACCGAGCCGACCGTATTAACGCAGGTCGTCACCCTGGTTGATGGCCTCAAGCTTGACCAGGCCGACTCGGACACCAAGGGCGATCTATTTGAGCATGTGCTGAAGCAGATCAAGCAGGCGGGTGAACTCGGCCAATTCCGCACCCCCCGGCACATCATCCGCACCATCGTGGAGATGATTGATCCGAAGGTAGGCGAGACGGTCTACGACCCCGCCGCCGGCACGGCCGGGTTTCTGGTCGCGGCCTACAACCACATCCGGCTTGCAAACTCCTCGCCGGCCGGGATCACGGAGACGGAACTCGACGGCAAGGTGCAGAGGCGAGGTCTGGGCGACCGCCTGTCTTCGGCGCAACTCTCGACGCTGCAGTCGAAGACCTTCTACGGCAATGACGTTGACCCGCAGATGGTGCGGCTCGCGACCATGAACCTGACGCTGCGCGGTCTGCCGAACGTCAGGATCCTGCTCCGCAACGTCTTGACCAGCACGCTCGACCCAGAGAAGCGCGAAGCGCTGGAGCTCCCGGAGGAGGGCTATCACGTGGTGCTGGCAAATCCGCCGTTCGCGGGCAAGATCGATTCGGACCGGGTGGTCGACGATGTGAAGATCGGCAACTCGAAGGCGACCGAGGTGCTGTTCCTCAAGTACATGATGGAGTCGCTCCGATCAGGCGGCCGTTGCGGCGTCATCGTGCCGGAGGGGCTGCTGTTCGGTTCCACCGGCGCCCACAAGGAAATCCGCCGGCAGCTCATCGAGAACAATCGGGTGGAGGCCGTCATGTCGCTGCCCGGCGGCGTCTTCCAGCCGTAGTCGGGCGTCAAGACATCGGTACTCCTGTTCGGGAAGGGCGGCAGCACCGAGCGGGTACTGTTCCTACACGTCGACAATGACGGCTACAAGCTCGATGCCAATCACGACACGCCGATCGAGGCCGACGATCTGCGGGAGCTCATGGGTGCGTACGCGGCCAGGGACGCGAAGGTGGCGGAGTGGGCCAAGCGTGACCCGAAGGCGCCATGGCATGAGAAGTGGTGGTTCGCAGATGCGGCCGAGCTGCGGGCCAACGAGTTCAACCTCTCTGCGGGGCGGTACCGACCGGTCAATGTCTCGACCGCCGTACATCGCGACCCGCGGGAGTTATTGGATGAACTGGCGGAGCTGGAGAGGGAGATTCAGGCAGAGGTAGCGGCGTTGAGAGAAGCGCTCAGTCCCTGATGGCGCACTATCCGCTGAAGAGCCTTGTCACACTGGCCGACTCCGGAGTCTGGGGCGATGAGGATATTGACCGCGGTATCAGCGTGCTCCGATCCACAAATTTTCGCTCGGACGGCCGCATTTCCTTTGACAATCTCGCGCTTCGATACATTGAGCCTGATAAGAGATCCCAAAAGACGCTAGCAGTGGGTGACATACTCCTCGAGAAGTCGGGGGGTGGTCCGAAGCAGCCAGTTGGCCGGGTATGCCTATTCAGAGGCGACAGTAGGGCGCACGCATTCGGAAATTTCCTTGCGCGATTGCGCCCGAATCAAGACCTAGTTGAGCCAGAGTATTTGTTCTATCGCCTATGGCATTTTCACGCTATCGGCCTGACTACCTCGTACCAGAAGCAAACAAGCGGCATCCGGAACCTAGAGACCAAGAGATATCTAGAGCTTCCTATCGATGTTCCGGCTCTTTCTGAGCAACGCCGGATTGCCGATCTCTTGTCCCGCGCCGAGAACATTGTCCGGATGCGGCGGGAGGCGGAGAGGAAGGCCAAAGAGATCATTCCGGCGCTGTTTCTGGATATGTTCGGGGATCCGGCAACGAATCCGAAGGGCGGAGCGGTTGATAAAATTAGACACCAGAGAAATTCTGTAATGCGACTCGGAGATGTAGCGGAAGTTGTTTCCGGCGTTGCCAAGGGACGAAAGCTAGGCGGAAAGGTCACACGCGATGTTCCGTATCTAAGGGTCGCGAATGTTCAGGCCGGCGGCCTGGACC
>Ga0182030_10022647_pt1 | contig 11681 bp, 12 predicted proteins | sample 812S3MmetaG_FD_121299 | JGI IMG/M metagenome (GOLD analysis project Ga0182030, IMG submission 121299) | Permafrost microbial communities from Stordalen Mire, Sweden - 812S3M metaG (Illumina Assembly) | ecosystem: Environmental > Terrestrial > Soil > Wetlands > Permafrost | place: Sweden... | reverse complement strand
TCAGCCGCGATCCCAACGCGCTGGTGCAGGCCAACGAAGCCAACATGAGCAAGGCCGAGATCCTCTTCCTCACCGCCCAGCTCGACCCCACACCCGCCGGTTACGAAAAGGCCCTCGAGGCCTACCGTCTCGTCAGGCGCAAGGCCGACATGATTCCCCTGCAGCAAGCCCGGCTCGACGCGTTGAAAAAGCAGATCCAGGCGCAACTGCAGGCTTCACCCAACTCCTTCACCAACGAGAGCAGTCTTTTGATCGGGCGCGAAGAAGGCCGCTTGAAAGATTTGCAGAATGGCACTGATCCCATCATCCAGGCCCTCATCCGCATGGCCGAATGCTACGTCAGCATGAAGCAGCCCGACGAAGCCCGCACCATTTTCCACCGCGTCGCCGCCCACGCCAAGCTGACGTCCGACCAGCAGCAGGAAGTCGATTTCCAAATCCTCTATTCCTATGTGCTCGGCGGCCAGATCGACCAGGCCAACAAAGCCCTCGACGATTACCTCACCAAACATTCCGGCGATCCCCAGGCCGACAGCATCAGCTACCTCATGGCGACCAAGTTGATGGAGCGAAAGGACTATGCCGGCGCTCTCGCCCAGGCCCTCCGCAGCCTCAAGGATTTCCCTTTCCCAACGGGCAAGTCTTCGGCCTACGCCATCGCGCTTGAGGCCGAGGCCTTGAACCGGCTTGGGCGCGTCCCCGAGGCCGACAAAGTGGTCAACGACTTCCTCGCCCAAAACCCGACCAGCCCCGTCGCGAATCAGATGTTCCTGACCAAGGCGCAGGGCGAAACCTCGCGCGGAGACTTCACGAACGCGCTGACCGATTATCAGAAGGTGAAGGACAATACTTCAGCCAGCCCGGACTTACGCGCCGCCGCCGATGCCGGTTACATCCAGACGCTCAATTCGCTCAAGAAATACGACCAGGTCATCACCGAGGCCAAAAGTTTCGCCACCCAATTTCCCACCAGCAAGGTCTTACCGACCGTCCTCCTCTTCAACGGATTGGCGTTGGACCAGAAAAAAGACCCCGGCGCAGTCGCCGCGCTGCAGGGTGTCGCGCATAAGTTCCCCCAGGACCAGGCCGCGCCTTTCGCGCTCTTTTACGTCGTCAATATCTACCAGCGCGCCAACAACGTCCCCGCCATGATTCAGGCCTACAAGGACCTGCAAACGACCTGTCCCGACGCCTACACCTTCCTCGTCCAGGCCGCCGACGCCGTCAGCACCGTTCTCATCAAGCAAAAGAAATTTGACGACGCCATCGCGATCTACCAGCCCTTGACCGCTGCTCCCGAGCCCGGTGTCGCGGCATCGGCCCAGAACAAAATCGGCTCGGTCCGGCTCGCCTCGGCCCACTCGTTGGGATATTACCAGTCCATGCCGCTGACGACGCGCGCGGACGCCGAAAAGCGGTTGGGCACCGCCGAGCAAAGTTACCTGCAAACGCTCAAGAATTCACCCGACCAGCTCGCCGCCGTCGGCGACGCCTTCGAGGGCCTCGTCAGCATCGCCAAACAGCGCCGCTCCTGGGGCCTGCTCAAGGACCCCGACATGGAAGGCTATCTCAGCAAGCTCGGCGCGGACCTCACCTCGCCCGACTTGCAGGCGCGACTTGAGCTGGCCAAGGCCGGTCTCGTCTTTATCTACAAGGACGGCGCGAAACAATTTCCGGCCGCGCTCGACCGCTTTAGAAAAGTCATCACGGCCAATCCCGGTCTGCTCCTCACCCGGCAGGAGACGAATCAATTCGGCGAACTGCTTCTCTCCGCCAACGATTATCCCACCGCGCTTAAAATCTATACCGACCTGCTCAGCAACGCGGCTCCCACCGATCAGGTCACCCTCGGCGACGCCTATTATGGCTTGGGCGCGACTTATCTCGGACAAGGCGAGCTCACCCAGGCCAGGGAATATTTCATGAAATTAAAATCGCTGCCTGGCAACGGCCTGTGGCATCCCCACATTCTCGACGCCAATTACGGAGTCGCCCTGGCCGACGAACAATCGGCCGATCCCGCTGCCGCCAGCGAGGCCCAGCAGATCTACACCCAGTTGATGGAGGCTCCGCAAGGCGGCGTGGCGTTGCAGGCCAAGGCGATGCTCGGCTACGGCCGCATCCTCGAAAAGGCCGGCTATCCCATCAAGCCCAGCACCGCCGGCCCCAGCGAATTTGCCGTCCATTACTACACCGAACCGCACCTCCTCTTTGGTGCCGCCACGCCCGAACAAAGCGCGGAAGGCCTCTATGATGCCGGTCAGGCCTACGGCAAAGCCGGCGACAAGACCAACGCAAAAGCGCAATACGATACCTTGCTCAAGACCTACAGCACCACCGCACCCGATTGGGCCGTCAAAGCCCAAACCGCCGAAGGGTCCCTCTGAGGTAGCCGGCGCAGGCCCTTGCGCCGGTCGGTTTGCCTTTTGGTAGCCATCGGACCTGCGGTCGGCAGTAGGTTCCCCTTCGTAGCCGCGCTCGTAAGAGCCTGGCCTGCAGCGGTAGCCGTCGACCTCCGGGCGACGGCCCGCGAAAGCGACTCTATATAAAGATTGTCATCCTGAGCTTGTCGAAGGATCTCTAACTATTCCCGCCTTTCAGCCCCTGCCTGATTTTCAGCGCTGTGTTCTTTACCATCGTCCGCAGGACTCGTTAAATAAAACATGCCTCCCTCCATCCGCGCCCGGGCGCTCTGCGAAACCCTCGCCCGCGTCTACCCCGACGCCCGCTGCGAACTCGACTTCTCGACCCCGCTCGAACTCCTCATCGCCACCATCCTCTCCGCGCAATGCACCGACGTGCAGGTCAACAAAGTCACACCCGCCCTCTTCAATAAATATCGCACCGCGCGCGACTACGCCGAATCCGATCCCGCCCAACTCGAGCACGATCTGCGCGCCATCGGCCTCTACCGCAACAAAGCCAAAAACATCCGTGCCTGCTGCCGGCTCCTCGTCGAAAAGCATAACGGCAAAGTCCCCGAAACCATGGACGCGCTCACCGCCCTCCCCGGCGTCGGACGCAAAACCGCCAACGTCGTTCTCGGCAACGCCTTCGGCCAAAACGTCGGAGTCGTCGTCGACACCCACGTCGCGCGCCTCTCCGCCCGCCTCGGCCTTACCCGCCATACCGATCCCAAAAAGATCGAGCCCGTCCTCATGAAACTCGTCCCGCAAAAGGATTGGACCCTCTTCTCCCACTGGCTCATTTTCCATGGCCGCCGCAGATGCAAAGCCCTCAACCCCGACTGCCCCGCCTGCGAACTCCAGCACCTCTGCCCCAGCCATCCCAAGTTCATGAAGTTGAGGAAATAACCTTCGACCTGGTCGAAAGCTTTCTGATACTTTCGCCTCCACTTCGTCTTGTATGCCCACGAATTCTGTTCACGACCTGAGCCAGCTCATTCTCGATCTGCGTGGCCAGCGCGTGATCCTCGATTCCGATCTCGCCACTCTCTACGGGGTACCGACGAAGGTTCTTAATCAAGCCGTGAAACGAAATGGGGAACGATTCCCCAAGGAGTTCGCGTTTCTGCTTACTGTCGAAGAACTTACAATCTTGAGGTCACAATCTGTGACCTCAAGTTCCCACGGCGGTCGCCGCTACTCACCCTACGTCTTCACCGAACACGGCGTGTTGATGGCGGCCAACGTCCTCAATAGTCCGCGGGCTGTGGCCGTGAGCGTCGCCTTGGTAAAAGCTTTTGTCCGTTTGCGCGAAGTACTGGCGACGAATCAGGTCATGGGCAACCGCCTCGCCGAAGTCGAAAAGACTCTGGTGACGCATGACGCCGCTCTACGCGACATCTATCAAAGAATCAAACCTCTTCTCCTGCCCCCTCCCGATCCGCCCCGCAAGAAGATTGGTTTTTGAGAGTTCCTTTCGCGACGTTTAGCGCGTCACCCCACAACGCTTATTTTTTCACCTGCGGCGGCGGCCAAACCCAATCGCCCTTCTCGTAATCGATCTGCTTCAAGGACTGGTCATATCCCGTCTTGTACGCGACCTTCCCGCCGTCATCCTTTTGATTCCATCCCACCGAATAAAGCAGAAACGTGCCGTCCGGATTCAGCCGATAATGATACGCCTCGCCATTCATAATATCGTGCGGCACCTCATCGATATACATCGGCGCAAGAACGTCAAACGATCCCGGATAAACACCCTTCGCCAGCCGATACCGCTCCAGCGCGCATGCGATCCGCGCTTCATCGATCCAAACTTGGGCTCTGGCAAACAGCTTCGTTTCGTCGGCTAAAGGAGCTACGCTGATAGTAAACCAAATATTCCAAGGCGCATAGGCGGTCATGCTGTTGCTCTCGCTCGCTGCTTCCTTTTTGAGGTCGTGACTCAGATTTGCGTAAACCAATCTGGCATGCAGATCAACCGTCGCCAATTGGTGGAATAAGAACGTAGCCATTTCCTTTTCATTGTTGTCCCACCAACCACTTGGTAACGGAACTAGGAAGAGTTTTGCCAGCGGCGGAGCACCTAAAGGGGATGCTTCGAATAATTTGTTTAGTTCGGGTCGACTAATACGATGGAAAAAATCTATGTCGTTTGTCGATATCGCAACCTCACTTCTCATGGCGAATTGAAAGCCTGCCAGAAAATCGATCTGCCCAAGCGTCTGCTCAAGTTCGGCCGCCTGCGCGTCTGTCCATGAATGCTGAGCCAATCCCTCGCGGACTGCCCCGTGGTTGATCGCCATTATACCCATCGCGACAAGTCCTCCGACGAGCGAGGGATCCCGCTTGGCACCGTTTGCCAGCATGCAATTGACCCGGATATCCTCTAAGGCGAGGCCCTCTTGATGCTGATCTATCGCGAGAATAGCCTGGAGCGTTAGGAGTCGGGAAAGATTGATCAGTGCGACCACTTGCCCCAGCGGGCGAGCAGCTTGAGGTAAAATCGTATAGTCTGAATTGAATCGGAAGACGGGACGCGTGGCGGCGGCAGCGAGAAAATCGGTGAGAAACGGATATATCGCATTGAACTGCGCCAAAGTACTGTCGGGCGGCTTTGCGTTTTTGAAAACGATCGCGTAGTTGCTGGCGATGACTTGTTTAATCTTGGCCATATCTGCTTGCTCACCTTTCGGCCAATTGACTGTTGGGGGAAGATCGAGGTGCGGATAGTCACCGCCCATGGCCCTTTTGAGAGGAACCGGTTCCGGATACGTATCGCCCTCGCTGTCCTTCACCAACTCCAACTTAAACAACGGAATCGCCGCTAAATTCTGCTCATCCGGCACGGGCGGCGGAATGAATTTGCTGTAGTCGAACGTCTCGCCCTTCGCTTCCCACTTGGCTTTGGTCGCGGCCCACTCATGCGCGCCGCGCCAATCTTCCTCCACGTAAACGAGGACAACGAACGCGATGCACCCGAGAACGAATTTGAGAAAGCCCCACGACCAGAAGAAGCGACCGATCTTCACGAAGAAACGCTTCATGGTTTTTTAAGGACACTCCCGCACCGCTAGCTTGTCGAGGAATAAGTTGAGAACTGAAAAAAGACAAACTGAACTGATCCTTCGACAAGCTCAGGATGACTGAATCCTAAAAGTGAGACTTTGCCGAGGCCTCAAGTTGTAGCGGCGGTCTATGACCGCCGACGCCAAACGAATACGTATTGGCTTAGCCAGCGACGGTCATAGACCGCCGCTACATTAGGATCAACGCCTATCTGCCCGCCTGCAGCTGCTCCAGTAACGGAACATCCGCCTCGGGGAATTGATAATTCTGCAGCTCATCCAGCGTCACCCAGCGCAGATCAGCCACCTCCAGCTTCTGCGGTTCGCCGGACACGATCCGCACCTCAAAAAAGTAGAGCCGCACATCCCGGTCGGGATAGGCATGCACGATGCGATGAATCTCCGCGCCGACCTCCGTCTGCACGCCGAGCTCCTCCACCAGTTCGCGATAAAGCGCAGCCTTCAGCTCCTCGCCCGCGTCCACTTTTCCGCCGGGAAATTCCCAATACCCGCCGAGCGTATCCTCCGCGAGCCGTTGCGTGATGAGCAGCCGCCCGTCCTCACGGCGAACGACGCCGGCGACGACATCGATGGGCGGATGAGTCACAACACGTTGCTCAGGTGGGCCTAGCCAGCGCGGTGGTTTCAGGACCTTGCAGCGAAAGAGCGGCTTCAGGGATGCGGGGCCGCAGCCTGGCGCCACTCCGCCGGTCATTGTTTCGCTTTCTCCCAGTCGGCCAGGAACTGCTTCAGGCCGCTGTCGGTCAGCGGATGTTTCAGCAGTTGCTTCAGCACTGAAAAGGGTGCGGTGATGACGTCGCTGCCGATCTTCGCCGCTTCTAGGAAGTGCATCGGCGATCGGGCGCTGGCGGTGAGAATCTGCGTCTCATAACCGTAGTTGTCGTAAATGGTGCGAATGTCGCGGATCACGTCCATGCCTTCGTGACTGATGTCATCAAGCCGTCCCACGAACGGGCTGATGTAGGTCGCCCCGGCCTTCGCGGCAAGCAGCGCCTGCGAACCCGTGAAACAAAGCGTGACGTTGGTCTTGATGCCCTTCGACGTGAAATATTTGACCGCCTTGAGTCCCTCGGGAATGAGCGGAACCTTCACGACAATATTCTTGTGCCACGCGGCGATCTCTTCGCCCTCGATGATGATCTCCTTCGCGGTCACGCTCACGACCTCGGCGCTGATCGGGCCATCGACGATCTCGGTGATCTCCATGATCAGTTGCTTAAACGGTTTCCCGCTCTTCGAGGCCAGCGTCGGGTTGGTCGTCACCCCGTCGATGAGACCCATTTCCTGGGCTTCACGAATGTCATTCGTCTCACCGCTGTCGATAAAGATTTTCATAGCTCATAAGCTACCTATCCATGTCAGCGAAACAACCTGGAATATCGCCTGTTTCCGAAACGTAATAGATAGTCACGGAGCCGCTTGACTGCGATGCCACGCCTGCTTCAACCGGCCCAGCGCCTGATAATGCAATTGCGAAACTCGCGACGGCGTCACATCCAGAAACTTTGCCACCTGCCGCAACGGCACATTCTGCAAATAGTGCAGCTCGATCACCGTCGCCTGCGTTTTGGGCAGACTGCCCAGGCAGCGAAGCACCGTCCGCCGATCCTCCGCCGAAAGTACACCTGCATCGGGACTGGCCGCGGCGGGATCCGCCAGCCGCTCCGTCAGCGACAGATTCTCCTCGCCATGACCGTTCTCGGTCATTTCATCGAGCGACACCAGTTGCCGGGGCTGTGCCTCGGATTGGAATGCGGTCAGTTCCGCCTCTTCGATGCCGAGGGCCGCCGCCAGCTCGATCCGCGTCGGCTCGCGCTCCAAATGCTCAGTCAAATTAGATGTAACACGCGTAATACGCCTGTTGCTTTTGTGGACCGATCGCGGAGCCCAGTCCCACCGGCGCAACTCATCGAGCACCGCACCTCGTATCCTCACGGCGCAATAACCCCGAAACGAAGCGCCTCTCGCCGCATCGTAGCGGGACGCCGCCCGGAGATACCCCAGCACGCCTGCACTCTGAAGATCATCACGGTCGAGATGACTCGGCAGCTTCGAAGCACACGACCGGGCGAAATGACGCGCCCAGGGTAGAAATTCGAGGAGACGCTGGTTCTCGTAACCCATATGAGTTACGTTATGTGTTACCTTTTGTAATGCGTCAACGCAAAAATACTTAATTTGCGTTTATCCACCAAAATCCCCGCTTCTCACTCAAGATTGAACATCCAGATAACCACGCGTAACCTAACCTACCGTGCAATGCCCCCACTGCGACCACACCTTCGCCCTGCCGTGGAGTAAGTATCTCAAATCACCCTCGAAACCCCACGTCTGTCCCGGCTGCGGAAGGAAATTCAAGATCATCGCGACAGTGTCCTCCGTCTTGCTGCTCATTGCGGCCACGGTCATCGCCGCAGGCATGCCCGCCGTCATCGCGTTCTTCTTTGCCCACAGTTTCTGGTGGACGATCGGAACCTATCTGTTCTTTCTCGTGGTCTTGGTTTTGCCGTTCGACCACTGGCTCGACAACAAAGTCCGGCCAGTTAAACCCGTCCACTAATTCGGACTGGAGGGACGCGCTCCTGCGCATCTGCGGACTCTTCTGGCACGATCCCCGCTTGATAAGATACCATGAACAAATCCAACGAAGTCAGGAATGACCTCTTGAGCATCGGCGCATTCGGAGTCGGTCTCGTGGCCTTCGTGGTTATCCTGGCATTTAGCTGACGCAATTCGCCTAAATAAAGCCTCTTATATATGACGCTCGCCTACCTTAAAGGTAGGCTGCCTGCTCCTCTCACCGCTGCCCTACAAACGCCAGCTTCCCCGGCCAGTTCAGCGCCCGAAATTCCCTCAAAACGTCCTGCCGATCCTCCAGCGGGAGACGCCGCAAATGACGCAGGAATCCGAGCGCGCAGCGCTGGGCTGCGCCGTACCGCTCGCGCAGGAGCGGACTCGCGAACCGCCGATGGCTGTTATCGAAGAGCTGCCGCCGGAGCCAAATGCCGACCGAGCGAGGAATTTTCCCTTTTCCGCACAGCAAATGGGAAAATTTGTTCAGCACCAGGTACGTATCGATCCGCGCCTGCGTCTCCAGATTGCGCGCGTAGGCCTCGCTTTCGATCTCCCGTTCGCCTTCGTGGAACAGCAGCGCGGCCTGCACGCCGTGGGCGATTTCCTCGATAAACGTAATCAGCGCGGAGATGTTCCGCTCGTTGATCGTCTCGCGCGGATCGTTCGCCTCCAGCTCCGCAATCACCGGATGCGCATAAAAGATCGCAACATAAAGCGAATCACCCGCCTGCCGCAGAAAAGTCCGCCCGCGCGGGGCGAGATGCGCCGCGCTTTCCCCGGCCATTTCGTTCAGCACCGCGCAACGGCTCTCGCCGATCAGGCACGCCTCAAGGTTGATCGGGACCGGCGCGTAGGTGCGCTCCAGCAGCATCTGGATTTCGCGCAGCAGCGTCATAACCGATCAGCTTGGCCGAATCAAAATCGCAGGCGATTCGTGCAGGTGCAGCAGCGTATCGGCCAGGCTGTTCAAGGCCAGCCGCACGCGGCGAAACTCATCGCCCAGCATCCGGAAAATCTCGTGCAGTTCCGTCCTCCGCGCCTGCGGATGGTCCGCCATGCTGAGGTAAGTCGATTGCCCCACCGCCTCGTAAAAGCCCAGGCTCGGCGCGCCGCGACGCTGCACATGCGCGTTCACCCGCTCGGCGAACATGCCGCTGAGAAAGAGCGCGTATTCGGCCATGTGCACGCGCACCACGAAAGCCTGCTCCGGCGGACAATTGCTCGCCTGCGTCATGAGATCCGAGATATAGGTAAAGCTGCGCGCCGACGGCTTTGCCTCGCCCGCAGAACGGAGTTGGTTCACGTTCGAAAAAGCGAGCAGCACTGCGGCGACATAATCGGTCAATGCGCGCTCATCGAGCGAGACGCGCCGCAAAACGCGCCGGGTCAAAATATAGAAATAGAACGCGGCGGAAACTTGCAGGCAGCCCGTGCCATCAACCACCGAATCATAGATCATCTCGTGATCGAGAATGGCATCGCGCTCGGCCTCGTCGCTCAGCAGGGACACCAGGGAAACCGCGTCCCGCTGCGACTTGGCGAGCACTCGCACGACGAACGAGAAATCGTCCGCAGTGAATTGTGCGCGGCAGTTCGCTTGAATCACGTCCCTGTATGAAGCATAGGGGATGCCACATCGAGGAGATGTGGATCAACCGGCCTGGGGAAGAACGAACCTTGGGACTTGCCGCAGGCGATGATCTTCCGGAAAAGATCGATCCCGATTGGTTTCGTCAGATAGGCGAACACGCCGAGTCGCGTGCACTTGTCGAAGTCCGCCGGGTCGATCGAGCCCGTCGTCACGATGACGGGTATATCGTACAACCGCGGCTCGCGCCTGATTTCCGTCAGGAGCTCGATTCCGTTGAGCCGCGGCAAATGCAAATCGAGGAACACCGCTAAAGGCGCGGGCGACGCCATCAAAAGAAATTCGAGCGCGTCCATTCCGTCTCCTGTGACATGCACTTCATCTTCCAGATCGATCCTCGCCAATTGCCGGGTCAAATGAAAGCTATCGTCCACGTTATCCTCAACCACGAGTATCATCCTTGCCTCCGGTTTACTTGTTCGCGAAGAAATTGGAAGAAGCCCTTCCGCTCATGGTGATTTGGGCCCATCGGATGACCCGCGGCGTTTGGTCGCACCGGCGGTTTGCCGCGCGCTTCCGCATTTGCCGGCGGAGAGGTCTTGTCGAATCCTCGCGGGACGATCAAGCGAGCGTAAGCCTCCTTCGCCTGATCGTAGGGAAGACTAAAAATCAAACTCTGGAACTTTCTGATCGCCCGTTCAGCACAAACACGAGGGCTGGATTCCTCGTCTAAAGGCTTCTCAAGGATCACCTCTTCCGGATTTGGAATTTCAGTATCAAGCCATACGGCAACGGGATCCTCGCGGGTCACGTTTTCGTCTTTAAGCACATCAGGTTCAGCTAAAGACATGGCCGGACACCGGTTATTTCCTCAGCGCGAGGGCGTCGACGAAGTAGCAAATCAAGCTGAGAGAAAGTAAGGTCCACATATTGATTTGAAAGCCACGTATCTTGTCGCACCTGCCGTGCCGGTGGTGATCATTTCTGCTCGCCTCTTGATCATCAGCTCATTGCAGATCAAGCCTGGCGTGATGCCTCTTTCCGCAACCGCATTTTGCACGCGGCCCGAAGTGGTTCGCACGAAAGCGCTGATGCTCCCGACGCACTGCAAGAATCGGCCCGCGTGTTATGAATGACTAAACAAACACCCGATCCAAATACGCGCTCAATTTCCGCTGGCTATCCAGGCCGCCGCGAAACGCCACATGCCAATCGGGCCGGATCAGATAGAGACACGGCGCGGACTCGACGCCATACTTTTCGTGGACGTAGCGCACGCGATCCATCAGCACATCGCTCGCCCAGTTCTCGTGCGCGGGCACCGGAGGATCGCCGCACAATATCAGGTGAATACGGATGAGCTTCCCGAACTGCTTCGCCAGCGGCGCGCTGATCTTCTCCAGCACCTCGATGTCATCCGTCGTCGGCGCAACCCCGGCGAAAAGCAGCAGCGTCCAGCGCGTCGTGCGCAGAACATCGAAAAGCCGCATCGTCTGCCGATCCGGCATCCGCACCAATTGAGCATCGGGCGCGCGATCGCCCGCGACCGGGCCGTAACTTCCGCCATGGTCCTCACTCAACGCGCTGGTGGGATAAGCCACGTTCATTTCGCCGAGCATATTTCGAATCCGTTTCTGCACCGCATCCGCGCCGAGCACCGTGGGCATCACATATTGCAGCGCCATCCGCGCCGCCGCATTCGGTTGCACCACCATGTGAAAACCAAAATCGGTCGCTTTGATCAAGGTCTCGTCCGTGCCGTGGCGCTCAGCTTCGTAAGTATCAAGCAACTCGGCCTTCGCCTCGCCCTTCGCGACCGCCGCCAGTTTCCAGCCGAGATTGAACGCGTCGTGGATCCCGTAATTCATTCCCTGCCCACCGATCGGCACGTGCACATGCCCCGCATCGCCCGCCAGGAATGCGCGGCCCGCGCGGAAAGTCGCCGCCAGCCGATGCCCCGAGCGAAACCGGTTGAACCAGACCGGATCGTAAAGCTCTGCCGCCGGGTCCGCGATCTTCCGCATC
>Ga0182030_10022645_pt1 | contig 11681 bp, 10 predicted proteins | sample 812S3MmetaG_FD_121299 | JGI IMG/M metagenome (GOLD analysis project Ga0182030, IMG submission 121299) | Permafrost microbial communities from Stordalen Mire, Sweden - 812S3M metaG (Illumina Assembly) | ecosystem: Environmental > Terrestrial > Soil > Wetlands > Permafrost | place: Sweden... | reverse complement strand
TCAGCCGCGACGAAGCCAAGGCTATCAGCCTGCCGCGCATCGCCGAGGACCTGAAATCCACCGTCGTCAAATTGCTCGATCGCTTCTGCAACGGCGTCAGCAGCCGCACCAACCGTCCCGACAAGTTCGCGCGCTACTGCAAAGAATATCCCGAATTCCGCCGACAGCTCTTCAACCAGCAGTTCAACGACGCCGATCCGCGCCTTGCTGCACTCTGGCTGACGCTCGACGGTCTCTTTGGCTACAAGGCTTGAACATCGGTTCTGACATCGGCTCGTCAAGCCTCTCTCCCATGTTTCCGCTAGCCTGGCGTGCTGGTCTGGCGGAAGCAAGTTTCTCGCGAAATCCGAGACTTGTTCTCGAACTTATACCCAAGGAAGGATGAATACATGAGCTCCAAGATTATCCGCTTCGAAGGCATCATTCCTCCGTACATGATGGGGGAGATTCTGAAGCGCAACCCCAAGCTGCGCAAGCACCTCGGCAGCAGCATCGCGACCTCGCATGACCTGCGTGAGCAGCGCAGCGCGTCTGGCCGCATCATCCTGCCCAACATCACCGGCGACGCGCAACGCGAAATCTGGGATGCGAAGGACGGCGAAGAGCGCCCCGGCGTCAAGGTTCGTTCCGAGAACGACCCGGACACCGGCGACCACGACACCGACGCTGCCTTCGCTTTCACCGGCAACGTGCGCGACTACTACCGCGAAGTGCACAGCCGCAATTCCATCGACGGCGCCGGCATGGACATGGTCTCGATCGTCCATTTCAAGCAGAAGTTCAACAACGCCTTCTGGGACGGACAGGTCATGACCTACGGCCGCGGCGACCAGATCATCTTCCGCAACTTCGTCCTGCTCGACATCTGCGGTCACGAGATCACGCACGGCGTCACGCAGTTCGAAGCGGCGATGCGCTACTTCGGTCAGTCCGGTGCGCTCAACGAGTCGATCTCCGACGTCTTCGGCAAGCTCATCGAGATGTACGCCAGCAAGACGCCGGTCAAGGACTTCAACTGGGTCATCGGCAACGGCATCTTCATGCCGGGCATCAGCGGTCGCGGTATCCGTGACATGAAGGAGCCGGGCACCGCCTACCAGAACGAGAAGATGGGCAAAGACCCGCAGCCCGCCCACATGGACCACTACCTCAAGCTGACGAAGGACAAGGGCGGCGTCCATCTCAACAGCGGCATTCCCAACCGCGCCTTCGCGCTCTTCGCGACGGATGTCGGCGGCTTCGCCTGGGACAAGTCCGCGCAAGTCTGGTTCGCCGCGCGCGCCGAAGCGGGCAGCAACCCGTGCTTCGCTTCGTTCGCATTCCACACCATCCATGCCTGCAGCGCGCTCGGCTTCTCCTCGGAGACCGACAAGCTGGTCGCGGCGTGGAAGGCTGTCGGCGTTACCCCGGACGAGAATGCGGTCGACGACCTGACGCCGGCGCCGGTGGTGCCTCCGTCTCAAGCCGGCGGCAGCATCGATGACGACGAGGACGACGGTCACTCGCACTGAGCGGCTGTCGCTTTCGCTTACTTGGGTTTCAACAGTTGAAACTCATAACTCGTAGTTGTGACGACCGGTCGCACATGGCGCACCCCTACCTGCTGAATTTCAGCTGGACAGGAGTTGCGCTCTGCTGCATCCGGTCGTGTTTCTGCGCAATAACTTCACAAATCGGTTTAACCGAGAAAGGAGCCCCATGAAAATCGAGATGAATGTTTTCTCGGGCAGACAGAACCCGAGTATCAACCTGGACGGCAAGCTTCTGGCGGAATTTCACGAGCGCGCTTCGGACTTCAAGTCTGCGGATTTGAAGAAGCCCGATGGACTCGTGCTGCCGCTGGGCTATGCCGGCTTTACTGCCACGCCCGGCAATGGTCGCGGCGACGTCATGCACATCCACTCCGCTCGCCTCGAGCGCAGCAAGTCTGTCGATTTCGAGCGTTGGTTGCTCGACGTCGTCAACCAGGGACCGGTGCTCTTCGCGCCTAAGTTCCGCCGCACTATGCTGCAAGGCATCGACAATGGCGTGCACGCGCACTTCCAGATCCGGCGCCAGGACAATCGGTTGTATCCGCGCATCATCACGCCGGACCACCCGATCTACCAGCCTGCCGAGTGGAACACGCCGGATGTTCAGCCGAACAACAACTGCTACGCCTATGGCTGCAATGACCCCACCGGAACTTTCCCTCAGCCGGGATTAGGTACGGGACGGGAATACAGCGCCATCAACGCGGCGGAAGTTTCGGCAGCGGCGATTAGCGATGGTCTGCGCCCGCTGAAAAGCTGGAGCGATATTCCGGCTCAAGGCTGGCGCGTCGTTCTGGTTATCTGGCCGGACGAGGACTATCACTGGTATCGCGCCGACTTCGACTCGCCGGCCAACGCGCTCTGCTCGCACAAGCCGGGCGGCACCGAAGTTCGCAACGTCGACAACAGCGGCAAGCTGATTGTCGATCCGACGGCGACTTCTTGCGACCACGGACCGTACACGATTACCGTGGGCGTGTTCAACGTTCCCGGGCGCGAGCTGATCAAGATCGCGTAACAACAACACTGCACGGCAGGATTGCTTCGGCTTTCCTGCCGTGCGCTTTTGCTTGAGAGCTGATGCTGCTTCGGCACAGTTCCTCGCGGCTCTGCAGGACAAGCATCACTAAGCAGCTCTAGCAGATGTTTGGCAGAAGGGCAAGGAGCGCGAGCCTCTTTCCCTTTTTGTCATTTTCTGCCAAAAACCGATGCGAAAGCGAGAACTCTCGCAGACTCTAAAGTCTTTTTGTCATTTTCCTGAGATTCGGAAAGCCTTTTTGTCATTTTCGGGAGCGAATTTTGCGGATTATCCAGTGTGTTTTCTTTTTAGACAACAGCTTGTCGCTGTGTCTGCAGCGCAATCGGAATCGGTTAGCGTGCATAGAGTTCCAGGTAACCGCAAGCCGTGCAGCGCAGCGCTTCAATGCGGCGTTTGGCGCGCTTATGCAGGTTGACTCCAGACCAGAAACTGCTTTCTGGCGGGCCTTGAATCCAATCGGAAGGTGCTTTTGTATTTGCGGCGTCGACGCCCTGAACATCGAGCACATAGCCTTCTTCCATCGCGTTTTGACATTTGGGGCAATTGATATTTAGTGACTCAGCTGATCCCGGAGCCGGACCGTTAGAGGTCTTCTTGGCGATAAGGGTATGATGCGCATCTGCTGTTACGGCCGGTAAGATTAACAGCGCGCAGGCTATAAAAATAATGACTCGATTTTGCATACAGCTTCCCCCTGCCTTCAGCTCCTAAAGACTTGACTTGGAGCGCCCATATTTTAGGAGGCTGAATTGAGTCTTAGGAGACTTGGTGAAATCCTTCTTTTGAACTTTGGAAGTGAATCGTATTGCCGAGCACCACCTGTGGTGAACGAAATGTATTTGCGATAGTCTGAACTGAGCGGCTAAAAGGCGGATATAATTAGGACTTCCGTCCGGCGTAAATTGAAAAAGGGGTAGAATATGACAAGAGGGCTTTATGAGCGTGCCTGGCGACGTGAGAGCTTGCTTGGCGTTATTTTGCTAACGACTCTTGCCGCGAATTGCAGTCCTGCGCGCGCTGGTCAAACTAGTGTTGCTTCTAGCTCACCTGCAGCAAGTAGCAGTGTGACAACCAGCAGTTCGTCCTCTGCCGCGGATAAGTCAACCGGCGCAACGTATCAGGATATGCGCGAGCTATGGGAAAATTGCGAGCGAATCAAATCAACTTCGATTGACATCCTGGCAGAAGGACGCAATGCTCCTGCGCGGAAAAAATGGCTTGATTACTATCTTTCTCTTTTGCAAAACGATTTGAATACGCTGAAAACTGCTTCAAGTACTTTAAGCGTTTCGCAATTTGCCGGCCTTGATGCACCGTGGAAAAGCAGTCAGGATGACATTGCAAAGCTTGGCGAACTTGTAGATGCGTTGGCTAAAGATCTACAGACAGTCAAGTCTCCTACCGACGATACTTATCCGGCGCATTACTGGAAACCCGCTTCAGAACTTAAGCAAGGTGCTGAGAAGTTGGATGCTTCATTGCTGGCAATTTTTTCTTCGCTAAATACAGCGATCGATCAGAGTAATCCCGATGGAAAATCGACGATTGCCAACGCCGCGGCACAAGCCGCTGATGGCGCTCTCCCGAAAGAGCCACTAAAAGGTTATGCCACTGCAGTTCGCGCTGAAACTGGCGTAAAGCAATTGGAAGATGCCGCTAAACAAGTAAGCAAATCATGTTGGGGATTATTCGGCGAGCTGGAACGCTGGAATTTGCTTTATGGTAATCCACCGGCAGGCGGCATTCCTGATGGATTTTATGGCGGCGGTTTGACCAAGCAAGAAATAATGACAGAATTCAAATACTTGCCACAATTTACTTTTACCAACCCACCTTACGTGATGTTATACAGTTACCGTCTGCCTCCGCGCCAGAATATGCTGGCTTATCACACCACCAATATCGGCAAAGTGCTCAACATGATGGAAGCCGATTTGAATGACATGAAGATTCCCGCCGACCGGCAGCTGGCGACAGCGGGACCGTTGGACGATGCCAAACGTACCTTTCTTGATTGTCGCAAAAACTATCTTTCTTTGTACAACGCAGTAAACAACACTGACGATAAGCGCCTGCAGAAAAATATTCGTGAAGACCAGTTACTTATGGGTCAGCCGGTATCGAGCATCTACAGCGACATGGCTAAACTCCGTGATGCACTTGCCGATTTAGGCAAACTTCTCAAATGAATTAAATGATGCGCAGAGCGAATCGCTATCGCAGCTTCGATCAAGCATCATGAATGAGTCAAATTCATAGACTCTCCCAGGCATTACTGTGCGTTTATGCACCGTTGTTGTGACAATTATTCATGCCACTACTGCTGGTGATCCTGTTCATGTCCATTCTCAACCTTTTCTCTCCCGAGTTGAACATTCGCACGGGGAGGCAGAACAATTCGTTCTCCTCCTCCGCCTTCTCCAGGGTGTTTTTTTTCTTGAAATTGATAGCAGACCGGTCTAATCCTTTTGGGTTCTTGATTTCTGGGGAAAGACAGGGATGGCAATGGCGTTGTGCTCTGTGCACCAATAGAATAGAAGCAGCCTCGCTTTTCTCTGGTGCTGTCATGTCGATTCAGTGGGACTTTAGCTGTATAATGCGTTGGGCGCATGATGATAATGCTAATCATGCATTAGACAAATGACTCTGCGGCCGATACTATTTTCCCTCATGAACAGCGGGCTGAATAACTGGTCTGGAAATGAATTCCAGAAGGACTCGCTAAATAATTAACAAGGGAATGAACATCATGAACAACCAACTTTTCAGCGAAATCATGGCTAACATCAAGAAGAGCGAAATGTGTCCAGCCAAGTGTAGTCACGTTGTACCTACTAAGAAGTAACTGAACAAACAATTTTTAGCGGGATAAAGTTGGTCAGCTTTATCCCGCGTTCTTTTCTCAAGCAGGAGCTAGCCATGATACTTCCGGATCTAAACAAATTACTTGAATACAAGAATCCAGCCGTACTGAAACTGTATGTGCAAAACTACCCGAAAAACAAATTGACGGCAGAAGCAGCATTCACAGAAGTATTGAAGTATTTGTGGCTTTGCCAAAAACACAGAATCGATTCTGAGCAGAACGAAAACAATCCCAATTTCCCGCGTCTGGTTTTCATGCCGCGTTCGATGCGTGAGATTGATGAAATGTGGCATGAGTTCATTCTGTTTACGGAAGCGTATTCGAATTTTTGCGCTGAATATTTCGGTGAATATATGCACCACCTTCCGAATATTTTTGATAATATGCCGAGCCCACGCGACGAAGTTGAGCGCGACATAGAGAATTTGCTGCCTTACATTTATCAAAATCTAGATGAAGAAACTGTTCGCACTTGGTTCTGTTCTTTTCTGGATAGCGCCGCTGAAGAACCGCTTCAAGCAGAGCAAGGCGAGAATATTCAAGGTGAGAGAGAGCTGGCTCTTGTCTGATTCGTTTGTACGCTGTGTGCAAAACGTGTTTTGGATCTCAGAACGCGTTTGAAATTAGAAATTGTAAATGGGAAGAAGAATTCTTCCCATTTTGGGTATGTCGAAGTGCATTGTCGAGGTGCGTGCAAGAGATTCTCTCGGAGTTCATCATTATCGTTCACCACCAGTAGTGGCGCGTCAGTTTTGGCGCTGCGGCATGCACCATTATGCGCCTGATTAATAGCGCGTTTCTCCCTTTGCATAAATTCACGCAAAGGCTGGGAATAGCGTGCCACTACATAAGGGGGCAGGCAATAATACCATCATGGCTCAGCATGAATATGCTAGCGAAGTTTTGTAACTGAGCCGGTTTAACGTCTTCTCGACGTTGATGCTCTTTCTTTTTTTTATTGAATAATAGACTGGTCTAATTGAAGGGTCCTTTTTTTGTCGCAGCATTGCTACCTGACCAGAACTGGCGGTCCCACGACAATTAGTGAGGTGAATGAAATCATGCGCTGAATGCATGTCAAAGATATGAAGGTCTCCTCCGCATTTTTATGCTCTCGTCGCATAGCCGTTTTCCACCATCCAGGCTACATAGCTTTCAATTGGATCGAACGATTCTTTCGCACGCTTGTGCAAATGTTCTGCCCTTATCATGAATCTAGCCCCGAGATACCACTGAGCCCGGAATTTGTTCACGGGTTTTTCACGCTGGTGACTTTATCCTCTAGCTATAGCTGAACTCTCATCGGGAAACGGGTAATTATGACAGAACACGAAACCGCAAGCATTATACTTGGCGAGCTTCTGGTTGCAGCTGGCTTAATCAGCTGTCAGGAAGTTGATGGACTTTCTACTCTGGCACAATTCATGGGGTTGCCCCTGGGTAATCTCCTCGTTCGGGAGAAAAAGGTAAGTCGTGAATTACTCAAAGTAGCGATTCGCCTGCAAACGCTTATCGCCGATGGAAAGATTTCCGTAGAACTTTCCTGCCGTGCTATCCGTGACATTGTGCGTGGCACTGTCCTGGCAGAACAAATGCTGGAATCGGTTAGTGCCTATGCCGAGAATGTACGGGACTGCCGTCTTGGTGAACTTTTGGTTGATGCTGGCTTGCTCAGCGATTTAGCATTGGGTAGAGCGCTGGTAGAAAGCACCGAGTTAAAAGCGCCACTAGGTCAAACACTTGTTCAGCAGGGTGCCCTTACGGACGAAATTGTTGCGATGGCTCTGTCAATTCAGAGCCGAGTGCGTGCCTGCATTATCGACTACAAGGCGGCCGTAATCCAGCTCAAAGATGTGAAATATATCGGAAGAATGCCTCATCTCCTGCAAGCCAGCTAAGCATAAGGTTCAGACAATTAGAAATTGCGTAAAGTTGGGGTTTGGATTGTCAGTGTGCACCATGTGCATGGCTGAATCTGACAAGGATGACATTGCCGATTTGTAAAGGCGGATAAGTCGAGCTTGGTTTCCAGCCCGTCAATACGGCAAAGCAATTGTTCTTTTCGATTTATCAAAAGCAGGCGCAATTTGTAATCTACGCGTCGAATATTCGTCTGGGAGCGTCGCGTTTGATCAGGCGGTTGTAAACGCTCTTTGGAATGCAAATCCATTTCGCGAGTTGATTGGAAGTGCAAGCGAGCCCGTCAGCTTTGAAGCTGATTTTGATTACACCGACAAATCACCTACTAAGTAAGATTCTGCGATTATATAAATTGGCTAACTGTGTGTCTAATTATTCATGCGGGCGCTCTGTGGCTGTATTAATTACGTAGATCGCACAAGCGTCGAACCCGCCGCTGTCTGGCTTAGGTAGTAGCATGGCTATTAAACGACTTTAAAATGGAAAAATGCCAGAAATGTCTCTGGGCGCGTTTGGCAAAGTGTCTTTAAAATACAAAAATGGCAAGAATGTGAGAATTTGAAGTGGTAGAGAGAAAAGGCGGGGGACGATTTTTCGACGAAAAATCGTCCCCTAGCGGTTTCTTATTTAGTGACTGTTACCAGTCAACTATTGCGATGAACTCAGCGAGTGGTCGAGAACATCGGGCAGCGATCGGCGTCGGCGCAGCCGCATTCCGGGTGGAAGTGGCAGGTGTTCGGCGCGGTTTCGGTCTTGGTTGCTTCGGTCTTCTTGTCGCCGCAGTTGCAGTTGCTGACGCAGGAAGGCCAACGGCTGGCGAAGGGATCGGCGCAGCCACAAGCGGGGAAACGGATGCATTCGGTGTTGCAGGTCTTGCAGGTCATGTTGAATTCCTTCCACAGGTTGATGATGAGGTGTGTTTGGTGAAGTCGTTCTAAGCAAGGTGGTGGAAAATGAAATCGTGCTTTAGTGAATCTATTGAATTTCTTGCTTTGCTCTAAAACGGACCGGGGACGTGTCAAAACCAGCGATATAAAAATCGCCTGGAAGAAGTTGGAAGTTTTGATTCGTGTTGGGTTCGTTTAAATAAAAAGGGGTTAATAGAGTGGGTGAACAATGTCTCTATCTTTCGTGTCTGGCGCGCGCGAAACCTATAGCTGGGTGCTAATAATACGAAGCTTGTTTAGAAGAACACTTCTCACGCTTTAGTGAGCTGGAATAGTCGCGCTAGTATGCGCACCATGGGTGGTAGCATCACTTGCCGTTACTGTGGAATTGAACAGTTTGTGGTGAGGAATGTCTTGCAGTTCCTGATTTAGATTTCCATTGTCGATGTTTTTTTGATTTATTCAGGGCCGCCTCTAATGCAATCTCCCGGGTATCTCGCACGAGTTAGTGGAGCTTATTTTGCTGCGACAATAAAGCAATTTCGCTTGATTTATTTGGGATCTGTAAAGCGCATAATTCTGCAACTTGGAGCGTGGTAATTCGCTGTCTAAATGCACGGCAAATACGCGTGGTAAGGCTTCGCCAACGCGATCTTGACCACATTTGACGATTTAAATGTATTTCTAATTGTAAAGAGGCGCCCTCCGGCTCACGTTACAATCCCGCCTTGCCCCTGGGTATGAGCGTTTCCCCGGGCTGACTGTTCTCGCGCTAAGCCCCCTACGCCCCACGCCCCAGATTAGGTTCTTGATAACCGTTCTATTCATATTGGTGATGTAACTAGATTTTTTCTTCTCTCCCGAGTATTTGCCACAACAACCAAGCCCTGCTTTCACTTCCCCCGTTTTATTCACTGCTTCCCGCAGTAAGTGACAAGCATCGCCTTTTTTCTGCAACAAGTATCGGGAGCTCAGACGGTTCAATCCAGAATCGTTCGCTTGTCGTTTGCAATATTGTCATCCATCCAGGTTGGCGATCGAACTTGCAAACCTTAACTGGCGCTCATCGCGCCATTTCTCAAAGGACAACGCTTATGTCGAACAGAGAATCCAACAAAAACCTCGCCGGTCAGGTCATGCGTGACGCTGGTCTGGGAGAAGAGGAAATTCGCCGCACGACCGAAATCACCGATATCGATGCCGCGGCGGCCAAACTCTATAAGGGTGTACTCGGTCGCTCGACCGCCAGCTGCGTTCATCGTCTCACCTGGGGTAATGCCAAGCTGAGCGAATTCGCTTCTGTCGAACCGGAATCTGATTCCGACTTCGACCGCGTCATGAAGAACGCCATCGCTGCCCTCAAGGCCAACAAAGCCGCCGGCAAGCAATTCGATCCCAACGGGAAGGTCAGCGAGAAGTCAATCGCAGATCTCGGCAAAGCCGGTTGGTGGGGTGTTCGCGTTCCGCGTGAATACGGCGGCATCGATGCTGCTACCGTCAACGTCATGCGCGGCATCACTCAGATGTCTGCCGCTGGCTTCCAGAACGAAGCTGGTTTGCAATCCGTGCACGGCTGCATTGGCGTCGTCGGACCGCTCAAGATCTTCGGTTCGCCGCAAATCAAAGAGCGCCTGCGTGTTCTCGCGACCGGCGAGCGCATGTCTGCTTTCGCTCTCACCGAGCCCGGTGCCGGTTCTGACCTCAGCGCCGTGCGCACCCTTGCTCGTCGCGTCGGCGATAAGTTCTACATCACCGGCGAGAAGGTGTTCATCACCAACTCCTACTACGGTCGTATGGTTTGCGTCGTCGCTAAAGTTGAAGGCGAAGGCGATCGCAAGGCGGTCTTCGTCGTCGACCTGCCCGACAGCGACACCGCGACCTTCGAGCTGGTGAAGTACGGTCTGCATCCGCTGAAGCACTGCTACAACCACGGGCTCATCTTCAAGGACTTCGAAGTGCCCGCGGAGAACCGGCTCACCGACGAAGAGACCAACGGCATGCTCGCCGCCTATCACGGTCTCAACTTCGGTCGCATCGCCGTGCTCGCCAATGCCGCTGGTGGTCTGCGTCAGATCATCCGCAGCATCACGCCCAAGAGCTGGGGCGAATATCGCAAGACCATGGGCGAGTCGATCCAGAATCGCGAGCTCGTGCAAGTTCGCATCGCTCGCGCGGCTGGCCTCATGGTTGCCTGCGACGCCATTCGCGACTGGGCTTCGGCCAAGCTCGACGAAGGCTATCGCGGCGAACTCGAGTGCACCATCGCCAAGGTCTTCGGCTCCTGGGCTCAGCAGGAAGGTGCGATCGAAATCGGCCTCCTCACGCATGGCGGTCGTGCTCTGCGTGAAGGCAACGTCATCGGCGACAATCTCTTCGACTTCCTCGCCGCGCTCATCTACGAGGGCGAGAACCACATGTTGCTGATGAAATACTTCCTCGAGTTTTTCGGCGCGCATGGCGAGCAGTTCATGCTGCCGCTGGGCGAGTCGCTGAAATCGGCGAAGAAGGGCAATCCGAAGGGCGCGCTCAAGCTCGCACTGGCTGGCGCCGGTTATGCGGGCTGGGTCGGCAAGAATCTCCTGCGTTCGACCAACGCTGGCGATGCCGCTCCGTCCGACATGGACAAGCGTCTGCGCGCGCATGTGCAGTTCGCGCTGCGTGAAGCCCGGAAGCTGGCGCTGAAGGGCAGCTACTACATGGTGAAACACCAGGTGGGGTTGCAGAAGCGTCAGTCGCGCATGGTCGAGCTGAGCAAGCTTTCGCTCTGGAACATGGTCATGCTCGTCACCTGCATGCATGCTCATCGCTCGGGCGATGAGACCACGATTGCGGCGGCCGATGTGATGTGCCAGGTGCTGAAGATGAAGATCAAGCCGGCGCATTGCTCCGACGCGTTCTTCTCGGACTGCGCCAAGGTCGGTCGCATGGTCATCGAGGGCGAGCTCAATGAGATCGCTCAGACGGTGGATTCGCCCATCGTTCATCCTTACGCTCAGTAAGGGTGAGAAGCGAGCAGGACGCTCGCGCTACCGGGGCCGGGTCAGTTTGACTCGGCCCCGGATTCAGGTCACTTCGACCGCATCGCGGGCGGGGCATGCCCCGCCCCTACGATCTTCAACATACGGATTCGGGCATTTCGGCTCGGCTCTGTTGAACAGAATCGAATTTGAAACAAGAAGGAAAGTTGCTATGGAACATTTCAGCAATTTCGTCCACGCTCATCAGGTGTGGTTTATCGCTGGGGGCGCTCTGACCGTTGTCGGCGGCGCCGCTGTTTGGATCTACAACGACCTGAAGAAATTCGGTCGCCACTTGAGCCAGCTCTCCTGAGCCAGCTCTCTTGAGCCAGCTCTCCTGAGCCAGCTCTCTTGAGCCAGCTCTCTTGAGCCAGCTCTCTTGAGCCAGCTCTCCTGAGCCAGCTCTCTTGAGCCAGCTCT
>Ga0182030_10022643_pt1 | contig 11682 bp, 7 predicted proteins | sample 812S3MmetaG_FD_121299 | JGI IMG/M metagenome (GOLD analysis project Ga0182030, IMG submission 121299) | Permafrost microbial communities from Stordalen Mire, Sweden - 812S3M metaG (Illumina Assembly) | ecosystem: Environmental > Terrestrial > Soil > Wetlands > Permafrost | place: Sweden... | reverse complement strand
GCTCTCGGCAAACCGATAGCCGACGCCGGACTCGGTGCGGATGATGGTCGGCTGGCCGGGATCGCGCTCGATCTTGGCGCGCAGCTGGCCGACGAACACCCTCAGGTACTGCGTGTCGTCCTTGTGCGCCGGACCCCAGACGGCGGTGAGGATCTGGCCGTGGGTCATCACCCGGCCGGGATTGCCGGCGAGCGCGCACAAGAGGTCGTATTCGCGCGGCGTCAGCTTGATCGCGGCGCCGTCGCGGGTCACCAGCCGCTTCTCCATGTCGATCGTCAGGCCGTCGACCGCGACGCGCGTCTTCGGCGCCGCGCCCGTCCGCGCGTGGCGCATGGCGGCGCGCATGCGCGCCAGCAGCTCGCCGATCGCGAACGGCTTCTCGACGTAGTCGTCGGCGCCGAGGTCGAGCGCGGCGATCTTCTCCGCCTCGCGGTCGCGCGCCGACAGAACGACGATCGGCGCGGCGGCGAAGCTGCGCGCCCGCTCGATCACGTCCTTGCCGTCCATGTCGGGCAGGCCGAGGTCGAGGACGATCAGGTCGGGCGCCGAATTGGCGATCAGCCGCAGCGCTTCGTGGCCGGAGGCGGCGTGCAGCACCTGATAGCCCGACGCCTCCAGCGCGGGCTTGAGGAAGCGCAGGATTTGCGGTTCGTCGTCGACGATCAGGACCCTCGCGCCGTTCATGAGGCCGCCTTGGCGATTTCGCGCGCTTCCACCGCCGGCATCGAAATGACGATGCGCGCGCCGCGCCGCTTGACCGCCGGGCTTTCGGCCCAGATGCGGCCGCCCATCGCCTCGATCAGGCCGCGGCTGATCGACAGGCCGAGGCCGGTGCCGGCGCGCCGCCCGTCGGCGCGGCCGCCGCGATAGAACTTCTCGAACACGCGCTCGAGGTCAGTCGGCTTGATGCCGGGCCCCTCGTCGGTCACCGAGACCAGCACGTTGGCGCCCTCCGGCCGCGCGTGGACGATCACCCGCCCGCCGCCGCCGTATTTCAGCGCGTTGTCGAGCAGGTTGAACAGCACCTGCTCGAGCAGATTGGCGTCGCAGCGCACATAGGGCAGGTCGCGCGCGAGGCTCGTCGTGATGGGCTGGCCGGAAAAGACCTTGGTCGCGCGCTCGATCGCCGCGCGGACGACTTCGACGACGTCGACGAGATCCTGCTTGGGCTTCAGGGCGCCGGCTTCGATCCGCGACATGTCGAGCAGGTTGGCGATGAAGCGGGTCAGCCGCGCGCTCTCCTCGTCGATCGAGGCGAGCAGGTCGGCGCGCTGCTCGGGCGCCATGCCGTCGCCGAACCTGCGCAGCGTCGTCACCGCGCCGGTGATCGTCGCCAGCGGCGTGCGCAGGTCGTGCGACAGCGAGGCGAGCAGAGTGCCGCGCAGCTTCTCGTTCTCCTCCAGCGCGACGGTGCGCACCGAGTCCTTGACCAGCAGCGCGCGGTCGATGGCGATCGCCGCCTGCTCGAGAATGAGGTTGAGGGCGTGTTCGAGCGTCGGCGAAATCGGCGCGTCGCGGTCGGCCGGCTCGAAGCCGCACACGCCGACCACGCCGCGCGAGGTGACGAGCGGACGGAACTGGAAGCGCACGTTGGGCAGCGTGCCGGTCTTCCAGCCCGCCGGCTCGCTCTTGTCGAAGGCCCAGCGCGCGGCGCCGTTCTCGCCGGGATCGAGCTCGTCGATCGGCGGCCAGGCGGCGCTCAGCGGCAGCTCGCCGTCCTCGGGCAGCAGCATGACGACGCCGCGCGCCCTGAGCGTCTTGTGGGCGTAGACGGTCGTCGTATCGAGGATGTCGTCGAGCGTCACCGCGCCGGAGAGCTTGCGCGAGAACTCGAACAGCGAGCTCGTCGCCTGGGCGCTGGCGCGCGCCAGCCGTTCCTGATCGCGCGCCCGGCCGGCGAGCCAGCCGACCAGGCTCGCCACGACGAGAAAGATGACGAGGGCGAAGAATTCCTGCGGCTCGGCGATCGTGAACTGGTAGTAGGGCGGGACGAAGAAGAAGTCGTAGGCGAGAAACGACAGCACCGCCGCCAAGATCGCCGCGCGCACGCCGAAGCGCGCCGCCGAGAGCAGCACCGCGATGAGGAAGATCATCGACAAGTTGGGCAGGCGCAGCCAGCGGTCGAGCGCCTCGCCGACGGCGACGGCGACGGCGACCGAACCTGCCGCAGCGAGCGCGCCGATCGGCAGGTCGCGGTCGAGCGCGAAGGCGAAGCGGGGCCGACGCGGCGCTTCGCGCCGTTTGTCGCCGGTGACGATGTGCACGCCGACCAGGCTGGCGCGCCGCGCCAGCGCATCGGACAGCGAGCGGCCGGCGAGGCGGCCGAGCAACCCCGCCTTCGAGCGGCCGACGACGATCTGGGTGATGTTCTCGCGCTCGGCGTAGCCCAGGATCTCAGCCGGCATGTCGTGGCCGACCAGCCGCGTCGTTTCCGCTCCCAGGCTCTGCGCCAGTCTGAGCGCCGCGTCGACCCCGCCGCCGGCGTCGCCGCTCGGTCGATCGACCGTCGCCGCCACCCAGCTGGCGTTGAGGCCGGTGGCGAGCCGGCTTGCCGCCCGCACCACGTCCATCGACAGCGCGTCGGGTCCGACGCAGACCAGCAGACGCTCGCTCGTCTCCCACGGCCCGCCGATCGCGCCCTGGCGCAACTGTTCGACCATCTGGTCGTCGACCCGCGCCGCGGTGCGGCGTAGCGCGATCTCGCGCAGCGCGGTCAGGTTGCGCAGGGTGAAGAATTTCTGTTGGGCGAGCCGCGCCGTCTCCGCCAGATAGACTTTGCCGTCCTTGAGGCGCTGGATCAGGTCTTCCGACGTGATGTCGACGAGCACGATGTCGTCGGCGTCGCGCAGCACGATGTCGGGAACGGTCTCGCGCACGACGACGCCGGTGATGCGCGAAACCACGTCGGCGAGGCTCTCGAGGTGCTGGATGTTGAGCGCGGTCCAAACGTCGATGCGCGCGTCGAGCAGCTCCTCGACGTCCTGCCAGCGTTTGGGGTGGCGGCTCTCCGGCGCGTTGGAGTGGGCGAGCTCGTCGACGATGATCAGCTTGGGCCGGCGGGCGAGCGCGCCGTCGAGGTCGAACTCCTCGATCTCGCGCCCCTGCCAGCGCACCTTCTTGCGCGGCAGGATTTCGAGGCCTTGGGTCAGCGCTTCCGTTTCAGCGCGCGAGTGCGTTTCGACCAGGCCGACGACGATGTCGACTCCTTCGTCACGCAACAGCCCGGCGCGCTGCAGCATCGCGTAGGTCTTGCCAACGCCTGGCGCGGCCCCGAGGAACACCAGCAACTTGCCGCGCTTGCCCTTCTCGGCGAGCGCCAATAGCGCGTCCGGGTCGGGTCGGCGCTCGGGGTTGCGGTCGTTGGCCAAGGATTCGGGGCTTCGCTAAGATTCGAGACCATTATAGCGCATGGCCGGTCGGCGACCGCAACGCCCTCCTTCCGCCGGCTTCGCCTCAGACCGTGGCGAGCCAGACCGCGAACAGAACGCCGGTCGCGGCGAGAAAGGCGGCGCGTAGCACGAATTGCCCCTTGAAGGGGGACGGAGACCCGCGGCGGGCGACGGGCGACGTGTAAGCGGTCAAAGCAATGCCTCGGGCCGGATGTCCGGCCGACACACGCTTAGCCGGGATCGGCGCAAGGGCGCCATTCGCAAACTCGCCGCCGGACGTAAAGGACGCATAAGGGCCGACGCCGGCGCGGCGAAGCGAGCCTTATAAACTCTTTATGTCCAAACCAGGCTTCACGCATTGATCGCTTATCGGCTTCTGTCCCAAGAACCGGCTGTCAAATTGGAGGCGCCGCGCCATGGCTGACGTTGTCTATTTGGTCGTTGGGGCAGTTTTCTTCGTCCTGATGGGCCTTTACGCCGTTGCTTGCGACCGATTGTAAGGAGAATCGCCATGACGGAGCCCATCATCGGCTTGATCGTCGGAATCGGCCTGGGAATCTACCTTCTCTACACGCTGGTTCGCCCCGAGAAATTCTGACGAGCGGTTTTCAAAGATTTTCGAACTTGAAGGTGAAGCCATGACACTCGTCGGCTGGTCGCAAATTGCGATTGTCCTCGCGCTCGTGATCGCAACCGCCATCCCCTTGAGCGGCTTAATAGCGAATGTCTACGCAGGCAAAGACAACTTTCTGTCGCCGGTGCTGCGCCCAGTCGAGCGCGGCTTTTATCGCCTCGCCGGCGTCGACGAGACGCGCGAACAAGGCTGGTTCATCTATGCGGTCGCGATGATCGCCTTCTCGATCGTCGGCTTCGCTTCGCTTTATGCGCTGCAACGATTTCAGAACGTGCTGCCGCTCAATCCGCAGGGCTTCGACGCCGTTCCGCCGGATCTGTCGTTCAACACCTCGGTCAGCTTCATCACCAACACCAATTGGCAGAACTACGGCGGCGAGACGACGATGAGTCATCTCACCCAGATGCTCGGCCTCACCGTCCATAACTTCTTGTCGGCAGCGACGGGCCTCGCCATGGCCTTCGCGCTGGTGCGCGCTTTCGCGCGCTCCTCGGCGACCACGGTCGGCAATTTCTGGGTCGATATGACCCGCGTCGTCCTCTACGTCCTGCTGCCGATCTCGATCGTCTTCGCCATCGTCTTCGTCGCCCTCGGGATGCCGCAGACGCTGGCCGGCTCGATCGACGTTACGACGTTGGAGGGCGCCAAGCAGACCATCTCGATCGGTCCGATGGCGAGCCAGGAGATCATCAAGGAGCTCGGCACCAACGGCGGCGGATTCATGAACGCCAATTCGGCGCATCCGTTCGAGAACCCCAACGCCTGGACCAACATGTTGGAAATCTGGGCGCTGCTGCTCATCCCGACCGCTTCGGTGCTCGCCTTCGGTCGGGCGGTCGGCGACTTCAAGCAAGGCCGCGCGATCCTGATCGCCATGGCGATTCTGCTCGTCGTCGGCATCGGCGTGGTCTATTGGGCGGAATGCGCGGGAACATTGGGCGTGACCGCGCTGGGCGTCGACCCTTCGGCCGGCAATCTCGAGGGCAAGGAGGTTCGCTTCGGGCAGGCGCTGAGCTCGATGTACGCGACGGCGACGACGGCAACCAGCACCGGCGCGGTCAACACGATGCATGATTCGTTGACGCCGCTCGGCGGTCTGGTGCCGCTGTTCAACCTGCTCGCCGGCTGCATCTGGCCAGGCGGCGTCGGCGCGGGGCTCTATGGTTTTCTCGTGGTCGCGATCATCGCCGTGTTCATCGCCGGGCTGATGGTCGGCCGCACGCCGGAATATCTCGGCAAGAAGATCGAATCGCGCGAAATGAAGCTGGCGATGTTCGCGGTGCTGATCTACCCGCTGGCGGTGCTCGGCTTCTCGGCCGCGTCGGTGATGCTGCAGACCGCGCTCGACAGCATGAACAACGCCGGCCCGCACGGGCTGTCCGAGATCCTCTACGCCTACGCCTCGGCCAACGCCAACAACGGCTCGGCTTTCGCGGGCCTCAACGGCAATACGCCGTGGTTCAACACGACGCTCGGCATCGTCATGCTGACCGGGCGCTTCGCCTACGTAATCCCGGTGCTGGCGCTCGCCGGCGGCCTCGCCGCCAAGAAGAAGGCGCCGCCGTCGGCGGGAACCTTCCCGACCACCGGACCATTGTTCGTCGGCCTGCTGATCGGCGTCATCGTCATCCTTTACCTGCTGCAATATTTCCCCGCGCTCGCGCTGGGGCCGGTTGTCGAGCATTTTCTGATGCTGGGCGGCAAGGCTTTTTGACAGCAAATCTCATTCTGATTGGAGTTATCCATGTCCACGAAGGCGAAAACTCCGGGACTGTTCGATCCCACGATTATCCGCAGAGCGGCCCTGGACGCGCTACGCAAGCTCGACCCGCGCAAGCTGGCGAGGAATCCGGTGATTTTCGTCACCGAGGTCGTGTCGGTGGTCGTCACCGGCTTCTTCGTCCGCGACTGCGTCACCGGCGAGATCTCGCCGCTGTTCTCCGGCCAGATCGCCTTCTGGCTGTGGTTCACCGTACTGTTCGCCAATTTCGCCGAGGCGGTGGCGGAGGGACGCGGCAAGGCGCAGGCCGACACGTTGCGCAAGAGCCGCAGCGATGCGCGCGCCAAGCGTTGCCTCGATCCCGAGAATCTCAAGGGCGTCTACGAGGGCGTCAATGCGCTCGACCTCGAGGTCGGCGACGTGGTGCTGGTCGAGGCGGGCGAGATGATTCCCGGCGACGGCGAGATCATCGAGGGTCTGGCCTCGGTCAACGAGTCGGCGGTCACCGGCGAGTCCGCGCCGGTGATCCGCGAAGCGGGCGGCGACCGTTCGGCGGTGACCGGCGGCACGACGGTGCTTTCCGACTCGATCAAGGTGCGCATCACCGCCGCCGCCGGCTCGAGTTTCATCGACCGCATGATCGCGCTGGTCGAAGGCGCCGAACGGCAGAAGACGCCCAACGAGATCGCGCTGTCGATCTTGCTTTCCGGCCTGACGCTGATCTTCCTCATCGTCTGCGTGACGCTGTGGCCGCTCGCCGCCTATTCCGGAACGGTCGTTTCGGCGACGGTGTTGATCGCGCTGCTCGTCTGCCTGATCCCGACGACGATCGGCGGACTGTTGTCGGCGATCGGCATCGCCGGCATGGACCGACTGATCCGCTTCAACGTCGTGGCCACTTCGGGCCGCGCGGTCGAGGCGGCGGGCGACATCGACACGCTGCTGCTCGACAAGACCGGCACCATCACCTTCGGCAACCGCATGGCCGACGAATTCATCCCCGTCGCCGGGGTCGGCGAGCGCCAGCTCGCCGAGGCGGTGTTGCTGGCGAGCCTCGCCGACGAGACGCCGGAAGGCCGTTCGATCATCGCGCTGGCCAAGACCCGCTATGGGCTGGAGGCGCCGATCGACCAGCCGCACGCGAAGGTCGTGCCGTTTAGCGCCCACACGCGCCTGTCCGGCGTCGACCTGCCCGGACGCACGCTGCGCAAGGGCGCGGTCGACGCGATCCTCGGCGAGGTCCGCCTCGCCAAGGACAAGGCGCCGGCCGATTTCAGCCAGACGGTCGATCGCATCTCGCGCTCCGGCGGCACGCCGCTCGCCGTCTCCGACAACGGCCGCCTGCTCGGCGTCGTTCACCTCAAGGACATCGTCAAGCCCGACATCCGGCCGCGCTTCGCCGAATTGCGCGCGATGGGGATCAAGACGGTGATGGTGACCGGCGACAATCCGCTGACCGCGGCGGCGATCGCTTCGGAGGCGGGCGTCGACGACTTCCTCGCCCAGGCGACGCCGGAGGACAAGCTCGCCTATATCCGCAAGGAGCAGCAGGGCGGCCGCCTGATCGCCATGTGCGGCGACGGCACCAACGACGCGCCCGCGCTCGCGCAATCCGACGTCGGCGTCGCGATGCAGACGGGCACCCAGGCGGCGCGCGAGGCGGGCAACATGGTCGACCTCGATTCCGACCCGACCAAGCTGATCGAGATCGTCGGCATCGGCAAGCAATTGCTGATGACGCGCGGCTCGCTGACGACCTTCTCGATCGCCAACGACGTCGCCAAGTATTTCGCCATCATTCCCGCGTTGTTCGTGACGACCTATCCCGAACTCAGCGCCCTCAACATCATGGGGCTGCATTCCGACAAATCGGCGATCCTGTCGGCGGTGATCTTCAACGCGCTGATCATCATCGCGCTGATTCCGCTGGCGCTGAAGGGCGTCGCCTACCGTCCGATCGGCGCTGCGGCCCTGCTGCGCCGCAACCTCACGGTCTATGGCCTCGGCGGCATCATCGTTCCCTTCATCGGCATCAAGATCATCGACGTCGTGGTCGCCTTCCTGCATCTGGCTTGAGGATAAACGTCATGTTGAGCCAAATTCGTCCCGCCATCGTCTTGCTGGCGCTATTCACCCTGCTGACGGGCTTCGTCTATCCGATGGCGATCACCGGCGTCGCGCAAGTCCTCATGCCGTATCAGGCCAACGGCAGCCTGCTCCAGGTCGGCGGAAATCCGGTCGGATCGGCGCTGATCGGCCAGAACTTCGCCAGCGACAAATACTTCCACGGCCGGCCGTCGGCGACCCAGGCGCAGGACCCCGCCCATCCCGACGATCCGTCGAAGACGATCGACGCGCCCTATAACGCCGCCAATTCGACCGGCTCGAATCTCGGCCCGACCTCACAGAAGCTGCTCGACCGGGTGAAGGCCGACGTCGCCGCCAAGCGCGCCGCCGGCTGGACCGGGCCGATCCCCGCCGATTCGGTGACCACTTCGGCTTCAGGACTCGATCCCGAGATTTCGCCCGCGACCGCCTTCGCTGAGGTTCCCGCCGTCGCCAAGGCGCGCGGGGTCCCTGAGGAAAAGGTGCGGGCGCTGGTCGCGGCGCATGTCCAAGACCGCGCCCTCGGCCTGATCGGCGAGCCGCGCGTCAACGTGCTGCGGTTGAACCTCGCGCTCGACGCGATGTAGGCGGGCGTTGTAGCCGCGCTCACTGAGCGCGGCGGGACGCGGCCAGCGGCCGCGTCTACACGGCGCGCTTCACTTCAGCTCGTTGGACCTGAACCACGCGCGCGCCTGCACTTTGGCCATCAGGTCCGTGTCGATGAACGGATAAATCGTCTTGGCGAAGGCGCGGCGCACCAGCGCGTATTCGGCCGGACAGTCGCGGTTCTTCGGCAGCCAGCCGCCGGTGAGGAGGAACCCGTAGTGCTGCGGGTCGCCGCCGTACATCAGGCACAAGGTATTGTAGAAGCGCTGCCCCCAGGTTCCGTGCACGTCGGCGAAGGCGCAGAACGGGTCGGCGAAGCACTGCAGCGTCTTGTCCTTGGGATAGTCGGCCGCCTTGGCGTCGGGCGCCGCGGTCGGCGGATTGTCGAAAGTCTCGCCGACGTCGGAATAAGCCGCGACGACGACGTCGGCGAGCTTGGGCTGGAACTGCAACGCGACGAAGGTCGAGATTTCGTCGGCGGCGTCCTCTTCGCGACCGATGATCGGCACGTCGAGCACGTCGAACAGCGCGTGTCCCGTCTCGTGCAGAATGACGCCGGCGAACACGCCGGCGAGGAACCCGTCGCGGTTGACCTTCATCGGGAACAGATTTGGATTCTTCGCTTCCGCCTGAGTGATCAGCGCGGCGCGATCCTCCATCATCTTCATGAACTGGTAGCACATCACCAGGGCGCGATTGTCGGGCGAGTAATAGGGCGAGGCGCTGTCGCCGCCGTCGCATTCGTCGACATAGACCCAGATCGTCTTGGGCAGCTTCAGCGGCGCGAGGAACTTGACGTATTCCTCGAGCACCTGCCGTTTCATCATCTTGGCGCGGGTGTCGGCGTAGACGGCGGTCTTCGGCTGGCGGTAGCCCTGGTCGCCGTCGACTTCGGCGATCCTGACCTTGCCGTTGGTCAGAGCGGAATCGTCATTCGCCGCGCTGCTCGCAGTCGGGCCCGCCGCCCCGCCGGCGGACGGGTTCGAGCCGCCGCTTGCGGCGGGGCTGGCGTTGTTGCCGCCCGAACCGCCGCCCGCCGCTTCGGCCGCGGCCAGAGAAAGCGCGAACGCCGCAAGAGCGACAACGCGCAGCGTCGGCCTCACCATGTCCGCGCCCTCGCCTTGACCAGGAGATCGGGGTCGATGAACGGCATCAGCCGGAGATCGAAGGCCTTGCGCACCTGCTGATATTCCTTCGCGCACTGCGCCGAACGGTATTCGGGCAACGCGCCATTGGTCTTCAGGCTGTCGAAGGCGATCGGGTCGCCGCCATAGGCGATGCAGAGGAAGTTGTAGAAGCGCTGCGCCTCCGGCGCCTCGGTCAAGGCGAAATCCTGGCCGGTCCAGGTGCGCGCCGACCAGTTGAAGAACAGCGCCGAGCCGAGGATGGTCGTGCGCGCGTTGTCCTCGCCGAACTGCATCATGACGAAGGCGGTCAGCCGGTCGGCCGCGTCGTCGACGCGGCCCCAGATCGGCACGTCGAACAGATCGAACAAGGCGTAAGCGGTCTCGTGGAACAGGGCCTCGACCATTGTGCCGATCACCGCCTGGCTGCGGTCCTGGTCGCTGGCGCTGGTCTGGGCCTTGGCGACGTCGAGGATGCGGACGATCATCTCGTAGCAGATCGTCACCGTCTTGGTCGCCGAGTCGTACGGGCGGCGGAAGGCGCCGCCGCAGGCGTCGCCGCGGATGTGGAGGTCGGCGGGAAATCTCAGCGGCGTCAGGAAGGAACTCAGCTCCTCGAGCGCCTGCGATTTGACCAGCACGTCACGAGCATGGGCGAGCGCGGCGTCGCCACCCGGAGCGTCGCCATAGGCGATGCTGACCTGCGGCGCGGCGGTCGCCGCCGCCAGGACCAGTCCTTGCGTCAGGCCGACAATCGCGGCCGCGAGCGTCGCGCGTCTCATCGTCCCCTCCCGGTGAGACCGGCTATCGCCTGATTGAAGCCGGGGCGCGGTCCGCAGTCAATCCGGGATCGGCACGAGGGCGGGAGGGTCGCTTGGGTCAGCTCGGCGCGGGTCGGCTTCGGCGTGGGCCCGGCGCCGTCACAGCGGCGGATGGCCCTCGGCGCGCTTGGCCATCTTGACGAACTTCTTGATCACCCGGTCGCGCTTGAGCTTGGAGATGTGGTCGATGAACAGCACGCCGTCGAGGTGGTCGATCTCGTGCTGCAACACCGTCGCCAGCAGGCCCTCGGCGAGGATTTCCTGCCGCTTGCCGTCGCGGTCGATGAAGCGCGCGCGCACGCTCGCCGGCCGCTCGACCTCTTCGTAATATTCGGGGATCGACAGGCAGCCCTCCTCGTAGACCGATCGATCGTCGGCCGACCAGACGATCTCGGGATTGATGAAGAACATCGGGTTCGCGGGCTCGTCCTTCTTGGCGAGGTCGACCACCAGCATGCGCAAAGCCTCGGCGACCTGGATCGCGGCGAGGCCGATGCCGGGCGCCTCGTGCATCGTCTCGACCATGTCGTCGAGCAGCTTGCGCACGGAATCGTCGACGCGCTCGAGCGGCTTGCTGATCAGCCTGAGCTTGGGGTCGGGCAGGGTGATGATGTGTCGAAGGGCCATGGTCGCGAAATCTCTCTGGTCCGCTCAGATAATGGCGCAGCGGCGGCAGGTCAAATCCGTTCCTCTTTCGTTCGATTCGACGCGGCGAATCGGATAAGCTCGCATTATGAACCCTACGCTCGTCGTTCTTTACGGCTATCCCGTCACCTTCGCCGACGCGCTCGGCGCGATCGGCGCGCTGCTGCTGGCGCTGATCGTCGCCCTCATGCGCGCCAATGCGGCGCGGCGGCGCGAGGCGGAGGCCGCGGAAGCCGGGCGGCGCGAGCTTGAGGCGCGGCTCGCCGCGCTCGCCCAGTCGAACGCCGAGCTCGGCGGCCGGCTCGGTTCGATGAGCGAATGGCTGGGCTCGCGCCAGGCCGATCTCGCCCGCGTCATGTCGGAGCGGCTCGACAATGTCAGCGCCCGGCTCGGCGCCGGCCTCGAAAGTCACGCCCAGACGACCGGCGCCAACCTCAACAAGCTCAACGAGCGGCTGGCGGTGATCGACGCGGCGCAGGCGCGCATGGTCGGCATGACCGAAGAGGTCGTGTCGCTGAAAGACATCCTTTCCAACAAGCAGACGCGCGGCGCCTTCGGCCAGGGGCGGATGGAGGCGATCGTCAGCGACGGCCTGCCGGTCGGCGCCTACGAATTCCAGGCGACGCTGTCCAACAAG
>Ga0182030_10022641_pt1 | contig 11683 bp, 12 predicted proteins | sample 812S3MmetaG_FD_121299 | JGI IMG/M metagenome (GOLD analysis project Ga0182030, IMG submission 121299) | Permafrost microbial communities from Stordalen Mire, Sweden - 812S3M metaG (Illumina Assembly) | ecosystem: Environmental > Terrestrial > Soil > Wetlands > Permafrost | place: Sweden... | reverse complement strand
TGGTGAAAAGGTGGGGAGAACGTCTGGATTTCGCGAATTCGCATTGACCTTCCGCGACGGGAAGCGCAAGGTGTCAGCAGTTCGGAGACGGAAGCCCGCCGAACCCCGAAGGAGAGCCGCAAGGCAGGACGGAGGGAAGCCGGAAGGGCCGCCGCAAGGCGGGCCGGAAGGTGGCCGAGAGAAAGCCGCAAGGCCGGATCGAGGGTCGGCGTTGAGTTCTGCAAGGAGCTCGCGGCCGGAGCGGGGAGAAGTTTTCGGCAACAGACGTGCCGTGTTACGGAATGGTGACTTCCCTGGAGCCGCCAGACCCGGGCCGGATTGGGATTGTCCGACACGATCCCAACACGGTGTCGACGGTTCGTCTCAGACGTAGCCCCGAGGAGCACGGGAGGCTTCGGCCGAACGGTTACTCGGGGTTGCGTCGCGCCCGGGCCCATGTCGCGAGAAATGAGCGGGCGACGACGCCCACCGACGCGCCACACCACGCCGAAGACTTAGGCGTTCTCCCCAAGGGACCACAGCGTGGCCGGACGCACGCCTTGGCCGACCTGGCGGGCCAGTTCGCCCTGCACGAGTGCGAGATCGTCGGGGTGCGTGACGCCGATGCAGCGCCCGGCCGCCGGCAGCACGGTGAACGGGGATGTGTCCAGGGACTCGGCCACCACCTCGGGGAGGAGCACCTCGGCGTCCTCGGATGCACCGGTGGCTGCCGCCATGGCGGCCTGCAGCGTCTTGTGGAAGGCCGGGGTGAAGCCCCACAGGTTCATCGACACCCTGGCGTCGGGGGAAAGCTCGGACGGCTCCCTCCCGTCTGCCGACGCAAAACTGCCGTCAGGTTGGGCGGTGACCTGGCGCCGTTCGTCGACCCGCAGCAACTGCCCGGCCGGACCCACCTGGCAGATGCCACGGGTGACTGGTGCCGTGCCGACCACAGCGTCGGCCAGGCGGAAACCGACCAGGGCATTGGTGGGGTCGAGCGCCATCAGGTGCGCGGCCAGCAGCGAGCACGCGGGCCGCCCGTAGATGTCGTCGGCGTTGCCCACGCCATAGGGGGTGTCCCCGACGTATTCCGACGCGCTCAGGACGGCATGGACCGTGCCCAGGGGCGCTTCTTGGAGGGCGAACCGGACGTCCACATGGGCAGGCCAGGTGTGCTCGACGTGATAGCGGATGGCGGGACCGGTGGCGGGACCGAGCACGAGCACAATGGATCCGAAGCCCGCGGCCAACGCATCGCTGGCGACCAGGTCGATGACCGCCTCACCGTGCGGTCCGACGGGTGCCAGGGGCTTGACCCCTCCGTAGCGACGGGCTCGTCCGGCAGCCAGGACGACGAGGGGCGGCTTGGTCGACGAGCCGCTCACGGTCCCCAGCGCAGCACGGCGCTGGCCCACGTCATGCCGCCACCGAAACCGGTCAGGAGGAGATTGTCGCCGTCGTGCACCCGGTCGTTGCTGATGGCGTCGTGCAGAGCCAGCGGAATGGAGGCGGAGGAGGTGTTCCCGTAACGATCGATGACCACCACGGTCCGTTCTTCGGGGATGCCAAGCCGTTGGCACGCCGCCACGATGATGCGCAGATTGGCCTGATGGGGGACGAGCAGCGAGATGTCGTCGGGCCCCAGCCCGGCATCGGCCATGGCTCGCTCCGCCGACTCGACGACCACCCGTACGGCCTTGCGGAAGACCTCCTTGCCATCCATGTAGAGGGTGCCCCCATGCTCGCAGTAGAGGAGGTGACGGAGTGATCCGTCCGAGTTGAGGTTCCAACTCAGCAGTTGTCCGGGACCGTCGACCGGCTGGACGACGACGGCGCCGGCGCCGTCACCCACAATGATGGCGATAGCCCGGTCGTCCATGTCGGTGATCCTCGAAAGGGTCTCGGAGCCGATCAGCAGTATCGGGCCGGCCCCCGCCGCGATGAGTCCGGCCACCGTCACGAGGCCGTAGACGAAGCCCGAGCAGGCCGCGTTGATATCGAAGGCACCGCCCTTTATCCCCAGCGCGTCCTGGACGGTCGGCGCGGTGCCGGGGACGATGCCGTCGGGGGTGGTCGTGGCCAGCACCACGTGGTGGATCTGGTCTGCGGTGAGCCCGGCGCAACGGAGCGCGTTCTGCCCGGCCTCGATGGCCAGGCCCGAAGTGGTGCCACCGATGCGGCGCTCGCGGATGCCGGTCCGTTCGGTGATCCAGCTGTCGCTCGTGTCGAGGCTGGCGGCCAGGTCATCGTTGGTCACGATCTTGTCGGGCAAGGCGATGCCCCAGCCGGTGATACGGATGCCGGTCATCTGGACCCGGCGCGTACGGCGTGCACGCCGACAAATCCGGCGTCGCCCTCGATGATGCCCCCCGTGTTCACGGCCAGACCCAGACGAGCCCCGCGGACCTGGCGTGCGCCAGCACGCCCACGGATCTGCGTGGCCAGCTCGACCACCTGCGCCAGTCCGGTCGCGCCGAGTGGGTGCCCGCGGCCGACCAGCCCACCGCTCGGGTTCACCACCAGGCCGGGGCTGTCCATCCCGGTGTCGCCGGCCTCGGTGGCCGGCCCGGCTCGGCCCGGCTCGAAGAATCCGAGGGACTCGAGGGCGTAGATCTCCTCCGGGGCAGTGGCGTCGTGCAGCTCGACCAGATCGAAATCGTCGGGTCCGATGCCCCAGGCCTCCCATGCGGCGCCCGCGGCCTGGGAGAGACGATCGTGGTAGTCGAGCAGTCCATTTCCGGAGCGGGCCACCGACCCGATAATACGGGGGGCGGAGGCCGGGGCTGAAATCACCCTTCCCGACACCACGATGGCGGCCGCCCCATCGGTGAAGGAACTGCACATGAGCCGGGTCAGGACGCCGGCTACCTGCGGCGAGGCCAGCACCTCTTCCACGCTCGTCGTGCGCTGGCGTTGGGCCAGGGGATTGCGGGCCGCGTGGTCGAACGCCTTGACGGCCGCCGCCGCCATCTGGCGTGCCGTGACCCCCCGATCCGCCATCAACCGTTGGGCCCAGCCGTCGTTGAGCCCCATCAAGATACTGCCGGCGGGGTTCTCGCCGGCGTGGCGCCGGTCGTGCAGGTCATGGCGATAGTCGGCCGGCAACCCGTCCTCGATTCCCGCCATTGTCTCGGCCCGGTTGCCTGTCCACATCTTCTCGACGCCGAGGGCCAGTATCGGGCGGTCCGAGCCGGCCGCCGCCATGGTCGCCAGATGCAGGGCGGAACTCCCGCCGGCGCACGAGTTCTCCACGTTGATGATGGGCACGTCGTGCAGCCCGGCCTTGCGCAGCCATGACTGCCCACGCATACAGGCTTGGTCGTTCAGGCGCCCGGCGGTGGCATTGCCGACGATGACGAGCCCGAGCTCGTCCGGCGCAAGGCCGGCGTCTGCCAATGCTTCATGGGTGGCCTGGTATGCCATCGTCTCTGGGGAGAGGTCACGCCGGCTCATGTCGGTCATGCCCGTGCCCAGAATCGCAACGTCGGTCATTGTCACCGTGCGAGCGCTGCCACGAGCAGTCTCATGCGAACACGCCGGCCGGTATGGCGTCGGCCCGGGCCACGAAGGCGGATCGCAAGAGCCCGAAGTGCGCCACGGCACCGGGGGCGGCCACCATGATGATGATGTGGCGGGCCCCGGCTTCGACGTAGCGACCAAGCGCGGCGGCACACGCCTCGGGTTCCCCGGCCACCAGATGTCGCTCGAACGCCTTGGGCGGGACGCCGTACATCTCCGACAGCCACGCGCCGCCGCGGGCCTGGGCCTCGTCGTGAGGTCCGACACGGGCGAAGATCACGACCGCGGGTTCGACTGCATCGGGATCGCGCCCGGCTTCCTCGGTTTCCCTTCGTAAGGATCCGAGCGCGGTCGCGTAGTCGTCGGGGGTGACAAAGAGGGGAGCCCACGCATCGCCTACCGCCGCCGCTCGCCGGCGGGCGGCCGGACTCGATCCGCCGATCCACAGGGGAACGCGGGGCGACGGGGGGTATTGACGGTACCGGGTCGGCGGCGTGCCCGGAGCGTCGTCGTCCGCTCCGTCGTGGACCCACGCCTCGTGCAAGGTGGCAATGCCCTCGTCCATGAGGAGCCCGCGCCGGTGGTAGTCGACGCCTGCACGTGCGTATTCCTCGGGATGGCTGCCGACACCGACACCCAGAATGAACCGTCCTCCGGAAAGGTGCTGGAGGGCCGTGGCCTGCTTGGCCACGGCGGCAGGATTGCGGAGGGGGAGCTGCAAGATGCACGATCCCAGCGTGGGCCGTCGCGTCGCGGCTGCGGCAATGGCCAGCGTGGTGAGGCACTCGTTGATGGGGTGCGGCCAATACAGATGGTCGACGGCCCACAAAGAGTCCGCCCCGGTCGCTTCGGCACGCCGACAGAGCTCGGTCAAGTTCTGTGCGGTGCCTGGGGTACTACCAGAGGTAATACGCCATTCATCCGGAAGTTCTTCCTGCAAGGTGGCCGGGAGGATCAGTCCGAGCATGGGAGATCGCGCTCCGTTTCCTACCGGCGTCACACCCTCATGTTACGCCCAGGATCGGGTCGCGCCTACCCGCTTGCTTCTGGGCCGGCCACGGCCCCGGTCGCCCCTCCCGTGCCTCCCAGCACCGCCAAGGTGCAGCGGGCGGCACAAATTGCCCGCTCCGCATCGTCAGTCACGGCGATGGACCAGACCTGGACGGTGCGCCCTACCCGCAGCGGCGTCGCGGTGGCGGTCAGATGGCCGTCGCGCACCGAGCGCAGATGGCTGGCGTTGAGCTCGATACCCACCACTTGACGCTCCCGGCCGGCGGCCAACGAAGCGCCGAAGCTGGCGGCTGACTCGGCCAGGAGGGCAGATACGCCGCCGTGCAGAATGCCGTAGGGCTGGTGCACCTTCCAGGTCACGGGCAGGCGCAGGACGACCCGTTCGGGCCCGGCCTCGATGACTTCGACATCGAGAAGCTCATGAATGTCATGACGCCCACTGGGGAAGAGTCGGCGGTCCTCGGTCTCGGGTGACGGGGCTGGAGGCACGGAACCCACCCTAATGGGCGCATGGTTAGGCTCATCGGGTGATGGACCTCGTCGACCTGCGCAGTGACACCGTCACCCAGCCGACAGCGGACATGCGCCGGGCCATGGCGGAAGCGGTGGTGGGTGACGACGATTATGGGGAAGACCCGACCGTGCGCGCGCTCGAGGAAGCGTTCGCCGCGCGTCTCGGGAAGCCGGCTTCGCTGTTCGTCCCCTCGGGGACGATGGCCAACCAGATCGCCTTCCGAGTCCTGACCACCGCGGGCACGGCCGTCGTGGCCGGCCGACGTCAGCACGTCGTGTCCTACGAGTACGGAGCCGCCGCACGCAATTCGGCCGTGCAGTTCCACGCCCTCGACGACACGGACGGCATGCTCGAACCAGCCGATGTCGCCTGGGCCCGGGAGGCATCGTCATACCATCACCCCGCGGTCTCGCTGGTCAGTATCGAGCACTCCCACATGGCCGCGTCGGGAGCTCTCTGGTCGATGGACCGCCTGCAGGCGGTCGTCACGGCGGCGGGCGACGTGCCCGTCCACCTCGATGGGGCCCGGCTCTTCAATGCCGAAGCGGCGACCGGCGTGGCCGTCTCCGCCTGGGCCGCCCCCGTCACCACCGTGATGTGCTGCCTCTCCAAGGCCCTCTGCGCACCGGTCGGTTCGTTGCTGGCCGGCCCCGACGACGTCATCGCCCAGGCGCGCCTCGAGCGCAAACGCCTGGGTGGCGGCATGCGCCAAGCGGGCGTGCTCGCGGCGCCGGGTCTGTTGGCCTTGAGGGACATGGTCGAACGCCTGCCCGAGGACCACGCCCGCGCCGCCCGTCTGGCCGAGGTGGTCGCTGAGCGCTGGCCGAAGTGCGGTGTCGACCCCGCCCGCGTGCACACCAACATCGTGACGTTCGCCCACGGCGCACCCGAAAAGCTCCTGGCCTACCTGGCGGGCGAAGGCGTCCTGGCCGGCACGATCGCGCCGGAGACCGTGCGACTGGTCACCCACAAGGACGTGGACGATGCGGGACTGGCGCGCGCCCTCGCAGCGCTGGCCAACGCGCCCGACGAAGGAGGACGATGAAGATCAGGATCGGCATCGGCGCCGGGGGGGATGATCTGGGACCCGACGCCATGGTGGCCCTCGGTCGCGCCATCGCCGAGTGCGGCTTCGACTCGGTGTGGCTGTCCGAAGTCCTTTCCCGGCCGGGACCGGATCCTCTCGTGGGGCTGGCCTGGATCTCGGGTGCCTGCCCGGGTCTCAAGATCGGCACGACCATGCTGCTCCCGGGCCGGAACCTGGTGTGGTTGGCCAAGGCGATCGGCACCCTCGACCAGCTTTCGGGCGGCCGCTTTTTGCTCACCTTCGTGCCCGGCCTCGCCATCGGGGCCGAGCGCAGCGCGGTCGGCATCGCGCCGCCGGAACGGGGAGCCCTCATGGATGAGGCACTCCCCGTGCTGCGCCGCTTCTGGGCCGGCGAGTCGGTCAGCCACGAGGGACCAGCGGGTTCGTTCACCGACGTCACGGTGTCACCCCGACCGGTCCAGGACCCTTTTGACGTGTGGTTGGGCGGCATCGCACCGGCGGCGCTCGAGCGCTGTGGCCGGCTGGGAGATGGGTGGATCCCCTCCCTCTGCACGCCCCAAGAGGCGGCGGAGGGCAAGAGGGTGATCGAGAAGGTCGCGGCGGAGCACGGCCGCGCCCTCAGCCCGGAGCACTTCGGGGTCAGCATCCCCTATGCACCGGCCGGCACCGACCTCGGGAGCGAAGCAATCTCTGCACTCGCCCGCAGAGCCCGGGGCCGTCCTCTCGACCAGCTCCTCCCCGTCGGCCTCGACTCCCTGCGCGAGTTGCTCGAATCCTTCCTCACCTTCGGCTTCTCCAAGTTCATCCTCCGGCCCCTGGCCGCGCCCCGCGAGTGGCGTTCGGAGCTCGAGGCGCTGGCCGCCGGCGTGGGCGATCTGCAGACGTGACGGCGACGACGGACACCGAGGGCCGCCAGGCCGTGCTGGCCTTCTTGCGGGGCCATGGGGCCGACACGACGCCGCACATCTTCGGGGACCTGCTGAGCCATTTGGTCGGTGTGGAGACCTTGGTGCGTGAGTGGGGTGGGTCCGATCTCCTGGCCCTGGCCGCTCTGGGCCATGCCACCTACGGGACGGACGGGTTCGCACCGTCCATCCTCGAGCTCGGCCAACGCGGCCAACTGGTCGACGCCGTGGGGCCCGAGGCGGAGGCCTTTGTCTACTTCTATGCGTCCTGTTCTCGTGGAATGTTCTACCCCCAGCTCGCGGCACCCGATGTGGACCTCGCCGAGCTCCGCTTCCGCGATCGCTTCACCGGGACCGAGTTCATTCCGAGCGCCGCGTACGTCACGCTCTTCGTCGACCTGACCTACGCCAACGAGGTCGAGTTGGCCTGCGCCTCGCCCGGCGGCCCGACCGGGTGGACCTGGCTGGCCGACTTCTGCCGGGACACGCGCCGGTGGGCCAGCCCCGGATTCTCGGCCGGAGCGCACGCCCTCTTGCATCCAGCGCTCTGAGCGCTCCGTTCGGCGCCGCGAGCCGATCCCCTACGCTCGGGCAGATGGCAGATCTCCCTCTCACGCTGATGGCCGTCCACGCACATCCCGATGACGAGGCGCTCGGGACCGGCGGCATTTTGGCCCGCTACGCCGACGAGGGAGTGCGGACCGTGCTCGTGACCTGCACCAACGGCGAGCTGGGGGATGCGCCCGGCGGCATCAAGCCCGGAGAGCCCGGACACGATGAGGCGGTCGTCGTTCCCCTCCGGCGACGGGAATTGGAGGCCAGCAGCCGCGTCCTGGGGGTGTCGCATCTCGAGCTCCTGGGGTATCGCGATTCGGGGATGGAGGGATGGCCGCAGAACGTCGCACCCGGCGCGTTCTGGCAGACGCCGGTCGTCGATGCGGCGCACCGGCTGGCCGAGCTCATGCGGAAGTATCAGCCCCAGGTCGTCGTCACCTACGACGAGAACGGCTTCTACGGGCATCCGGACCACATCCAAGCCAACCGGATCACCTTGGCTGCCATCGCCGAGTGCAGGGTTCCCGCCAAGCTCTACTACACGGCGGTGCCCCGCTCGGCCCTACGCGCCATGGGCGAGCAGATGGCGGCGGCCGGCATAGAATTGCCCTCCGAGGTCGGGGAAAACCCCGAATTCGGGACGCCGGACGACGTGATCACCACCACGGTGGACTGCGCCGCGGTCGCCGATCGGAAGTACGCCTCGCTGGCTGCGCACGCCAGCCAGAGTGACAACATCTTCTTCCTGCAGATGGGAGTGGAGCGTTTCCGCCCCATGATGGGATGGGAGAGCTTCGTCCGGGTGCAGGACTCGACGAACGCACCGACACCCGAAGACGACCTCTTCGCCGGGCTGCGCGCGAGGAACTAGCCCAGAACTAGCCCAGGCCGCGGCCCGGCACGGAGAAAAAGGACTTTTCCCTGGCAGCAGGAGAAAGGTGCGGCAGTCCGGTACGACACGAGCAGCGGGGATTGCCATGAGCCGGTGCCCGGGTGAATCTCCAGGCGGCCTTCGCCCGTACAGCTGTCCATGGGAGAGTTATTCGTGATCGATGGAGGGTCGAGCGACGAAGCCCTGCTATCGGGAATGGCCATGGGGGACCAGGAGGCAGCCGTCGTGTTCGTGCGCCGCTACCAGCGGCGGATCTTCGGTCTCGCCTACTCCATGACAAGCGACGCCTCGGTTTCCGAGGAGGTGGCCCAAGAAGCGCTCATCCGGGTCTGGCGCCACGCCCCGGTGTTCGATCATCGCAGAGGCTCGGTCACTTCGTGGGTGCTGACCATCACCCGTAACTTGACCATCGACGCGTTGCGGATGCGGCGCACCGTGCCGACCGATCCCGATGACTTTGCGGCGTCCGCCATGCTGAGCCTCGAGCACAATCCCGAAGATGCGATCGGGCGCGGTGACGTGAGCGACGTGATGCGGGCCGCTCTGGCGGACCTGCCCCCCGAGCAGCGGCGCGCCGTCGTGTTGGCGGCGGTCTACGGCCGTACGGCGCTCGAAATCAGCGACGAGGAGTCGATCCCGCTCGGAACGGCGAAGACCCGGATTCGGACAGGTCTCATCAGGCTACGTGCGGCGGTCGACCATGTACGGCAGACAGAGGAAGAACGATGATCGAAGATGCACACCCCACGCCTTGCGACGAGTACTCCGACAACCTGGCCGAGCTCGCCCTGGGCATCCTGACCGGGCGCGAACGTGCGGCCACCTTGGCCCACGTCGATTCCTGCCCACGCTGTGCCGACGAGCTCGAGCAGTTGTCCCACGCCGCCGACGCCGTGGTCAGCGTGGCTCCCGAGATCGAGCCTCCCATGGGATTCGAGGTCCGCGTGTTCAGCCAGATGGGGGTGGCAGAGACGCCCGGGCCACACCGATCACGTCGGCCTGTGACCCCTCCGGGATGGATCGCCCGCTCGCCACGCTGGGTCTTGGCTACGGCGGCCGCCGTGATCGCCCTGGCGCTCGGGCTGAGCATCGGATGGTCCACCGGGGGCGGCAATCGCGGGAAAGTGGCGTACGGCCCGGTCGGGGCGGAGGTCGCAGCGGCCAACCTCACCGCCAACGGGAGCACGGTGGGGAGCGTCAACACCTACGGAGGGTCCAAGCCGTGGATGATCGTGACCCTGGCGGACTCGGGGACGCAAGGGAAGGTCACCTGCGAGGTCGGCACCGCCGACGGCGTCACCCACAAGGTGGGTTCCTTCACGGCGAAGGACGGGTACGGCCTCTGGGGCGCACCCCTTCGGGTGGCGCCCCAGGACGTGCGGAAGGCCGAGGTGGTGTCGTCCGACGGCAAGGTGATCGCCATTGCCGCCCTGCACGACCTCTCGTAGAACCGGGCCGTACCCGTGTCCCGTTGCCGGGTCTAGTACCGGTACGAGTCAGGCTTGTACGGTCCCTCGACGGGCACGCCGATGTAGTCGGCCTGGTCCTGGGTGAGAACCGTGAGCTTGACCCCCAGGGCATCGAGGTGCAGCCGGGCCACCTTCTCGTCGAGGTGCTTGGGAAGCACATAGACCTCGTTGACGTACTGACCGGTCTGGGTGAAGAGCTCCAGCTGGGCCATCGTCTGGTTGGTGAACGAGTTGGACATGACGAAGCTGGGGTGCCCGGTGGCGTTTCCCAAGTTGAGGAGCCGTCCTTCGGAGAGAATGATCACCGCGTGGCCATCGGGGAAGACCCACTTGTCGACCTGCGGTTTGATGTTGACCCGCTCGATCCCCGTGATCTTCATCAGCCCCGCCATGTCGATCTCATTGTCGAAGTGGCCGATGTTGCCGACGATGGCCTGATGCTTCATGTGGGCCATGTGGTGTGCCGTGATGATGTTCTTGTTGCCCGTCGTGGTGACGATGATGTCGGCCTGCGGGAGGATGTCCTCCAAGGTGGTGACCTGGTAGCCCTCCATGGCGGCTTGCAGCGCGCAGATGGGATCGACTTCGGTCACGACGACGCGTGCACCCTGGCCACTGAGTGACTGGGCGCATCCCTTGCCGACGTCGCCGAATCCGCAGACGACGGCCACTTTGCCGCCGATGAGGACATCGGTGGCCCGGTTTATCCCATCGATCAGCGAGTGGCGGCAGCCGTACTTGTTGTCGAATTTGGACTTGGTCACCGAATCGTTCACGTTGATCGCCGGGAAGAGAAGTTCGCCACGTTTCTGCATCTCGTAGAGTCGGTGCACGCCGGTGGTGGTCTCCTCGGTCACGCCGAGGATGCCGTTGGCGATGGAGGTCCAGCGTTGCGGGTCCTCGGCCATGCTTCGTCCGAGGAGGGCCAGGACGTACTGGAATTCCTCCGATTCGGCCGTTGAGGGGTCGGGAACCGAACCCGACTTCTCGAACTCCACACCCTTGTGGACGAGCAGCGTGGCATCCCCGCCGTCGTCGAGGATCAGGTTCGGGCCTCCCTCGCCTGGCCACAGGAGCGCCTGCTCGGTGCACCACCAGTACTCCTCGAGCGTCTCGCCCTTCCAGGCGAAGACCGGGACACCGTTGGGCTCGTCGGCGGTCCCGTCGGGACCGACGGCCACGGCAGCAGCCGCGTGGTCCTGGGTCGAGAAGATATTGCAGCTGGCCCAGCGCACCCGGGCCCCGAGCGCGGTGAGGGTCTCGATCAGCACGGCTGTCTGCACCGTCATGTGCAGCGAACCCGTGATACGGGCGCCGGCCAGGGGTTGGCGCTGCGCGTACTCCGAACGCATGGCCATGAGACCGGGCATCTCGTGTTCGGCCAGGACGATCTCTTTGCGACCGAATTCGGCCGCGGAGAGGTCGGCCACCTTGAAGGGAAGGGCGGTTTCAGCAGCGGGCATGGCTACTCCTTTTTCGTAGGGATGTCTCGTGCGCGGGCGCGCAGGCCTGGTACGGGCCATACGGCGGAAGCGCAACGCACGTGCTCCGACATCTGTCGGAGGCCGTTTACCCACCACAAGAATAGATGGTCGCTCGCCCCCGGGCGGACATGGGCGTGGTGGAGGAGATAGTGCCTGCATGATCACAACCCTCGAGGTCGAGTTGTTAGCGTGACCCTCCATGCAAGTTGGTGGGTCCCCCCGGGACAGGCAAGGCCCCGGGCCAGGGAACCGAGATGTGGCCGCGGGTCGCCCGGTGGCCAACGAAGCGGGCCTGCGCGCCCTCGGT
>Ga0182030_10022640_pt1 | contig 11683 bp, 14 predicted proteins | sample 812S3MmetaG_FD_121299 | JGI IMG/M metagenome (GOLD analysis project Ga0182030, IMG submission 121299) | Permafrost microbial communities from Stordalen Mire, Sweden - 812S3M metaG (Illumina Assembly) | ecosystem: Environmental > Terrestrial > Soil > Wetlands > Permafrost | place: Sweden... | reverse complement strand
TTATTGCCTGGGCCGCCTTCGCGCTGCTGCTGGGGCTGCTCCTCGTCGGGTCCCCGCTGCGGCCGCGCGCGCTGGCGCGACGGCTCGGCTTCGCGCTCGCCTCGCAGCTCGCGCCGCTGGCGCTGGTCGCGCTGCGCGAGGCGCCGCCGGCGGGATATTCGATGGCCGACCAGTCGCCGTTCAGTCTTCTGCTCGCGCCGGTCGCGGCGATGACCGGATACGACGTCCTCGCCGAAATCCTGCTCTGCGGCGCCGTGGCGGCGGCGCTCGCGCGCGGCCTGACCGTCGCGCCGCAGACCCGCCTCGCGCTGGCCGGTTTCGCGCTCGCCGCGTTGCTGGCGCCCGGCGCGCATGGCGCCGCGACGCTAATTGACGCGCGGCTCAAGGTCTATGTCTGGTATTTCGCGCTTGCCGTCGTTTCGCTGCGCTCGCCGGCGCCCGGGCGCGCGCTGATGGCGGCGCTCGCGGTGGCGGTGACGGCGGCCCGCGTCGCCTGGGTCGCCCCCGCCTGGATCGCCTTGCAGGAACGGGCGGAGAGCGTGCGCGCCGCGCTCGTTGCGCTGCCGCCGGGGGTGCGCGCGCTGGTCGTCACGCCGGCCAACTGCCGCGACCCCGGCCTAACCTGGACGACGGCGCTGCTGCCGTTCGCGGTCATCGACCGCCGCGCCTATATCAACACGCTGTTCGCGCAATCCGGCATCCAGCCCGTCGCGCCCGCCGATCCCGCGCTCGACGGCGGCCCGACGCTTCCGATGGATGCGCGCTGGCTCTCCGAAGCGGGCCGCGCCGAACTGCCTGCGCATCTCAAGGCGGCGCCCTGGGCGCTGGCCTACCTCGATTGGCGCCGGCATTTCACCCATGTCGTCGACGAGCACGGCGGCTGCGCTTCGACGCTCGACGCCGCCGGCCTCACTCGGCTCGGCGGCGGCGGCGGGCTCAATATCTACCGCATCGACTGAAGCGGACTACATCTGCATCAGCGAGCCGTGGCCCTTCGGGGTCGCCATCGCCTCGCAGCTCCCCTTGGCGACATATTTCCAGACGTGCGCGTCGTAATCGACCGTCGAGGTCCCGGCGCAGCTCGTGCCCGCGCCCGCGGCGCAGTCGTTCTTGCCGGCGAGCGCGACGCCGTAGCATTTGTCGGCGCCGGGCTGCGCCGCGGCGGGGCCGGCCTGGGCGGCGGCGCAGAGGGCGAGGGCGAGCGAGCCCGCGAGAGCGGCGGTAAGGGTAGACTTCATGGGGTGCAACCTCGTGTCGTGATGGCGGCGAACCCGTCGGGTCCGCTGCCTTCATTTCGTCGGGGGAGCCGCGGGGTTACTCAGCTGGCGTTCACGATAGTTTGAACGGATCAGTTCAGCGCCAGGGCGACGAAGCGCACGTCGCCGGCGCCGTTGCCGACCAGCAGCAGCGCCGACTTCTTGCCCTGCTTCTTCAGGTTGTCGATGGCGCTGGAGACATCGGTCGGCTTCTCGACCGCCTGCTGGTTGACCTCCTCGATCACGTCGCCGGGATGCAACCCTTTGTCGGAAGCGGGAGATCCCTGCTCGACGCCGGTCACCAGCACGCCCTTGAGGTTGTCCTTCAGCTTGAAGGTCTTGCGCGCGTCTTCAGACAAAGGCGAGAGCGTCAGGCCCAGGGCTTTGGCCGAGGCGGTCGGCTTCGGCGTGTCCTGGTCCTCGTCTTCGGCCTTGGCCATCTGCTTCTCGCCGTCTTCGAGCCGGCCGAGCGTGACGTCGATGTCGACCTGCTTACCCTTGCGCAGCACCGTCACCTTCGACTTGGCGCCGACCGCCTCCGACGCGACGAGCCGCGGCAGATCGCGCGATTCCTTGATCGGCTTGTCGTCGAACTTGACGATGACGTCGCCCGCCTCGATGCCGGCGGGCTTGGCCGGCCCGCGCGGATCGACGCCGGCCACCAAGGCGCCGTGCGCCTCGCCCAGGCCTAAGCTTTCGGCGATGGAATCGTCGACCGGCTGGATGCGCACGCCGAGCCAGCCGCGCCGCGTCTCGCCGAACTTCTGCAACTGCGCGATCACCGGCTGCACGGTCGCGCTTGGGGTGGCGAAGCCGATGCCGATGGAGCCGCCGCTCGGCGACAGGATCGCGGTGTTGATGCCGATCACCTCGCCGTCCATGTTGAACAGCGGGCCGCCGGAATTGCCCTTGTTGATGGAGGCGTCGGTCTGCAGAAAGTCGTCGTAGGGGCCGCTCTCGATGTTGCGGTTGCGGGCGGACAGGATGCCGGCGGTCACCGTCTCGCCGAGGCCGAACGGGTTGCCGACCGCCATCACGCCGTCGCCGACGCGGGTCTTGTCGCTGTCGCCGAATTTGACCGTCTTGAACGGCTTGTCGCCCTCGACCTTGAGCACCGCGACGTCGACCTTGGGGTCCTTGCCGATCACCTTGGCCTTGAGCTTGCGGCCGTCGGTGAAGATGACGACGATCTCGTTGGCGTCGCCGACGACGTGATTGTTGGTGATGACGATGCCGCTCGGGTCGATGACGAAGCCGGAGCCGAGCGAGGACGACTTGTGCGGCTGCGCCTTCGGCCCGTTCATGCCGTGATTCTTGAAGAACTGCTCGAACATGTCGTCGAACGGCGTGCCTTTGGGCAGGTCGGGCGCGGCGTCGGCGCTCTTGTCCTCGATGACCGAGGTTGCGGAGATGTTGACCACGGCGTCGGCGACCTGGGTGACGAGGTCGGCGAGGTTAGTCGGGCGCGACTGGGCGAAGCTCGGGGCGGGGGCGCCGGCGAGGCCGACGATCAGCCCAAGCGCGAGGACGCTGCGGGGGAGGGCGCGCATGGTCGAATCATTCCTTGGTTATGAAAGGCGTAGCCGCTTGCGGTCGAATTTGAGGGGCGAACGGGGTTTTGTCGAGGCGGCGCACGGATATTTGCCTAACGCAACTCGTGACGTCCACGACTGTCAAACTCGAAGCCTTGCGTGCGGTCGGCGCCGAGGTCGATTTTGCCGACAGGGGTCTTGATTTGGCCGCTTCATCCGCCTATTTGTCGCGCGTCGATCTTGCCTGCAGAATTTTGTTCCCCGCGATGCTTCGCTTCCGACGATCTTCCCTCTCGCAATCGATGACCACCTGCGCCGTCCGGGTCACCGGGCGGGCGCCTATGTTCGAATGCTAAAAGGAAATCGCCATGATCACCGGCTCCGTTAAATTCTTCGACGCCACCAAGGGCTTCGGCTTCATCCGTCCCGAGAGCGGCGAGCCGGACGTATTCGTCCACATCTCCGCCGTAGAGCGCGCCGGCCTGCGCACGCTCGTCGAGGGCCAACGCGTCACGTTCGACGTCGTGAAGAACGCCCGTAACGGCAAGGTCGCCGCCGAGAACCTCAAGTCGGCGTAATCCATTCGCTTCAGGCGCCGCGACCACGGATGTACCGGCGCGAGCGCCAACCGAGCGGATGATAGGGAAGGGGCCGGTTTTCCGGCCCTTTTTTATTGCGCCTCCGCGATGATTCCCTCTCCCCAACGGGGAGAGGGCTAGGGTGAGGGGGCGCCCGCGCTTCAACGCCGAGACACCTCTCACCCCAACCCTCTCCCCAAAGGGTAGAGCGGGCGGCGAGCGCCGGGTCCCTTCGAAAGCAGATTGTCTTAAAGCCCCGATAGCATCCGCGCCGCCCAGACGAGGCAGACCCCGACAGCCGCCGCGCCGATTCCGATCCAGCGCAGCCGCCGCGCCTCGACGCGCGACATTTCCGCCATGCGCTTGCGCATCGGCTCGGTGAAGGCCGCCATCACCAGGCCCTCGATCGCCAGCATCAACCCCAGCGCCGAACCGAAATCGCGCATTACTTCGCCTGCGGCTCGGGCGTTGGCGTCGCGGCCGGCGCGGGCGCTTCCGGCTTCGCCGGCGTCGGCGACTGGAAATAGCGGAAGAAATCGCTCGTCGGCCCGATGACCGCGCGCGAGCCCGGCATCGCCGATTCGTAGGCCTGCATCGAGCGGTAGAAGGCGAAGAAGTCGGGATCGGCGCCGTAAGTCGCCGCAAAGATGCGGTTACGCTCGCCATCGCCCTCGCCGCGCAACTGCTCGGCTTTCTGGCGCGCGGTTGCGCGCGTCACCGCCGCGTCGCGGTCGGCGTCGGCGCGGATCTTCTGCGCCAGCTGCGAGCCTTGCGCGCGGAACAAGGCCGCAGCCTGCTGCCGCTCGGCCTGCATGCGGTGGAACACGGCCTCCGAATTCTCCGACGGCAGATCGGCGCGCTTGATGCGCACGTCGATGACGCCGAGGCCGAAGCGCGCCGCGCCTTGCTTCATCTGATCGCGGATGTCGGCCATCAGCTCGTCGCGCTTGTTGCGCACGATGTCGAGGATCGAGGCCTCGCTGAGCGTGCGCCGCAGCGCCGAATTGAGCATGCCGCCGAGCTGCGCGTCGGCGCCGGCGACGGTGCCGACCGATTGATAGAACAGCAGCGGATCGAGGATGCGATAGCGCACGAAGGCGTCGACTTCGAGCCGCTGGTTTTCCGCCACCAGCACCTCCTGGCGCTCGTCGTCGAGCGCGAGGATACGACGGTCGATATAGACGACGTCGTCGATGAACGGCGCCTTGAAATGCAGGCCGGAGGCGTCGATCACGTCGCCGACCGGCTGGCCGAAGCGCAACACCAAAGCCTGCTCGGTCGGATCGACCGTGAACATGGAGAGCTTCGCCAGCAGCGCCAGCGCGATGACGAGGATGAGAACGGCGACGCCGAAGATGGAGCGGTTCATTTGACCGCTCCCGCAGGCGCCGCCGGTTCGACGGAGATATAGGGCACCGGGGCCGAACCCGCCTTCGCGTCGAGCATGGTCTTCGACATGCCGCCGAGCACTTTCTCCATCGTCTCGAGATAAAGCCGCTCGCGCGTCACTTCGGGCGCTTTCTTGTATTGCGCATAGACCTGCGCGTAGCGCGCGGTCTGCCCCTGCGCTTCGAGCACGGACTGCTGCTTGTAGGCTTCCGCTTCGGCGATGATGCGCGAGGCGTCGCCTTCCGCCTCGGGCTTGATGCGGTTGGCGTAGGTGTCGGCGTCGTTGACGGCCTGCTGCGCGTTCTGCTGCGCGGCGGTCACGTCGCGATAGGCCGAGACGACCTGCGACGGCGCGTCGACGAGTTGCAACTGCACCTGCTCGACATGCACGCCGACCTTGTAGGCGTCGAGCGCCTTCTGCATCCGCGCTTGAGCGTCGGGCTCCATCGCCTTGCGGTCGCTGGTTAAAATGCCGTCGATGGTCTTGAGCCCGACGACCTCGCGCATGATGCTCTCGGCGACCGCCTTGACGGTCTCGCGCGGGTTCAGCACGTTGAACGCGAAATCCTCCGGCGCCGCCGAATCGATGCGCCAGTTCACCCGGAAATGCACGTTGACGATGTTCTTGTCGCCGGTGAGCATGAGGCTTTCGGACGGCACGTCGTTGTGCCCGTCGCTGCGATAGCCGACCTCGGTGATCTGCTGATCCTGCACGGGCAGCTTGATGACGGAGCCGACCGGCCACGGCCAGTTCGTGTTGAGGCCGGGCAAGGCGCGGCCGGTGTAGCGGCCGAAAACGAGATTGAGCGCGACCTCGTTGGGCTGCACGGTGTAGAACGTGCCGAGCGCGAGCCAGATCAACAGCGCGACCAGCACGATCGCCGCGATCGCCTTCGCGCCGAGGCCGGCGCCGGGCAGGCCGCTGAAATTCTTCTGCAAACGCCGGATCGCGTCTTCGATGTCATTCGGCGTCGGCGACCCGCCGGGACCCGAACCCCAGGGTCCCTGACCACGGGACTGCCAGGGTCCGCCTTGGTTGTTCCAGGACATGGAGCCTCTCAAAGCGGCAGAACGCGCCGCCGGCGGGCTTATAGGGTAGGGCGACCCAGCCGGCAACGCTCGTCGCGCTAACGCCGAGCCCGCGCCGCCGCAGCCAGCGCGACGGCGACTCTCGCCGGCAGAGCGTAAGGCGCGTAAGGCGGCGGGGGAGCGGCAGGCGCTCGCCTCGCCGCCAGTTCGCGGCGAAGCCGGCGCAGGACAAGCGCCAAGGCGAGCGACAGGAACACAGGCGTGGCGATCCCCACGCAGACGCCTAGACATGCCGCCGGCAGGGCGAGCTTGCCCGCCAACCTCGCGGCCGGCCAGCCCAAGAGCGTCCAAAGGCTTGCTCCGTGCGCCCGAGCGGAAGCTTCGGCGGCGACGGACGCAAAAGAAACGCCGATCGCCGCGAGGGCCGCCAACTCGGCGAATTTGCGCGAAGGCATCGCAAACTCCCCTATTACGCTAGGGAATTTAATCGACGCCCCTGAACGCCCGCTTGCGCGGATCGGCGCAATTTTAGCGATTCCCCGGAAAGCCGCGGCGGCGATAGCGGTTTTTAGCGCACGCCGCCCTTGACCTGATCTGATGCGCGTCGCATCACGCCGCGCCGATGCCCGTGTTTCTCCTGCCCTATCCCGTCATCAACCCCGTGCTCGTGCAATGGGGACCGCTGGCGATTCGCTGGTATGCGCTGGCCTATATCGCGGGGCTCGTCGCCGGCTGGGCGCTGCTCCGCCGGGTCGTCGCCGATGAGCGATACTGGAGCGGCAAGCCGCGCCCGACGCCCGACAGCATCGACGATCTGCTGGTCTATTGCGCGCTGGGAACCGTGATCGGCGGCCGACTCGGCAATGTGCTGTTCTACGATCCCGGCTATTACCTCGCCCACCCGCTCGAGATCCTCATGGTCTGGCATGGCGGAATGGCCTACCACGGCGGCATGCTCGGCGTTTTCGTCGGCGTCCTCCTGTTTGCGTGGCGCTATCGCACGCCTTGGCTGACCGTGCTCGATCTCGCCTGCCTCGCCGCGCCGATCGGAATTTTTCTCGGCCGCATCGCCAATTTCATCAAGCCGGAGCTTTGGGGCCGGCCGACCGACGTCCCCTGGGCGATGGCGTTCCCCGGCTCCGACGGGGCGCCGAGACATCCGAGCCAGCTCTACGAGGCCGCGCTGGAGGGGGCGCTCAATTTCGCGGTTCTTTGGGCGCTGGCGCGCGGCGGCGGACTGCGGCGGCGCGGTCTCGTGACCGGCGCTTTCGGAGTCGTTTACGGAGCGGCTAGGATTTTCTGCGAATTCTACCGCGATCCCGACCCCAATCTGGAGGCGCTCGGAGGCGGCCTGACAATGGGCATGTTGCTTTCCGCGCCGATGGTCGTTCTCGGCGCCGTCATCGTTCTCTGGAGTCTGCGCGGGAGCCCGTCGCCGGCATGAGCGAGCTTGGCGCGCATATCGCGGCTCTCATCGCCGAAGACGGGCCGATCCCGGTCGAGCGCTTCATGGAGCTGGCGCTGACTCATCCCGAGTACGGCTATTACATGAACCGCGACCCGTTCGGCGCGGCGGGCGACTTCACGACCGCGCCCGAGATCACGCAGATGTTCGGCGAGCTTATCGGCCTGTGGGCGGCCGAAGTCTGGGCGATGATGGGCCGGCCCGATCCGCTGCGCTTCATCGAGCTTGGCCCCGGCCGCGGCACCCTGATGAGCGACGCTTTGCGCGCCGCGCGCATCGCCCCCGACTTCCGCACCGCACTCGACGTGACGCTGGTCGAGGCGAGCCCGTCGCTCGCCGAGATCCAGCACGACACGTTGTTGACGTCGGGCGCGCCGATCTCCTGGGCGTCGGCGCTCGCCGATGTTCCCGAGGGGCCGGCCATCGTCATCGCCAACGAGTTTCTCGACGCGCTGCCGATCCGCCAATATGTGCGCAGCCACAACCGCTGGCGCGAGCGCGTCGTGTGGCTGGAGAAGAACGGCCAGCTCGCCTTCGCGCCGGGGCGCCAGCCTGAGCCGTTCATCCAGGCGCAGGGCGAGGAGGGCGACATCATCGAGGTGTGCCCCGCCGCGCATCGGCTGATGTATTCGCTCGGCGCGCGGTTGGCGAAGCAAGGCGGCGTCGCGCTGTTCCTCGATTACGGCCACGGCGTCACCTCGATCGGCGACACGTTGCAGGCGGTGCGCGGCCATCGCATCGTCGATGTGCTGACCGAGCCCGGCGAATGCGACATTACGGCGCATGTCGATTTCGCGGCGATGGCGCGCAGCGCGCGCGCCGCCGGGGCGGCGGTCTACGGCCCCATCGACCAGGGCGACTTTCTGCGCGAGATCGGCATAGACACGCGCGCCAAGGCGCTTTCGGACCGTTCGCCCGACCGCGCCGACGAGTTCGAACAGGCGCGCAAGCGCGTCGCCGGCAAGGACGTCGGCGAGATGGGCTCGCTGTTCAAGGTGATGGTCGTCGCCCACCGCGACCTGCCGCCGCCGCCGGGCTTCGAGGGCGCGAAATGACGACGCCGCTTTGCGCCGACGCGCTGCGCCTGCCGGGCGTGCGCCACGGCTTCTTCACGAGGGAAGGCGGCGTCTCGACCGGGGTCTACGCTTCGCTCAACGGCGGCGTCGGCTCCTCCGACGATCCGCAAGCCGTCGCCGAGAACCGCGCGCGCATGGCGGCGGCGCTGGGCCTCAGCGCCGACCGGCTGCTGGTGCCGTATCAGGTCCACTCGCCCGACGTCGTAGCGGTTGCGCAGCCCTGGGCGGCGGACGCGCGTCCGCGATGCGACGGCATCGTGACGGCGACGCCGGGGCTGGCGCTCGGCGTCACCGGCGCCGATTGCGGCATGATCCTGTTTGCCGACGCGGAAGCGCGCGTCGTCGGGGCCGCCCATGCCGGCTGGAAAGGCGCGCGCGACGGCGTCGTCGAGGCGACCGTCGCGGCGATGACGAAACTTGGAGCCTCCGCGTCGCGCATCGTCGCCGCGCTCGGACCCTGTATCGCGCAAAGCTCCTACGAGGTCGGCCCCGAGTTCGTCGCCGCCTTCGCAGGGGACGCCGAGGCGCCGCGCTTCTTCTTGCCCAGCCGCAACGAAGGCCGCTCGCTGTTCGACCTGCACGGCTATATCGGGCTGCGCGCGGCCCGCGCCGGCGTCGGGCGGTTTGTCGATCTCGGCCTCGACACCTATTCCGACGAGATCAGCTTTTTCAGCTACCGTCGCAAGACCCACCGCGGCGAGGCCGATTACGGACGGCTCGTCTCGGCCATCGCGCTCGCCTGAAAACTCGGAACCAACGGCGGCCCGAAGGGTTTTTCCCTCCGGGCACAGCTTTGGGGTCTGGCTTTGGCGCATTCCGACGACGACGGCGTAATTCACGGCGGGCGCGACCTGCCGCGCGTCTTCGTCGACGCCTATGGCGACGACGTGCGCACGAAGGACGGCTATTTCGGCGAGCTTGCCAGCAACGGCGCGTTCAAGAAGCTGGTCAAGGACCTGCGCGACGCTTTGAGCGAGGCCGGCGGCGACCCGATCGAGAACGAGCCCGCCGACATCACCCGCAAGCGCATCGACAAGCTGTTGAAGGAAGGCGATTCGGCGGCGGTCGGCGTGGTCCTGAGCGTGGTCGAGAAATTCGCGCAGAATATCTCGCAGGTCGTCAAGGCGCTGTTCAAGCTGAAGAACTGGAGCCAGGTCGAGCGCGTCGCAGTCGGCGGCGGCTTTCGCTGGAGCCGAGTCGGCGAGATGGTGATCGGCCGCGCCGCGATCCTGGTGCGCGAGCCCTTCGAGAACGTCGTGGTGACGCCGATCCGCTGCCATCCCGACGAGGCCGGCATCATCGGCGCGGCGCAACTGTTCTCGCCCAAGGCGCTGAAGGGCCGTGAGCACATCATCGGCCTCGACATCGGCGGCTCGAATTTTCGTTGCGGGCTGGTCGCGCTGAACCAGGACCAGGATAAGGACTTGAAGAAAGCCGAGGTGGTCGGTCACCAACTGTGGCGGCACGCCGACGAGAACAGATCGCTCGACGAATGCATGGAGCGGCTCGGCGCGATGCTGCACGAGTCGATCAAGGAAGGCGAGAAGCGCAAGCTCAAAATCGCGCCGCTGATCGGCCTCGGCGTTCCCGGAACCGTGCTGGAGGACGGGCGGCTCGAAGGCGGCGTGCTCAACCTGCCCGGCGACTGGAGTTCACCGGATTTCCACCTTCCCGCCCGCATTCGCACCATGATCCCCGAGATAGAAGGCGAGCCGACGCAGGTCATCATGCACAATGACGCGGTGGTGCAGGGCTTGAGCGAAGCGCCGTTCATGCGCGGCGTCGCCCATTGGGGCGTGCTGACCATCGGCACCGGCCTCGGCAACGCGCTGTTCAGCGCCAAGGAGGGCAAGCGCAAATGACTGCATTGCAATTCGGAAGCCGGCGTTTCAACGCGCTCGCGACCGATTACGACGGCACGCTGGCCGAGAACGGTTCTGTGAGCGAGACGACGCTGGCTTCGCTGACCCGCTTCAAGGCGCGCGGCGGCGCGCTGGTGCTGGTGACGGGCCGCATCCTGCCGGAGCTGAAGGAGGTGTTTCCGCGCATCGACGTGTTCGACATCGTCGTCGCCGAGAACGGCGCGCTGCTGTACTGGCCTTCGTCCGGAGACATTCGAGCGCTCGCCGCGCCGCCGCCTGCGGCTTTTGTCGAAAAGCTCACTTCGCTTGGGGTAGGGCCGATCCAGACCGGCCATTGTATCGTCGCGACCTGGACGCCGCACGAGGTGACGGTGCTGGAGACGATCAGGGAAATGGGGCTAGAGCTGTCGATCATCTTCAACAAGGGCGCGGTGATGATCCTGCCGACCAGCGTCAACAAGGCGAGCGGGCTTGAGGCGGCGCTCTCAGAACTTGGGCTGGAGCCGACGGAGACGATCGGCGTGGGCGATGCGGAGAACGACCTGGCGTTCCTGAAGCTGTGCGGGTTGAGCGTCGCGGTGAGCAACGCGCTGGATTCGGTGAAGCAGGCGGCCGACTGGACGACGCCGGCGCCGCGCGGCGATGGCGTGGCGCAGGTGCTGGATTCGCTGCTGACGGCGGAGGCGGCGGGGTAGGGGCGATCTATGTCAGTTCCAGCGCCCGCGCCGCGAGAGCGACGACGCGCGGAATAGGTTTTTCGCCTTGCTCGTAATACGCGACCATGCGTCGGCTGAGACCCAGCGCGCGCGCCGCCGTATCGAGCGTATAGGCTTTGCGCTCCCGCCACAGCCTGAAGGCGTCTGACGTCATGGTGGCTCCGGATTGCTCTTGCGCAAGCCGCCAGAGCGTATCGGCGGACATGTCGATCTCGTCAGTCCACACCACGTCGGCGCCATGTTCGCCGGCGCGAACCTTGCGGAACAGCTCCGCCGAATGGCGCAACGGCTCGTAGACGCAAAACGTCTTGACCAGACCGGAAACATCAACCAGCGATTCCTGGCCGCCACGCCATCGAATGGAGAGGGTAAACGGCTTGTCCCCTGCAGATACTGCGTCAAGGCGTGGCAAAGTTCTCGTTGGCATGGTCAACTCCGTTCGTTCAACTCAGACCACTTCATCGCCAGCCAGCTCTGACGACCGCCGCCCAGGCCAACGCTTCGGCGATCTGCTTAGGCGTGGCGTCGCCGACAATCATTGTCAGATCCGAAATGCGAACCAGCGCCTGGAAGTCAGGCGAGACAACGTGGAAATGCGGCGGCAGGTGGTCATCGGCATACATGCGCACGCTGACGGCCCCAAAGCGATGCAAGGTCGGCATGGCGTCTCAGCGTAAATTAGTGCAATGATTGCACTCGGTCAATGGAAAACCGGGCTTCAGGACCCGCGATCACTTTGGACGCCGAGCTTCTGGCGCACTCGCCGCCCCCAGCACCTCC
>Ga0182030_10022638_pt1 | contig 11684 bp, 9 predicted proteins | sample 812S3MmetaG_FD_121299 | JGI IMG/M metagenome (GOLD analysis project Ga0182030, IMG submission 121299) | Permafrost microbial communities from Stordalen Mire, Sweden - 812S3M metaG (Illumina Assembly) | ecosystem: Environmental > Terrestrial > Soil > Wetlands > Permafrost | place: Sweden... | reverse complement strand
TAATATCTTCTTTTATCAATTGAGAAGTGTCGCCAGTATTTTTCTTGTCGCTGCTTTGGCTGCCATTTTTGGCTGGCTTCGCAGCGGCAAGCGGCAACGCTTGGGTAAGGCTCAACTGCGTGCAGATGAGCGCAAGGACGAGAAACAGAGAACTATTATTTTTCATGGGGCAGCTCAGGTTGAAAAATTGTCTGAAAACTTGACGTGAAACAGTAAGGACAGGCGAACTATACCAGCTTGCGCTGACCTTGTGCTGCCCTTCCGTTACTATATTTTTCTTAGCGTGCTTCTGCTGATCGAGCGTTAGCGCTGGCATTTCGGGCAGAAATGCGTGGAGCGCCCATTTAGTTTTATGCGCTGGATGCTGCTTTTGCATTTGCGACAGGGCTCGTCTTTTCTTCCGTAGACCAAGGCTTCGTGTTGATAATTGCCGTTGACGCCGCTGGCGTCTGTGTAGTCGCGTAGTGTCGAACCGCCAGCCTCTATCGCATTAGATAGAACTATGACGATCCCGGTGCTCAGCTTCTTTAACTCGGCCTTGCTCAAATCTCCGGCGGCTCGAGTTGGGTTAATGCCTGCTCGGTGCAACGATTCATCAGCATAAATGTTGCCGATTCCGGCGATAATTGTTTGGTCCAAAAGGGCTGTTTTAATACACTGAATTTTGCCGCTGAAGGAGCTGCGCAAATGCTCTGGATCTAGCCCCTCAAGCGGCTCTGGTCCGAGAAGCTTGAGGGACGGCACAACATCTTCAAACATTAGCCCGGAAGGCACACACCATAACCGCCCAAAAACTCTAGTGTCATCAAATATTAGTTTACGTCCGTCGTTCAAGCTAAGGCGGATGCGAACATGTGCTGGCTCCGGGGCGCCAGCGTTCATTACGAGCAGACGCCCAGACATACGAAGATGTGCAACCATGCCCGTGTCTTCGCTCAGATTGAGAAGCAGATATTTGCCGCGCCGACTTACTTGGTTGAATTTGCGACCTTTAAGAAGACGGCTGAACTCGTCGGTTCCCGGGTAACCGACTGAAGCGGGGCGCAGGACTTTTACTGCCTTAATCGTGGCTCCAGCTAATTTTTCCTGCAGTCCGCGTCGGACTGTTTCCACTTCCGGAAGTTCAGGCATGCCTATATCTCCGCGCTCTTTAGCTAAGTATAGAATCTGCGCGTGAAACTGGAACTGATTATCTAGGGTCTTTGTGGCAATGTTAACCTGAGTGTGTTTCTCATCGAACTATTTGCTGGCTGCTTTACTACCGTTCGAGAGGGCGATAGATTGAGGATGCACAAATTTCAGGAAAATTAGTCGGGAAGGAAATTCGGATCTTCCAGCAGTATTAATTCAAGCAATTTTTCTTTCAAACCTAATATTACTGGTTTCGTTTCATCGATTGTTGGCTTCCAGTATTGCGAGATTTTCAGCACAGCTTCAAGCGGAGCAATTTCGTTTTGATTGATCAGCTCGAATAGGTTTTCAAAGCTGCGTTCATCCGGCTCTTTCTTGCGAATTTCATTGACCAACATAATCAAAAGAAAATCCAATTCAGCTTGTTCCTGCTCAGGTTCGCCGCCTTCGTTTGCCAGCATGATCACAAACGCTATGTGCTCTGCGTCTAGAGGACCGTTTGCGTTGCGAAGTGCCTTCTGAATAGTCGACAACTTAGTCTCAGTCATGATATTTTCGCTCATTTTGAAATTCTGGACTCCCTGGAAGAACCTTCTTTAAAACGTCATTCGCGTGCCGATTGGACCAACCAGTAACTATGATTTTTTCTCAGCTACGGCGTGGAGCAGTTTAACAAGTTCTTGATTATTATTCATTAGTCTCAGTCGTTTCAAAATCTGATTTTTTTGCTAGCCATTGAGTCTCAATGAGTTCAAAATCACCGAAATTGAACTCAGGCTCATCGCCGCGGCTGCAATGGCTGGATTCAACTCAATGCCGAAAGACGGATAGAGAGCGCCAGTAGCTAGAAATAACGCGATGACATTGTACGCAAACGCCAGAACAAGATTCTGCTTCATTATTGCAGTCATTCTTTTCGCCAATCTAACTCCGCCTGATACCGCTAATAAATCGCCATGCATGACACTTATGGCGGCGCTCGAAATAGCCACATCAGAGCCGGAGGCCATGGCTATGCCCGCGTCGGCGCAAGCCAACGCCGCAGCATCGTTGACGCCATCGCCTAAGAATGCCACGGTTCTTTTGTTTGCTTTGAGCTTTTGCACTAATTCCGCCTTTGCGGCAGGCATTAGTCCCCAGGCTTGCTCCGCACTCGGAATTTTGAGTTGATTGGCGGAGCTGCTAACACTGTTTTTGTCATCTCCGCTCACTATATATGGAACTATCGAGAGCTGTCGCAACTCTTCGACGAATTGGTTGGCGCCGTGCTTCAGTTTATCGACAAGAACAAACTTGCCGACAAGCTCCTGGTCAACACTTAAGTAAACAATAGTACCTTCGCCGTCATGAATGCTTGGAGGCAATGCACCGTCTGTGATACCAGTGTCTCTCATCAATTTGCCGTTGCCCAGGCGCACCTTTTTTGCGGCAATCGAACCTTCGATGCCCAAGCCGGGTAGATTTTTCACGTCAGTCGTCGGCATTAAACTGATCTTGCGCTCAGTCGCTGCTTTACATAGCGAGACGCCTAAGGGATGGGTGCTGGCTTGTTCAAGGCTGGCCGCCAGTCTCAGCAATTCGTCGCTTTTCATGCTTTCGCTCGTCGTTCGCATCGCGCTAATTTCAAAACGTCCCTGAGTCAGAGTGCCGGTTTTATCGATAAGCATGTCTGTCGCGTCTGCAAGACCTTCAAGCGCGCGAGCGTCTTTTACAAGAAGTCCCAAGCGCGCGGCGTGCGCCACTGCAGCTGATACCGCTAGTGGTGTGGCCAATCCTAAGGCGCAGGGGCAGGCGATCACCAGAACGGCAACGGCGTTCTGCACCGCATGATGCATGCCTTTTTCACCGCCGAGCATTGACCATGTAAGAAATGTTGCCGCCGCAACAAAAATCACTAGCGGAATAAAAATAGAACTGGCCTTGTCAGCGATCTCTTGAATCGGCGACCGACTGCTATGAGATCGACTCAATAGATCAACAATCTGTGCAAACACCGTGTCGCGACCTAATGACTCGGCTTCAACAACTAATTGACCGTCACCATTTATGGTGCCTGCGTATACTCGTTGCCCCGCGCTTTTGCTTTGCGGTAAGCTGTTGCCACTCAACATTGACTCGTCGAGAGAACTCTCGCCCGACAAGATGACGCCATCTGCCGCAACCCTGTCTCCAGGCAAAATGCGCAGGCGGTCGCCGCGTTTCACTGCATAAACAGGTATTTCTCGCCATTCTCCTGAAAATTCTATTCGCGCTTTGCTGGGCGCCAGGGCGAAAAGTGATTCGAGTGCGTTAGTGCTTTTGCCGCGAGCTTTGAGTTCAAGTATCTGCCCAAATAACACGAGAGTGATGATGCTCGCCGCACTCTCGAAGTAAAGCATGTGTGCCATGCCGTTTTGCGTGGCGTGCTGGCAAAGCTGAAATAAGCTCACTCCAAATGAGATGCTCACTCCAAAAGCTATTAGAGTAAACATATTCATTTGCTTTTCCCTGAGGGCAGACCAGGCCTTCCGGAAAATCGGCTGTCCGCCCCAAAGCACCACCGGCGATGCCAGTACTAATTGTACAAAAGAATTAACGGGTTCAGGCAAAGCTGCAGCTGCTGGGTTCGCCGCCTGGTAGCCAAACATCATCGGCATTGTTATGCCAAATAGAATGGCTGTTAAAATAGTGGAGGGAACCAGTCTGATCTTGAGATCATTCAGTTCTGCCGATCCTTGTTCGTCTGATTTTAGAGAGATAGCAGCTTCCAACGCCATACCACATTTCGGGCAGCTGCCCGCTGTTTTTTGTCTGACTTCGGGATCCATTGGACAGGTATACTCGAAGGCAGATTCCGGCAGGTAGAATGTCTTTAGCTGCGCAGCAGGTGGCGCGTCCGGTGCTGATGTCGCACCGGTTTGCGCTTTCAAGCGCGTGTCGTCATGCTGTGGTTTGAAAGCCACCGCGCTTTCCAAATAATTCAAAGGCGCCGCCGCAAATTTTTCCTTGCAGCGCGGATTGCAAAAATAATAATTGACGCCTTGCCAGCTAAATGACGCCGCCGCGCGCGCTGGCACAACCCGCATTTTGCATACAGGGTCGATCACGGCGATTTCGCCACCATCGTCTTCAGTTATAGTTATCTCTCTACCCATCTGGTCTACATGTAGAAGAACGCCGTAGCCAAAATGGCATAAACTGCCAATAATTGCGCGCCTTCCAGCCAATTGCACTCGCCGTCATTGGTAACATAACCTAATATCACAACTGACACCACTACCGCCATGACTTCGAACTCTGAGAAAAACAGTGTCATGGTGTGACCCATAAAAAAACTTATAAACACCAGCAGCGGTGCTACTAACAACGCGATTTGCGCGCCCGACCCCAGCGCCACGCTGATGGAAAGATCCATTTTGTTTCGCATCGCCATATACACAGCGGTGCTGTGTTCTGCCGCGTTTCCTATGATCGCCACCAGAATCACGCCAATGAAAATTTTGTTGATGTGTAGTTCGGTCGCCACATGTTCGACGCCGTGCACCAAAAATTCACTGAGGAACGCCACAAGAATAGTTGCAACTAGGAGCACAACAATACTTGTCTGGTTGCTCCAGCCATGTGTGCCAATTGCAAAGTGTGTTGATTCGCTCATCTCACCGCGTGTATAAAGATGCCTGTGAGTTTTTAGGCTGAATACAAGGCTGAGCACGTAAATCAAGAGCAATATAATCGAAATGCCAATCGCCAATTCATCTTCGTTGCCAAGCGACTTGGAGAAGTGGTGAAAAATCGACGGAACCATGAGGCTTATTGCTGACAGTGCAAGTAACGTCGCAGACGTGCTGGTCGCAACGCGATTGAAGGTTTGCGTCTTGTGCTTCAAACCCCCGGCAAACATGCTAGCGCCTAAGACCAGCAACATATTACCGATGATCGAGCCAGTAATTGAGGCTTTTACGACATCATCGAGCCCGGCCCGCAGTGCCGCAAGCGCAATGATAAATTCGCAAGCGTTGCCGAAAGTGGCGTTGAGCAAAGCGCCGAGAGCCGTGCCCAATCTTTCGGAGAGAAACTCGGTCGCCCGCCCCATTAATCCGGCCAGGGGAACAATCGCCAGGCAAGAACTGAAAAATTCGAGACTCTGCAAGGACTTACTTTCGGCATAAAAAGCGACTGGAATGAAAATTAGCAAGATGTCCAGTGGTCTGAGCTGTTCAAATATCTTGCTGAATTTCATGATTTCAGACGCCTTTGCCTCGTGCTAGAGGCTTGCTGCGCAAGACATGCCTAACTCTAGACATTCGGTAAATCATAGCCTTTAGTCGCATTAAAATCACTAAAGGCGGTGCCTCAAAAAAACTTAAGGCCCTAGATCCATCCGTAGAATGATTGAAGCTGGTATCTCGTGTAACATACTTTGACATATGTACTGTTACTTGAAGTGTAGTAGAAATTGGGACGCCGTCTTGATTTCAAGGAGGATCGATGACTCTTGCCAAAGCGGTTGAACGCCCAACCATGGAATGCGAAACCGAACAGTTTCTCATGGTGCAGCATCAACTCGACGAAATTGCCTTGGAAATGGGTCTAGACCCGGAGTTGCATGAACGTTTGCGTTATCCCAAAAGAGCCCTTATAGTCACCGTCCCGGTTCGTATGGATGACGGTAGCGTCAAAACATTCACTGGCTATCGTGTTCACCATGACGTCACTCTGGGTCCAGCAAAGGGTGGTATTCGTTTTCATCCAGAAGTAAGTCTTGGTGAAGTCTCTGCTTTAGCGACTCTTATGACCTGGAAATGTGCTTTGATGGGCTTGCCTTATGGTGGCGCCAAAGGTGGCATTCGCTGCGAACCATGGAATCTCTCGTTGGCAGAAAAGGAGCGAATGACAAGACGCTACACCTCCGAAATCATCACTTTGATCGGTCCAGATAAAGACATTCCAGCGCCCGACATGTACACCAATGAGCAAACCATGGCCTGGATCATGGACACTTACAGTATCAATGTCGGTCATACGGTGCCCTCGGTTGTTACTGGTAAGCCGGTTTCAATCGGAGGTTCGCTCGGTCGTCATGAAGCTACTGGTCGTGGAGTTGCCTATTGTGTCAAACGCGCTGTTGAGTTCGTTGGCATGACAACCAGCAGCCCTAGCGTAGTTGTGCAAGGCTTCGGTAATGTGGGTGCAATCGCTGCGCGTTTGTTGCATGAATACGGTTACAAAATCGTTGGAGTCTCTGATGTTTACGGCGGTATTTACAACAAAGACGGTATAGATATTCCGCGTCTTGAAGCCTGGGTCAGTGAAATGGGCAGAGTCGCCGGTTTTACGAACTCGGAGCCTGTTTCCAATCAAGAACTGCTTGAACTTCCCTGCGATGTTCTTGTGCCTGCTGCGCTTGGACATCAAATTCTTAAGTCAAATGTCGACAGAATAAATTGCAAAATCATCGTCGAAGGTGCCAATGGTCCAACCAGCCCAGAGGCCGACCAGATTCTGGAAGAGCGTGGCGTCATCGTAGTGCCTGATATTCTGGCGAACGCGGGCGGTGTAACCGTCAGTTATTTTGAATGGGTACAGGGTTTGATGCATTTGTTCTGGTCTGAAGATGAAGTCAACAAGCGTTTGGAGCAAATTATGGGCCGTGCCTGCGACCAGGTTTTCGAAATGACCAGGAAAACCGGTCTTCGCCCGCGCATGTCGGCTTTGCGCATTGGCATCGGTAGGCTCGCCGAAGCCAAGAAATTGCGGGGATTGTACCCCTAAACCCGACTCCTCGCGAGCTTCGCGGTTAACACCATTGCAAAAGGTCTGGGCCCGAAGGCTCAGACTTTTTCTGTATTGTAGGAAATGGGCTGTGTTTATCTTCTTTGAGATGAATTTCTGCGATTTGGTGAGATGAATTTCTGGTTTGTTGTGGGCACAAGTGTCTAAAGTCGAATTTCGCAATAAAGTCGAACTTTGGACAAATGAGTCGAACTCTTACTCAAACTCTGGCTAATACTATTTCAGGCGCCGCCCCTCTAGCCCCAAGACGAATCGGCCAGGCTCAATGCGAATGCTTACTTGGCTGATTATCAGAAGTATTAAAATCAAGCTCAGCAGCTGATAACAGCCGGACTCCAAGTTTCTCTTGGCAAGCCCTCCTCTACATTCGCTGTTTTTATTTTTTTAGTGCTTCACGCCCTAACCCACTTGTGGTGGGCATCTGCTAAAGTTTTAAGAGCGCGTCGCAGTTCTTTCAGTGAGCCAATCATGGCAGGCAGGCTTAGTTTTCGGCGCTTTGTGGCACAGAATACGTGGTTCTACAAAGTTGGGCTAGCAGAGCGCAAGCCTAGATAGCGAGATTATCGGACCATGTACCGTCCAAATAAACCTCAATCTCCGGCTCTTCCGTACAGGCTGCCAAAGCAGCTTAGGATGCCGACTGAGCGAGAACTCGATCTTGCATTCCGCGAAGCCGACAGAATTAAGCTTGTGGTAGAACTGCCTTGGGGACCGGATGGCGCTGGCTATTTGCTGACCATTCAAGCAGGAAACGAGACGGTCTGGTCTCTTTACCAGGGTGAACTGCCCTCATCGCCGCCAATCTTCAGCCACATCAGTCGAGATGTCGGATTAATCCTCAGCCTGATTTCTCAGTGTGTGCCTGAAGATACCCCAGCTCCTGCAATCCCGACCACAGGCAGAGAAGCTGCGGCAACAACTGGTAGTTTGCCTCTGTCTCTAATGCCGGCTGATACATCCAAGTCGACCTTGCAGGGACGCCTTGAAAATATGCAAATCGCCACTCTCGTGCAATCGATTCAGATGTCCAACATGTCAGGGCGCCTGCAATTGTTCGACCAGGGGCAGACTGCCCAAGTGTTTTTCTTAAACGGCAATCCCGTGCATTCGATAAATTCCGAATCTGTCGGCGATATGGCTCTGGTCGAAATTATGACCTGGGAGCAGGGTGAATTTCGCTTCTTTCCTGAAGACAATACGGAAGAACGCACGATCAAGCGTCGTATTGACGGCATGATCATGGAAGGCATTACGCTGCTCGACCAGCATAAGTTCCTGACGAAACAAGGGTTAAAGGCAGATGCGTACCTGATTCGCAAAGAAGCTCGCATCACTCCTGAAGAGTTCAAGAACCGCGTATCGCAAGGTGCGCCCTTAGATTTGCAAAAGCAAATGTCTATGTACGAACTTTGCGATGGTCGCTCGCGCTGGCAAGATTTATTGAGTCGCCGGCCCATGATTAAAGTCGAGTGGGTGCCGCTTTTGTTCAATCTGGCAAGTTGCGGTCTGATAACAATTAGCGAATCGTCTGCGTTCGGTGGCAAAGCGCAGGGCTTGCCCAGCGCTGAGTTGGATAAGGGGATGATCGCCGGTGTGCAGCGCGCCTTGATTCGTGCTGAAACCGGGATGTATAGCTATCCGGCACTTCAGTTTTTCATCGAACGAGAATTTAGCAAAAGTCTGAGTATTGGGATGCCGCTCTCGTTGATTATTTTCGAAGCGCGTATTGTAATTGGCAACGACCCGCCGCAACCTTTGCCGGTGCATGCTTTGCGTGAAATGGCTTCGCGCATTGAATCGATGAAGCGCCCTTTTGATATTCTCGCTCATCACGAAACTTTCGACTTCGCCCTTTTGCTTCCGGGGGCGCCGGCGAAAACTGCCCGAATGTTTGGGAATAAGCTCGCTGAAATGTTGATAAATGTACCCTTGATACAGGGACAAACACAGCGTCTTCTGCTTGCTGGCGGATTGGCAAGTGCACCTGAAGACACTCAAGATCTGGGCAGATTCCTTGCCGCAGCGCGGGAAGCCAGAACCAAAGCCAAAGAAGCAAGAGTGCCTCTTAAAGCCTTTTCTGAGCTCTAGACTTTATTAAATCTGCTTGACATTGACTACTGCCGGCGGCAAAATAAGGTCAAGGAATTGGATATTGGCTTGAATACGTGTTTCACGCATCAGGTGTGTAACTCGCTTGGGTTAATATTGGACTCATCACTACATCGGAAATTAGTTGGCAAATTTCTGTCAGGGGCCGGCAAATGTCTCAATGGCAATCAGGGGATAGCTCTCGAACATTCACACAACAATCGCGTGATTTGCTACAGAGCTGGTCCAGTAACGAAGAACAGGTTTCATCGGCAAACGCCGAATGTTGGGGACCCCAAGTGCGACCCTCGAGTTTTCACTTTGACCCTGCTGAGTTTGCGCACTTTGGGCGCATGCATCAGCCAAGCGAAACGCCCTTAGCGGCGCGTTTTGATCCTCCCGCTCGAGAGGAGGCTCCTTTAGCCGCTCGGCTTGAACTCACTCACAACGATCGCAGTGAATCTGCCTTCATTCGCGATGCACGCGAAATGGCTTTGCCAGGTAAAGACAGCCCACCCGCGACTCCGCTCAGCCAAATTTACAACACTCTCGATGTACACAGCGATTCCTCGCGCTGGCTAGATGCTCGTGGTTATCTCGAGTCCTTCAAATCGCCTGACTGCACTTTAGACTTAAACTTCGGCTTAGACGCTCGCGGCACGAAAGTAGGTGCCGTCATGACTGCGCCTGATGGCACGAAACGAACTGTAGTTGCCTGCGAAGGCGGCGCAACCTTCCAACGACTCAGTTCCGCAAGCGGTCAGGAAATGGTCAAATTCCTTTCCAGCGGGCAAATTGTCGAAATCAATCCGCCAGGTCGCAATAAAAACGCTTGAGGTTTAGCCAATATCGCGCGAAAGTCCTCGTTCTTCAGAGCGGGGATGAATAGCATTTTTGTCGCTAAGATTCGGATATTGGTCGCTAAGGTTGGGATATTGCTTCTAGCGAACGCGATTCTGTCTCCCATCGCCGATCCTTGGATCGCTGAACGCGAGCCAAGAATGGATGAATTATTTGGACGAACTGTCAAACTCGACGAACAATTCATGGCTAAACTCAGCTCCGAAATTGGACCAGATGACGCGCTGCTTGGTAAGGTGCGAGCACGTTATACAACAGCCCAAGCACTGGAATTTATCGGAATCCCGTTCGCCCGACCGGTTTACCCAGCGTTGAATACGCAACTACAGTTAGATTCGCACCGAGTGATCTCCCGAGTGATCTCCACGGATTTTCGTTTGAGTGGCTAAGATAAAAGATGGGGAATCTAGCCCTTATGTTCTAGTTAGTTATGATCTGACTGCTTCGGAATCATGCCGATCGTTGTTAGCCAGGTCTCCACTAAACGAGGCCATTTCGACACGGGCAAGGCACTGGGACGCAGTCCGAAAGCATGCCCGCCCTGCGCGTACAAATGCATCTCTACTGGAACTCCAGCCTTCTTCAGAGCCCTGTAGTAAACCAGAGAATGCTCCACTGGGTCGACATGGTCATCTTCATTTTGTAGCAAAAACGTAGGCGGTGTCATGCTTGTAACGCGGATATCAGAATTTAACTCGAACTTCTCTCTGTCAATCCACAAATGCCCAGGGTAAATTGGCACCGCAAAATCAGGGCGGCAACTTTCTTTGTCCGCCGCGTCAACAGCCGAATACAGCCGCTGATCAAAACGCGTACTTACTGCTGCAGCTAAATGTCCGCCGGCCGAAAATCCGAGCACTCCAATTTTGTGTGGGTCGATGTGCCATTCCGCAGCATGGAAGCGAACAAGCCTTATCGCCCTCTGAGCATCTTCCAGAGCCTGCGGTGAGCCTTTTGCGGGATAGAGCTTTTCGCTAGGCACGCGATATTTCAACAGCACGGCCGTTATCCCTTTTGATGTTAGCCAGTCACACACTTCTGTTCCTTCAAGATCCATCGCCAGGATGTGATAACCACCGCCAGGAAAAACTATGACCGCTGCGCCCGTATTCTTTCCCGTTGGTGAATAGACGGTTATCGTAGGCTTCGTGACGTTAGCCAGACCTTCTTTCGTCGTGCACGTTTCCGGGCCGCGTGCGGGAAGCGCATCGGGAGCTGCTCCTGTCCAGATTGGTATTTGCGTGTGACCGGCTGACGGTTGCCAGGGCTGCGCCTGCTCGTCTGGTTTTGGCTTCGGGTTTGTGTTCTCTCCCGCTGCTAATGTCGAGGGCGTAATGTATTGAATCGCTCCAAGCATCACTACGAGAGCAAATTTTGAAAATCGCATAATCACTCCATCAAGCTGAAAAACGTTGTGCAAAAGAATACTTGCGATTCAGCTTCTTGTGGTGATGAACGAGTAAGTCTGTTGTAAGAAATTTGCAAGTAATATGTGTGTTCTTTGATCATAGAACGCAGAAGGTCGGCGGCAAGCCAAGAGCAAAGAGGATGTCATTTTAGTCGCGCACCGCATGCGGTGTGCAAGATGCTTTGGTTGCCGAAACGCAGTGATTGTTTTCAGAACATCAAGGACTACTCGAAAACAATCACCCCGACAATTTTTTGCAGTATTCGAACCAATCGCTGCAGAATAAACCTGCGGGATCATGTTTGGCTTTTAGCTTGAGGAAAAGTGGCATCTGCTTGTAGCAAGTAAGCATTTGTTGCCGTGATGCGAAGCGGTGATAGGTTAGATAGTATGAACCATCGTATTTAATTGCAAGATCAATCAG
>Ga0182030_10022635_pt1 | contig 11685 bp, 4 predicted proteins | sample 812S3MmetaG_FD_121299 | JGI IMG/M metagenome (GOLD analysis project Ga0182030, IMG submission 121299) | Permafrost microbial communities from Stordalen Mire, Sweden - 812S3M metaG (Illumina Assembly) | ecosystem: Environmental > Terrestrial > Soil > Wetlands > Permafrost | place: Sweden... | reverse complement strand
AATTTGACGCCGGTGCGCTTCTGCTCTTCCTTCAACACTTTCGCCACCGCGTCAAAATTCTTGTTCGTCTCCTTGAGCGTCTTGCCTTCCGGCGCCACGTCGCGGTCGTGCCAGCAATAATACGGCGCACCGAGCTTGGAGATAAATTCAAACGCCACGCGGGCGCGGTTCTGGGCGTTGCTGATGGAGGCGCTGCCGTCGTCCCACGGACGCTGCATGGTGCCCGCGCCAAACGGATCGCTGCCGGTGCCTCGGAACGTGTGCCAATAAACCACCGCGAAACGCAGATGGTCGCGCAGGGTTTTGCCTTCGACAATTTCGTCGGCGTTGTAGTGCTTGAACGCAAGCGGGTTTTTGGATTTTGGCCCTTCGTAGGCGATGGTTTTGATATTTTGGAATGCAGGTTTCATTGTATGTATTGGTATATGTTAATTAGTCTTGTTCAGGTTCACCGGCCACTTCTTGGTAAATGCGAAATCAGTTCAATATTTTAACGATCTGCTCATGGATCAGATTACCGAGAATTTCGTAGCCGGCGTGATTCGGATGCACGCCATCGGCGAACAGGGCGGCGTTCACACTGCCGTCTGGGTTGCGAAATGACGGGCCGAAGTCCCGGTAGTAAATCCAGGAGACTTTGCCAAGCTTGGTTTGGAGAAGTTGATTGATCCGGTCGGTGATCACGGGACGAGGCGGGACTTCATCGCGTCGCGGCAGGATGCCCAAGAGAAGTATTTTTGCGTGGGGTTGCACTTCATGAACCCGCACACAAACCGCTTCGATGCCATCGGCAATGTCATCTGCATTATTGATACCGGTATTGTTCGTGCCGATTTTAATAATGATGAGTTTGGGCGATATGCCGTCCAATTCACCATGATTAATCCGCCAAAGAACATTTTCGGTGCGGTCCCATCCGAAACCCAGGTTCTCCACAGACATGCCGGCAAAGGTGCGATTCCAAACGTCGGAAGCCCACGCTTTTGGCGCCACCGGATCGCCGCCCCAATAATGAATGATGGAATCTCCGATGAGAACGATTTCGGGTTTGTGCGTGCGATTGAACTCGATCACTGCGGCATGGCGGGTTTGCCAATCATAAATGGCGTAATCCCGGTTCTGGGTTACGGGAATTGTGGTCGCCAGCCCCTTATGTATTTCAGGGCTGGATGCGCAACCCGCCAAAACCAACGCGGCGGCGGTGATAATTGGTCGAAAAATGTAAAATTTGAATTTGCTCACGTGGTTGTGGGATCCTTGCAAAAGTCCATCCTCACCGAGTGGAAATTGTCATTGGCATTTTTATCCAGATGTCGTCCGAAGCCGCTCCAATGAGAATCTCATAGTCGCCCGGTTCCACCACATATTGCTTCTTTTGCTCGTCCCAGTAGCGGAGTCGTTCTGCTGGAATTTCGACTGTGACTTTGCTTGATTCGCCACGTTTCAGATTCACGCGAGTAAAGCCGCACAGCGTTAGCTTGGCCTGTGGCACTGCGGAGTTGACGTGACGAAAATAAACCTGCGCCACTTCATCACCGTCGCGCTCGCCGGAATTTTTCACAGTGAACAAAATTTTTGCCGCGCCGTTGGTTGGAATACTTTTTGATTCCAATTTGCCGCTGCTGAATTTGAATTTCGTGTAGCTCAAGCCGTGACCGAACGCGAATTCCGGTTTTCCGTTGAAGTAGCGATATGTGCGGTTGCTCATCGAATAATCGGTGAAGCCCGGCAAATCCGCCGTCGCGGCGTAGAACGTCAGCGGCAAGTGTCCGCTGGGATTCACGTCGCCGAACAAAATTTCGCCGACGGCGCGTCCGCCTTGCTCGCCCGGATACCAGGCCTGAAGAATCGCCGGCAGATGCCCGGCTTCCCACGGCAACGCCATCGGGCTGCCGCTGCAATTCACCAGAATCACCGGCTTGCCCGTGCCCGCCAGCGCCTTGAGCAAATCGGTCTGCACCGACGGCAGCTCGATCGCCGTCCGGTCGCCGCCCTCAAAGCCGCCAAAGGCGTTGTCGCGACCCATTTCCTCGCCTTCGAGCCGCGCCGTGATGCCGCCCACGAAAATCACCACATCAGCGGCTTTGGCCTTGGCGACGGCATCGTCAATGTCTTCCTGCTTGGGTTTGTTCGATCCGTCTGCGCGCAACGCCCAAGGACAACCCGTCGCAAAAGTCACTTCGATGTCCGATCCGGCCAGTTGCTTGATGCCGCTCAAAATCGTCACCGGACGCGCGGCGTGGCCGTTATAGTTGCCTTCGAGCATCCACGCCGCATCGGCATTCGGGCCAATCACGGCGATGCGTTTGACCTTTGACCGGTTCAGCGGCAAGACACCGTCGTTCTTCAACAGCACGATGGCTTCTTCGGCAACTTTTAGCGCCAGCGCTTCATGTTCGGGCGTGTCGTTCTGGTCAATGCCGATTTTGGAAAACGGATTTTTCTCCGGCGGATTAAACAGGCCGAGCCGGAAACGCGTCCCCAACGTGTAATACAACGCTTGGTCAATTTCCTTTTCCGTGATCAATTCTTTTTGAACCGCGCGCACCAAGGCCGTGTAGTCACCGCCGCAGCAGAGATTGCAGCCCGCCTTGACTGCGGCAGCGGCGGCTTCTTCCGAAGTGGCCACATAATGATGCTCCTCGCGGCCCCAGATGTTGTGAATCGCACCGCAATCCGAAACCACATAGCCGTCAAAGCCCCATTGCTTGCGCAACACGTCGGTCAGCAGGAAAGAATCCGCGCAGGCGGGAACGCCGTTGACCGCGTTGTAGGCGCCCATCACGCCGCCGACATGGCCCTCGCGCACGGCCATCTCGAACTGTGGCAGATACGTTTCATACAAATCGCGTTCCAGCGGCACGGCATTGAAGCGATGGCGTTCCGGTTCCGGGCCGCTGTGAACGGCGAAATGTTTCGCGCAGCCCATCGCCAGCAGGCAATTCGTGTTGTCACCCTGCAATCCTTTGATGAAGGCCACGCCCAGCGTGCCGCTCAGGAACGGGTCTTCACCGTAGGTTTCCTGGCCGCGGCCCCAGCGCGGGTCGCGAAAAATGTTGATGTTCGGCGACCAGAACGTCAGCCCGCCAAACCATTTCGCGTCGCCGTTGTGCGTGGCGGCGTAATCGTTGAACTTCGCGCGGCCTTCAATGCCGATGATGCCCGCTTCCTGCTGCAGCAGCGTCGGATCCCAGGTCGCGGCCGCGCCGATGGCCTGCGGAAACACCGTTGCATCGCCGTTGTTCGCGACGCCATGCAGCGCTTCGCTCCAGTAATCGTAAGCTGGCAGCCCCAGCCGGCGAATCGCCGGCGCGCCGTTCTGCAACTGCACGACTTTTTCAGCGAGCGACATCCGGCGGATCAGATCATTCGCGCGCGCCGGCAACGGCTGCGTCGGATCACGCCAGATCGGCGGGTCGCTGATTTCCGGGATGTGCGTGGCAGCGGCGGAATAGGCATCCGCCATTTCCGAGGCACTGAACGAGGCCACCTCCGCGCCCGCCGCGTTTTTCACCTCGAACGTGTTGAACTTCGCGTTGTCCTTGCTGCTGGCAAAAGAAACGGTCAGCGGCCCCTTAAGCGAATCGTCCTCATGCTCGACCACGCCGGTGATGTAACCTACTTTCCGCGCGCCGCCCGCGACGGCGATGATGTCGAAATCCTTCGCCAGCGTCGTGTCGCCGGACGTCACGCTGAAAACCCGCTGCCCCGGCGCGCTGGACCAGGTTTCGGCTTCACCGATGGCGATGGTATATTGGCCGGCGGGCAGATGCGCGATGGTGACGGTGAAATGTTCCCCGTAAATTTCCTCGTGAAACGCTGCCGCATTGTTGCTCGCGCCTTCGATGGTCATCGAATCCTCGTATTTGCTGTGCGCAAACTCGCCGCTGACGCTGACCGCCTGCCCGCATTTGGCGCAGGTTTCGTCCGTCGCAAATACGGCGGGAGCCGAAAGCCACGCAGCCGCAGATAGCAAGAGCAACATGGCCTGGGTTGAGGTTCGAGCAAACGCCGAACCGGTGAGTCGGGTGAAATGTGGTTTTGTTTTCATATTCAATTCATTTCCGTGCAAGCCGGGAATCAGCACATGATGTTGCAGATACATATTCAATTGTGGGTTCGTAGTAAAAGTTTTTTTGTGTTACGGATTGCTGATCCGGAAGAACTGCTGCGACGCAGTCGGGCTGTTCGTGCAGGGCGAGGTCGCCTGAACTGGCGTCCACGGACCCGGCAAATTCGTCGCCTGCAACAGCGTGCCCCACGTCCAGGTCAACACCAGTTGATTGCCGTTCACCACCTGGGCGGCCACGGGCGGCGGCGTCAAGGCCGCGAGGCCGCGAATCTGCGTCTGCGTCGCCGCGAGGTTGTAGATGCGCACGTCATAAAGGTTACCGGTGAAGTAATTGCCATAACCGCCGGAACTGCTGGTGCTGCCGCCGCTGTCCCTGGCTCCCAACATGAGACGGCTGGTCACGGCCAGATTGTAAACCGCGTTGCCCGTCTCCGCTGCCGCCAGCGCACCGTCCACATATAGGCACCGGATTCCCGATCCGGCATCGAACGTCCCCGCATAGTGGTGCCAACTGCCATCGTTGACGGCAATGCTCCGGCTGGCCATGTCATCCGGGTTGTTATACACCGCCGCGCCCAGCGTCACGGTGCCGGCGCCGTTGATCCGGATCGTCCAGCACGGATACGCTGGCGCGGTTCCGTCTGTCCGCAACTGCCAGCCGCTTCCGCCTTCGCCACACTTCGACACCCACGGATTCCACAGGCCCGGCAGCCCCTTTGCCCAGCACGTCACCGTGAAACTGTTGTTGTTGTCAAAAGTGTTGGTGTAATGAGAATCCCACGTCGAACACGTGTTGCTGATCCCGATGCCGGAGCTGTTGAGATAAACCGAAACGCCCGCCGCGTTCGGCGGCACGTCATTGGTGAAATAATAGCCGCCGCCGGCCACCCCAAATCCATCGAACAGGCCCGCCGGCGAATGGCCTGAAGTCTCGGTGAAATTGGCCGCGCCCGCAAGCCACCGTCCCAGCAAAATCAGCGGCACCGGAGTGGTGGCCGAGGCTTGCGCGCTGTCGGGGGTTTCATTGGTGGAAACCATCGCGCTCACCACATAGTAATACGTCGTGCCGCCAGCCAGACCGCTGTCCAAATAGTTCGTCGCGGTCACGCCGCTGGCGATGGTTGAATACGATCCGCCGTTGGTCAGCGAACGTTTGAGGTTGTAGCTGGTGGCGTTGGTGAGCGCGTTCCAAGTGAGATTGATCTGGCTGGTGGATACGGCCAAAGCACTCAAGCCCGCCGGCGCTGAAACGGGATTGGCAAATGGATAGCCATAAAACTCCAGCTCAGCCACGTTGCCATAGCCGCCGTTGGGCGAGAGAAAACGAACATAACGAAACGCCGTGGTGTTGGTGATGTTCACGGACGTGAACGCGCCCGAAGCCGGTTGCGTTCCCACGGTGCAGAGCGTAACTGCGTCGCTAAAGCTGGCTTGATTTGCGCCCTGGAAACTGCCGCCCACCATGCGCGATTCAAAACCCGAGCGCGGACAGTAGTTGATTTGCGTGATGACGTTGCTCACGCCCACGCCGAAATCCAGCCCCGCCCAGCAACCGTTTCCGGTGAGCGCGTCGAAGAACGTATTCAGATTGTTGTCGAAAACGTTGGTGATGGTGTTGCCGGAGTTGCCCCACGAACCCGCCGTGCCGATGATCGCGCCGTTCAACTTGGGATAACGCAGTTGGGCCTCCGTGCTGTTGAGACTTTCCAAGCCGCCCGCGACGGCGCTGACCACATAGTAATATTTCAAGCCAGTCGTCAAATCGGTGTCGGTGTAGTCGGCGCTCGTGACGCCGGTGGCGATGGGCGTATAAGAGCCGCCGCTGTTGGTGGCGCGTTTGACGTTGTAAGTCGTCGCGCCGGCGACGACGTTCCAAGTCAAATAGGCCGTGGTCGAGCCGGCGGCCACCGCGCTGAGGCCGGTCGGAAACGCTGGAGCGGCGGGCGACAGGATGGCCCACTGCTGATTCAAGCTGCCGGAGGAAACCTGCTCGTCAATGACCGCCGGGTTACCGGCAGTCGTTTCAAAACAATAGCCGTTGCCGGTTGGCACAATCTGATAATAACCGCCACCGGACGCCTGTATTAGATAATGATTATTGTTCCAAAAATAAAAACCACCACTGGTCAAACTCCATCCGTTGTTCACGCAGGTCATTTTATATTCACCACCGCCGATGTGCTGGAGACTCCACTGTTGCGCGGTCGAGCCGGAGTAGCTGCTGGCGATGACGGTGTTGTTGCTGGAAACGCCCGTGACGGCCAGGACGCTGGCGGCGTTCAGCAGTTTGTAATTGCCGTCGGCGATGATGCCGGAAGTAACCGGAGAAAGTTGCAGCCAGTTCAAATTGAATCCGCCGGACAAAACATCGAGGTGCAACACCTGTTGTCCCGGCGTGAGAAAAACGACATTGGAAATCGTCGTCCATGTTTGCGGGCCGCCGGTCGCGGGCACAGTCCAGACGGCGGTCAGATTGGTCCCGTTGATTCCGCCGGCTAAAACCTGCACGCTGCCAGCGCTCGTGCCTGCCATACGCAATGCCAGATTGTAAAGACCAGGCTCGGAAACGTAGATGGTATATTCGAGCCATTCGCCGGCTGCCGTGCCGGTGACATCGTAGCCGCCGCCGGTGTCGGTGGTGGTCTCGATGTCCACCGCCTCACTGGTGCGATATTGGCCGCCGAGATTGGTCGTGGTGAGTTCGTGATAGGCCACGCCTTCGCCACCGGAGTCGAAGTTCTCCGCTTGGATGCGCAACGAGCCGGTCAAAAGACCGCTGCCATTGTAATCCGGAGTGGTCCAAGGATAACCGCCATTACCATAGGGACCGCGCACCGCCGGCCAGTTGCCATAGTCGGGGGGCCAGGACAGACCGGACCAGTTGATGACGTCCGCATAATGCTTCGGATCGGTCACATCGTCGGAAACACCGGTGGGCGGGATGTATTGGAACGTCAGCCAGGAAACCCCGAGGCGTTCCAGATCAGCAACGGCATAGGCATCCAACCCGGGGACGCCGGTTCCCCAGATACCGCCGCCAAATTCCGTCATGAAACAGGGATAGCCCGCGGCAATGATTTGCGACACGGCGTTCGACATGGCCGGTGCTCCGGCATAACCGTGAAAGCCCACCGCTTCGTTGGTCCAAACCACGTTGGCAGTGCCGAAAATAGTCGTGTTAAAAGCGTGAATGTCCGTCAACGCAGCGGCCGCCCCGCCGGCATCGCCCAACACGGCGTATGTGAAAAGCAACACCGGCGTGTTCGGTGCGTTGGCACGAATGGCATGGTAAGCGGCCACTTCCATGTCCAGTGCGCCAGGCGGCGTTGCCGTCGGCGACGAATACGACGGTCCCCACGCCACAGGTTCATTCTGAATTTCGAAGAGCATGTGGGTCTCGCTGGCATAGCGTGCCGAGTATAAACCCCAGAAATTTGTGACATAGGCCCGGTTGTAGTTGCCGTTGGCGGCGCCGTTGCCAATGGTAATCACCAAATATAGGCCTAGGTCCCGCGTGCTCTGCACGATGCTGTCAATCCGGCTGATGGCATAGCCCGGCGCGGTGCTGCCGTTGGTTGGATAGCTCGGGTCAAAGGATTCCCCATAAAGATGCACGGCGTTGAAGCCAAGAGCCTTCATCTTCGCAAGATTGGTGTAGTCTGTCGCCGAGGTCCATTCCGTCGAGGTGAAGGGCCCGCGCAAGGGCTGGCCATTGTCGGCCACGAAGGTCGTGCGCGCCGCATTGAGTTTCGGACGACCGCGCTGGCCGTCGGCTCCGAGATCGGCGGGGCCTACTTTGTCGAGACCCAAGAAAGGAATGACGTATCTCGCGCTGAGGTTCGCGTCCGTGCCGTGCGGGCCGTTGATCTCTGTCCAGGCGTCCAGCAACGTGGCGCCATTCGTGTCCTTCCAGACTTGGTGCGTCCATTGGTTCGTGATATTGGGAATGATCACCGTGGTCGTCGTCGTCGGATTGTTGCTTAAATCCAAAATATTGCCCCACTGCATGACGGCTTCAACCTGGTTGCTGTAATCAATGATGCCATCGGCCGTGCCATGCCAAAGCTGGACGCGCGGGCGCTGTCCCGAATATCCCGGGTAGCAGGCGCGGGCGATGTCTCCCCATTGCTGCGCGGTATTCGTCACTGGAGTCCACGCGCCGCCAACCACCTGCCCCGAGAACGCGGCACCGGCCTTGAAAATATCAGGATACACCGCGAGCAACGCTTCCGTCATCATGCCGCCGCAGGAGGTGCCGGTCACATAAACCCGATTCGAATTCGCCTGATAGGTGTTGATGGCATACTTCATCATCTGGGCGATCCCTTGCGTGTGACCGCCGCCGTCGTGCGTGAGGGTTGCCGTTGAGTTCACGTCCCAGCAATCGGGATTTTGCGGAACGACCATGATGAAGCCGTATTGATCCGCCGCCGCCACAATGCCGCCGGCTTGCGCCTCGGCGAAAACGCCCGCAGCTCCCCCGCCCCAATAGTGCAGGAGAACCAGAATCGGCGGGTTTGGTGCCACCTTGTCCGGTACATAGACATACATGCTGAGATTGGTCGGCACGCCGCTGGCACCCCAGTTTGGGATCAACTGGAGCGAGGCGGCCTTCACCGTCAGCGTCGCAAACAGTCCGAGACTAACGGCGATCAGGCCACAAACCCGCGTGAACTTTTCATTCATACCTGGAGTCCGCTGGCCATCAATTTCCGCCCCGGGCCGCCGGCATGACGGAAATTTCGGCCGCGCTCGTCCAGCCGCTGTTCCAGATGGCCTGCAACGAGGTAAAGCGGAAGTAACGGGCGTCCACCGGCGCAAAGCTCACTTCCTGAAGCGATGGATTGTTTTGGATGTTGGCAAAGGAACCATCGGCGATGCTCGTTGTCCAGATCGTGCCATCTACGCTCGTTTCAAAACGGTATTTTTCGACCACGCCATTGAGCACTCCATCCTGGCGCGGCAGATAGGTGAACCCGCCGATTCGATTCGTTTTACCCATGTCCACGGTAATCGTGTGCGGCTGATGCTGGTCGGCATTCCAACGCGTGTGCCAGATGGTGGCGCCGTTGCCGTCAATCGCGTTCGCGCCGCTGTTGTTTTCCCCGACCAATTCCTCGCTGTCCACGCTGACCACTTTCCAGCCGATCGGCATGAGGCCGGCGAAGGTTCGCGAACCCTCGATGCCAAGCTGGCCGTTGGGCAGCAAACTCACGGTGTGCACCGTGACGCTGCGATCCAATGGCAACGTGATGGGCGAAGTGTAAAGTGCCGAGTTGGTCGTCGGCGCGCTGCCGTCCACGGTGTAAACCATTTTGTTGCCGGCCAGATTGCTGAGGCTCACTGTGCCGTTGGTGCTGCGGTCAGAAATGGTCGGCGGCAAGGTTGTGACGGATTGCTTGAAAAGACCGAGTTCAGCCAACGTCGGTTCGAGGCGCGAACCGGTGATGCGGATGCGCACCTGATCGGTGGTCACGGGCGATTTCAATCGGATGAGCCGGTGATGGCCAATCGTCGTGAGGCTGTCTGACGAGATGTGGTCCGGGGCGATCCACTCCGAGCCGTTCCACGTTTCAATGACGAAGGACTCAATCCGCTGCCCGCGATGATCCACCGCTTCCTGCAACGACACAACATCGAACGCAACCGTTTTCGGCAACGTGAGCATGACGGTTCCATTCGTTTGGCCGGGCGCGGCTTCCCACCAAGTGTCGAGGTTTCCGTCGAGCGCGAGTGACGCACCGTTTGCCTCATTGGAATTATCGGCAGTCACTTTGGCACCGGCGGCGAGGTCGGTGGCGAACGTTTCATTGATGATCGCAGCCGCTTTGCTCAACGCGTCGAGCTGGTTGTCGGGAACAAGACCGCGTTTATCGGGCGAGAGATTCAGGATGAGATTTCCGTTGCGGCCGACGGACGTGTAATAGATGTCCACCAGTTGCGTGACCGTGCGCGGATGTTTGTTGCGCGCCCAGAACCATGCGCTGTTCTGGAGCATGGTGGTGTTCACTTCCGTCGGATACCACCAAAGATGCGAACCCGGTGTGAGCTTCGCGCGGCTGCCAAGATCGCCGCCGGTCATGTCCGGCCAGGTGAATTTTTCAGGCGACGTCGGCAAAGGAATCACGCTCCATTCCGTGGTGCGGCCCACGCCCCCTTCATTCCCAACCCAACGGCCGTCCGGCCCTTTGCCGAAAATGATCGCACCGGGCTGGAGTTTCTGAATCAAATCAAACCATGCGTTGTAATCGTAGGCCTCATGAACACTGGGATCGGGATTCGCGCCGTCGAACCAGACTTCGCCAATCGTCCCGTATTGCGTCAGCAACTCGTAAAGCTGATTCAGGAAGTAACGATTGTAGTCGTCCACGACATAGGTGAAATTTGTGAATCCAGCAGTCGGCGCGCGGCCGTTCGCGGGATTGCTTTGAAAACTCGCCGGATCGGTCGGAATGACAGAAAGCTGGTTGCTGCTACCGTTGCCGTAATAGCCTGCGGGATTTTTCGGATTCGTCCGCAGTTGATAAAGATCTGCCGGCGAAAGATAGACGGCCAGTTTGACGCCATGCGACTTCGCGGCGTTGGCCACTTCGCGAACTTCGTCACCCTTGCCGTCGCGCCACGGACTGGACGCCACCGAATGCGGCGTGTAGCGCGTGGGCCAATAGCAAAATCCGTCATGATGCTTGCAGACCAGCACGATCATCTTGCCGCCAAAATTCGTCACGGCATTGAGCCATTGATTGGCGTCGAGTTCCGTCGGATTGAAAACCGAAACGTCTTCGCGGCCCGAACCCCACTCGACTTCGTTGAACGTGTTCACGCCGAAGTGCAGAAAGAACGTCCGCTCCAGCCGCATCCAATCCGTCTGATTTTGGCGCGGCAAAACCTTCGCGGCCTTCTCGGCGATGACGGCGGCGGAATCGCCTTCGTTGATCACCTGTTCTGTGGCATAAGGTATCGGCTCGGCTGCTCCGGCGAGGGTTGCGAGCGAACAGCCCAAGGCCAATAATTTCAGTTGGATTGCTTTTGGTTTCATAATTTTAATCTGTCTGGTTGATAATTCCGGCAAAGCCGCCGCCGGGAGCGAGTATCAGCGTCAACACGGTCTGGGCATTCACGTCCGCAGTTGATTCCAGCACCGTTTGATAATTGGAAAATTCAGGATCGTCGGCGAACCGGTGCAGCACCCCCTGCTTCTGATCCAAAAAGTTCAGCGGCACGTTCAGTGTGGTGGTGGCCTCGCCATTCATCGCGGCCAAAAACCAGCGGTCGCCGGAGCGGCGCGCGATCACGATGGATTTGCCCACCTCGGCATTCAACACCACGGTTTCATCCCAAACCGTCGGCAGGTTGCGGAAGAACTCCACGCCCGGCTGCCCGCGATAATTCGCCGGGCTGTCGCACAACACCAGCATCGGACTGGGATAAATCACCGTCATCGCCAGTTGCCGGGCGCGGGTGCCCATGACTTGCGCGGGAAAAGTCATTTTGAAATCCGCCGGCTTGCGGTTCAGAAATCCGCCGGGCGTGAAATCCATCGGCCCCAGCAACGCGCGCGTGAAGGGCAGCGTGATGGTGTGTTGCAGCGTGCATTTCCCGCCGTCGAGCTT
>Ga0182030_10022633_pt1 | contig 11685 bp, 8 predicted proteins | sample 812S3MmetaG_FD_121299 | JGI IMG/M metagenome (GOLD analysis project Ga0182030, IMG submission 121299) | Permafrost microbial communities from Stordalen Mire, Sweden - 812S3M metaG (Illumina Assembly) | ecosystem: Environmental > Terrestrial > Soil > Wetlands > Permafrost | place: Sweden... | reverse complement strand
TAGAAAGCCTTGTCCATAAAGCCATAGGAATGCAAGCCAACCCCCAGCATGTTGACGCCGAACCAGGAAAAACTGGTCACGATGTTTCCGAACACCGCCAGCGCCATTAATCCGCGCTCCTTTACGTAGCCGCCCCATCGGGCGTGAAGTATAATGGCGTTCCAGAGAACGATCAGCAACGCGCCGTTCTCCTTGGGGTCCCACCCCCAAAAACGGCCCCAGGATTGATCGGCCCAAATTCCCCCCAAAATAGTTCCGGTGAAACTGGTCAGCGTGGCGAAACAAATAATGCCATAAACCATGCGGGACAAGGCGCGGGCGGTTTCGGGAGAAAGCGTGCGGGTAAAAAAGCCGCGAGCGATGTAAATTACGGCCAGTAATCCTGCCACGAACATCGAGGCATAGCCGAGAGTAATGACTACAACGTGGGTGGCAAGCCAGAGGTTCGTGTCCAGTACGGCGCGCAACATTTCCATGGTGTCGCCGCTCAAAGCCAGATGATGGGCAATGATCAGCGTAACGAAACCAATCAGACCCGATGAAACCAAACCGATGCCGTCTTTGAAAATCTTCTCCAGAATCATCCCCAGCACGACCGCGCCCCAGCCTATAAAGATGGCGGAGGAATAAAGATTGGTGACAGGCGGGCGGCCTTCCAAATACATGCGAAATCCAAGTCCGACGGTATGAATGACAAAGGCCAGCGCGAGCAGCGCGAATCCCGCCCGCCGCACTGGCTGGGACATATTAAGCCAGAACGCGCATCCGAGAATAACGGCCGCAATGTAGATGACCATGCTTTTGTAGAACGGCTCGATTTGATTGAAGAAAAATTCCTGGCCGCTCTTTTTCGTTTCGGGAGAGAGATCGTTTTCCTGCAACCAAACTTGGTAGCCCGCCACGGCTTTGTTGAAAGCGGCCGAGTTGTTTTCGTGATAAGCGGTCGAGATGGCGGCCAAAAATTTGACGGCTGGATGTATGTCTCCCGCGTTGGTCAAGCTCGCGCCCACCTTTACCCACGAATTGCGTGGTTGTCCCAGTCTTGGCGGCACGGCCCGCACGTAACCGAAAGTTGCCGCGGTCGCGTAGCGCCGGCGAAGTCCTTCCAACAGCCGCATATTGTCCACGCCAGCGAGATGGGCGGCTGCGGTTTTTTTCAAAGCGGAACCGGCCTCGGCCCTGGTTTGTTCGTAAAGCTGAAGTTCGGCCTGAAAATCGTCGGCGTCCGGAGGGCCGAGATTGAACTTTAGGTGATCATACAGCACGAGGCTGTTGTAAAGATGCATCAAGTCCTTCTGAAACGGATTGCGGTTTTTTTCCGCATCTTCGCCCTGGGCATTTTCGGCTTGCCCAAGTTTTACCGCCTGGGCCTCGATCTGGGCGAGTTGGTTGCTGAGATCGTTGACGGAGTAGTAATGCAAACCCTGTTTTTCTGTGCCGAGCAGACCTTGCAGGTCGGGATGTTGCACGCGAAAAATTTTCCGGTCGTCGGCCAGATTCGGACGGGCCATGGTTTCCAGCAACCATTGGCTGGCGGAGAGGGAATGGCCATCCTCCAAACGCACGGTGGAACGGCCGCTAATGCTGAGCAAAGTGTTGCGGGCCACAGAATCAAACGGCTGAACGCGTCCGTTGAGCAGGACCGGCAAACGTCCGAAGGCGGCGATGTCGTAGCCATCCACAGGCTTGGGCGGTTGCGCGCCGGACAGAAACCACAGCGCAAAACAGGCGGAGATGATCCAGGGAAACCACTTCTTCATGCGTCACTCCTTTCAGCGGCCAGAACAGTCCCGGCGAAGGGTTCAAGGGACTCGGTTTGGACCCGAACAACTGCGGGCAAGCGGGCGCGCTTTTTGGCGAAAGCAAACAGGTGCGTGAGGAATTGAATGACCAAACCGAGCGCAATGAGCGAACATGCGACGTAAGGGGTCTTGGCTGCCGGATTATGCACCACTTGCAGCACCGAAACCTTGTCCCCTGGCTCGAAGCTGGCCTGATAATAGGATTCTCCGGCGTAGCGCAACGGGCTGTTCATGCGAATCAGGACATCGCGATCTTCGCCGCGCGCCGGGTCGTTAAGATGGATTCTGCTGGCGAAATTACTGGGAATGTCGGTGCCCGCATAGACGTCGTGCTTAAATTCCAACAGGGTAATGGAATAGGGCTTGTAGTAACGGATCGGACGGAGGGCCAATTCGTAGGTATGCCCGCCTGCGGTGAAACTCTGTGGGCCTTCAATCGGCATTCCCAAAAGCGGTCCGAATTGCTCCTGCAACGCAGTACACCAGGGACGCTTGGTCAGCCACGTTGAGAGGGTCCAGTCGCCGAGCGAGCCCTTGTCGGAAATGACTTCGATTAGCGCGGCCGGTTTGTTTTCATCGTCCATCCGGGTCGTCGTTGGCGCCGCGGTGAAAAGTAAATGTTGGCCAATGCCGTTGGCGGCCTTGAGTTTTTCGCCCTGGCCGGACATGGGGCCGGCGGGAAGGGAGTTGGGCAGAAAACGCTTGATCCGCAGCGCAAAGGGCATTCCCGGGGGGCGAATCTCACCGCCTTGTTCCAGGACGGATTGGGGAATTGAAGTCACGCTATCGCGGTCGGGCTGGGTGACATCAATGAGGGCCAGTTCGTTGCGGCGGTTGTCTTCGGCGTAGTTTTTGGATTGGCCGACTTCGATGCGCATTTGGCTTTCAACCTGCAAAATCTCGGAGAGAAAGAAGCCGACCAACAATACAATCAGGCCGGCGTGGACAAATAAGAGACCGATTTTTCGGCGCTGGAAATGAAATCGTTTAATATGGGCGCAAAGGAGATTGACCAGCAGGACCAGTCCAATCAACCAGCCGCCAGGGAAGACGGGAATCTTCCAATGGGAGCCGCCGGGCGTCCAATAGACGAAGAAACTGCGGAAGAATTCCGCCTGCACCACGTAAAGGCCAAGGCGGACCTGGGCAAGGGTGCCCGCGAAGACCAACACGAGCGCCAGTGCCAGGCAGAGGATGGAAAGCCGCAATGAACTGAAAAAATTAATGAAGCGATCGATCATGCTACTGTTATGTTTTAACCGGCAAATAATAAATTGAATGCAATGACAGGGAGAAGGTAGCGCGGGGGAGGAATGTGCCGAAAGCCATTTTTTGTCATTGGCATGACATATTTTGCTAAATCGAACCTGGCCCTCATTGATCCATGCACGGCGCCGCTCCAAAAAACGCGTTGCATTGTAATTGATACCGAAAGACGACGGACGCAGAGTGGATTGACAATCAATGACCAAACGGTTCAAACGCAGCAAACGCATCCGTCTTTTCCTGTGGAGCGGATTGTCCGCCGGCGCACTGGCCGGTTGCGATCCCCAGACGAATGCGCCTTTGAGCGCGGCGAACGTCTATACCAATAATTATTTTGTTCCCGGGGCGGGTTATTACCACGCACCTTTTTGCGCCTGGTATCCTTTGCCGTATAATCATTTTGATCCAGCCAAACGCCAGTATTTTTACGGTGGACAGTGGGGAGTGGCGCCGTGGCAGAGCATCACCAACATTTCCTCGCCCTCTGCGGAGACAGCGACCAAGGCCGAAGCGATGCGAACCGACATCGTGCGCGGCGGATTCGGCCGCACGGGCGGCTTCTATATGATGCATTCCTGATATGAAACGTCACCTCGCCCAATGCCGTCGTGGTTGGCAGGCCAAAGTCGAGAGCGTGGGGCTGACTTATCATTCCCACGAGGTGGGCCCTTATTGGGATGAATCGGCCTGCTATGAATTGACCGCCGGAGAAGTGGATATTCTTGAATCCGCCGCCAACACACTGCATTTTCTTTGTATTGACGCGGCCGAGGCGGTGATCAAAAACGGCTGGTGGGAGCGGTTGGGAATTCCGCCTGCTGCCGTGCCTGTCATTTTGCGGTCCTGGGAACGGGACGATTTCAGCCTCTACGGGCGGTTCGATTTCAGCTTTGACGGCGAGTCCCCGCCGAAACTGCTGGAGTACAACGCCGACACTCCCACCGCGCTGGTTGAGGCGGCGGTGGCGCAATGGTTCTGGCTGAGGGAGACACATCCAAAGGCGGACCAATTCAATTCGATTCACGAACGGCTGATTGCCGCCTGGCGGCGCTGGCGCGGCCGGACCATCCATTTTGCCGGAGTGCGCGAACATGATGAGGATGAAATGACCGTGCTCTACCTGCGGGACACGTGCGAACAGGCGGACGGGTTCACGCGGCCAATTTATATTGATGACATCGGTTGGGACTCGCGCCGGAAGATGTTTGTTGACATTGAGTGTCGCCCCATCGAACGGTGTTTCAAGCTTTATCCATGGGAATGGCTTTGGAACGAGGAGTTCAGCATGCACCTGGAGAACGATCCCGTGCAGTGGATCGAACCGCCCTGGAAGATGTTGCTGAGCAACAAGGGATTGCTGCCGGTTTTATGGGAGTTGTTTCCGGGGCATCCCAATCTGTTGCCAGCCTACGAGATGGCGGAGCCGTTGGAGGGCCATTATGTGCGCAAACCAAAATTGAGCCGCGAGGGCGGCAACGTCACCTGGGTTGAGGGGGGCGTGGTGATTGAGGAGACGGGCGGCGATTACGGCCGGGAAGGCCATATTTATCAAGCGCCGGCGCCGATGGCAGATTTTGGGGGCCGGCATCCAGTGTTCGGCGTATGGGTTGTGGATCACGAGGCGGCAGGTCTCGGTATTCGCGAAGACACCCAACGCATTACCGGGAACTTAAGCCGGTTTGTTCCCCATTTCTTTATTTGACATGAGCTTTGCCAATCCGACAAAAATCCGCATCGGCATGACCGCTTCATTCTTGGGGCGAACCTATCGGGTGATCGGCCGTTCCGTGCTCGGCGTGGAGGCGGTTGGCGCCACCTACTATTGGAACGAGTTCAATCTCGAGAGCCCCGGGGGAACCTATGCAACCCTGGTCTTTGAAGAAGGCAGCTCGGGCGGCAATTGGCGTTTGTTTGAAATGTTCGATCCGCAGACTCCCATGTCAGCCGAGGAAGCAGCCGGGAAGCGGGAAGGTGACGCCGTAAATCTCGATGGAACGACCGTCCATGTCACCCGGGTGGATCGTTCGCGGGTGTATGCCGTGGCGGGGAAGGTGCCGGAGGGGGAGGCTGTCGGGCAACACGCGCATTATTTCAATGCCGAAGCCGGCGACAAAATGATCGTCGTCAGTTGGACGGGCAACGAGGTGGAATTCTATACCGGCCAAACGATCACCAGGGGCGCAGTTGCTTCGGCATTTAATTTAAGCGGTTGGGCGAGGTTTGGCTTTGCTTTGACTGGTGGTCGAAGTTTTCTGACCGCGCGAGTTTTGACTCCATTCCTGCTTGTGGGCGTAATGGGAGCGTTGCTCGGGGTGTTTTGGCGCGTGAGTCGTGTACCCGCGCGCCCCCCTGCGGTCGTTGTTTTTCAGGCCAGCCCCTCGCCGTTGGCCATTGGAGAGGAGGGCGTTTTGGATGGACACCGCTATCGGATTGGAAGTCATGCTTTGGTGGATGTTGGTGAAGTCGGTCTTCGATTCGGGCGCCACGAATATGAATTGAACGACGATAATGGGAATAATTTTCTCCTCATCTCCGGCTCAAGTTCCAACGCCTCGCACTGGATTTTGTGCGCGCCGATTGATCCGTCAGAGCCGCTTACTCCCCGAGGAGCGGGCGGAGTTTCGGCTGGTCAAATCATCAAACTTTACGGAGAGCCGGCACGAATTACGAAACTGTTTCGATCGACGATCCGCGAGGTGGATGGGAGTCCTTCACAGAATTACACAACAGGGGATATCCTTTACGGTTTCTCCGGGCCCATGAGATCAAACATTTTGATGGTGCGATGGAACGCCAGCAACATTGTCTGGTTCAAGGGAACCTTTATGGGCGACGCGCAGGTGAGGGCCGCTTTTCCAAGGAGAGCTGATGCGAGGCAATAGCCTGCGAGTGTCGGCAAGTGCGGGTTTCAGTATTTTTTGACTCTTTACTGAGGCGGATTATATTCGCTCATGAGACAGAAGCAAGCCACGGTGGCGACATTCAGCGACCGGGAAAAGGCGGAGGAGGTCAAAAAACGGCTGGTGGAAGCGGGCATGCCGGCTAAAGTTCATGATGAATCGAAATTGCAGAAGTTTTGGTTTCTCTCCAAACCGCTGGCGGCGGATAAGGTCGTGGTGGACGAAAAGGACTACGATAAGGCCCTGGTGGTCTTGCAAGCCGCCGATAGCAAGGACCATATTTTGCAGGGAGAAGTAAGGTGTCCGCAATGCGGGTCGGCGGATGTTGAGTATCCGCAATTCACACGCAAGTTCATTACGACCACGATTGTTGAAGTGCTCTGCTTTTTGCGAATCATGGACAAGACTTTTTTTGCCAGAAATGCCAATTCACCTGGCCGCCTCATATTTCACTCCGGCATAAAACTGACGTCTTGAATTGGCCGGCAAAAAAGCGCGGCGTGGTCGCAAATGAGAAGGGTTAAAGTGCCGGCTTTGAGGCTTCGAGCGGTTTTATGACTGCCAGAACCAAGGCGTCGGAGGTCAGGTATTTTCGGGCGACGGTTTTTATTTCGGCCAGGGTGACAGCTTCATAACGGGCATCTTCCAGATCGATGTGGTCATGGCCCAATCCATACAACTCGTCCAAGGCCACAGTGATGGCGTATCCGCCCAAATCCTGACGGGCAATTTTCTTTTGGCCGACGAGTTTGGCTTTGGATCGCTTGAGTTCTTCTTCGCTAAATCCTTCTTCGCCCAACAAGACTACTTCCTTTAATAGTTCCTCTTCCACCTTGGCTAATTTGTCGAGCGCGGTCCCGGCGTAAAAAGCGAAGAAGCCCGGCGCGACGCCGAGAAAATTCTGCGCGCCGACATAATACGCCAGGCCAAGTTTTTCCCGAATGCGCAGAAAGAGGCGGGAGCCCAAGTCGCTGCATCCTTCCTGCAAGAGTTCCAACGCATAACGATCGTGGTCCATCAAGGTCACGCCGGGGAAGCCGGCCAGCAAAACCGCCTGCTCCTTGTCCCGTGTTTCAGTGATACGTTTTATACTTGTCATGGCCAGGGGGCGCGCTTCGCGGGGGATGACGGGAGCGCCCGGCTTCCAGCGCGAAAAGAGCTTTTCCATCGAGGCTCGCAATGGCCCGGTTTGAACGTCTCCGAAAATGGCCATGACACAATTATTTGGCACGACCATCGCCTTGTAGAATTCCGTCAAGGCGGACAACGGAAGCGCCTTGACGCTTTCTTCCGTGCCGGCGGGGTCCAAACCGTAACCGGCATCGCCAAAAAGTGCGCGGCGCATGGACTGGCTGCAACATTGCAACAATTGGTCCCGTTGCGAGCGAATCAGTTCCAATTGAATCCGCCGTTCCCGCTCGAAAGGCGCCGGCGGAAAGGAGGGATGCAACAAAACATCGGCAAATACGTCGGTGCCCGTTTTAAAATCTTCGCTCAGGACTTCGGTGGACAAACCAAAACTGTTGTTGCCGCCAAACGCTTCAATGCTCCCGCCCACGGACTCAATCTCGGTCGAAATTTGTTCCGCGCTGCGCCGGGTGGTGCCTTGGAGGAGCATCTTGGCCATTAGCTGAGTGAGCCCGCACGTCTTTTTAGTTTCGGCCAGGACGCCGCCTTGAAAAACGGCGCGTATCTCGACGAAGGGCAACCGGTGATCTTCCTTGACCAGCAGCCGGAGGCCGTTGGGCAGCACGAATTTCTGCACCGGATGGTCGGCGGAAACGTGGACCTTCCCGGCCAGCTTGGGCACGGTGCCTTGAGGCAAGAGGGCGTAAAAGGTGCGATTATCGGCAGTCAAGTATTGGCGCGCCACGCGTTGCAGAGTGGCGGGTGTGACTCGCCTGGCGGCGGCCAGATAACGTTCGGAGAAATTAAGGTCGTTTGCCGCCATCCAGTTTGAGCCTAAATCCTGGGCTTGGCCCTGCATGGTCTTGCGGGTGGAGAGCGTGCCGGCTACGAATTGCTTGATCACTTTGCCCAATTCGGCGGCGGGGACAGGTTCGTTTTGGACAATCGCGACTTCAGCCAGGAGCGCTTCGCGCGAGGCGGTGAATTTATCGGCATCGATCACGGCGCTCATGCCGAACAAACCCTGGTCCGCCGCGCAGTACGTCCAGGCGTCGGCGGAAGTAACCAATCCTTTTTTCTCGCGCACTTCGCGAAACAGCCGGGAACTCCGCCCGCTGCCCAAAAGCGCGGATAATACGTCGAGGGCGGGCATGTCGGGATGCCGGACATCGGGGATGTGCCAGGCGTAGTGGAAAAATCCAAGCTGAATGGAGGCTTCTTCAATGATCTCGCGCGGGCCGGTTTGCCGGGGTTCGCGAGGAAGTACCATTGGCCCCATCGGCTTGGCCTTGCTCTTGGCGAATGCTTCGCGGATCTGGGTAATCACCGCGTCGGCCTTCACATCGCCGGTGACGACAAAGAACATGTTGTTCGGCACATAACGTTCGCGATAATAGGCCGATATATCCACCGGCTTGAGCGTGTTGAAAATCTCCGGATAACCAATGATCGTGAAGCGATAGGGGCTTTTCGTATAAGCCACTTCAAAAAGCCGTCGGCCCGCCCGGCGGGCTGGATCGTCCTGGTTCATGTCCATTTCGCGGCGTATGACATCCAATTCCTTGTCCAACTCGTCCGCCGGCAGGCTGGCGTTCTGCATAATATCGCAGAGAATATCAATCGCGACCGTCGCGCCCGTATCAGGAACGTTGATGTGATAGACGGTTCGATCAAAGGACGTATAGGCGTTCATGTAACCGCCGGCCTGCTGCACTTCCTGGTCGATGCGGCTGCCGGGACGGGTGGTCGTGCCTTTGAACAGCATGTGTTCCAGGACATGGGAAAGCCCCGCGCCGAGCCATTTGCCTTCTGAAATGCTGCCAGTGGTACACCACGCCTGGGCGGAGACCACCGGCGCGCTATGGTCCTCGCGAATAATGAGAACCAAGCCGTTTTCCAAAGTTTCCAAGCGAACGTCCGAAGGTATGCCCGGGATTTGGTCTTCACTCACCGCGACCGCGAGAGGGCGTTTTTTTTGAGACTTGGAAATGGGCGGAGAAGTGCGTTTTCGCAAGAGTGCCGCGGGGGCCCGTTTTTGTTTGGCGCCAATCATCGAGTTCCCGGAAACGTCAATCCTTGCCGATCATCTTGGCCGGCGTCGCTTTTGGCTCCATAGCCCGGGGTTTTGTCGGCAGAAAAGGCTTGCGGAACGCCTCGTCAAAATCATACCCGCCCTTAAAATCATCCAGACTGTCCGATTGTGATTGGGTGGCCTGATGATTCTTGATCAGGTTGAAAACTATTTCACCGAAATCTTCGCAGGAACGTATGCCCCATTCGGAGAGGACGGTCGGGGTCATGGGGCCAAACATGGACAAGGCATAATCCCGAATTCCGTGCAGCAATTCCTTGCCGCCGACATGTTTTTGCTCCTGTTTGTGCCGGCCCAGAGATTTCTGGGTATAGTAAATCGCTTCCTGCACAAACACATAAGCCTCAAACTCATAACGGCTATCGGCCGCCACAATTTTCCGAATGGCTTCTTCAAAATTGAGCGATTGCATAAATTTTACGATTCTGACTGCGCGATGGGTGCCGTCGGCGGATGCGCCGTGCGATAAGCCTTCACCGCCCACCCTGTCAGAACTAATAACAGAATCAGACAGAGCACAAACTGTTCCTGCCTGGTCAAGAACTTCATCTCGCCCGTCAATATACAGCCCCCTGCCGAATTTCCAAGCGAAATCAAACCATTGGCTTGGGAAGGACAAGGGCAGGCTCTTGCATCCTGACAATGCCATGTTTGGAGTCCCGCGTTTACGCGGCCCACCTGATCGACAAACCGCTGACCGCCTGACGGCGGGACTCCAGACAAGAGCCGCCATCGTTCCCAAGCGAAGCCCGAGCAGGCCTGAAATGGGATAAAAAAATGTTTCAAAATGGCTTGAGCCAATCGGATGGAGTCGGATTCAGTCGGATCGAGCCGGATTATCCGGGGCGCCGACGGCGTCTCCGGGATCGCGTCTCCGGCCAGGGCCGGCGCTTGGGCTGGCCAGGGGGAAGGATGGTGGCGTGGGGCAACCGGGCGTTTTGCCATTGCGGCCCATCGCGCGCGGCGGGAGGAGAAATCCGGTGGCGGGTTTTCGGTTCATCTTTGGCGCTTCCTTATTCTTGAAATGGCCCCTTGGGCACTTTATCAGACGAAACTTGAATGTAAATAGTTGCAAAATCAATATATATTTATAAATTATTTAAAATATATATCTGCCCATATCTACTTTTTGCCCGGCATTCCCCGGAAGACTGCCAGCCGGAAGAATTTTGTCTTCCAACTCGATGGTGCCTTAATTTGAAATTAATTGGCAAAATTCCAATACATTCTCCCATGCTTAAAACTCCTGATTTTAGTGCTTGATGTGCAACCCTGATCTTGACCGCCGCCGTTGCTGAGTTCACTGGCAGTTCCTGAGTAGTAATAAACTGCTCCCGCTCGCCATGCGACCAGGCGTAGCATCTTCTTTGGGTGCCCGTGGAGCGTGGAAACCTCTACGTCCCCTTGCCAGACCGTTTTGCCGCGAAAGCCCCCCTTGCCCGGCGATGACTTTAGCCACGCCGCACAGCAGCTGTGCAAGTGCTCGATGACCAGCCTCAAGCGTTCGGTGTAGTGCTTGCTGCTTGATGTGAAAAACTACCTTTAAAACTGGAGAATAACGGAATTGACCAGAGATCAACACGAACTCATCATATCCAACGCTGATAAAAACAGTTTAAATAGGCGCTGTTTACTGCTGGTTGAATTATATGTTTGACGATCCTAGCCAGAAAAAGCCCAACGCCAACCCCAAAGACGAAGGCTGTAACCACGGCAAGGATGGAAAAGGGGCGCCTGCGCACAGGCCACGCGTAACAGCTGTCCAGATTTATTCCGCAATTGCGGGCGTGTTTGCCCTTTTTGCGGGCATTGTGTTCAATATTCATTCAACACCTATTGTTTTAGAAGTCAGTCTCTGTTTTGTGACAGTCATGTTTCTCGGGATTGGATTCCGCATCTGGTTGCAAAATAACCATAAGAGGAAATTGGTCTATAATGGATGGTTTGCCATTGTAATAATACTTGGTGCGTGTGGTTGCGCCATGCTCTGGACATTGGAATTAAAAGAGAAGCAAAGGCCACAACCAGATCAAGGGTGGTTGTCAGTTTATCCGGGGGAAAGTATTAATAAGAAAGAACCTTTCGGAACCAAATTTATTTTTCACAATACCGGCCCGACCGAAATCTTGAACGTAAGTTATTGCTTTGCGGCAGCTCAAAATATACCAAAAGTGTTGATCCAATATCAATACGGCAAAAGAACATTGGTGAAGCAATACCTTTGGTGGGCGTGCTTTGGCAATGTGCCAGAGACTATCAGCCCAAGCGGACATTATGCAGTAACCGCCAAGTTTAGGCCTGGAATTTATCTTCCAGCCACATCCGATTTTACCGAAACAGACCACGTTTCCCTCGACACAAACGCACTTTTACTTCGTAACCGCCCGGGTAACCCATCTATGCAGTAGCCGGCAACCGGAGTAGAAGTGAGGAATGAAATTATTGGCTGTGGCCAGCCTGCCAGGCTATCGGAGTCAACTCAGCCACTCGGTTGATG
>Ga0182030_10022630_pt1 | contig 11685 bp, 10 predicted proteins | sample 812S3MmetaG_FD_121299 | JGI IMG/M metagenome (GOLD analysis project Ga0182030, IMG submission 121299) | Permafrost microbial communities from Stordalen Mire, Sweden - 812S3M metaG (Illumina Assembly) | ecosystem: Environmental > Terrestrial > Soil > Wetlands > Permafrost | place: Sweden... | reverse complement strand
ATCTGCCATCCTTATCCTTCGCGCCGTCTGCGCGTCACCACCTGAGGCAAGAGCCGTATGCGGGAAACCCGCTCGTACGGATCCGCGCGGGGGGTACGGAGAAATCCGTATCCCTACCGCGACCACCCTTCTTCCGGTGCGAAGCACCGCGCCTTTCACAGCTCGCCATACTCCCTCCCCAACGCATTCCACAGACGGACCACTTCCGGCGCCTGCCAGCCGCGGCGGAACAGACTCTTAATCGCCTGCCAATCGTCATGATGAAATGTGAGGGCGATCCCGTGGTCCCGAGAGCGAAATACGACGCCGACCTTTTCTTCTTCGTCGAACCACGTAGACGCGAGGAAATAGCGACCTTCCCAGAAGATCAGTGTGTCGCGCAGCGACAACCCTTCTAGTATCGTCCGAAGTTCCGCAATTCTCGGGTAATCGAAGAGCGGATATTGCAGAGCAAATCTTCCGGGAAAATACAGCCAGACAGAAAACTCCGTCTCCGGTCCCCGATGAAATTCGAGACGGTATTCTCCCTCCTGGAACGACGGCAGTGGCCCAGGATTTCTCAACCTGGAATCGGCACCCCAAAATGCACCATCCCGTAGGGGTTCTTCATGGCGGAGATAGTGACCACGGGCGCACACGCGCCAGAGAATCGGCCAGTACGGTCGCAGCGCTTCGTTCAGCTTCTCGATGTTTAGAAATCTTTCGTTGTCCAGAATCATGTATAGAAGTCGAGCCGTATGAATCGGTCGGTCGGTCTCGCTATCAGCGTTCTTTAGCGTGTGAATGGTTCGGTTCACGGCCCGTTGTACATCGTCGTTTGCAATCTCTTCTGAAGGCTTCGCCGCATTCTGCCTTTCAGAGGGCAGATGGGTGAGGAGATAAGGGGCCATCGGACCCCTCTTTCTCTGTTTAGATACAAGTCCATAAACGGCAAGGAAAGCTTCGAGAATTCCGGCGAGAGATTCAAACGAAATGTCCGTCTGGCCGGTATTTGCAAATAACTCCGCACCCTGCTGACAGTAGTAAGCAACTAGGGTCCATTCGGCTTGCGAAAGTGGCAGCTTTGCGTCTACCTTCCCGCGAATCTTCACCAGGGAATCGGTTGGCTCTGAGAGTAGATTTACGAACTCTAATCGCTCCTCTTTAGAGGACTCAAGGAGCTGCTTTGCCGCCTCCGATGTTGAGACGGGTTCGCCACTGTTGGAGGCCATGATTTCCTTCAAAGTGTCGAGTCTTTGACGCAGCTCGTCGGAAATCCGAATGGAGATCACCGGCTGCTGCAGGATTGGGGTCTTGTCTGCCAAAGGGTCAGCCTCACTAAATATAGTAACGTTACGCATTGACTGTATTGGTACACCTGCGCTAGTGTCAAGTGAAATACCAGCCAGGAGTAGATGAACCATGCCCCAGCCGATGGCAAGGAAGCAACCAGCGACATCCCAGACCGCAAACTCCAACAGAACCACTGAGATCATTGATCGTTCACCGTCGTCTGCAGGATGGAATACAAATAACCCCAAGCCTCCTAGACGCTCAATTCCGCAACGCCACGCCCTACAGGAGATACTGGAGCCGTTCGTCGAAGCCAACGCTGCTGCTGAATTCTTGCACTATTCGGCTCGCAGCATAAAGCAGATGGCGAGAGAGGGCCGAATTCCGGCTCACCCATTCGGCACTGGTTCCCGCAAGAGATGGTACTTCCTCATTTCAGAGCTTGCGGAGCACCTTCGCGCTCAGGTAAATTCCGGTCATGGAGAAGCTGGTCGTGACAAGGCGCAAAGGAGGGCCATTTGAGTCACGATCGCCGCACGCCTATCCGCTACAACGCGGGTATGCTTTGCAAGGAGAAAAGAGCAATTGGTATGGTGTGGGTATTCCGCTGGAGCGAAGAGATACACGGCCAGCGGCGCCAACACAAGGAAGTAATCGGCACAACGAAGAAATTCCCTACGGAAGCGACGGCCAACAGAGAGGCCGAGCGGCTACGTTGTCGCCTCAACGAACAAAAGCAATCCCTGAGCCTCAGATCTTTTACGTTTGGGGAACTAATCAACCATTACCTGAATCACGAACTCCCGCGCTTGTCGAAATCCGCCCGCAAGGGAAACCAATCGTATATCAAGAACTGGATCGAGCCTGCGTGGCGCGGTCATGTTGCCGACAACATGAAAACCATGCAAGTTCAAGATTGGCTGGACAAAATCGAGCGCCCAGACGGGACCAAGCTGAAGATCAAGAACATCCTGTCCGCGATCTTCTCGCACGGGGTTCGGTGGGAGTTCGTGGAACGCAATCCCGTTTGCGGTCAAGGCGGGACGCCTGGCCACCGCGGGGCCTCAACTGGCGTGCGGCAAAGCAACAGAATCTCCATCACTCGCGTGATTCTGCCGCCCGATGTCGTGCGTCAAACTCTCGAACAGTTGCCCCTGCGCGAAGCAACGATGGCGCTCATCGATGCGGTCACGGCGTTGAGGGCCTCAGAATTAGTCGCGTTGAAGTGGAGAAATGTCGGTTGGCACACCGGCATCCTTCGATCCGAATTTGCGTTCGTGCAAGGCGAGTTGAAGGATACCAAGAGCAGAAGCAACGCTCTGCCCCTCGCTCGACCTGTTCTGAATGTGCTTCGTCTCTGGCGCGAGCACACACCTTATCGCGGGGACGAAGACTGGATCTTTGCCAGTCCGCACTACCATGGCAAGACCCCGTATACGTATCAAATCCTTTTCCGACGTCACATTCGCCCTGTAATAGAGCGAGTCTCGGGGCTCAAGAGCAGCAAGCAAGCGCCGATTGGGTGGCACACGCTGCGCCGCTCACTCGCGACATTGCTGATCTCGAACGGCGAGAATGTGAAGGTCGCACAATCGCAACTTCGTCACACCACTCCCAAGATAACCTTGGAACTCTACGCACAAGCGGTTTCCGCCGACCAGCAGAAGGCACACAGGAAGGTCGTCCAGATGGTGCTGCCGGCGAAATTCTCCGAGAAATTGAAAGCGCGGAGCGCTGCCCCAACTGGGTAGAAGCCCTTCAGGGTGTCCGAGAGTGCCTGAGATCAACCCTGCCCAAATCAGCAAAGTACTTTGAAATCTTGGTGAGCGCGGCAGGATTCGAACCTGCGACCCATGCCTTAAAAGGGCATTGCTCTACCAACTGAGCTACGCGCCCATCCCTCGTCCAAATAGTTTACCATTGCCGTTACGTCAGATTTCGCCTCCATGACCAGACGGAATGAAATCCATCGCAAATCAAACCTAAAGACAGGACGCCAACCAGGCCAGCGAAGCAGCCGTTGCCGAAGCTCGGTGCACATAGCATGACGCAAGTCTCAGGAGACGGGCACGTCATCGGCGTGGATATCGGCGGGACAAAAGTGGCCGCCGGCCTGGTGAACGCCACCGGCGAAATCACTCATCAAACGCGAACGCCGATGGTGGCAAATGATGCGGTCGCAGGTTTGGCTGCCGTGATCGCATCGATCGACTCGGTTCGGGCCGCGGTGAAGCTTGATTCCGAGTCCGACCTTCCGATTTCCGGCATCGGGATCTGCGCGCCCGGGCCGCTCGATCCGCGCGCGGGCGTTGTCATCAACCCTCCGAATCTCCCAGGCTGGCGCAATTTTCCGCTGGTGGCCGAGATCTCGAAGACCTATCGACTGCCGGTTCACCTCGACAATGACGGCAACGCGGCCGCCTTGGCCGAAGCGCTGTGGGGCGCCGGGCGTGACTATCGAAACGTTTTCTGCGCCACCATCGGCACCGGAATCGGATCCGGGATTGTGTTCGATCGCCACATCTATCATGGCCGCACCGGTTCCGCAGCGGAGGGGGGGCACATGACCATCGACTATCGCGGCCCGCGCTGCGGATGCGGCAAACTCGGTTGCATCGAGGTTCTGGCGTCCGGCCCCGCGATCGCCCGCAGAGCTTCCGAAAAAATTGCTGCCGGACGCCCTTCTGCCATCCTTGAACTGGCTGGAGGCCGCATCGACCGGATCACCAGCGAGATGGTGGGCCGGGCCTATGCCGCAGGCGACTTGCTGGCCAAAGAAGTCCTACAGGAAACCGCCCTGGTTCTGACCGCTTGGCTGGGAAACATAGTGGATCTGCTCGAACCTGACGTCATGATCATTGGCGGAGGCGCAGCTTCCATGCTGCGGCCCTTCTTCAAGGAAATCGAGAACCAACTGCCCAGTTGGTGTGTGAATTCGCATTGCCAGGAAATCCCTCTAGTGAGCGCTCACTATGGCGCCGATGCGGGCATTGCCGGAGGTGCGGCGCTGTGCCGCGCTCCTTCGGCTACTTAGATGGCAGGTCCCGTCCCGGTACAATCCTCTGCTGTCACGCGCGTGCTTTGTCGATCATCGCTGCCCACATGCCTTTGGATTTAAGAACGAGTTCAACGGCTTCGCGGATTGCGCCGTGTCCGGCGAGGGCTTTCGTAGTGTAGTGCGCGGCCTGTTTTACTTCGGGGACGGCGTCGCCTACGGCAACGGCGAGGCCGGCGCGGCGCATCAAGGGAATATCCGGGAGATCGTCCCCGATGTAGGCGACTGCCGAATCGGAAACGCCCGCTTTTTGAAGGATCTCCTCATAGGCCGGCATCTTCACCGGTTGTTTCATGTAGACGAAGTCCATCTTCATTTCATGGGCGCGGCGAAGGAGTGCAGAGCTTTCGCGGCCGGTAATGCAGCCCGTACGCAGGCCGGCGGTGTGCGCCAGGGTTAGGCCCTGGCCGTCGTGCGCATCGAAGGTTTTGATTTCTACGGCGGTGCCGTCGGATTGCGAGAGCAAGGTGACGCTGCCGTCCGTCATCGTGCCGTCCACATCCATCAGCAGCAGTTTGATTTGCGCCGCGCGTTTCTTGAGCGCGGGAGAGATTTTGGGCACACCAGCCAAGGAAGCCTCCAGGAAAATCGCTGAAGAGTGAGTCTAAGTCAAAACCCGCTCACCCGGCCACCATGTCCGCCCCAATCCCGCCTCCAGGCGGCTTATGCGGTGCGGGCGTGCATCCTCGCTTCCCGTTGGGCAGAGAATCCGGACCTGTGATTGGTATCACGAAGAGTCGTGATTTCCGCCACGGATTTGATAACTGTGCTGCGACAAAATCTTGAGAACCCAACTGTTTCCTGGCAAAAACTCCGAGCCGCTGACTGGAAACCATGTTCGGCTGTGATCCTTCCATCCACAGACGAGTTGCTGGAAGGCGACGACTTTTGAATACGAACGGGATTTGGAGTGCTGAATGGGAAATGAATATAAGCACCGGGTCGTAGCTTGGTGGAGTTCCGGCCAAACCGGCATCGCAAAGTCCGATTCGGCGCCGAATGCGATTCATTTTGCCGCTCCGCCACAATTCGGCGGTCTCGAAGGTAGGTGGACACCGGAAGACCTATTGGTAACTGCGCTCGCGAGTTGCTTTACCACCACGTTCCACGCAATCGCGGGGAACGCGAAATTCGAATACACAGACTTGGAGGTCGAAGCGGAGGCGACCGTAAGCAAGACGGGCACTGGCTTCAGCTTCAGCGAGATCGTTATTCGTCCCAGCCTGACGATTCCTAATGATGACAGACGGGAGCAGGCGTTGAGTCTGTTGCAAAAGGCCAAGGAGTTGTGCCTGATCTCGCGCGCGCTGGCAATACCCCAAATTTTCGAAACGCGAGTCGAGATCAGCAATAGATCCCACGTTTAGTTTAGGAATCGAGTAGTGGAAGATCGCTAGTGAGGTAACTTCGCGGATGCCGCTGGCTTGGTTTTTTCCGCTTCGAGTCGGCGGATCGTCGCCCGGAGCCAGTCGCCGAGCGCTTCCTCAATCTCCAGCTGTGTCCCGGTGCGGTACAAGGACTCGAGAGTCTCTCCGCTCATCGACAACGGAATGTGAATGCAAGGAGTTTGTTCCTTGCGCGCATGCTCTGGGACGAATTGCATCAGCAGGCATTCGCTGCACGGTTCCCGGTCTTTGGAACTGAAGTTCATGCAGGTGGGGGAATCCTCGAATACAAACCGCGCCCGCCAGGCTTCGCGCGGCAATCGACCGTAACCGCCTTGCTCAAGAAATTCCAATTCGAACTTCAGGACTTCCAGGAGGTCGCGATTGTCCCTTGGCATAACCTCACCTCATCCGCTAGTTTGGTCCCACGTTCCAAGGTGACGCCGTGACCAGTATCACAGCGTGCCGTGAAGGCTATCACGCCGCTGATTCTTGCGTGCCGAGAGGCCTGCCATCAACCTGGATGAAATTGGCCTACTTCCCGATTCTATCCTTACAGGCTTCGGGAAGACTACTATTAACACGCAAGTGTGACGGGGATCACAGAACCTCCTCTGTCAAAAAGGTGAATATTGCAGTTTGCAGTAGACTTATCTTGATTCTGGTGTTGGGCCAAGGACAAATTGACTGGAGCTTGAAGATGATGAAGAAAATGGACGTGAAGGTGTTTACAATCGCAACAGTACTTGCTGTTGTTTTCAGCATTCCATTGTCTGCGCATGCACAAGATGCGTCGGCAACCTTCAAATCAAAGTGTGCTGGCTGTCACGGTGCGGACGGAACTGGTTCGGCGATGGGAAAGAAAATGGGCGCGCACGATTTCACGTCTGCTGAGGTGCAGAAGATGTCGGACGCGGAGCTCACCGATACCATCACGAACGGCAAGAACAAAATGCCCAAGTATGGCTCTCTGAAGCCGGAAGAAATTAAGGGACTGGTGGCTTACATCCGCACTCTGAAGAAGTAGTCCCGGCCAGTTTTGCCATCAAGATTCCAGGGGATTGCTGAACGCGGCGAATGATCCGCGGCGCAACGTGAAGTGTGTCTGCGCAATGGCACACACAGGCTAGAAGCAAATAGTAGAGAGTGGCGGTTTCCAATGAATCTGCGAGAACGCATCCGAGAGTGGTCGCAGCCGATCTATTTTCTAGGACAAAACGCGGTTACGCTGACGGGCGCCGTAATTACGACGAGCACGGCGCTCACCACCATTGCCTTCTGGTTCTATGAAATCTTTCTGCCGGGGCCGCCACACCCTTATATTGGCCTGCTGGTCTTCCTGATTCTTCCGGGCATTTTTGTACTTGGCCTGCTGCTGATTCCACTTGGTATCTGGATCCGGCGGCGAAGCCTGCGCGGCAGCGGGACGCTCCCGGGAACTTATCCAGCCATCGACCTTGGCCTGCCGGTGGTGCGGCGCACCTTGGAATACGTGGCTCTGGCGACCGGACTCAATCTTCTGATCATTGGGACCGCGTCGTACCGCGGCGTGCAATACATGGATACGACGAGTTTCTGCGGGACGACCTGTCACACCGTGATGGCCCCCGAGTATGCGACCTATCAGAATTCACCACACTCGCGCGTGGAGTGTGTCGAGTGCCATATCGGGCCCGGAGCGGGGTGGTTTGTGCGCTCGAAGCTTTCCGGTTTGCGGCAGGTCTTCGCGGTCACGTTCCACACCTATTCACGGCCGATTCCTTCGCCGGTAAAGTATCTCCGTCCGGCGCGCGAGACCTGTGAGCAGTGTCATTGGCCGCAGCGCTTTACCGGCGACAAGTTCCTGGTGAACACCAGCTACAAGGACGACGAAAAAAACACGCCCCAGACCGACGTCTTACTACTGAAAGTCGGTGGACTCGCGTGGCAGGGTTCGGTCGGTATCCACGGGCACCACCTCGCCAATTCGATCCACATCCGTTACATTTCGACGGACCCCGAGCGGCAGACCATTCCGGTCGTGGATTACACCGACGCCAGCGGAAAGACCACCGAATTCGTCTCCACAGACGCCAAGCCCACCCAACAACAATTGGACAAGGGAGAACATCGGACGATGGATTGCGTGGATTGCCACAACCGGCCCACGCACGTTTTCGAACTGCCCGAAAACGCGGTGGACGAGCAAATGTCGCTCAAGCGCATCAGCCCAGAGCTCCCCTTCATCAAGAAGAAAGCGGTCGAGGTTCTGAAGGTGAATTATCCCAGCCGCGATGTGGCGAAGCAGCGCATTACTGCGGAAATCAACAGTTTCTATCAAACCAATTTCCCTGCGATTTACCAGGCGCGGCAGGCTCTGGTGCAGCAAGCGGGCGATGAGGTCGCGGCGATCTACCTGCGCAACATCTTTCCGGAGATGCGGGTGACCTGGGGCGTGCATCCCAACAACCTCGGGCACAACGATTCACCGGGCTGCTTCCGCTGTCACGACGGCAGCCACACCAGCGCCGACGGCCAGACCATCACCAACGATTGTTCCGCATGCCATGAGGTTCTGGCCGCGGGGGAAGAAAATCCCAAAGTCTTGACCGACCTGGGAATGAAATAAAGTTTGACCAGCGTGAGATCGAACTTGCCCAAAACGACGCAACGCCGAGCGGTGATTGTCAGACGATTGCGGTTCCTCTTTCGGGTCTCACTTCTTTCGGCCGGTATTCTTTCAGCTTGTCTCCCCATGTCTGCCCGGGCTCGGGCACAAGCGAAGTTACCCCAGCCGCTCAAGCAGGACGAAAGCTGCCTCGCCTGCCACGGCCAGCCCGGAATGACCTCAGGCAGCGGCAAGAGTATCTCGATCGATCCCGGCAAGCACGCGGCCAGCGTTCATGGCGTTTTGGGCTGCACCGACTGCCACTCGACCATCAAGGACTATCCACATCCCGCCAAAGTGGCGCAGGTGAAATGCGCGACTTGCCACGCCGACGAGGCTTCCCACGTGCCGAACAGCGTGCACAGTGCGCTCGGCGACGACGCTTGCCAATCCTGCCACGGCAATCACCATGAGGTGGCTGAGGCGGCCAAAATAGCGCCCGCAAAGTGCGCGCAGTGTCATGCCGATGAAGTGAAGGAATTCCGGCAAAGCATTCACGGCCAAGCGGCTGCGGCAGGCGATCCGGATGCGCCCAAATGCATGTCCTGCCATGGACCCGTCCACCAGATCCAAACCGCCAGCGATGCCACCTCCACGGTGGCCAAGAGAAGTCTTCCGGACACCTGCGCTTCCTGTCACAGTAACCAGCAGTTTCTCTCGCGGCACAAGATTCCATTCGCTCACCCCGTGGAACTCTATCGGCAGAGCGTTCATGGACGAGCGGTGGTGAATGGAGACGAAGCTGCCGCAACCTGCTCGGATTGTCACGGGAGCCACGGCATCCTGCCCTCGCAAGATGCGCGCTCCAAGGTCAACCACTTCAACATCCCGGCAACGTGTGGACAGTGCCATACCGACATTGCCAAGACCTACCTGGAGAGCGTGCACGGACAAGCCATGAAGGCCGGCGAGCAGGGCGCTCCGGTGTGCAGTGACTGCCACGGCGAGCACTTGATTCTGGGGCCGAAAGAGCAAGGCTCGCTGGTGAATGCATCCCGGGTGTCGATGGCCACCTGCGGGCGATGCCACAGCGATGAACGCCTGGAGTTGCGTTACAATCTGCCCGCCGACCGGGTTCCTTCCTACGCCGACAGCTACCACGGCCTGGCCTCGCGTGGCGGCTCACAGAGCGTCGCTAACTGTGCTTCCTGCCATGGAGTGCATAATATCTTCCGCTCGAACGATCCGCGATCCACCGTGAATACGGCGAATCTCTCGAAAACCTGCGGCAATTGCCACGCCGGCGCCGGCGAGCACTTCGTCATCGGACCTGTGCATGTGAGCACTTCCACCGGTCCTGCGTCTCCCATCGTAAAGTGGATCCGTTGGACTTACCTGGCGCTGATCCCGCTGACCCTCGGTTTCATGATCGTGCACAACCTGCTGGACTTTCTGATGAAGCTCATCCGGCGGCAACCGCGGCACGAAACCGGCGCGCAAGTGTCGCGGATGAATCTAAACTTCCGCATTGCCCACGCCGGCGTGGTCCTCAGCTTCCCCACGTTAGTTGTCACGGGCTTTGCACTCAAGTTTCCTGAGGCTTGGTGGGCGCGTCCGCTGTTGCTGCTTGAGGGACACTTCGCGTTTCGCGGAGCGGTCCATAGGGGAGCGGCGGTTGTATTGGTCGTTTCCACTCTCTACCACGTGATTCACCTCGCGATAAACCGGCGAGACCGGTTATTCCTGAAGGCGATGCTGCCCGAACCGAAAGATGTAATCGATCTGGCGCAGGTGTTTGCGCACAATCTGGGACTCACGAAAGCGGAGCCGCAGTTCGCGAAATTCAACTACGCGGAGAAGGTGGAGTATTGGGCCTTCATGTGGGGCACGGTGGTGATGACGGTCTCCGGCTGTCTGTTGTGGTTTAACAATTTCACTCTGCGCCATTTCCCCAAGTGGGTATCGGATGCGGCGACCGCAGTGCACTACTATGAGGCGCTACTCGCGACGTTCTCGATCCTGCTGTGGCATTTCTACATGGTGATCTTTGATCCTCTGGTCTATCCCATGGATACGGCCTGGCTCAACGGCAAAGTCCCGGCCGATCATTACCGCCATTCCCGCCCGGCGTACTTCCGCGCCCTGGAACGGGCTCACCTGGTGGAGTTGCCCACTGACCCTGCTGACTCGGAAGAAGAGCAACGGGATGCCGATGCTCCGAAAGACAATCCACCCACAAAGACTTAGGCTGCCGCGGAAGAAGTGCGGGAGCGCTACAGAGCACCAAGGCGCGGATTGCGCCGCGCCCTTGCGATCCTACAACCCGCGCTCCGATTGCGAATCACGGGCATGGGTGTGGCGTGGGCGGAGTTGCGGGGATGCCGGGGATGTGTGTAGCTGGAGTTCCCGGCGAGCCGTCGGTGGCCGGCGTTCCCGGAATGTCTATGTCGGGCGTCCCCGGTGTGCCGGGTGTGTAGCAGATGCCGGGGTCGGTGTAAGGCGGCGGTGGCGGCGGTTGAGGACGCTGAGCGATGGGTTGTTGCGGAACTGGGCGCTGTTCGGAGTCACGGACGGCGTCGGCAGTCTGTTCCTCCTCCAGGATTAGGGGATGCTGCAAGACCATCTCGACGGGAGAACCAACGTCGAGGAAAAAATGGTGGGAACTGGTGGCAAGCAGTAAGAAGGCCACGAAGCCGATGCCCCCGCCAATCGCCGCGCCAATCACCGTGTCTTTTCCCTTGTCAGGCGGCCCCGTTACGCTCGACGTCAAACAACCCGGCGGCGGTCCGGTGCAGCCGGGCGGCAGAGTGCTGGTGATGGTGTTCGGTTGCGAACTGGCGGCGGAGTGGCCGATCAATGCTCCCAAACCCGCCCCCGCTAAGGGCATCGCGACGGCCCCGAAGATGCGGCCGCTGCCGGGATCTTTGAGGGCGTAGCCGTCATCGCTCTCGAGAATGATGGGTCCAGAGACGGTAGCGACGTAGCCGTCGGGGTAGGTGATCGACATCGATTGAAGATAGAGTTCGCCGCGGCCGCCATTGCGGCCGAGCTTATCCACTTTGCCTTGAACGAGTATGCCCTCGGGGATGACGACTCGGTTGCCCGAAGCGATGGGAGAAATGACTTGGGCATAGATGTCGTCTCCGCGATGAATGTATCGGCTCTGGATCGGATGAGTCAGCACCAGAGCAATGCTCGTCCCGGCGGGAACGGTGATGGAGGTGGCTCCAGACGCCGGTTTTGCGGATGCGAGCGCGTCGGGCGGAGTGGTTTGCGAATCCCATTGCGAGGCAGTCTGCAACTGCGCAACAGAAGACGAAGACAACGTAACGAACAGAATGGTGGTGAAGGCGAGGTTTTGTTTGATTCTTGTCTTGGCCAGAGAT
>Ga0182030_10022629_pt1 | contig 11686 bp, 10 predicted proteins | sample 812S3MmetaG_FD_121299 | JGI IMG/M metagenome (GOLD analysis project Ga0182030, IMG submission 121299) | Permafrost microbial communities from Stordalen Mire, Sweden - 812S3M metaG (Illumina Assembly) | ecosystem: Environmental > Terrestrial > Soil > Wetlands > Permafrost | place: Sweden... | reverse complement strand
TCCCTACTACTACTCGACGGTGATGTCGATGTCGGGCGGAGTGAGCGGACTGCTTGTCGAATCGCACGACGGTCGGCCGACCAAAATTGAAGGCAATGCCGACCATCCGGGCAGCCTGGGTGCGGCGACGGCGATGCAGCAGGCGGCGATTTTGGGCCTCTATGATCCGGACCGTTCGGCGGTCTTGCTCGAAAGCGGCAAGGAATCGGATTGGACGAAGTTCGAAGCGGCGGTGAAGTCGTTGTCGCCCGGCGATGGCGCGGGGCTGCGGTTTTTGAGCGAAACGGTGACGTCGCCGTCGCTCTCTTCTCTGCGCGCCGACGCTCTGAAGAAATTTCCGAAAGCCAAGTGGGTTGAGTATGAGCCGATTTCGCGTGAGAACGAACACGCGGGATTGAGCACGGCCTTCGGGCAGCCTGTGGAGTTTTTGCCTCGCTACGACAAGGCAAAAGTGGTGATGGCTCTCGATTGCGACTTTTTAGGCCTCGATTCGCCGACACCGATCCCGACTAAGCAATATTCGAAGGGGCGCAAGTTTTCGGGCGAAGAGGATTTTGAAAAAGCGAACCGGCTGTACGCGGTGGAGAGCCAGTTTTCGCTGACCGGCGCGAACGCGGATCACCGGTTGCGGATGCGTTCGGGCGAAGTGAAGCAGTTCGCCATGGATCTGGCATCGGCGCTGGGCGCGGTTCCCGGGCTGAACATCGTGCAGGGTGGCGACAAGCGCGCGAAATTCCTGGCGGCGGTGGTGAAGGATCTGAAGGCGGCCGGCGCGGGCGCTCTGGTGGTCGCGGGCGCACGACAGCCGGCGATGGTACACGCCATCGCAGCGGCGATCAACCAATCGCTGGGCAGCGGAGCAGTCTCATACGTGAAACTGGAGAAGGCAGATGCCGGTCTCGACGCTCTGAAGACTCTAACCACCGAAATGGCGTCGGGCCAAGTGCAGACGCTCATTATTTTGGGCGGGAACCCGGCCTACACGGCTCCGGCGGATGTGCAATTCGCGGTGGCACTTTCGAAGGTAGCCAATTCGATTCACCTGGGGCTGGACGACGACGAAACGGCAGCGGCGGCGAAGTGGCATGTGCCGGAAGCGCACTTCCTTGAAAGCTGGAGCGACGCTCGCACGGTCGACGGAGTGGTGGCGATTCAGCAGCCTCTCATCTCGCCTCTGTTCAATGGAAAAACGGCGGCGGAAATTGTCGCGCTGCTGATCGATGCGAAGGATAAGAAAGCCTACGACATCGTCAAGAATTACTGGCAGGGGCAGTGGGGCGCAAAAGACAAGGAAATGGCCTGGCGCAAGGCGCTTAACGACGGCATCGTCGCCTCGGCCAAGCCGGTCGAGGCGGTGAAAGTATCGCTGGACGCGAAGAAGCTCGCGGGAGCAGCCGGAGCGGAGGCGAAAGCTTCTGCGACTGGCATAGAAGTCAGCTTCTATCCGAGTGCCGCGACCTGGGACGGACGCTTCGCCAACAACGGCTGGATGCAGGAAGCGCCGGACCCGATCACGAAACTGGTGTGGGGCAACGCGGCAATGATTTCGCCAGCCACGGCCCGCGATCAGAAGCTTGAAGACGGCGATGTCATCGCGATTTCACGCGGCAATTACAAGCTGGAAGCCGCGGTGATGGTCCAGCCGGGGCATACCGACAACGCGATCTCGCTGGCGATCGGATACGGGCGGGTCCGATGCGGGCAGGTGGGCAAGGACGTCGGGTTCAATGCGAACCTGATCCGGACTTCGGATACCTATTGGTTTGGCGATGGTTTTTCCATCGCTCCGACGGACAAAAAATTCAGGCACGCCACCACCCAGGAGCACGGCATCCCCGGCGATAACGGGGTCAACGCGGAGCGCCTGAACGACCGGCCCATCTACCGCGAAACCTCGATCGAAGAGTATAAGAAGCAGCCCAAGGTGATCGAGGAGATGTCGGAAGTTCCGGCGCTGCACTCGATCTACCCCGAGTGGACCTATGACAAAGGCAACCAGTGGGGCATGTCGATCGATCTGACGTCGTGCACGGGTTGCAATGCCTGCGTGGTGGCCTGCCAGGCGGAAAATAATATTCCGGTGGTCGGCAAGGATCAAGTGATGCGCGGACGCGAAATGCACTGGATCCGAATGGACCGCTATTACACGGGTCCGGAAGACGATCCGCAATTGGTGGAGCAGCCGGTTCCCTGCATGCAGTGCGAGAACGCGCCGTGCGAAAACGTCTGTCCTGTCGCCGCGACCACGCACAGCCCGGAGGGCCTGAACGACATGGCGTATAACCGCTGCGTCGGCACCCGCTACTGCCTGAACAACTGCCCGTTCAAGGTGCGGCACTTCAACTTCCTCAACTTCCACAAGCACGATTCGCCGGAGTTTGCGATGTCGCACAACCCGGACGTGACGGTTCGCATGCGCGGCGTCATGGAAAAGTGTACCTACTGCGTGCAGCGCATTCAGGAAACCAAAATCAAGGCGAAGGTCGACGGCCGCCGCCCCATCAAGGACGGCGAGATTGTCACCGCCTGCCAGCAAACTTGTCCGGCCGACGCGATCGTGTTCGGGAATATCAACGACCCCGAATCGCGCGTCTCGAAATTGAAGAAGCAGGAGCGCAATTACGCAATGCTCGCCGAGCTCGACATCAAGCCGCGCACGACTTATTTAGCGAAGCTGCGGAATCCCAACCCGGAGTTGACAAATGGCTGATATCGCGATCCGGCAGGATCCACAGTTACTGGCGACCAACCCTCCCCTGGTCCGGTCCGACGGCTACCACGACCTTACTGAGCAGATCAGCACGATCATCGAGGGTGACGTATTTAAAACGCCTCGCAAGTACTGGATCACGCTGAGCATCACCGGCTCCATCGTGCTGATGCTGGGGGCGATGCTGACGTACCTGGTTTCGACCGGTATTGGCGTGTGGGGCAACAATCGTCCCATCGGTTGGGCGTGGGACATCACGAACTTCGTGTTCTGGATCGGTATCGGCCACGCCGGAACTCTCATTTCGGCCATTCTGTTTTTGTTCCGGCAGAAGTGGAGAACGTCGATCAACCGCTCGGCCGAGGCCATGACGCTATTCGCCGTGGCTTGCGCTGGTATCTTTCCCCTGTTCCACACCGGGCGTCCATGGCGAGCTTACTGGCTGTTCCCGATCCCGAATACGGATCTGAACATGTGGCAGAACTTCCGCAGCCCTCTTATCTGGGACGTGTTCGCGGTATCGACCTACGGAACGGTTTCGGCTCTGTTCTGGTTCACCGGGTTGGTTCCGGATCTGGCGACTATCCGCGACCGCGCGACGACGAAAGTGAAGCAGTGGATCTTCGGATTTTTGAGCCTCGGGTGGCGCGGTTCGGCGCGGCACTGGAGCCATTACGAAGTGGCGTACCTGATTCTGGCGGGCATTTCGACGCCTCTGGTGCTGTCGGTCCACTCCATCGTCAGCTTCGACTTCGCGACGTCGGTGATTCCGGGCTGGCACACCACCATTTTTCCTCCCTACTTCGTCGCGGGCGCCATTTTTTCGGGCTTCGCCTGCGTCATGACGCTACTGCTGATCGCGCGCTGGGCCTTGAATCTCCAGAACCTGATCACGATGAAGCATCTGGAGAACATGAACAAGATCATCCTGGTGACCGGATCGATCGTCGGCTACGCGTATTGCACTGAATTCTTCATCGCCTGGTATTCGGGCGACGTCTACGAGCGGTTCGCGTTCGTCAATCGCGCCTTCGGGCCTTATGCATGGGCCGCCTGGACCATGTACTCGTGCAACGTATTTATCCCGCAGCTGTACTGGTTCAAGAGCATGCGGACGTCGATTCCGGTGATGTTCGTCATCTCGATCACCACCAATATCGGCATGTGGTTCGAGCGCTTCGTCATCATCGTGACCAGCCTGCATCGCGACTTTTTACCCAGTTCGTGGGGTTATTTTAAGCCGACCTGGGTCGATATTTGCACCTTTATCGGCACCATCGGGCTGTTTCTGACGCTGTTTTTACTGTTCGCGCGCTTCCTGCCGATGATCGCCATGTCGGAAGTGAAGGGCGTATTGGCTAAGGAAAAGCAGTTGTTCGCCAAAGAAACGGTGAGTCACCAATAATGCCACCAATGGACATCGAACAGATCAAAGACAAACTGGGCCTGGGCGAGGACAAGATTTACGCCGTGATGGGCGAATTCTCCGATCCGCACGACCTGGTGCATGCCGGACGCAAGATCCGCGAGATGGGCTATACCAAGATCGACGCCATGACGCCGTTTCCTGTGCATGGCATCGACGCGGCGATCGGCATTCCTTATTCGAAGCTGGGTTGGATCGTGATTTCGGTTGCCCTGTGCGGATCGGCCACGGCATTACTGCTGCAATGGTGGTGTGGGACGCAGAATTATCCGTTGGTGATCGGCGGGAAGCCTCTGTTCGATTTTTCCTTCTCGATTCCGATTACCTTTGAGCTGACGGTGCTGTTTTCGGCATTCGCGAGCGTGATCGGGATGTTCGCCTTGAATGGTCTGCCGCGACTCTATCATCCATCGCAGAACTATCGGATGGCGCATCGGGCCTCGGACGACCGGTTCATCCTGGTGGTGGAGGCCGACGATCCGAAATTCAATCCGCAGATCACGGTGGAGCACATGAAGAGCATCGGTGCGGGAACCGTAGAGGTGGTCGTCGGATGAGAACGGTGACGAAAAAACTGATGTGGATCTGCGGCTATAGCCTGCTTCCGCTGATCGCGGTGGTCCTGTCGGCCTTCCTGTTGACTGGATGCACCGGGCCCCAGCGCGATCCTCCCGTGCAGGTGTGGGACGACATGAAGCAGCAGCCGAAATTTCATCCGCAGGGCGAAAACGAATTGCCGTTTTTAGCCGACGGCCGCGACGCGCGGCGTCCTCCGGAAGGTACGGTGGCCCGAGGACACCTGATGGAGCAGACGGCTTACGATACGGGCATGGACGGCGATATGTATGTCGGGAAAAGTCCCGTGCCGCTGACTCCCGAGTTGCTGAAGCTGGGGCAGACGAAGTTCAACACGTATTGCCAGCCTTGTCACGATAAGACCGGCTCGGGACAGGGTATCGTTCCTACCCGCGTGCCGACCTGGCAGCCTTCGAATCTGACCGAGGAGCGCGTGGTGCAATTCGCCGACGGAGACATTTTTAACGTGATTACCCACGGCCGGCGTTCCATGCCGTCGTATCGCTTCCAGATCGCGGTGGAAGACCGCTGGGCGATTATCGCCTACGTGCGGGCATTACAGCGCGCCGCGCACGGCACCAGGGCGGACGTTCCCGCGGACAAGGCGGCGGAGTTGCCATGAGTTCTGAAATGACCGACAACTATCAACTCGACCAAAGCACCTGGACCAAGGGCCGCAACACGCTGGTTCTGGCGTCGTTGATTTCCGTCATCGCCTGCGCGGCGGGCTATATCAACGATCCGGTGCGGTTCCATCAGTCCTACATCATTGCGTTCGCGTATGTGGCGGCGGCCGGGCTGGGCGCGTTCTTCTTCGTCATGGTGCAGTATCTGACCGGCTCGGCGTGGAGCGTTACCATGCGCAGAATTATGGAGAACATCATGGTCACCCTTCCGGTGTGCGGCATTCTGTTTCTCCCCATCGCGTTCGGGCTGAAGGATATTTATCCCTGGATGGATAAGGCCGCCTATCCTCTGGCGGGCACCAAGGGCGCTTATCTGACCGAGAACTTCTTCGTGCTCCGCACCTATGTGTACTTCCTGCTGTGGTCGATCTGGATTTTTGCGATTTATTATCAGTCGACCAAACAGGATAAGGAACGTTCGGCGCGGCAGATGAACATCATTGCGCGCTGGTCGGCTCCGGGACTGTTTTTGGCAGTGGTGGTGGGTACGCTGGCTGCCTACGACTGGCTGATGTCGCTGGAGCCGCACTGGTATTCGACCATCTTCGGCCTCTATATTCTGGCGGGCGGCGCGCTGACGTTCATGTCGTTCGTTACGCTGATTTGCCTGGGTTTCCGCCGCGCCGGCATTCTGAAGAATTCGATCACGCCGGAGCACTATCACGATCTGGGAAAATGGCTGTTCGCGCTGACCGCGTTTTATACCTACATGGCGTTCTCGCAATACCTTCTCATTTGGTATGCGAATTTGCCCGAGGAAACGATTTGGTACCGGCACCGGTCGGTGGGAAGCTGGCTGGGAATCAGCCTGGCGATGCCGTTCATCCGCTTCATCATTCCTTTCTTCATCATGCTCAGCCGGCCGGCCAAGAGGAGCCTGAAAATGATCGCGGCGCTGGCCATCTGGTCGCTTGTGGTCGAGTACATCGATCTTTACTGGGTCGTGATGCCGACCTATTTTAAAACCGGTCCGCAGATCAGCTGGATGGATTTTGCAACCATGGCCGCGACGCTGAGTATTTGCGGGCTCGCCTTCTGGAGCCGTTTCCGGAAGAACAAGCTGGCGCCGGTGGGCGATCTGCGGTTTGAGCAGAGCCTCCATTTTGAAAATGCGTAGAGGAACAAAATGAGCGTAGAAGACGGGAAAGAAGTCGTTCCAGCCGACCCTCATGAGGGGTTTGATCGTGACGAGCCGAGCGTGGGAGCCATTTTTGGTTTCGCCGCCGGCAGCATGATTCTTCTGGTCATAACGATTTTCGCCATCCAGCAGTATTTCGAGCATGTCTATAACGAGGCAGTGTACGAAAAGGTGCTGGTGCCACCCAGCGAACGACTGAAGGAAGTGCGCGGACGCGACGATTGGAACCTGACCCATTATCTGTACATGGACAAGGCGACCGGGCAGGTGCGGATCCCGGTGGATCAGGCGATGGAACTGGTGCTGAAGGATGCGGCGGCGGGCAAGACATTCTATCCGGCCAAGGAATACGTTCCCAAGAAAGAGGAGCCGGCGGCTCCCATTCCGGGTGCTCCTGGCGCTCCGGGCGCGGCAACTCCGGGGGCCGCAACCACACCTGCTCCGGCCGCGGCGGCAGAAAAGAAGTAATGAACAAGATTCTCCAATTCGGGATGGTCGCCTTGCTGGCGCTGCCGCTAGGCGCGCAGCCCAGGCTGGATCGCTGGGGCGTCCCTGGTGGGCTGCCCGTGGGTGTAAAGCCGGCCATGCTCGAAGGGGTGGGGATTGAAGAGCACCTGGGCCGTCAGATCGATCTGAATCTGACCTTCACGGCGGAAAACGGCTATCCGGTCGCCCTCAGCGAGTATTTTCACAAAGGCAAGCCGGTTATTCTCGACCTGATCTACTACTCCTGCCCGAACCTGTGCACGCTGGTTTTGAACGGCCAGACCGCGGCGATGCGCGAACTACTGCCCTGGACACCGGGTAATGAATACGAAGTTGTGACGATCAGCATCGACCCGAACGAGTCGTTCGATCTGGCGCGCAAGAAAAAAGCGATTTACCTGAGCAGCTTCGATCATCCGGCGCCGGGCTGGCACTTCTTAAGCGACCGCGAGGGTAACGCCAAGAAACTGGCCGAGACCGTCGGCTTCAAATACCGCTGGGATGAGCGCACGCAGCAGTTCGCGCACGCCGCCGGAATCATGGTGTTGACGCCGGAGGGCAAGGCCGCCCGCTATCTGTACGGCGCGACGTTCCACCCGCGCGACCTGCGCTTCTCGCTGGCCGAAGCTTCGGAAAATCGCACCACGATGGCGGTGCAGAAAATTCTGTTGTATTGCTATCACTACGATCCGCAGGCCGGCGGCTACGTCCTGTTCGCGACGAATATCATGCGCGGCGGCGGAATTTTGACGGTTTTGATCATCGGTTTCTTCCTGTGGCGAATGATTGTGGCGGAACGCAAGAAAGCGTCACTCAATCCCAGGAAATTTAAAGAGGGACTTGCCTAATGGAGTGGTTTCGTTCGCTCATGTTGCCGCCACAAGGGTCCGCATTCGCGGCCGAAGTGGACAACCTGTACATGTTTTTGTTCTGGCTGAGCGCCGTCCTGTTCCTGGGAATCGCGTTTGCGGCGATCTATTTCGCCTTTCGCTACCGGTATGTACCAGGCCGGGTGACGCCGCACATCACCCACAATACGACGCTTGAAATCGTCTGGAGCGTGCTGCCGCTGTTGCTCTGCGTGGTGATCTTTTTCTGGGGGCTGGGCAGCTGGATGAAGTATGCCGTGGCGCCCGGCGAATCGATGGAGATCCAGATTACCGCCAAAAAATGGCTGTGGCAGTTCGAGTATCCGGACGGTTCCCGTACCGCGAACGATATTCACGTGCCGGTGAACAAGCCCGTGAAGTTCATCATGACCAGCGAAGACGTGCTGCACGATTTCTTCGTCCCCGATATGCGCGTGAAGCACGATATCGTGCCCGGCCGCTACACCGAGATCTGGTTCACGCCGACGGTTCTCGGCGCGCATCATTTTACCTGCGCCGAGTATTGCGGCAAGGGCCATTCCGACATGAACGGGAAGATGACCGTCGATACCGAGGCGGACTTCAAAAAATGGCTCGAAACCGGCGGCGACGAATGGAAGAGCTACGCGCCGGAGGTCTGGGGCAAAATGCAGCGTGAGCAAAAAGGCTGCGCCACCTGCCACTCCATCGATGGCACCCGAGGACAGGGACCGAGCTGGAAGGGAATTTACGGCAAAATGGAGAAGATGAGCGACGGCAAATCGTACCTGGTGGACGACGCCTATCTCCAGGAATCGATGATGCAGCCGAACGCCAAGGTGGTGGCCAGTTTTGAGCCGATCATGCCCTCGTTCCAGGGCCTGTTGCACCCGCAGGATATTCGCGGCCTGATTGCGTACATTAAGACGTTGCAGTAAAGGTAAACGACATGGCACAAGCACTCACACATAGCGATCCGCACCTGGGGGACCGTCCCCGTCCGGCAAAAAATTACCTCAACGCGACCACCGGCATCTGGAGCTGGATGTCGACGGTCGATCACAAGCGTATCGGGGTGATGTATCTGGTCGCGGTGACGTCGGCATTTTTTGTCGGCGGCATGTTCGCGTTATTGGTCCGCCTGACGCTGCTGACTCCCAGCCACAAATTATTCGGCAAGGTGCTGATCGACGCCGACACTTACAACCGCGTCTTCACCCTGCATGGCGCGATCATGGTATTCCTGTTCATCATTCCCTCGATTCCCGGTTCGCTGGCCAATTTTGTCTTGCCCCTGATGCTGGGAGCCAAAGACGTGGCGTTTCCACGGCTCAATCTGGCCAGCTTTTACCTGTGGTGCACGGGCGCCGTGCTGGCGGTGGTGTCGATGATTTTTGGCGCCGTGGATACGGGCTGGACCTTTTATACGCCTTACTCCAGTACGACGCAGAACAGTGTCGGCATCATGACCATGGCCGTGTTCATTCTCGGATTTTCCTCGATTTTCACCGGCCTCAATTTCATCGCGACCGTCCACAAGCTGCGCGCGCCGGGCATGGGCTGGTTCGATATGCCTCTGTTCGTGTGGGGAACCTATGCCACCGCGGTGATTCAGGTGCTGGCGACTCCGGTGCTCGGTATCACGATGGTGCTGCTGGCTCTCGAACGTGCTTTCAACATCGGCATCTTCGATCCTAAGATCGGCGGCGATCCGGTCCTGTTCCAGCACTTTTTCTGGTTCTATTCGCACCCCGCCGTCTATATCATGATTCTGCCGGGGATGGCCATTATCAGCGAGATTATTCCGACGTTCTCGCGCAAAACGATCTTCGGCTATAAGGCCATCGCTTATTCGAGCGTCGCCCTGGCGCTGCTCGGCTTCTTAGTCTGGGGCCATCACATGTTCGTCGCCGGCCAATCCGATCTGGCCACCGTCGTCTTCTCGGCGCTGACATTCCTCGTCGCGATTCCCTCCGGCGTGAAGCTGTTCAACTGGCTGGCCACGATGTATAAGGGCAACATCTCGCTTGAGACGCCGATGCTGTACGCGATTTCGTTCATTCTGTTATTCGCCATCGGCGGCCTGACGGGAATTTTCCTGGGCGCTCTGTCGACCGACGTCCATTTGACCGACACCTATTTCGTCGTCGCGCATTTCCACTATGTGATGATGGGCGGCACAGTGATTGCCTTCATCGGTGGCGTGCACTACTGGTGGCCGAAGATGACCGGGCGCATGTATAGCGAAAAGTGGGGCCGTATCGGCTGCGCGCTGGTGTTCGTCGGCTTCAACATGACCTTCCTCACGCAGTTCTTCCTGGGCAGCAGGGGCATGCCGCGCCGCTATTACAATTACCTCGATCAGTATCAGCCGCTGCACGCATTCTCAACCTTCGGGTCTTGGGTGCTGGGCATGGGCCTGCTGATCACCGCGGCCTATTTGCTGGCATCGTTGCGCAAGCCGATGGATGCGCCGGACAATCCGTGGGGTGGAACAACCATGGAGTGGCTGACGTCTTCGCCGCCGATCGAGCACAATTTTGAAGAGCAGCCGGTGCTGGAACACGAGCCTTACGACTACCGGCCGAAGGTGAAAAAACACGCATGAGCACTTCGACCGTCGATCTTCAACAAGACCCGCACGGCCACGGTGACGATGGCCATGGGCACGACGATCCGCACCATCAGCATCACTTCACCACGATGGAGCAGCAGTTCGATACCAGCAAGATCGGTATGTGGCTGTTCCTGGCGACCGAAGTCCTGCTGTTCGGAGGCCTGTTCGTCGGCTTCGGACTGATGCAGGCGCGCTTCCCGCTAGAGTTTAAGGAAGCCCATGAGCATCTGCAGCGCCCTCTGGGGGCGCTCAATACCGTTGTGCTGTTATTTTCAAGCTGGACCATGGTGATGGGCGTCCTTTCCGCGAGAACGAACCAGCGTAAGAAACTCGTTGTATTCCTGCTGATCACCATTCTTTGCGCTTTCGTCTTCCTCGGTGTGAAGTATTTCGAGTACTCGCACAAATTCGAAGAGGGCCTGCTGCCGGGTCACTTCTACAAGCATGTCGGCGACAAGATTCAGATCGACGGCCACCCCAGCCCGGGCTATGCGACGTTCTTCAGCTTCTATTTCATGATGACCGGCCTGCACGGTATTCACATCGTGGTCGGTATTGCGCTGCTGGCGTGGATCGCGGTGCGCGGAAGCCGTGGCGAGTTTAACAGCAACTATTACACTCCAGTCGACCTGGTGGGGCTCTACTGGCACCTGGTCGATTTGATTTGGATTTACCTGTTCCCGTTGTACTACCTGATCACATGAGCGAACATACACACAACCCGAAAGCCGAAGCGGCCGTTTACGCGAAGACTCTGATTACGCTTCTGATCCTGACTGCGATTACTGTCGGCGCTTCCTACATCAATTTTGGCGCGATGAATGTGGTGGTCGCGCTGACTATTGCTACCATCAAGGCGACCCTGGTCGCGCTGTTCTTCATGCACTTGTTGCACGACAAGCCGGTGAACGGCCTGATCGCCGCTGCGGGGTTCCTCTTCCTCGGACTGTTCCTGATGTTCACCCTGCTCGATTTCGATACCCGCGAGAATCCGAAGCCGTTCAACCTGCACCCGCAGGTCGCGGCCCCGGCCGCAGCTCCCGCAGCGACGGCGCCCGCCGTCACGCCCGAGCATCACTAGTGGCCTTCCATGAGACGGCGGTGTTTTGTCAACGAAAATCTTTTTCCTACTGCCCCTTCAACCCAGGCTTCCATACGCATTCTGATGAGCCCGATGTTGCTAAGGCTCGATGCAAGTT